>Ga0224555_1002606_pt1 | contig 20645 bp, 18 predicted proteins | sample 714S23034metaG_FD_180687 | JGI IMG/M metagenome (GOLD analysis project Ga0224555, IMG submission 180687) | Peat soil microbial communities from Stordalen Mire, Sweden - 717 S2 30-34 | ecosystem: Environmental > Terrestrial > Soil > Wetlands > Peat | place: Sweden: Norrbotten County, Stordalen...
TACGAGTGGTTACCAGACGATCCTTCGGCTTTCGAACCTATAAAGCCATGCAAATGGCCCTGTTTCACACGCTTGGACGACTCCCCGAACCGGAGTCCGCCCACAAATTCTGCTGAGGAGGCGTTTATCAGACCGGCTTTATTTACGATTTGATAGGTTTCGACAAAGGGTTCAATGGCTTCATTGGAGTGATTCCATTGGGGGCTGATATCTCTGCGAAAGATTTGCGCTTTGACAGGAACGACTCCGGCTATTTCGCACAGTAGTAGCAATATCGCGAGCCGGCCCAGAATCCAAATTAGGACACTACCGGAAATCAGGGCGCCCGCTTCGGCAGGACAAAGGGCTCTGCTAGCCTGTTCCCATGAAGACCCCGGTCCTGATCGTTATCGACATGTTGAACGATTTCCTGGCCAATTGGGAACCGGGCCACCGACAGGAACTTGTTCAAGCCATCAACGAATTAGTCGCGATTTTTCGTGGCCGCTCTCTCCCCATCGTCTGGGTCCGCCAGGAGTTTGAGCCGGATCTGAGCGATGCGTTTCCGGAGATGAAGACGAAGGGGATTCACATCGTGATCAAAGGAACGCCGGGCTGCCAAATTGTTTCCGAGTTGGCCGTCGCTCCATCCGATACCGTCCTTGTGAAAAAGCGCTACAGCGCGTTCTTCGGGACAGCGCTCGATGAAAAGCTGGCGCTGCTTGCGCCGGACACCATCATTCTCGCCGGAATCAACACTCACGCCTGCATTCGCACTACTGCAATTGACGCTTATCAACGAGACTGGCCTGTGGTGCTGGCACTGGACTGCATCGGCTCCTACGATCAAGAGCATCACAAAGTCTCCTTGAAGTATATGAAGGACAGAATTGCCGTTGTCCTGACGAATCAGGAGATCAAGTCGGCACTCGAACCACGGAGTTGAAGTCAGACGAACCGAAAGACGAGACTTTTGGGTCTGGAACTGCGAAATGGTCAGCTTCCCAACATCTGAAGCAGCGCCGCAATCGCCCGTCCGCGATGGCTGAGCGAAAGCTTCGTTTCGAGATCGATCTCGGCCATCGACTTGCCCAGCTCCGGCAGATAGAACAGCGGATCGTAGCCGAATCCGCCCGTCCCGCGCGACGCATCCAGAATCATCCCTTCCACCGTTCCATCGGCCACTTGAACCACCTCGCCATCGCGCGCGACAACCAGGGTGCAATGGTAGCGTGCCGTCCGCAGCGCCGCCGGGAACGCCTCCAGCTTCTGCAGCAGCACCATGTTGTTCCACACGTCTGTGTTGTCGTTTGCATCGGGTGAATCAACAAGTCCCGAGTCCGCCGCAAAACGCGCTGAGCGTACGCCAGGAGATCCTCCTAGCGCATCCACTTCGAGGCCGGAATCGTCTGCGACCACCAACTCCCCTGGCACGAATTGCGAATAATAAACAGCCTTCGTCGCTGCATTCGCCAGGAACGTGTCGCCATACTCTTCCGGTGCTGGGATCGTTTCGATCCCCGGAAGCGGCTCGATACTTACCGAATATGCATCCGCAGCCGCACGAAAATCGCGCAGCTTGCCCGCACTGGTGGTGGCGGCATAAAGCCGAAGAGCCATGCAGTGAGTGTAACGGGAGCGCCAGGACACTCCTGACTCACCGAGCGGGGGTGAGAGAACGAGCGAGCGAAAATCGGGAATTTAGACGGGGCTTGTTTTCGCGGAGGGGTTGGAGGAGTGGGCTGTGAGTTTCGCCTTCCTGGGCCGCGCGGACGCCTTGTATCAGGGCTTGACTTCAGTCATGCCGCAAACGACTGAGAAACTGCCCCGAAGGAGCACGAAGTGTCAGGGCACGACTTTAGTCGTGCCGCACAGCGTCCCCAACAATACTCGGGGCTTTAGCCCCTGAGGGAGAGCTTCCCCACACTGACCCACTACCACGGTTTCCCTTCGCTATACAAGGTGCCCACACAACCGATAGGCTTTGAGATTGCTCGCCGGCGTCCTCTGTAGTCCGCCGGCGATGAATGGAAACGGAGCACGAATGTCGGCAGCGATCCTGGCGGGAATCGGATGGCACATCATCGGAGCGGCCTGCGCTGCTTCGTTCTATGCGCCGATCGAAAAAGTGAGGAAATGGTCGTGGGAAACGACCTGGGCCGTAGCCGGATTCTTCTCCTGGATTCTGCTGCCGATCGGCGTGAGCTATCTCCTGCTGCCCGACTTCTACAACTTCTACGCCTCGCTCGATGCCGGCCTCATGTTAAAGGTTGCGCTCTTCGGCGCCATGTGGGGAGTGGGCAACGTCAGTTACGGGCTCACCATGCGCCACTTGGGAATGTCGCTCGGTATCGGTGTCGCCATTGGTGTCACTCTCATCGTGGGCACGCTCGTGCCGCCCCTGATGCACGGCCAGGGCGGAATGCTGTTCTCGACGCGCAGCGGCCTGCTCACCATGGCGGGAGTTCTGGTGGCCGTGATCGGAGTGGCAGTGGTCTCGTATGCCGGCCATCAGAAAGAAGGGCAACTGGGCGTCGGCGCGCAGGAATTCAACGTCAAGCTCGGTCTCGCGCTCGCCGTGATGTGCGGAATTTTTTCATCCGGCATGTCATTCGCCATCGATGCAGCCAAGCCCATTGCCGCCGCGGCGGAACACGTCGGCGTCAATTCGCTCTATGCCGCGCTGCCCAGCTATGTGCTCATCATGGGCGGCGGCGCGGTCATCAACATGAGCTACTGCTTTATTCGGCTGGCCTTCAAGAAAGAACTTTCTCTTCGCGCCGATCTGGCCCAACCGCGCGCAACACTCCTCAGGAACGGATCGTTGGCCGCGGCAGGCGGGATCATGTGGTACCCGCAGTTCTTCTTTTACGCCTGGGGCGCGGCCAACATTCCGCAGCGCCTCGGCTACGTGAACTGGATGCTGCACATGAGCATCTATGTGCTCTGTGGCGGGCTCGTGGGCCTGGCGCTCGGTGAGTGGGCGGGAGTGCGCAGCAGGCCCATTCGCCTGCTATGGGCTGGAATTCTGGTCATCATCGCCGCCGCCAATCTGGTCGGCCTGGGAATGGCATCGTAGTTCCAATCGGCGCGATCAACGCCCAAGATCCGCGCCTCGCCTCTCGCTGTGATCCGGCGATCATTCGCTGACAGAGAGACGCTACCAGCGTGCGCTGCCTCTGCGAAGTTACCAATGTGAGCCCCTCGGGCGTTCGCGCCTTGTAAAGGTTGCATCACACCACTAAACTAGCCGCAACGTTCGTTTTTCCTGTTCTGGTTTTCGTGCGGCGATTCAACAAAAAGAGGTTGCTTCTCCATGCGGCATAGAGGGTGCAATTTTCTTTACACCCCCGCGTTCGCCCTGCGCGCCACTGCCGGCCATTCCGGCATCGCGCTGCTGTGCGGCGTCGGCGCGCTTTTCATTGCCGCGCCGCACCTGGCAATGGCTCAGGTCGACAAACCAACGGCAGAGATGCTCGTAACGCCGCTGGTCTCCACCTCAGACCACCCGGCCAAGCCGCCGGTGGAAAGCGAGATCACAGTTGAAGGCCTGGTTTCTTACGGCAACTACCATATCTTTGCTTCCGGTGAGAATTGCAAGATCTACGACGTCGGCATCGAATACGATCGCCACTCATGGGGCCGCTTTCTCGGGGCGCGGTTGGATTACGTCGCAGAGGTATTGCCGATGGTCCTCCTGAATCAGCCGACCGTGATGGACATTTGGGGCAATACCCTCAGCCAGAGCCGCAAGACCGTACCCGGAGTGGACATTTCACCGATTGGCATTCGCTGGCTGTGGCGCGACGGAAAGGCCATCAAACCTTACCTGATGGCGAAGGGCGGCATTCTCGTGTTTGCGCAAAAGCCGCTTTCATCGCAAACAACCTACGAGAACCTCAGTCTCCAGTCAGCCACGGGGCTTGAAGTCCGGATGAATGACCGCTTCGATTTGCGCCTCGGCTTGTTCGGCGACTTTCATTTCTCCGACGGCTTCATCGTTCCGGTCAATCCCGGCCTCGACGTGATGAACGCGACGATGGGGCTCACCTATCATCTCGGCAGCAAGCGGAAAATCGCAATGCACTGACAAGGTCCGCGTCACGGCAGCGGCAGCTCGAGACTCAGCCCGGATGCCGTAAGGTCCGAACGCAGCTTCTCCACAGTCGAGAAAACCAATCCCTTCATTCCCATCTCTGCGGCAGTATCGACATTCTCCGCCTTGTCGTCGAGGAAGAGCGTTTCCTCCGGCCGCGTTCCCAGCCGCTCCAGGGCATAGCGATAAATCGCCGGATCGGGCTTGGCGACGCGAAGCTGATAGCTCCACACCAGCAAATCGAATCGCGAAAGCCAGTCCAGTTCGCGCTCCATGTGCTCGTGTACCGCGTCGCCCATGTTGGAAACGATGGCCGTCAGCAGGCCGCGCTGCTTGATCTTGAGTTGCCAATCCAGCATCGCGGCATCTCCGCGAGTCCACATGCGAGCGTCCCACAGATTCAGCTCTTCGATCGCAGACTCGCCCAACTCAAGCCCAGCCTCGCCCACGAGCTTCCGCCAAAATTCAAGGCCGGTCAGCTTTCCCTCGTCGTAAGCCTGCCGATCCGCCCAATACAAGCCGTCGAGCCGATCCGAAGAAACCCCCGTGATGCGCACCAGCGCGGCGTGGGCCACAGGATCCGGTGGGCCCGTCAACACTCTTCCATAATCGAAAATCACCGCGCGCAGAGCCAACGTCACCTCGCCAACATCACTTCGCCAATGTCGCCTGAATAGCCCCCAATGTATCGCATATGGTTCGCCCATGTATCGTTGGGAGTGGGGCGCTTCTCTCATTGTGCACGATCAAAATTCGCAGCCCATTTTGCATGATCGAGATTCGCCGCCCGGCGAACGGTAGCGGGTCAGTTTGAAGGGTGCGGGCTTTGGTTGAAGGGTACGGGCTTTGGTTGAAGGGTGCGGGCTTTGGTTGAAGGGTGCGGGCTTTGGTTGAAGGGTACGGGCTTTAGCCCGTACATAAACCAACCAAAACGAATGTGGGCTTCAGCCCCCGAGGGAAGCTTCTTTCAAACTGACCCACTACCCCATCAATCCGGCGCGACAGCCCCGTCAACCCGACCCGAACCCCCGCAGAAACGAATCCGATGCGTTTTTCCGAACGAACAAATTGGAACACCGAAGAATCCGACCTGGCTCGCGCGCACCGCAAGCGCATCGCGGCCCGCCTGCCCATCGCCGACCTGACTGCCTCCAATCCCACGCGCTGCGGCTTCGCCTACCCGCCGTCCCTGCTCGCCGCCCTCACCGATCCCCGCGCCCTCGACTACGACCCGCAGCCCAACGGCCTCCTCCCCGCTCGCCAGGCTGTCTCGGCCTACTATGCCGCCCACGGCGTCGCAATCGATCCCCAACAAATCGTCCTCACCACCAGCACCAGCGAAGCCTACAGCTTTCTTTTCCGCCTGCTCTGCGACCCAGCGGACGAGATTCTCATCCTGCAACCCGGCTACCCGCTCTTCGACTTCCTCGCCGCCCTCGACGACGTCCGCCTCAAGCCCGTGCCGCTCATCTACGAGAACGGCTGGCAAATCGACCCCGAAAGCATGCGCCGCGCAATCACACCGCGCACGCGCGCCATCGTCGTCGTGCATCCCAACAATCCCACCGGCCACTACACCAAACCATCCGAGGCCGAGCAACTGGGCCGCCTCTGCCGCGAGTTCCGCCTCGCGCTCATCGTCGACGAGGTCTTCCTCGACTACAGCTTTGATTACGGCTTTGACTACAGCCTCGGGAACTCAAGCTTCTCCGCGCAGCCCGAGAGCCCCGGCGCGCAGCCCGCCAGCTTCGCCCGCGGCCTTGAAGGTGTGCCCGTCTACGTGGTCAGCGGCCTCAGCAAAATTGCCGCTCTCCCGCAGATGAAGGCCGCCTGGATTGTCGTAACAGCCGCCGTCACCGGCCCCGGCCCGCACCACGCTCCCGACAACGCCCCCGACAACGCCCCCGACGAAGCCCCCGACCAGGCCCTCGCCCGGCTCGAAGTCATCGCCGACACGTTCCTCTCCATGAACGCTCCTGTCCAGTGGGCGCTGCCCGCGTGGCTCGCCAGCCGCTCAGCCATCCAGCAGCAGATTCGCCGCCGAGTCTCCGCGAACCTCGCCGTCCTCGACCGCAATCTCGACCGCAATCCCGAAAGCCGTCCCGACAGCAATCCGAATCGCGGTCTCGACCCCGCACCCGAACGCCGCCCCGATAGCGCACCCGACCCCCTCCACGCCGTCCAGCGCCTCGCCGTCGAAGGCGGTTGGTACGCCATCCTCCGCATTCCCGCCCTCAACCCCGACGACCACACGGTTCTGGCTCTCCTCGACCGCGGAGTCTGGGTTCATCCGGGCTACTTTTTTGGGGCTCCGGAGAGCGGTTGGCTGGTCGTCAGCCTGCTCGCGCCAGAGGCCGAATTTAGTAACGGAGTTGCCATCCTGATTAACTATTTGGGAACGAATCACGGACGTAACAGTCCAGGCTGGTAACGAGAACTATCTCTTGAACTAATCCATCTATCTATCTGTAAATAAACGACCGAATTTGGCACGCCCGCCGAACCAGCCCACTGATGTGTCATCCCGAGCGAAGCGCTTTTCAGCGGAGCCGAGGGACCTGCTTTTGCCTTTCGTCTTGTATCAGCGCTCGGCCGACGCACCCACCTGCAGAAACGGATTCAACGCCCGTTCCTCGCCAATCGTCGTCTGCGGTCCATGCCCCGGCAAAACCCTCGTCTCATCGGGCAGCGTCAACACCCGCGTCCGCAGCGAGGCCATAATCTGCTCAAAGTTGCCGCCCGGAAAATCCGTCCGCCCAATGCTGCCGGCAAACAGCGTGTCCCCGGCAATCAGCAGCTTCAGCGGAGCAAAGTGCAGGCAAATCGAGCCCTGCGTGTGTCCCGGCGTGTGCAGCACCTGCGCCGGATAGTGCTCCAGCCCCACCACCTGGCCCTCGGCAAGCCCTTCATCCGGCGGCGCCGTCTCCGGAGCGCGCACGCCGAGCCACCCCGCCTGCTCCTCCATCATGTCGAGCTGCGGCAGGTCGGCCTCATTCAAAAACACCGGCGCGCCCGTCAGCCGCTTCAGCTTCAGCGCTCCGCCAACGTGGTCAATGTGGCCATGCGTCACCAGGATCTGCTTCAGCTTCAGCCCCTGCTCGGTCAGCCGCTTGGCTATGCGGCTCACGTCGTCGCCGGGATCGATCACGATGGCCTCACGGCTTTCCTCATCGCCCAGAATCGTGCAGTTGCAGGCCAGCGGACCAACAGGAAACGACTCGAAGATCATGGCTTCATTGTAGGCGGAGCTAGCGGGGCTAGCGTGGCGGGATGGCTCGGTCTCAATCCTCACCTGGGAGGAGCGGCAGGGTTAAGTTTTCGGCGGGGGCGGGGCGACTGCGCGGAGCCTTCTTGAAAGTAGCGTCGCGACGAGCCGGGTACTCGGGCTGCTTGCCGTCAAGGATTTGCTGGATGGTAAGGATTTGCAGGCGCGGATACGTCGCGCCGTCGAGCGGGCCTGATCGGTAGAGTCCGGCCTCGGCGGCTTCGCGGAGCATCGGCCTGGTGGGTTCCTCGAAACAAAGGAAGACGCCGATCTCAGCCTTCTCGCGTTCAAGAACCCCGCGAAGATCACGAACCTGAGAGACGGTGACGCCGCCGGCCTTGACCGAGAAGACGATCTGCTTCGATTTGCCGGAGTCATCGTCGTGGAAATAGAGGCGGCCATCGATGCCACGGTCGGCGCCTTTCTTCTGGTCTGTTGGCCGCGCATGCACCTCTCCCAACGCCCACCACTGGAACTGATACTTGTCTTCCTCGGCCAACTGCGCCGCGCCGGCATAGTCCGTCGGTTCGCCGATGACTTCATATGTGCTCTTCACTTCGGGGCCGAACGCGTCTGAAAGGCGCTTCTTGATTAGGCCGATGGCCAGGTGGGTGATATCGATGCCGATCCAGCGGCGATTGAGGCGCTGTGCGACCTGAACAGTTGTGCCGCAGCCGCAGAAAGGATCGAGGACTACGTCGCCTTCGTTGGAGCTGGCTTTAATGATGCGTTCGAGGAGGGCTTCGGGTTTTTGGGTTGGATAACCGAGACGTTCCTGAGCTTGGGAGTTGATGGGGTTTATATCCGTCCACACATTTCCGAGGAGCACTCCCTGCATTTCATCCAGATATCTTTTGAGGCGGGGTCGCTTGCTTTTGTCCGATGGGTACCAAATGCGCCCCTGCGCATCCAGTTTCGTCATTGTCTCTTTCGAGTAGCGCCACCCATTAGGCGGCGGCGGAAATCCCTTCCACTCGTAGGTCATGTTCGGACGTGGCTTTGGGCTCGTCATATTGTCGAGCGTAAAGAGTCGCCCGCTGCTGTCCCGGCTGCGATATTTGGAAGCTATGTACTCCTCTGCGTGCGCCTCGTAGATCGGGTTCCAGGTCGGCGAGTTGGCCTTCGCGTAATAAAGCAGTGTGTCGGAGACGGGGCTCCATCTTTTCGCGTCGCTGTGCGTATTCGTGCGTTTCCAGATGACCTCGCTAATGAACGCCTCTGGTCCAAACACGGCGTCCATCAGAATCTTGAGGTAATGGCTGGCGGTTGGGTCGCAATGGAGGTAGATGGAGCCGGTTGCCTTGAGGACGCGGCGCAGCTCGACGAGGCGCGGGGCCATCATGGCGAGGTAGGCCATCATGTCGGTGTTGAAGAGGAAGGTCTTGAATGCGCGCATGGTGTCGGCGACGCGTCCGCCCTGCTCGACGATCTGCTCGTAGGCGCGCATGGCGTCGGTGTTCCACTCCCACGTGTCCTCGAAGGCGTGAATCTGGGAGCTGGACTGGGAGCCGTCTTTCTCGGCGAAGAGGACGTTGTAGTCCTGGCGGGAGTTGAAGGGCGGATCGAGGTAGACGAGATCGACGGACTCGTCTTTGACGTAGCGCTGGAGGACTTCGAGGTTGTCGCCGTAGTAGAGCTTGTTTTTTTCGGTGCTCACGGTTTGGGATGAGCGTAGCACAGGCGGGACGGCGCGGTGGGACGGTGAACCTTGGGGATCACGGGGCGGTACCTCCGGTTCGTGGTGCTTGAACGAGCGGTTGTCGATTCTTCACTCCAGCCCCATGAGGCCCCTGAGGAACCGACCGATGCACTCGAATAAGGTTGGGTTTAGCATCGTTTGCGGGAGATTTTCGAGTTTGCCTAGCTTCCTTCTTACGTTGTCGCGCTTATCCTTAAATATCTTTTGGATCTCTGGGAGCCTCTCCGACAGCACGGGAAGTATCTCGCTCTTGAAACGAGCTGGGAACACGGCGACGAGGAATGCGCTGCCTTCGACGACAATGGGGCAGAGCGTCGCCATGTCGCGGTACATCTCGTCCTCAGCGGCCGCCATATCGGGATGCCGGAAAACGCATTGGGACTCGACTTGGCGTTTGTCGAGGGGAGCCTTAGATTTAACTGCGAAGCGGGAGTGCATTTCTTCGAAGTCAATGGCCTCCGAGAGCAGATGCGAAAACAATTCCGCCGGGGATCGTTGATTGTGGGACCGAGAGCGGATAAGAAGTCCGATGGTATCCTCTGCGTGCTGCGTGTCGAGTACGTAGAATCCCTTGTACCTGTTTTGCCTGTCCTGCTCGATAATGAGCAGCCAAATGCTAGAACCGACGGCAGATGCATTTCCCGGGAAGTAGCTGCGGATCGCGTGGTAGAGCTCCTTACAAATGTCCGTTTCGAGCTTCCTCACGCCTTCTCGAATTATCTCTAGAAGACATGCGTATCCTGCTTCATAAAGGGCCTTTGAAATACTGCCTATCTCGTCGAGGTTTCTGCTGAGGGAGCCATCAAGGATAACTTCGACGCTGGAATACGCACCGCAGCCCTCAAGCTTCCGCGTCTGCTTCACCGAGGTAACCCCCACAGGCGGGAGCGCCCTTGAGGTTCGCAGAACGGCGACTCCTAGCGTGGACGGTTTGAGCAGCGACCGATCAGAAATCGCTATTTTGAAGACGCTGCCTGCAAGCGAGAAGTGATTGGAGACGCCGACGCGTTTGGCTGTCGGGTGGCTGGCCACGAAGAATTCAAATAGGACGCGCGAAAGAATCTCTGAGAGCGCTTCTTCTGCTTTCTCTACTGTGCTCGGGAGGTCCTCGACCTTGATTGACCTGATGGTCATCGTCAAGTCGCGAGTTAGCTCCGCGCATGCTTCCTTGACGTTCATTGTCCGGGTGCTCCCGAGGCGTTCAGTCGCAGCCTGCGCATGTACAACTCTTGGAATGGTGAGAGTTTAGCATGAACCAGATTCTTGCATTGGTGTTCGAGATTAACCTCATTCGTCCTGTGGGAGCAGTGGTTCCGCGCAAGTTCGCCGCTGCGAGCGCCGAGCCGAGACCGGATCGTCCCCGAACCAGCGAACACCCCGAATCGCCGCCCCTCTGGCCCCGTCCGCCGCGGCGGACGAGGTACCCGTGTCTTTCTGATCCCTGACACCTGTTTTCTCGTTCCCTTGTTCCCTGCCGGGGCCCCCGGCGACAGGTCTTCGTCGTTGGGGTGGTTTGGTCCCTGCTTTTCTGACCCCTATCCTTTGTTGTCAACTCCGTCGGACTGCGAATCTCTCCTTATCTCCATCAATCCAAAAGAAATATTTCCTTCCCCAAGTTTGCCGGATAATTCCCGCATTTGGCGCATCCTCAAACTATGAGCACGACCTCAAAACACGGCCACGCCGCTCGCTCGCCGATACTCCATTCAGGCCTTTTATGGGCTGGGAACGCCGCGAGTTCCGCCGGAACCGCTTACCCCGGCGCCTCGCCCGAGGCCCAAAATAATAAAAGGAGTGATTTTATACACTCTGAACCTCAAAAAATGGCAATAACTCCTTTAGCATCAATAAATCTACCCCAAAATCCTCGTCGATTTTTATCGATTTTTATTCGCGAAACGCCCCCATTTTCGGCCCAAAACCACCCCCTCAGCCCCTCCTGTATCGATCGCTTGGTCCCCTGCTCCCTTGGCCTCTTGGTCCCTTGGTCCCTGCCTTTCTGCTCCCTTGTTCCCTTGGTCCCTTGGTCCCTGCCGGGGCCCCGGCGACAGGTCTTCGTCGCTGGGGTGGCTTGGTCCCTGCTTTTACCCACCCCCCCATGCCCTTTTGTGAAACTGTGTAAACGACAAGAAAATGCGGTGAAAGGAGGTCCAAATCGCTCAAAATAAGACGGATAGCGTGGAATTGATCGCAAAAAACCAATCTCCGAAAATCGCTGAAAATTGCTGAAAATTGCTCGATGTGAGCTGAAAACCTGCTTCGCTGACTCGCGAACTTGCCAACTTGCGGACTTGCTGACTCGCCAACTTGCCAACTCGCTAACTTGCTAACTCGCTCCTTTCGAGCGCCTGTGAAACGGTGTGCACAAGAAGGTAACAAGAAGCGAAAAGATTGTTGCGGTTCGCTTTTTATTCGCTATAATGCGCGCATGGCCATCACTCGAAGACAGAAGGAAGTTCTGGATTTTCTTGAGGCGTTTGTCAGCCGGAATGGCTATTCGCCTTCGTTTGAAGAGATCGCGCGCGGCATGAGCCTGAAGAGCCTGGCCACGGTGCACAAGCACATTACCAACTTGGAAAAGAAGGGCATGCTGGACCGCGTGCACAACCGCAGCCGGTCGATTGACGTGCTGCCGCCGGGGACGCGGACGCGGTCGAGCCTGAAGCTGCCGCTGGCGGGGCGGATTGCGGCGGGGACGCCGGTGGAGGCGATGGAGACTCCGGAGACGATTTCGCTGGCCGATGTGGTTGGCAACCGCGACGTGTTTGCGCTGGAGGTGCGGGGCGACTCCATGCGCGACGAGCACATCATTAATGGCGACTACGTGCTGGTGGAGCGGACGAAGACGGCGCGGCAGGGCGAGATTGTAGTGGCGCTGGTGCACGGCGCCGAGACGACACTGAAGCGGTTCTACCCGGAAGGAAATGTGGTGCGGCTGCAGCCGGCAAATCTGGAGATGGAGCCGATTTATGTTCCGGCGGCGCAGGTGGCGATTCAGGGGCGCGTGCTCGGAGTGCTGCGCAAGTATCGGTAAAGCACAAATCGGGCTTTGAAAGGGCACGGCTTCAGCCGTGCCATGAACAAGCGCATAAATAGCGGGCTTCAGCCCCTGAGGGAACGTCCTCTCACGCGCCAACTCGATTTATGCAACCAGTTATGGGGACTAGAACGCGGGACAGGGTGAATTTCTAGCTTGCCTGCTCGGCGAGGCGCTGGGCGCGCCAGACAGCACCGTTGAGGGCTACGGTTTCGGCTTTTTCGACGGGCATTTGGGGAGCGGCGGCGCGAAGGCCGGCGAAGAATGCTTCGCGAACGATGGGCATTTTGCCGATGACGCTGCCGGTCCAGGCTACGGGAACTTCGCTGTCGATTCCGTGCTTGCGGCGGAGCTTCGATCGCACGAGGAGCACATTTGCGACAAGGTCTGCCGCGGCCTGACGGAGAACGCCGATGGCGACCGGGTCGCCGGCTTCGGCAAGTTCGTTGATCGCAGGCGCGAGCGCGGCGAAATCGGGCGCGGGAGTGCCGTCGCCGACGTTGATCAATTGATCGAGGGTGGGCGTGCCCCAAATCTCGCCAACCTTTTTCAAAACATCTGTAGGCTCGTCGCGATCGTGGGCGTTGAGCGCGCGGCGAATGGCATGGAGGCCGATCCAATAGCCGGAGCCTTCGTCGCCGAGGCGCGAGCTCCAGCCGCCGGCTGACTCGAAGCCGCCATCGGCGGCGCGGCCAATGGTGTTGGTTCCGGTGCCGGCGATCTGCAGGATTCCGGGGCCTCCGCGAAAGGCGGCGTCGAGGGCAATGATGTGGTCGCCGACGACCTCCGAACGCGCGACGCGAAAATCGTTGAACACAGCGGTGATCCACTCGGTAATGCCGGGCATGGTGGCGCTGGCCACCCCGCAAGAGGCGGCGCGGACTGCGTTGACGCCGGCCTGCGCGTAGACATCCTTGAGCACGGCGCGCAGATTTGCTTCGGCGGCCTCCGCCCCCACCCGCAGTCTTTTGATGGAGCCGCTCTCAGCAAAGGCGAGGACGCGATCGCCGTCAACGATGGAGGCGCGCGTGTGGGTACCCCCGCCATCAATGCCGAGAACCACGCTCATCTCTTCCCTCCCCCCCTATTTCTCGGGCGCAACGCCGCCATCGCGCAGCGTTGCCGAGAGAATGTTCAGGCTGCCATCGGATTTGGGCGCATGAAGGCCGAGCATGTGCGCCAGCCATGGATAGAGATTGACGTTTTCAAAGGGCGCGACAGTTTTTCCGGCGACGAGGTCGGGGCCTGCGGCGAAGAAGCTGGCCTTCATTTCAGGGATAAGGTGCGGATCGAAGCCGTGCATGCCGATAGTGGGCGGCTTGTTGGTTTGACCTGCGGCGGGAGCATGGGCGCGGATGGCATAGGGGCCAGTGGCAACAATCACCGGGTCACCCTCGCGCGGATTCTGGTTGTAGTCGAGATCGGCGGGGACGTTCTTGAGGCGGTAGACAACGAACTGCGACGAGGCGTGCTTGAGCTGGTTGTAGACGCGCGCGCGATCGTCTTCGGTTTTGCCGTAGAGGAGCGAGCCGACGGTGTCGAAGCCGGTGAGGTCGGCGAACTGGTCAAGGTCGATCCAGTCGCCTTCAGACCTGATCATGCCATGATCGCTGACGACGACAAGGTCGATGGGGAGGCGGGTGGCTTTAAGCGCGGCTTCAAGCTTGCCGATGATTACGTCCATCTTGAGCTCGACTGCGCGGGTTTGGGGTGCGTCGGGGCCGAACTCGTGGCCCTCGTGGTCGGGCTCGGAGAAGTAAATGGTGATGAAGTGTGGGCGATCGGTGGCGGGGAGGCGGAGCAAAGCGACAGTATTGTCAATGCGCGCCTGCTGGGACTCGGGCGTGGGCTCGTTTTTTGCGTCGTAATGAGCGTACCAGGAGGGAAGAAAGCCGGCGATTTTGGCTTCGGATCCGACCCAGAGGAGGCTCGCGGTACGCATTCCCTGGCTTTCAGCGAGGCTCCACAAGGGAACGCCGCTGTACCAGGAAGGGTCGGCTGTGGCCTGCGGATCCGTGTAGGAGTAGCGAGCGCCGCGTGCGGGATCGAGAAAGCTGTTGGCGACGAGGCCGTGGTGCTCGGGATAGAGGCCGGTGACGATGGTGAAGTGGTTGGGATAAGTGAGCGAGGGATAGCTGGGCAACATTCCATCGGGCGCCGAAACGCCGCGCCTGGCGAGCGCAAGAAGATGCGCAGCGTTGTCGCGCCTGGCGTAGTCCCAGCGAAAGCCGTCAAGCGAAACGAGAATGACGTAGTGCTGGCTCTGCGCCCAGGCAGAGTTGGGGCCATTGTCAACATGGGTGAGGGGCAGCGCGGGATTGAAGCCGGTTCCCTGTCCCGCGGAGATATGTGAGGCGAGGGCCAGCCCGAGAGCCAGCATGAGAAAGACACGCAGGCGCCGATTGAGGGATCGAGGTCGCATGGAGAATACCTCCGAATCAGCTTAACGCACAGAGAGAGGTACGCTTGTGTGATTCGCTTCGTCAGCCGAAGACGCGCGCCCAGGCCGTCCAGACGAGACCGACTGCGAGGATGGCAAGCTTTTGCCACAACGGGACAGAGGCGCGGCGTCCAAAGACGTCGTAGTTGGCGCGTTCGATGCGCTTTAATAGCGCGTGGTAGATGGAGACCAGCACCCAGAGAGCGGGGCGGCTGACGGGGTCGATCAGGGGCAAAAGAAAGCGCGTTCGGCCATAGTAGTGTTCGGCGAGGCGCGCAACGGCCGCAAAGAGCTCGCGCTCGGCGGGAGTGGGCGGCGCCGCGGGCGGGCGATGCAGCAGCGCATCAAGCGAAATGCCATGATGCCCGAGATTCTTCAACGGAAGATAGACGCGATTGCGCGTGGCATCCTCAGAAACGTCGCGCAGAATGTTGGTGAGCTGGAACGCGATTCCGGTTTCTTCAGCGAGTTTTTCCGCGCGCAAGTCGCCGTAACCGAAGATGCGAATGCAGACGAGACCGACGACAGAGGCGACCAGATAGCAGTAGCGGTAAAGATCTTCGAAGGTCGCGTAGGTTTCCGGCGTACCGTCCCCGGCGTGGTCCAGGTCGAGCGTGACGCCGTCGACGAGCTCGTCGAGCAGCGTGAGCGGGATTTGGAAGCGCGCGATCGCGTCACGCACGGCAAGGAAGACAGGATCGGCAGTCGCGGAACCTTTTGCCGCGTCGCGCCAGGCGGCGAGCCACGCATCGAGACGGCGGCGGCGCTCATCGCGCGGAATGGATTCGTCGTCGGCGAAGTCATCGGCCTGGCGCATGAAGGCATAGACGGCGCAGATGGCGTTGCGGCGATGGCGCGGAAGAGCAAGAAATGCGTAGTAGAAATTTTTGGCTTCGCGCTTGGCGATTTCTCGGCAGGCCGCGTATGCGTCAGCCAGGGCCGGGTCGCGCGATGGAGCTTTCGGCGTCAAGCGACCTTTCCTGAGGATCGAGGGCCGAGACGCAAGAACGGCAGCGCCTTGCCTACCAGCGCGCGAGCGGCGAGCGAGAGCTTGGACAGCTTCGAGATGGCGGGCCGAGCGCTAAACACGTCATAGTCGCGGCGCTCAATGGCGCGCAGAATTTCGAGGCCGCCGCGGCTGAAGAGGTCGAGGTCGAGGGCAAGGTCGCGGTTGACTTTGCCGATGAGCGGCAGGCCCTGGGCAAAGAGTATACGCGCGAAGTTGACCTCGTGGCGCAGCAATGCGCGGAACTCCGGAGTGGCGACGCCGTGTGCGATGGTTTCGTCACTGATGCCAAAGCGGCGCATGTCGTTTTGCGGAATATAAACGCGGCCCTTCAAGAAATCAACGCGCACGTCCTGCCAGAAGTTGGCGAGCTGCAGCGCGGAGCAGGTCGCATCGGAGAGGCGGAAATTCTCTTCACTCACCTCGCCGCAGGCATAGAGCACCAGACGGCCGACCGGATTGGCGGAGTAGCGGCAGTAGCCGAGCACGTCGTCCATGGTGGCGTAGCGCGTGACGGTCTGGTCCTGGCGAAATGCAACGAGCAGGTCGGCGAAAGGCTCTTTGGGAATGGAGCAGGCGCGGATGGTCTCGGCGAGCGCAACAAAAACAGGATGGCGCGCGCGGCCCTCGTAGCAGGCGTCGAGTTCCCTGCCCCACAAGTCAAGAAGCGCCAGCGCCGCGGATTTGTCGGGCACTTCGTCGCCGAGATCGTCTGAGATGCGGCAGTAAGCATAGATGGAATAAAAGTGCGGCTGCAACGTTTTGGGCAGGAACCACGTGGCCACGTGGAAATTTTCGTAGTGCGTTTGGGCCAGGTGGCGGCAGTAGGCTTGGGCTTTTTCGAGCGAGGGTGCGGTCGAAGGAATTCGATAGGCAGGCGGAAGCGCAGCCCAGCCACGGGCGATGAACTCATCGGACGAAGGCTGGGTGGCGATGGCAGTCATGGGAGTTCTGGCCTCATCGATATTATTCCACCGCCGCGGTAGGGATGCGGTTCTAGGCAAAAACAACGACTTCGAATCGATACTCACACAAAACGGCCGAGTGGCCACGAATGGGGCTAATCCAAGAGTTGTGGGGTGCGGCTTGTCGGCTTGGGGCTTGCCTATTACTTAAATGGTAACTTCCGAATAGCCGGTCATACGACCGGAGCTCGAAAACCTGAATGCCCTGGATGCTCAATGAGCGACTCGGCGATTTAGCGTTAATCCAGAATTCCTCCCGGCTACCCTCGGCGATCACCCAAAAGCGGCCATAGATTATCACTTCAAAACCGGCCATAGGGAAACGGCCTAAGACATTAGCTCCGACGGGGAAAATTAGCCTCTGTTGGCATGGGTAATGTCTTGGAAAAAGCAAAGCAGGAACAGGTGATCGCGATGGGACGTCTTGGTCGGTCCCTTTGGGATGGAAACGGATGCAAAAAGGTCGCGAGCGGAGACAAATGGGGGTATATTGGTTACCTGCCTAAAGGCAAAACGGAAATTCCGGTTTACTGAATACACAGGCTGTTCAGCGGGAGCATTTGGCGAGCCACTCACATATAGGCGCTGCTGTAAACGCCGAGGCGGGCAAGAATGGGTCGATTTTTTGACGCGTTACAACGGTCCCAGGCCGAGCGTTCTGGAGTCGATCTGTCCGCTCTGCCGGGCGCCACTGAATTGATGGAGAGCGTCGAGCAGGAAGCCGCGTTGGAATGGGAAACCGCGCTTAGAGGTCACGGTAAAAATATTGCGCAGGTATATTTTGAAAATAACGAACCCCCGGGCGCAACTGAATTGACGGAGAGCGTCGAGCAGGAAGCCGCGTTGAAATGGGAAACCGCGCTTAGAGGTAACGGTAAAAATATTGCGAAGGTAGATTCTGGCAATAATGAACCGCCGAGCAATACGATTTTGGCTTCGGCCGATGCGCGCACGACTCCGACCATCACGTGGCCGACACCCGACCTGATTACCTACGGGAACAAGCTCACCTTCGCCCAGCTCAATGCCACAGCATCGGTTGAGGGAACTTTTGTCTACACACCTGACCCAGGCTATGTGCTACCGGTCGGAACGCACACGCTATGGGTGACATTCATTCCGGCAGATTCCTGCCGCTACGCTCCGCGGCAGGTCGCAGTTTCAATTGTTGTGGCCAAGGCAACGCCAGCCCTCTCCTGGCCAACACCGGCCGGGATCATCTACGGCACCGCATTGAGCGATGCTCAACTCAATGCCTCGGCGCCGGTACCTGGAAGTTTCGACTACTCTCCCGCGCCGGGCGAGGTGCTGCCTCCGGGAATGCATACGCTCTCGGTAACCTTCACGCCCGCGGACAGCGCGAACTACGCCGCAGCACAGGCCTCCGTGTCGCTCACTGTGGCCAGGGCAACGTCTGTCATCCAATGGCCGACACCCGACCCGATTACGTACGGCACACGGCTCAGCATTGCGCAACTCTGTGCCGTGGCGTCGGTTCCGGGAACATTCGAATATAACCCTGGATTAGGCGCGGTACTTGCAGCTGGAGAGCATAGATTGTCCGTGGTTTTCACCCCGGCAGATACTTTGGGCTACTCTACATCGCAGACTGTCGCATCACTGACTGTGGCCAAGGCAACTCCTGCCATCACCTGGCCGACACCCGACCTGATTACCTACGGGAACAAGCTCACCTTCGCCCAGCTCAATGCCACAGCATCGGTTGAGGGAACTTTTGTCTACACACCTGCTGCGGGCGAGATACTCGAGCCGGAAGTGCATGAACTCTCGGTAACCTTCACTCCCATCGACACTCTGAATTACACAACGGCGCGTGTCGTCGTGCCGCTCACTATTACCGAGAAGTTACCAATTCACATCACCTGGCCGGTCCCCTCTGCCATTTCCTACGGCACCGCGCTGAGCGCCACTCAGTTGAACGCCACGGCATCGGTCCCCGGAACATTTGTCTACACTCCTTCCGAGGGCCACGTACTTGCGCCGGGGAAGTATACCCTCTCCGCATCGTTCACTCCGTCGGACACCGAAAAATACGCGACGGCGCAAGCCGCGGTCGTGCTTCAGGTGGAGGGATTGCCTGACATTGCTTCGTCGCCTACCGCAGCCACTGAGACGCCGTCCACGTGGACCTTCTCTGCAATCAACCGTGCCCCCGAGGATTTCAACGAACAGGATAGCGAAGGATCTCCTACGGCTAAGCCTGTCAACTCTCGTGAAGAATGGGAAGCAAGGCTAGCCGCTCATTCCTTCAGCGAGACTCCAAAGCCGCTTGGGCAATCCGTTGACCGCGGTGCAACCCCGGCGTCCTTGGTGGACAGGCCTCGTGTTTTGGGTTCAGCCTCGCCCGCACCAGTCTTTGTTAAGCAGCAAGAGTTGACTAGCGAGTCGGTGGATGGATCGCCCAGCCGCGCTTCGCACGGGCTGAAGGCTAGCCATGCGACCAATGAGGTTCCCGTGGCGCCGGCTTTGCCAAACGTCGCTAGTGCGGATGGAATGCGTACCTCACCCGAACCCACGGCGACAACGAGACGCAAAGCTGACGAGGCTGTTTTCCAGTTGTTTTCATCGTACCAAATCAAAGTTAAGGGGGAGCGGAAGACAGCGAAGAAGAAGTGGATGATTGTTGCTGCCGTTAGCGCCTGTTTGATTCTGCTTTCGCTCATCCTCATCATCCCGCTGTTCCATCATGGAACGAAGTCCGTGGCGAAACCATCTGTTCAACCACTTCCGGTAGCAGCCGATACTCAACCGGGGACGGACGCGCCGAATCCGTCGGCTCGTGAACCGTTAACTCAGGAAAAGCCGCTGGCAACGACCGGAAAGCAAGAGGCAACGGACAACCGGCCGACCAACGGAAAGGACGGAGTGAATTCGGCACAGGTGCAGACGACAGTGATGAACGATCAAGTGACCGCGCCAACACGGATTCCGAAGCAAGTCGCGGAAAATGCGCCTCCCCCCGCGAGCATTGACACGGCCGGTGCGGATGGTCTGGGCGGCGGCAGCGCAAATGTCAGCATGTTCAATGGACACGCACAGCCCGCCGTTAAGGTTGCACCTTCCAGACCGGTTGCCATTTCACCTGGCGTCACGACTGGAATGCTGATTCAGAGCACGCCGCCCGATTATCCGCTCATCGCCAAAGCAGCCCGCGTGGCCGGCACTGTGGAGCTGCACGCCACTATTTCTTCGAATGGAACGATTAAGGATTTGCAGGTTGTGAGCGGGCCGGTCATGTTGCGGCAGGCCGCCGTCGATGCCGTGCGGAACTGGCGCTACAAGCCGTACAGGCTCAATAACCAGCCTGTAGAAGTCATAACAACGATCAACGTAGTTTTCACCCTTGGCGGATGACCTATCGAAATGCGAACGTTGCTCGATCTCTGAATGCTTCCACGCGGAATCCGCACCAAGACTGTCGCGGCGCTCAGCACGGCCTCCGCGCTGTAAGGAGTGGGTAGTGCACAAATGGTAACTAATGGGATAGTCCGCCGCTTTTGATCCAGGAATGGGTATAAGCCCACATTTCCGATTTGAATCTGAGCAACTGAGTTTATGATGCCCTTGGAAGCCTTGATTCATGCGGATTTCAACATGACCGAGGCGCTCTGGAGGTGCACACCCAGTGGGTGAGAATCAAAATCAGCCTTTTCAGCTCTCCTTCAACCCCTCGTTAAGAGTCGATTTCCAAGGATCGCGAGTCACCTCCGATGGTGGTCTGGTTCTGGTGCGCGAGTTAGACGAACGTCTGGGATTCAGCGATCTCATCGCACGGCACCTGACCGATTCTCGGGCGAAGAACATCCAGTTGCCGTTGGCTGACCTGTTGCGCCAGTCGATCTACAGCCGGATGGCAGGCTATGAGGATGTCAACGATGCCGAGCGGCTAGCGCAAGATCCTACGTTCCGGTTGATCGGCTCGGAGAAGATCTGGGAGCGTGGGGCGGCGCTGACCTCCCGCTTGCAGTCGTTCGAGACCGAACTGCTGACGCAAGAGAAGAACCTTGCCGGTCTAGGTGTGTGTCGGGCATAGATTGGTGACGGAGCCTACAGCGTGGGCAGCAGGTTCTGTTTTAAGTTCTAGCCATGGGCCAGAACTTCATTCCTGACACGGTCAACCAGACGCTTCTGTTTCCC
>Ga0224555_1002608_pt1 | contig 20620 bp, 14 predicted proteins | sample 714S23034metaG_FD_180687 | JGI IMG/M metagenome (GOLD analysis project Ga0224555, IMG submission 180687) | Peat soil microbial communities from Stordalen Mire, Sweden - 717 S2 30-34 | ecosystem: Environmental > Terrestrial > Soil > Wetlands > Peat | place: Sweden: Norrbotten County, Stordalen...
GGCCCAACCGGCGGCAACCTGGAGGACGTCGCGCTGCACAAGACGCTGGTTGCGGGCACTGACCCGGTGGCGGTGGATGCCTATGTCGCGAAGGCCTACTGGAATCTCGACGCCGTCTCGCTGCCATACCTGGAACTGGCGGAGAAGCGCGGGCTGGGCCGGGCCGATTTCGAGAACGTCCGCACCAAGATCAGCCACCTGGGCTGAGTGACAATCTGCGATTTGGAGTTCGCTCCAGCGGATGGGCGACGCAGCGGCAGGGCTCAAGCCGCGGCTACGGGTAGTGGTGCAGTTTGACAAGTGCGCCTTCCCTGGGGGGCTAAAGCCCTATCAATTAACGGCACGTATCGGCGCGGCTGAAGCCGCGCCCTTTCAAAGCAAATGCAAACTGCACCTCTACCCGGCTACGGCCGGTCGCGGCATGGGAACGCTTTCGCGCTATACTTTGGGCGGTTTGCTTTTGGGAGCGCGTATGAAGGCGTGTTTTTCCACGTTACTCGCCGTGCTGTGCATCCTCTTGGGGACACGATCTCCAGCGCAGACCCAGCGTGCGCTGCTCATCGGCATCAACACCTACCAGCCGGCGGGCACCCAGGCCGAGCATCCGCCCGGCTGCACGTATGGCCGCTGTGAGCTGGGATACTTCGAGAACCTGGAAGGCGCGGTCAACGATGCGCGGTCCATGGCCGACGTGCTGATCAGCCCCAAGTTCGGCTTCCCAGCGAAGAATGTGGTGCTGCTCACCAACCCCGCGCCGCCTGATCCAGTTGCCGGAGTGGTGCTGCTGCCTGCCGACCAAACTACGCGCGACGGCATTCTCGCCGCCATGCAGAAGTACCTGGTCGATCTGCCGCAGCGCGGCGACACGGTGGTTTTTTACGACGCCAGTCATGGGTCGCTGCGGGTCAACAGCAAGGGCACCAAGCTCACCGTCGCAGTGGGCGGCCAGCTGGTTCCCGCGGACAGCACGCTGGTCCCTTCCGACGCGTACAAGGGAGGCTACGACGTCCGCGACCGCGAGATGACTCGCATCTTCAACGCCGCCCTGGACAAGGGAGTCCGGCTTACGGTGATCCTGGACAGTTGTCACAGCGGCGCCATCAGCCGCGGGCTTGGCCCGAAGTTCCGGCAACGGGCCCTGGCCTTCGACCCGCGCGACATTGCCGAAGGTCCAGACCTGGTGAATGGGCAACAGCGGCCCGCGCTTACGGAACGGAAAGACAATCCCGGGCTTGTCCTTTCCGCCGCGCAGCAGGACCAGTCTGCGAACGAGATGCCGGACACGGACCCGAGCGTCGAGCCGCATGGGGCCTTCACGGCCGCGCTGCTTGACGCCTTGAAGGCCTTGCCCGCAGATACTCCGGCCGAACTGGTCTACCAGCGGGTGCGGGGTGTGCTGGAGGGCGGGAATGTTCCCGACCAGGAGCCCGATCTGGACGCAAGCGCGGCGCGGCGCCAGCAGACTCTGTTCGGCGGAAAGGCGGCAGACTCCGGCAAACTGCGTACCGCTGCCCTGAAGAGCAACAACGACGGCAGCATTTTGCTGGACATTGGCCGGGCGTCCGGTATCGGGATCGGCAGCGAATTCACCGCGACCGACCCGGACAGCAAGGGACAGAGAACCGAACTCCGCATCACCGGACTGGACGGCATTGCGCGCTCCCTGGCCGTGGTCGTCAGCCCTCTCGGGGCCAAGGCTAATTCGGGGGTTACTTCGGGGGAGTTCTTTGAGCTGTCCAAATGGAAGCCGGCAGAGTCGCCGCCACTGCTCGTCTGGCAATGGCCCGCCAACCTTTCGGGCGAGCAGGTAATGACCGCGGCAGCGCAGATCAGGAGCTCTGGAGCTGTCTCTGTCGCGGATCCCGCCGAGGAACCGTGGACCCACATGCTAAGTTGGGACGGCGCCAACTGGATGCTGCTACAGGCCGGTGCAGCCTCCCCTGTCAGCCTGGGCGCGCCGCTTGATGCCGGTGTTTTGCGGCGGCATCTTCCCCCCGGCGCGAAGCTTTGGGCGAACCTTCCGCCATCGCGGGAGTTGGCTGCGAAGCTGGTGCCGGGCGACCCGAGCAGCGCGGTGCAGCCTGCCGCCGATTTCGCCGAGGCACAGTACGCGTTGACCGGCGTACTCACCACGCATGGCCCTGCCTATGCGTGGTTCCACGCGGGCGAACTCAGGGCCGGCCCGCCCGCCGCGGGCCCCGCCGGCCACAGTCTTGACCACAGTCTTGGCCACAGTCTTGACCATAGTCCGGGCTGCTCTTCGAACTCGCGCTACCCGGTGCGCAGCGATTGGGTTGCGATGAACAATGCAAGTGAGCTCGACAAGAGCAGTGCGGCGCTCAACAAATTCGCAGCACTGCTGGCAAAGGTGCATGGCTGGCTGGATCTGGCAGACAATCCAGTCGACGCAACCAAGACCAACTACTACTCCCTGGCGCTGGTTCCGGACGGGGGCCAAGCGCCGCTTTCCGGCAATGAGCCCGCGCACCAGGGCGATGTGTTGCGGATGGCTTTGGTGTCCAGCGTCCCGGTTACGGACAAGCGCTGGGTCTACGTTCTCGACATCGATTGCAACGGCAAAGGCACCGTGCTTTATCCGGGCACGTATACCGAGAACCGGTTTCCTAACGACGCGGACAGCGGCAACCTGTTCTATCTTCCCGGCGTGGCCAACCTGCGCATCGGTCCTCCCTACGGCGTGGACTCGCTGATCCTGCTGAGCACCTCCGAGCCGCTGCCGTTTCCCGATGCGCTGAACTTCGAGGGGGTGGCAACGGAGGGAACGCGCGGAGCCCAATCGCCATTGGAAAGGCTGTTGAATCAGGCCAGCTCGGGGACGCGCGGCGATCCTGGCGTGGTTCCCACCAACTGGGGCATCGGGCTCACCACGCTGCGCAGTATTCCCAACGACGCCGTAAAGTAATCTGAGTTGCGGGGAACGGTGATCTCTCCTGCTGCTTGATCAGTTCCTGGGAAGCTGCGCGGCACTCCACCCGCCGCCCAGCGCCATCTGCAGTTGTGCGCTGGCCACAATGCGGCGCGCGACCAGCGCCGCGGCGGCGCGTTCGTCGGTCAGCTCGATGGTCTGATTGATGAGAACTTCCAGGTACGCGGCCAGTCCGCGCTTGTAGCGGAGCAGGGAGAGGCTGGTGCTTTGCTTCGCCGCATCCACCGCCCGCTGCTGCGCCACGGCCTCCTGTTCCAGCACGCGCAGCGCGGCGAGCTGGTCCTCGACGTCGCGAAAGGCGGAGAGCACCTGTTCGCGATAGAGCGCCGTAGCCTGATCCCGCTGTGCCACCGCGTACTCTACCTGCGCCTTGCGCCGTCCCGCATCGAACAGGATCTCGCTCGCCGACGGACCGGCATTCCACATTGCGCTGCTGGAGTTGAAGAGCCGGCCGATCAGGTCGCTCTCCACGCCGCCGGTCGCGCCCAGCGTGATGCTGGGGTAGTACGCGGATTGGGCAACGCCGATCAGCGCGTTCGCAGCCGCAACCTGCCGCTCCGCGGCGGCGATATCGGGCCTGCGTTCAAGCAACTCCGAGGGCACGCCGGCGGGCGCATTGGGCGGGTCGCCGGCGAGCGGCTGCTCGGAAATATGGAAGCCGGTCGCGGGCTCGCCCACCAGCACGGCAATCGCATGCTCGTATTGCGCGCGCTGCACCCCGAGGTCGATGAGCTGGGCCCTGGCTGCTTCAAGCTGCGCCCGCGCCTGTGCTACATCGCTTTGCGTACTCAGTCCGCCCTTCAGCAACGTCTGGGTGAGTTGCAGCGTTTGGGTGTATGCGTCGATGGTGTCTCGCAGCAACTGCGCCTGCAGATCGAGACCGCGCAGTTGGAAATATGTAACCGCCAATGTTCCCTGCAGGCTCAGCCGGATGTTGGCGAGCTGTGCCGCGGATGCCTGCGCGTTGGCCGTGCTCGACTCAATCTGGCGGCGAATTCCGCCCCACAAATCGGGTTCCCACGAAATGTTCAACGGGATCAGGAAGTCCCAGTAGTTCCTGATCGTACCCGGGACGACGTTCGACCGGTTGGCGGAGAGATCGTTGCGGGTGGCCGAGCCGCCCAGCGCGACGGTCGGGTAAAGCGACGCGCGGTTCTCGCGCACCAGGTCGTGGGCCTGCTCGTACGCGTGCAGCGCGGCTGCAATGTCCTGGTTCGCGGTGGCGCAGCGCTGCTCCAGGTCATTCAACTCTGGGTTCTGGTAGATCGTCCACCATGCTCCGCGGTCGGCTGCATCGGCGGGCCTGGCGGAGGCCCAATCGCCATAGTGGCCATTGTCGGAGTAGGACGGCGGTGCGGGAACGGCGGGCGCCTTATAGTTCGGCCCCACCATGCAACCAGCCAGCGCCAGGGCGGCCGGCATCGCAATCCAACCGCGAAGGCTATGGAGATTCATGGACGGGACTCCGCCGGTTGGTTCCGATTGCCGTTGTCCGGCGTTACCACACGCACCTGCTCACCGTCGGTCAGGGAGTCGGGAGGATTGGCGATGACTTGCTGCCCGGGCTCGAGGCCGCCGAGTATTTCCATGGTCGAGCCGGAGTCGCGTCCCGGGGTCACGCGGACAATGCGAGCATGTTGCGTCGCATCGACGATGCCGACGTGAAGTCCGTCCGGCTCCAGAATCAGAGCGCTGACCGGGACGATCAGCGCCGGTGCGGGGTTGGCCACCTTCAGGTGGACCTCGGTATAGCTGCCCGGCAGCAGTTCGCCGGACCGATTGTCCACATCCACCTCCGCCAGCAGGGTTCGCGTTGCGGGGTCCACCGCATCCGAAGTGCGCACCAGCTTGCCGCGAAAGGTCCGGCCGGGGTACTGGGGCAGCGTCAGGGTAGCCGTCACTCCCGCCTTCGCATCCGGCGCATACACCTGGGGAACATTGACGAACACGCGCAGGGTCTGGATGGCAGAGATGTCGAAGACCTCCTTGCTGCCGGAAACGGTTCCCGCGCCCGGAGTGTTTGTGCTTCCCGCCGCGGAGACCAACTGGCCGATATCGAGGTTGCGCGCCGTGACGATGCCGTCGAATGGCGCCTCGATGCGCTCGAAGGACTGCAACTGCTCCAGCCTGCGCATATTGGCCTGCGCCGACGTCACCTCGGTATTCCTCGCCTCCAGCGCCTGCACGGCGTTGTCGGTGTCCTGCTGCGAGACCGCATTCTGGCCGATCAGTCCCTGGTAGCGATCGGCGGTCACCTTGGCCAACCCCGCGTTGCTCTGCGCGGTCGCCAGGTCCGCCTTCGCCTGGTCAAGCTGCTGGTCCAGTTCCGGAGTCTCGATGACGGCCAGCAATTCGCCTTTGCGTACGCGCGAGCCAATGTCGTGGTACCACGCCTTGACGTAGCCGGTGGTGCGCGCGTAGATCGGCGCCAGGGTGTAGGCCTGGATGTTGCCGGGCAGCACAATCTCCGTCGCATTCTTCTCGAACACCGGTTGCGCCAGCGATACCGGCGGGGCGGCCGTAGCGTCGGTGTAATGCATTAGCTGCGCGCCGGCGTGCTTGCGTTCGACAATACCGAAGATCGCGGCGGCAACGGTAACGACCGCCAGGATCACAACCACCGTGAGCAGGGAGCCGCGAGAAACCTGTGGCGCCTCGCGGCTTGGCGCTGCGCCGCCGTGCCCACCGGCGTTCTCCGGCATTGGACCGCTGCCTGCTGCTGACGAGTTCGATTCTCCGGCATTCATGGTTGCATCTCCGTGCGCAAGCTCCGCGCTGGTTCAGTTGGTCCCTTACAGCTCTTCATGCGTGGGCCTCATCCTGGTCGTCGGCCTGGGGTCCGGCAACGGCGGGATCGTTACGGTGCATCAAGGCAAAGAAGACGGGAACGAACGTCAACGTGCCGAAGGTCGCCAGCAGCAATCCTCCGATGACGGCGCGGCCCAGCGGCGCATTCTGCTCTCCGCCATCGCCCAGGCCCAGCGCCATGGGAACCATGCCGATGATCATGGCCAACGCCGTCATGATGACCGGCCGAAAGCGGGTGAAGCCCGCAGACAATGCCGCCTCCGCCGCGCTCATGCCCGCCTCCATCTGCTCCTTGGCGAAGCTGACCACAAGAATTGAGTTCGCCGTCGCCACCCCCATGCACATGATGGAGCCGGTCAGTGCGGGAACGCTGATGTGAGTGCCGGTAACGAACAGCATCCACACAATCCCCGCCAGCGCGCCAGGCAGTCCGGCAATGATGATGAACGGATCGAGCCAGCTCTGGAAGTTCACCACGATCAACGCGTAAACCAGCACGATGGAGAACATCAGGCCATACAGCAATCCTTGAAACGAGCTGTGCATGGTCTCAATCTGGCCGCGCAGAAAGATCTGCGATCCCCGGGGGACCATTCCTTTGCTGTCCTCTGCGTCCTTCACAATCTTGTCGATCCGGTCGGCCACGCTGGCCAGGTCGGTCCGATCCACCGAGCCATAGACGTCGATGATCGGCTGCGCGTCGTAGTGGCTCAGCGTTGCGGGCTCCACGCCTCGCACCACTGACGCGAGGTTGCCCAGGATCTGCGGCGGCGCGCCGTTCGCGGAGACGGGGAAGTTTTCCAGTTCCTGCAGGTCCTTCACATCGTACTGGGGCGTCTGCACTGCGATGTTGTAGCTGACATGGTTCTGCGGGTTCAGATAAAAGGTCGGGCTGGTCTGGAAGCTTCCGCTCAGGCTGGTCAGCAGGTCCCGGGCCACATCGCTCTGGCTGTACCCTACCTCCTGCGCGCGCGTACGGTCGATATTCACGGTGAACTTCGGCTGATCGAACGGCTGCTGGATGCGCAGGTCGGTGGCGCCGGGGATTTGGGCGATCTGCTGCATCAATTGCTCGGCCAGGGTGCGGTTCCGGTCTACCTCCAAGCCTGCCACTTGCAGGTCGATTTGCGCGGGCAGGCCGAAGTTCAGAATCTGGCTCACCATGTCGGTGGGCAGGTAGTAGAACTCGGTGCCGGCGAAATCCCGGTTTAGCTGGTCGCGCAGCGCGCGTGTGTACTCCGAGGTCGGCCGGTGCTTCGCTGCCAGCGACACCAGGATGTCCGCGTCGCCGGTGCCTACGGGAGCCGAATTCGAGTAGGAAAGATTCAGGCCCGAGTAGGGCAGCCCAATGTTGTCGATGATCGTACCCAGCTCGGACTTGGGGATCACCGTGCGGATGTCGTTCTCCACCTGATCGCACAGGCGCGCCGTGTCCTCGATGCGCGTTCCGGTACGCGCGCGCACGTGCAGCTTGAACTGGCCGCTGTCCACCGAGGGAAAGAAGTCCTGTCCCAGCCAGGGGTACAGCAACGCCACCGAACCAATCCAGAACGCCACCATCGCCAGCAGAAAGAGCCCGCGAAACTGCACGCAGAGCTGCAGCGCCCCGTGGTACCAGTCGCGCAACCTTTCGAAAGAATGTTCGAAGGCAATCTGAAAGCGAAGGAAAGGATTGCGGCTGGCGCGCGCACGTTCCACCCGGTCCTGCTCATATTCCTTCAGCAGATACTTCGCCATCGTGGGCACAATCGTTCGCGATAGGAAGTACGAGGCCAGCATCGCGAAGACCACCGCCTCCGCCAGCGGGACGAACAGGTACCTGGCCACGCCGGTAAGGAAAAACATGGGCACAAACACAATGCAGATCGCAATCGTCGATACGAACGCCGGCACGGCAATCTGCGCTGACCCGTCAAGAATTCCCCGTTCGACTTCCTTGCCTTCTTCCAGGTTGCGGTTGATGTTCTCGATCGCAACTGTCGCATCGTCGACCAGGATGCCGACCGCGAGCGCCAGACCGCCCAGCGTCATGATGTTGATGGTTTCGCCCAGCGCCGACAGCATCAGCAGCGAGCTGATCACCGACAGCGGAATCGATACCGCGATGATGATCGTCGAACGCCAACTGCCCAGGAAGATCAGGATCATGGTCGCGGTCAGGCACGCGGCGATGATGGCTTCGTGCGCAACTCCGCTGATCGCCGAACGCACAAATATCGACTGGTCGGAGGTAGGCTTGATCCGCAACTGCGGCGGCAGCTGGGCTTCGACGTGCGGCAGGCGCTGGAGGACACCGGAGATGATGTCCAGCGTGGAGGCATTGCCCGTCTTCTGGATGGACATCAGGGCGGCGCGCTGTCCGTCGACGCGGACAATGTTGGTCTGCGGAGGGAACCCGTCGCGCACGTTGCCAATGTCGTGCAGGTAGATGGTGACGCCGTTGCTCGTCTTAATGGGCAGATCGTTCAGCTCCGGAATGGTCTCCGGCGCGCTGTTCGACTCGACCTGGTAATCGACGTGTCCCATCTTCACGTCGCCGGCAGGCAGGATCACATTCTGCGCGGCCACGGCGTTCACCACGTCGGTGGCGGATAGCCCTTCGGCCTGCAGTTTGCGGGTGTCGATATCCACCTGCACCTGCCGCTGCTTGCCGCCATAGGGGAACGGAATGGATGCCCCCTGCACCGTGGCTAGCTGGGTGCGAATGAAGTTCGATCCGTAGTCGAAGAGCTGCTGCTCCGTCAATCCGTTGCCGGAAAGCCCGAGTTGCAGCACGGGCACGCTGGAGGCGCTGTACTGAATCACCAGGGGAGGCGTGGTGCCCGCAGGATATTGCCGCAGCCCGGTCTGCGCGATCGCCGTAATCTGCGCCACGGCCTGCGAGATGTTCACCGAGGGCCGGAAGAAAACCTTTACCACCGACACGCCGTTCAGGGTTTGCGACTCGGTGTGGTCAATGTCGTTGACGGTCGTGGTCAGGCTGCGCTCGAACTGCACCACAATCCGATCGCTCAACTGCTCCGGCGAAAAGCCTGCATAGTTCCACACTACCGACACCACCGGAATATTGATGTTCGGGAATATATCGACAGGCGTTCGCAGAATCACCACCGGGCCCAGCAGCAGCAGCAGCAGCGACATCACCACAAAGGTGTATGGCTTCCTGAGCGCAAGGCGAACAATCCACATCAAAACTCCTTTGGCCGGGGACCCAGTGGGCTAGACCGAACCGGACTTCCATCCACTGCCGCAGCAGGCTGGGCAGGAAAACCAACACTTCAACCTGGTTGCTAAACGACGCGTTCAGTAATTAGACGACCTCAGCTTCCTGAGGATTCACCCCCGGCTGCACGGTCGCGCCTGACACTGTAACATCCGGCCTGGCCCTGCCGCGCCGGCCATTCTTCGATCGTCTCAGACCACCAAATACCGCTTCAACCACCGCCTCCGATTCCCGATCGCTCAGCGATCCGTGTCCGGCGAGCAGGCGAAAAATCATCGGCCCGTAGATCAGGTCGAGCACAATCTCTCCGTCGACCTCTTCGCGAATCTCGCCCCGGTCCACGCCCCGCCGCCACATCACGCGGGCCGTATCCCGGCGGGCATACAAGAAGCGCTCGCGGAACAGCGCGAGAAATCCCGGGTCGCTCTGGCCCTCCGCCAGAAACTGGCAAAACAGGCGGCCCAGCGGGGAAGTATAAAACGCCATCACCGACTTCAATTGCTGGGTAAAGTCCAGTTCCGCGGAGCCTGTGTCGGGCATTGCGACTTGCTCGGTCATGCCCGCCAGGTACGCATCCAGCGCGACCAGACTCTTGTTGGGCCACCACTTGTAAATGGTCGTCTTGCTCACACCGGCGCGGCGCGCAATCGCATCGGCGGTCACCTTGCGCAGTGGCTGGCGCTCCAGCAGGTAGAGCGTCGCTTTCAGGATGGCCGCCTCCGCCTGCAGGCTGCGGCGCCGTCCGCGAGCCTTTGGCTCATTGGCTGCTTCAGATCGAAGTGGCGTGGCGATGGCACATCTCCTGCGTGGACTTGCGGGCGTTCGCGATCGGGCGAGCGGGCAACCCGAGTTCTCAATCATTCTACTAAACTAGACGTTCAGTCCACAATATGCGCCCAGTCCTGTCTGCCTGATACACTCCCAGAAGGAATCCGCCGCGGCGCCTTATCGCGCAGCCCCTGCCCAACCCAATGCACTCCCTTCACCGCACAGATGATCTCCGAATCAAGTGGACCAAGGTCGTTCTTCCTCCGGTCTTTCTCGAGGAGGAACTTCCCATCTCCGATGCCGCCTCGTCCACCGTCTTCCAGGCGCGCAGCCGGGTGAGCGACATTCTCGCCGGCCGCGACCCCCGCCTGCTGGTCGTCGTCGGCCCTTGTTCCATCCACGACACCACGGCCGCGCGGGAGTATGCCCGGCTGCTGAAGCCGATCATGGAGGAACTCTCCCAGAGCCTCTGCATCGTGATGCGCGTGTACTTCGAGAAACCGCGCACCACCATCGGCTGGAAGGGCCTGATCAACGACCCGCACCTGAACCAGACCTACAAGATCAACGATGGTCTGCGCCTGGCGCGCCATCTGCTGCTGGATCTCGCCGAGATGGGTGTTCCCGCGGGCACGGAGTTCCTCGACATCATCTCGCCGCAGTATTTCGTCGACCTGGTCACCTGGGGAGCGATCGGCGCGCGCACCACCGAGAGCCAGGTCCATCGCCAGTTGGTCAGCGGCCTCTCCTGCCCGGTCGGCTTCAAGAACGGGACCTCCGGCGACGTGCAGATCGCGATTGACGCGATTCTCTCCGCCAGCCACGAACATACGTTCCTCGGCGGCACCAAGCATGGGCAGACCGCCATCTTTGCCACCACCGGCAATCCCGACTGCCACGTCATCCTGCGCGGCGGCCGCAAACTGGTCAACTACGATGCCGCCTCCGTGGACGCTGCTGCGCGGCAGTTGGAGAAGGCCGGGCTGCCTGCGCGCATCATGATCGACTGCTCGCACGCCAACAGCGGCAAGGACTACACCCGCCAAACCGCGGTCGGGGGCGACGTTGCCGCTCAGATCGCCGCGGGCGACCGCCGCATTATCGGCGTCATGATTGAGAGCAACCTGGTCGCAGGTGCGCAGAAGTTTGCTCCGGGCAAGTCGCTGGTTTACGGCCAGAGCCTTACCGACGGCTGCCTGGGCTGGCCGGAAACGGTAGACCTGCTGCATTCGCTCGCCGGCGCCGTCCGGGCAGGCCGCTAGAATCAGGTGCATCCAAGTGTGGCTTCAGCCGCGGGCCTTTCAATCAAACTCACCTCGATCGCAATTGCAGATTTGACTCCGCCGCGAGTTCGCGGGAACATCAGCTTGGAGAACATGCGATGGCAAAGAAGATTCTGATGCTGGTCGGTGATTTCGCGGAAGACTACGAGACCATGGTTCCCTTCCAGGCGCTGCAAATCGCCGGACACCGCGTGGATGCCGTCTGTCCGGGCAAGAAGGCCGGCGAACAGGTCCGCACCGCGATCCACGACTTCGAGGGCGACCAGACGTACACGGAAAAGCGCGGCCACAACTTCACCCTCAACGCAACCTTCGCGGACGTCAAGCCCGCAGATTACGACGCGCTGGTGCTTCCCGGCGGGCGCGCGCCGGAGTACCTGCGACTGAACGACGAGGTCCTGGCCATCGTCCGGCACTTCGACGCGGCGGGCAAGCCCATCGCCGCAATCTGCCACGCCGCGCAGATTCTCGCTGCTGCCGGCGTGCTCAAGGGCCGCAAGATCAATGCATACCCGGCGTGCGCTCCGGAGGTGACACTCGCCGGCGGCACCTTCGTCAGCCTGCCGTTCGAAGATGCCCTAACCGACCGCAACTACGTCACCGGCCCGGCGTGGACCGCGCACGTGGCATGGCTGAAGCAGTTTCTTGCTCTCCTCGGATAACATTGTCGCGTGCGTTTTTTTTGAGGAGTTGCCATGCGCTACCGCAATTCGCTGGCCGCGGTCACACTTCTTCTGCTCGGCTTGCCTGCCGCTATCGCCGCAAGCAGCGTGGAGAAGATTCGCAACGAGAAGGTGCTGGTCACGGAAGTGACGCTCGCGCCCGGCGAGAGTGAAGCCGCACCGGCCGTGCATCCCAGCATGCTCGTCTACATAACCGCTGGAACGGTCCTCCATGGGACGGTGCGCAACGAGAGGATACCGCGCCCGGTGGACGAGGGAGAAGTTGCCTTCTTTGACGCCGGAGAGCAACCTGTCCACAATGCCGGCCCCATGCCGCTGCACTTCGTGCGCATCGATTTCCTTACAGACGGAAGCCCGGAGACGTGGGGGAAAGCGGGCCTGCCCCCAGCCTACCTGATGCTGGCGGAGAACCAATACGCGCGTGCGTACGACATCAGGATCCTTCCGCATACGTTTGAGCCGCAGCACACCCACCACGACCGCGTCGTTGTGTGTCTCTCCGGCGCGGAGCTGGAGCACATCCTGCCGGACGGAACTCACCAGCCGTCCACGCTCGAGACCGGGGAGATCGTCTGGCGCCTGGGCGCGACCCACGTCGGACACAACCTGGGAACAACCGATCTGTGGGTTATCGCCGTCGAGCCGAAGTAGCGCTCCGCGGCACATCCGGGCGCATTTGACTCGGTTTCCGATGACGACATTGAATGGTTGTGAAGTACGTAGCGAAGAGATGACGGAGGATACAAGATCAATGGCAAAGCTGGGTTTTCTGGGACTGGGAATTATGGGTGCGCCGATGGCGCGGAGCCTGATGCGCGCCGGGCACGAGGTCGCCGTGTGGTCGCACTCCAAGGGCAAGGCGGAGCAGCTTGCCAAAGAGGGAGCCACGGCGTGCGCGACGCCTGCGGAGGTTGCGAAACGCAGCGAGTGCGTCTTCCTCTGCGTGGGCAACACCGAGATGTCGAAGGAAGTCATTCTCGGCAAAGATGGGCTTGCCGCCGGAAAATCCGGCGCGCTTACCATCGTGGATTGCAGCACCGTGTCGCCTGCGGAAAGCCGCAAGGTCTCCTCGCAGTTGGCGAAACAGGGGATCGAGTTCCTGGATGCTCCGTGCTCCGGGTCGAAGGGCGGCGCCGAGAGTGCTACGCTGACGTTCATGGTCGGCGGCGACCAGCGTGTCTTTGAGCGCGTGCGGCCGTACTTCGAGGCGATGGGCAAGCAGTTCTACTACTGCGGCGCGGCGGGCATGGGATTGCAGGCAAAGCTCTCGCAGAACATGATTCTCGGCAACCTGCTGCAGGCGTTCAACGAGAGTTTCGTGTTGAGCACCAAGGCGGGAGTTCCACCGCAGTTGATGCTGGATATCATCAATAACAGCGCGGCGAAATCGGGCCTGGTGGCGCTGAAGGCACCGCTCATTTTCGCTCGCAAGTTTGACCCCGTCTTCTCCGTCAAGTGGCTTGAGAAGGACATGGCCCTGATGTTGGAGTCGGCTGCCGAGAACAACGTTCCGGCTCCGCTGACCGCGCTCTCCAGGCAGTTGTTTCGAGCGGCGATCGCCCAGGGATATGGCGACGATGACATCGGCGGATCCATACGGGTCCTGGAGAAACTTGCCGGCTGCGAGGTCGTCGCCAAGGACAGCTAAGCCGCGGCCTCGTGCTCGGTCGCCTGAGATCCGCACAACCAACCCAACTTCTCCGGTCGCGTGACCCGTGTGCCGGACCGACACGAAAGGATCGAGACCATGACGAGCAGGCACACGAGCAGGCACATGAGCAGGCTGCTGGGCGCGGTGCTGGCAACCGCGGGCATGTTGTGCGCGCAGGAGACGCGGCGCACCATCAAGAACCCATCTCCCAATCCCGCGGACGATGCCAAACCGAACAGCAGCGCGGTTCCCGATGCGTATGCGCTGGTCGGCCACTTCGACCGCATCGTCGTCATCCGCCTGAAGTACAAGGCAAATCTGCTGGACGGCATGAACCAGGTGATTAAGCAGCAGCACATCCAGAACGGCGTGATCCTGTCAGCGGTGGGGTCGCTGCGCGGATACGAGATCCACACCGTCTCCAATCGCGATATGCCCAGCGAGGACACCTTCGTGAAGAATCCGACGCAGCCGGCCGACCTGGTCAGCATGAACGGATACGTGATCAACGGCCGCATCCACGCGCACATGACGATTGCGACGCCCGACCGCGTGATCGCCGGGCACGTCGAACAGGGCAACGAGGTGTTCACCTTCGCCATCGTCACCATCGGCGTGATGGACGACACCAACCTGGACAAGATCGACGACAAGACCTACCGCTGAACCCGCAAATGTTAACACGCGGCCAGGAAGGAGAGGCGTCGATCGTGGAAGCTTCTCGGACTCCCCAACCGATGTCGCGCCGGGAATGGACGATCGTGCTGCTGCTGATGATCTCAGTGATCATCAACTACATCGATCGCAGCAATCTCTCGCTGGCCGCGCCGCTCATCCGGCAGCAATTCGCTCTCTCTCCGCTGCAGATCGGTTCGCTGCTCTCCGCCTTTTTCTGGACGTACGCGCTGATGCAGATCACCGGCATCGCGGGTTGGCTCTCGGACCGTTTTCCGGTGGGCTGGGTGATGGTCGGCGGATACGTTCTGTGGTCGGGCGCCACCGTAATCACCGGCCTGGTCTCGCGCCCTACCACCATCTACATTGCGCTGCTGCTGCTTGGCGTGGGCGAGTCGGTCGCCTACCCCTGCTACTCGCGCATCTTCGCCGAGCTTCCCCAGGAACATCGTGGCCGAGCCAATGCACTGATCGACGCAGGCACGAAACTGGGTCCGACCACTGGCCTGTTCGTCGGAGGTCTGCTGCTGGTCCACTTCGGATGGAGGATGCTCTTCATCCTGCTCGGCGGAGGAGGTCTGCTTTGGCTTCCGCCATGGATCAAGGCGATGCCGCGCTTCGGCCGCAGAGTTGAAGTCGAAAGTGCAGCGGGACTCTCGTCGATGGTGAAACTGTTGCGCCTGCCGTGCGCGTGGGGAACCTTCCTCGGCCACTTCTGCGGAAACTACTTCTTCTACTTCATGCTGGCCTGGCTGCCCACCTACCTGGTCGGCGAAGAGAAGATGTCGATTGGAGCGATGTCGAGGCTCAGCTCCGCCGTATTCCTGCTGATCGCAACCTGCACGCTCATCGCCGGAGCGATCTCCGACCGCCTGATTGCGGCGGGCGCGTCGCCAACCCGCGTGCGCCGGGCAGCGGTAGTCGGCGGACTTGGCGTCGCCTCCAGCCTGCTCGCGCTCGCCTTCGTTCATCACAATCTGTCGCTATCGATCGCCGTGATTGCCGTGGCGTGCGTGGGATACGGCGCCTTCGCCTCGAATCACTGGGCCATCAGCCAGACCCTGGCCGGCGCCGCGATGGCCGGACGCTGGACCAGCCTGCAGAACGGCATCGCCAACCTCTCGGGAATCGTCGCGCCATGGATCGCCGGATTGATCGTGCAGATCAACGGTAGCTCGCGCCTGGCGTTTGTCATCACCGGCGGCGTTGCGCTGGTGGGAGCATTCCTCTGGGGTCTGCTGGTGCGCCGGGTTGAGCCGGTCGACTGGGAGGCGCTCGCTTGACCCCCTCCCCCTCCCCCTTGATTTCGTGGGGAAGTTGTTTGGAATCTGTTACTTAGGCAACGTCTGCTGTTGCAAGGTCTTCAAAACATTGCGGTTGGCCACAAAATAGCCAAAATCAGCGGGTTACGGGCGTCTTGCAGGCCGCCGGAAGCCACGGCGAATGGTTCGGCTGCTCAAGGATTCTAGAGCTGTAAGCCGGATAGTTGTCAGCTATAAGCTTGAAGGTACAAAACCTGCTGGGGGGATCTGATCTTTTGTTGCAAACAAACATAGTTAGCAATATGGAGTCTCTTCTGAGTCAACAGAATTAGGTTAAACAAGCGAGTTAGCGATGGGGAGTTACCCTTGAGTCAACAGGTTGGCTCCTTAATGGCGAAGTCGCACAATCCTCTAGAATCATTCACGAGACTGTGGCTCGTCTCACGTGAGCTGGCGCCCAGGTGCAGGCAGAATTCGCCTTTGGCAAAACAGGTTTATCGGTGTCCCTGCCCGATGGGCGCGACTACACCGTGGTCGAGAGCCGTTCCGCCGGTCCGCTCGCCGACGCCGACGCCGCCATCGCAGCCGCGCTGGACCGCCCGATCGGCTCGGCGCCCCTGGCCTCACTCGCCGCTGGAAAGCGCACCGCCGCCATCTCCGTGTGCGACATCACCCGGCCCGCGCCGAACTCGGTTACGCTGCCGCCGCTGCTGGAGCGGCTGCATGCCGCGGGTATTCCCGTAGAGGGCGTTACCATCCTCATCGCCACCGGGCTGCATCGCGGCGCCACCGATGCGGAGATGCGCAGCATCGTCGGCGCTGAGATCGCCGCGCGCTACCGCGTGGTGAACCACGATGCCAGGGCGTTCGCCCAGCATCAGCCGCTGGGACACACCCGGCGCGGCACGCCCGTCTACATCGATAAGCGCTTTCTCCAGGCCGACCTGCATATCACGCTCGGCTTCATCGAGCAGCACCTCATGCTCGGCTTCTCCGGCGGCCGTAAGCTCATCGCGCCCGGCCTGGCCGCGCAGGAGACCATCAAGGTCATCCATTCGCCGCGCTTCATGCGCGAGCCAATGGCCACCGAGGGCGAGATGGAGCGGAACCCGCTGCACGCCGAACTGCTCGAAATCGCCGGCATGGCGCGCCACGACTTCATCCTCGATGTCACCCTCACCCAGCAGCGCCAGATCTCCGGTGTCTTCGCGGGCCACCCGGTCCAGGCTCACGCCGCCGGCGTCGACTTCCTCCGCTCCACCTCGCTTTCGCCGCTGTCCGGCCTGGCCGACGCGGTCATCACCAGCGCGGCCGGCCACCCGCTCGACCTCACCTTCTACCAGACCGCCAAAGGCATCACGGCCGCGCAGCACGTGGTCAAGCCCGGCGGCAGAATCCTGCTGCTCGGCGCGTGTGCTGAAGGCATCGGCTCACCCGAGTATGCGGCCAAGCTGCGGGCCTTCCCCGGCAATGAGGCCTACCTCCGCGAGATTGGCGGCGCCGACGTCGTCGTCGACCAGTGGCAGTTGGAGAAACTCGCGCTGGTTGGCCTGGTCAACGAGCTGTTCTTCTACACTCCGGGCGTCCGCGCGGACGATATGGGCGCGCTCGGCCGACGCTACTTTTTGGACCTCGACGCGGCTGTCTCCCGCCTGCTGGATGGCCTGCCCGCCGCCGCGCGCATCCTCCTCATCCCCGACGGCCCCTACACCTTCGCCCGCGTCACCGCCTGAACTGTGGGATCGCCCTAAACAGCCTTCCGCTGGAAGCTCGTCTTCTTGGTGTTGGCAAACGAATCCTTCACCTTGAACGACGCCAGCGACGCTCCGGTCAGCTGCTTCGCGCCGCTCTTGATCCGGTCCGCCTTTTCGCGGGCCGCCTGCAGCTTCTGCGCCTTGCGGCCCAGTCCGCCAATCCTGATTCCGCCTGCTTTCGGAATTAAATCGCTCATAGAAGAAATCCTCTCACGCCCCGGCCGCGGTTGCACGCGCCCGGCCCGGCGCAGCTTCATTTCCAAGACCACTTCTACGCCATGCCGGCCATGCAAACAAGTAGCTTGCCTGCGTCGCGCGCCTAGGGAAGCTCTGAACAAGTTCGAGCATTGAAAGGGACGGGCTTCAGCCCGTCCGTAAGCGCCACAAAACTAGTGGAGCTTTAGCCCCTGAGGGAATGCCGAATACTTGTTCAGAGATTTCTTACGGCACTCGCGATGCCACCACGTCCTTCGACTCCGGCAGCGCCAGCGCCAGCGCCTGCGCCGCCCAGTTGGTGGCTGCCGCGGAGATCCACTGATCGTGCGCGCCCGGGAAGCCCGCATCGAAGTACGGCTGGAACGCCAGCGCGCGCGTCCGCACATACCACGAGCCGTCCTGCTGCTGGTGGCCGAGCAGCCACTTCACGCCGCGCTTGTACGCCGGATCGGTGGTCGGCAGTCCGCCCAGGTGCAGCGCCACCAGGCTCTTGCCGGTGGCGTAGGCGGTACTCTCCATGGAGGGCAGGTCAGACCAGCTTCCATCCGCCTTCTGCGTTGCCAGCAGCTCATGCATGGCCTGCTGCGTCGCCGCCTTGTTGCCGGTCCAGGCCAGCCCGGCCACCCGCCAGCTTCGATCGTCGTTACTGTTGGCCTTCGCGCTCGCCAGCCAGCTCGCCGCCAGCGCAATCGCTTGGGCGTACGCCTCCGCGCCAGCCTTCGGCGTGTACAGTTGCAGCGCGCGCATGTTCAGCGCGGTCTGCCCGATATGGCTCAGGCACAGCGGCGGCCGCGTGTCCGAGGTCGGCGCGTACCATTCGCCGGTCGTCCACTGCCGCTGCATGACGAAGCGGGCGGCTGCGTCGGTGCTCAGGTCGCCCTGGTAGTTCTCCGCGCCCAGTCCCACCAGCATGTAGGCCACCACTTGGTCGCCAAAGGTGTCGCCCACCGGCACAAACTCTCCCTGGTGCATGCGGTCGCGCAGCTTCTCCAGCGCCTCCGCGTTCATCTTCACCTGCTCCGCGTCCACCTTCTCGTCCACCTGGAAGCCCTTCTTCCGCGCCAGCGCCATGGTCATCTCCGTCATGCTGTTGTCGTGGCAGGAGATGCAGCCGGAGTTGGCGGAAAAATTCACGTCCGCCTTTTGCAGCAGCGGAAGGCTGTCCTGGATCGCCATGCGGATGTCGTTCTTCAGCCGCGGCGTCAGCACCACCGGCTTCGCGCCTCCCGGCTTTGCGCCGGCCTGCACCAGCAGACGGACGATCGGCGTATCGCCATTCCGCTTCGCCATGTCCAGCACACTCAGCCCCTCGTCGCCGCCGTTCGCATGCTTGCTTCTGGCGTTCACGTCCGCCCCACGCTCGACCAGCAGCTTCACCTCGTCCAGCGGCAGCGTGTCCGACACAACCGCATACATCAGCGCGGTCCGGCCCAGCGGGTCGTAGGCCTTCACATCGGCGTCATGGTCCAGTAGCAGTCGCACCGCCTGCATATCGCCCAGCATGGCCTCGTCTTCCAGCGAGCCGGTAAACACATCCTTGTTCGTGATCTTCGCCGCCAGCAGTTCGGCGCACTGCAGGCAGTTCTGGTTGATGGCCGTCGAAAGTCCCGTCTCTCCGGCGGCCTTCGCATCCGCTCCATGCTCCATCAGCAACTCGGTGCTCGCGAAATCCCCTGCGGTCACCGCTTCAATCAGCGGCGACGACTCCGTCTCCGGCTTGGCATTCGGATTCGGATTCGCCCCGTGCTCCAGCAGCAGCTTCACCGTCGCGGCCCCGCCCGGCTTGCGTGCGGCAATCATCAACGGCGTGCGCAGGTCGTCGGACTTGGCATTCACATCCGCGCCGGCGCTCAGCAGGAGCCGCGTCTTTTCCAGGTCCGCGGCCGCCCACATCAGCGCGGTCGCGTTCGCATCGTTCTTCCGATTGGGGTCGGCGCCCATCTTCAGCAGCTTCTCCAGCGTCGCCGCATCCGCGTACACCACCGCGTACATGAAAGGCGTTGAACCCTCCGGCCCGCGCGCATTCAGCAGCGACAGCGCCGCCGCGGCAGCCTTCATAAAGCCCGCCAGGTCGTTCTCGCGCAGCGATGCCACCATCGCCACGGCCTTCGCGTCCGGCGGAGGCAGGTCAACCTCGTTGGAGAGCGCATCCGGCCACTCCGCCCCCTGATCGATCCACGCCTTGACGATCGCAACCTGGTCCGGCTTCAGCGCGCCATCGGGTGGCATCGGCTGTCCAAACAGGCTATCGCTGAGCCGGTGATAGACCATGCTGTTGGCGCTGCTGCCCGGCACAACGCGCCGCGAACCGAACTTCATTACCGAGCTCTTGCGGTCCAGCCGCATGCCGGCCCGTTGCTTCGCCGGGCCATGGCACTCCACGCAGTTCTCCTGCAGGATCGGCTTCACGTCCGTGGCGAAGTCGACCTTCGCCGGAACCTGCGCGGCAACTGCGCCGGCAGACACCAATAGAGACAGAGGCAGGACAAGGAATCGCGAACGTGTCACGTGAATCCTCCAAGTCAGGTTTTTACGGGGGCCGATTTCGCGATCTTATCTGGAATTAGCCGCTTCCGCCAAGCGCAATCCCTTGCGCCCCTCACCGACCGGGATTCTTCTTGTCTTGGTTAGCGAAACAAAGGGGCTGTGCCGTAATCGCCGCACGTTGCAGTCCGGCTTTAGCCTCGGGTCTCCCGCGGCGGAGGGCCGCCAGAGATCAAGGGGCTTCAAGCCCAGTTGATTCTTCGGCGTTTACGGCACGGATAAATCCGTGCCCTTAACGAGAGGGGCTTTTTCAGCAACGGAAGTCGGGCGCGCTCAGCCCGCTCGCAGTTGGCTCCCGGGACTATGTTCTGTTGTATGCTGTACCAATCTATGGCGGCGACTCACGAGTACCGATGCGAAGTGTGCGGCACCAAAACCAACAACCCGAGTCATTGGTTTGTGATCCAGTGCGGCGCCTCTGAGCTCACCGTTCTCCGCTGGGACGCGGCGACGGCGGATGCTGCCGGAGCACGGCATTACTGCGGTGAAGCGCACGCGCAGGCGTACATAAGCCGCTGGTTCGATTCCCTGTGTTCGCCGCCGAAGCCGGATTTCGCAGGAAGATCCTGAAGCCTGCCGCGCGCTGGAAGAGGGCACCTGTGCTTCGCCAAGACTCCATCCGGCAGAAAGCGATCGGCCTTCCAGTTAGAGCATTTTCGCGTTAGGTGTATAGTGATTGCTGGCGAAACTCTGCGGCAAACGGACGATGGCGAAATCGTATGGCGACGATCTGCGTCGCAAGTTGCTGGAGGCCCATGATCGCGGGGAGGGCACGCTGGATCAACTGGCGACGCGCTTCTCGGTGA
>Ga0224555_1002609_pt1 | contig 20594 bp, 18 predicted proteins | sample 714S23034metaG_FD_180687 | JGI IMG/M metagenome (GOLD analysis project Ga0224555, IMG submission 180687) | Peat soil microbial communities from Stordalen Mire, Sweden - 717 S2 30-34 | ecosystem: Environmental > Terrestrial > Soil > Wetlands > Peat | place: Sweden: Norrbotten County, Stordalen...
GCGCCTAGCGAGCTCGCGAATCGCTCGAACCAGACAAGCCGATTGCAGTTATATGTTGCGGAAAATCCCTGGTGAGTCTTTTGTCTGTGTTCGAATATCCGTTTCAACAGAGGTAGCTATCTGCTTCATTCAGGCAAGCACAATATGTGGGGTTTGACGAGGGGCCGGGCACGCAAGATGTTGGGGGCCACCTGAGTCAAGCAGATAGCTACCTCAACAGATTGCCAGTCATGCCGATGTATAGCGTGTGGCTCCGACTAGCCACGATGTAGGTGAAGTAGACCTTCTCCGGCATGGCGAGAATCTAACGCAAATTGTCGAAGATGGCAACGGCCGGGAAGTTCGTTGGCCGTCGTTTCCCCTTCGGCCTCAATGCACTTGCGTCGCCACAAAGCTGTCATCCTGAGCGAAGTTCGGCGCGTTTTCTGCGCCAAACGCAGTCGAAGGACCTGCGGTTGCCTTTGTCTCCGCCTTTCCAATTCCAATTCAATCAAGCCGGGTCAATAGGCGCAAAGTGGGGGGCCGTTCCGGAACTCAGGTCAAAAATCGAAAGACATTATCAAATACATTTCGAGGGCCTTTCCGCTAAGATGTGGACAAGTTCGATGGCTGACGACGAAAAGATCGGAAAACCTTGGCGAGATGACGAACTGGATGCCATCATCGCGGACTATTTCGCCATGCTCTCGGCTGATCTCGCTGGAGAGCCATACGTAAAATCCCGGCATAGTGCAGCCCTCATGGTGCAGATTGGTCGCACCCACAGGTCCGTCGAGTTCAAGCACCAAAACATCTCTGCCGTGCTCGACGAGTTGGGGCTTCCGTGGATTCCAGGCTACATGCCAAAGAGGAACTATCAGAACGCGATCTTCGATGGAATCGATCGATACCTCACCTTCCACCCAGAGATATTAGTGCCGGCCACGGCCCCGCAAACGGAATCGACCTTATCGTCGGCAATTTTTGTAGATCCGCCGTCCGCAACAGGGGCTAAACAACCGATTCCGGAAAGGCTGCAACGGCTCGTACGAAAATTTGACCCGGTAGAGCGAGACCACCGCAACCGCTCGCTAGGAAAGGCCGGCGAGGCCTTTGTGGTCGACGTTGAGCGAAGACAACTCGCTCAGGCTGACCGAGAAGATCTGGCGCGAAAGGTCCGATGGGTGTCGGAGGAAGACGGAGACGGCGCCGGCTACGACGTCTTCTCATTTGACCCGCGCGGCCATGAGCGATTAATCGAGGTGAAAACCACGAATGGCGCCGCGCGAACTCCATTCTTTCTGAGCCGCAACGAGTGCGAGTTAGCTACGGAGCGCTCATTGGATTGGCGCATCTACAGGGTGCATCTGTTTGCAAGACAGCCGCGCATTTTCACGATATCGCCGCCGCTTGAAAACAAAGTCCAGCTCAGGCCTGAAACTTGGCGGGCGTCCTTCTAGGTATTTGCTGCACAGGTCCGCTTCTTCTTGGACAGATTGAGTTTTCCTTGAGTCACCCACACCCAAGCTGCGATCCACGCACCATCTTCCGCGATGCTCACCTGCGGCCCATCGTCAATCTCAATGTCGGAGGTTGACGTCGTGTATTGTTGACGGGCCTGGGCGATGTACGCCGACGCAATGGCCCTCTCTTCGTGTGTGGGATTCGGTTTGGCAGATTCGACGGTGCCTTGATTTTTGCTCATGACGACTTCAACCTCGTGCTTGCAGGGTGGTCAATAGTTGCTTGTTTGGCAGGCCCGAAAAATTGTGATTGATCCGGCCCTGTTGGGTTGCGATGGAGAACGACAAACGACAGAAGCAAAGGCAGAGGCAAAGGCAACCGCAGGTCCTTCGACTCCGTTTGGCGCAAAGAACGCGCCAAACTACGCTCAGGATGACAGATTTGTGGTGGTGCTATCCTCTTACCTCACTTTTGTGGTGGTGCTATCCTTTCGCTTCACATCGATGAGTAGAGTCCCACATCTGGACAGATTATGCATTGGATCGGACGATCCTGATGCGGATTTTCCGCGCATGTGCCTTTGCGTTCTGTGGATATTCGAGGACGATCCAATCGTCCTTCCCTGCGGGGTCGGCCTTCGGAAATTGCCTGGTTCGTGCGCGCTCAATCGGTTCGGGTTTGGGATTCGCGGTATCGCACGCCAGGGCAAGAAGAACTGAATGCGGATTCTTCGGCTTCGCTGCGCTGCGGTTATTTGCAGCCGTAATCCGGGGTTAGGGATTGGCCGTTCAGGGTGAAGCAGGAGATGCCGTTGATGTCGGTGCTGAGGGTGCGGATTTTTGCTTCTTGAAGCTCCTCCAATACTTCGTGGCGGGGATGGCCGTAGCGGTTGTGGAGTCCGCAGGAGATGACGGCCCACTGGGGCCGAACCAAGGCGAGGAACTCAGGACGCGTGGAGGTGATGCTGCCGTGATGTCCCACTTTTAGGAGGGTGCTTTGCAGGCCCTGGCCGGGAAGATTGGCGTGGGCGACCATGGCGTCTTCGATGGGGGATTCGGCGTCGCCTTCGAGCAGGACGGAGGTTTGGCCGTAGGCGACGCGGAGGACGAGCGAATCGTTGTTGGTGGGCGCGGGGCCGGGCTGGTAGTTGGGAAACGGAGCGAGGACGTTGACCTGGGTTGCGCCGAAGGCGAAGGCCGCGCCGGTGCGGAAGCTGCGCACGCGGACGTGGAGGCTGGCGGCCTGGTCGAGCAGCGCGTTGTAGGCGCCGAAGCGGGGATTGTTGCCGACCCATAGCTCGTCGGGATGGAAGTTGCGCAGGATGGCGGGGAGTCCTCCCATGTGGTCGGAGTGGGCGTGGGTGAGGGCAACAGCGTCAAGATGGCGGATGCCGCGGGCCCAGAGGGTGGGTGAGACGACGTCTTCGCCGATGTCGAAGTCCTGCGGAGCCTGGCGCGGACCGCCTCCGAAGCCGCCGCCGTCGATGAGAAGGGTTTTGCCGTCGGGCGTGATGAGGAGGATCGAGTCGCCCTGGCCGACGTCGATGGCTTCAATGAGTAGCGCGTGGGGCGGGCGCTGAATGGGCCGCGGAGCGATGGCGGCAATGGCGGCCACGAAGAGCGCGGCGATGGCGAGGCGGCGGGCAGCGCGGCTGCGCAGGCCTTGGTGGGCGAGCAGGATGGATGCGGCGAGGAACGCGCAAAAGGCGGCGGATTGCCAGAGAAGCGGGGTGGGAATGCGGAAATCTCCAAATGCCAGAGAGCCGAAGAGGTGAACGAGGCCGACTCCGATGTGGAGGACGAAGGCAACGATCATGGCGGGGAGAACGGCTGCGGCGGGCCACGCAACGAGCAGGAGCATGGTGAGCAGCGCGGCGGGCATGAGGACGGCGAGCAGCGGCAGGATGAAGAGATTGACGGGCAGGGCGAAGAGGGTGATGCGGTGGAAGTAGACGGCCATGGGGAGGGCCATGGCGAGTTCGACGACGCAGGAGACGACGACGAGTTCGACGATGCGGATCAGGAAGCGGACGGCGAACGGAAAAACGCGCCAGGCGATGGTGGGGTTGGCGGCGGCCTGGAGGCGCTGAGCGGCCATGCGCAGGGTGAAGCGGAACTGGGCGAGCGATGGGGCGAATGTGGCGTCGAGAGCGATGAGCGGGAGGCCGCGAATGGCGGCGAGGTACGGATGGATGGTGGCGCGGAGAAGCGGCGCGGCGATTCCGGCGATGGCGATGACGGCGAGCAGGGTCATCTGCAGGCTGGCGTCAAAGAGGCTGCGGGGGCTGACGGCGAGCAGGCAGAGAGATGCGAATCCGATGGTGTTGAGGGGGCTGCGATCGCGATAGATGAGGCGGCCGAGCAGGTAGAGGGTGACCATCCAAAGGGAGCGCTGCACGGGCGTGGCGAAGCCGGTGAAGAGGGCGTAGGCGAAGGAGGCGGCGATGGTGAGCAGGGTGGCGGGGACGCGCGGCATGTGCAGGCGGCGGGTGATGAAGAGGATGCATGCAGCGACGATGGCGAGATGGAAGCCGGAAACGACCAGCATGTGAAAGGAGCCGGTGCGCTCGAATCCGACGCGGAGAGAGTGGGTGAGGAAGGTGCGGTCGCCGGCCACCATGGCGGCGAGCATGATGGCGTCGTCCTGGGTGAGGCGGAGGGGCGCGGGAAAGCGGCGCATGGCTGCGGGCAGGGCAAGCAGGCGAGCGGTGGAGGCGTGTTGCAGGGCGGTGATGCGGCAGGGGAGGGACGACCACCCCAGCGACGAAGACCTGTCGCCGGGGACCCCGGGGGAACCGTGTGAGGAGCCGAGGCGCTCTACGCGATCGATGGAGACGGTGGCGGTTGAAGTGATTCCCTGATCGAGGAGGTAATCGGCGCGGCTGAAGACGCCGGGGTCGCGATAGGCGGCGGGTGGAAGCAGGCGAACGATGGCGCGGATGCGGTCGCCGCAGCGGAAGGGCTGGGTGAGGAAATTGGGGGAGGGCCAGCGGACGGTGAGGCGCACGCCGCCGGTGACGGGGATTTGATCGTCCGCGGCGTCGCTGACCTGCTCCGCACTAGAGAGGCGGAGGTCGACGCGCTGGGAGGGTGACTGGAGGATGGGCTCGTCGATATTCTGCTCGATTTCAGTGCGGACGGGTCCGGTGTCGACGACGGTGCCTTCGACGGAGCGAAGCAGATCGTCAGAGAGCGCGGCGAGTGCGGGCGCGGGTGCGGGACGGGGCTGCATGAGGGCGCACCAAGTGCCGAGCAGCAGCCAGAGAAAGGCGAGCGGGAGCCATGCGATGCGCTGGGCGCGGAGGGCGGCCACGCAGCAGAGGATGGCGATGGCGGCGAGAGCGATGAGAACCAGGCTGGGACGGAGCCAGAGGCAGCGGGCGGCGAGGATGCCGGCGGCAAAGAGACCCGCGGCATGGAAGAGCGGCACGGCGCTGAGGCCGAAGGCGGCCTGCGCGGAGGTGGGTGGATCCGATTGCATTCCGCCTGAGACCTGAGTGGAGTGTAGAGGCAAGCCTAACAGGCGCGGCAGAGGCCTGCCGGGGGTGTCAGCGGCGCAGGCGGACTACGGATTCGAGATGGAAGGTCTGGGGGAAAAGGTCGGCGAGGGTGAGGGATTCGATGACGTAGCCGGAGGCGATGAGGGCGCGCAGGTCGCGAGCCAGGGTTGCGGGGTCGCAGGAGACGTAGACGAGGGAGGGCGCGGCGAGGTCGGCGAGGAGGGTTGTGATTTCAGGGCCGAGGCCGGTGCGGGGCGGGTCGACAACGATGAGATCGGGGCGGTTGGAGCGGGGCGCGCGGCGGAGGAAGTCGAGCGTATCGGAGTGGATGGCGGTTGCGGGCATGCCGCCGAGGTTGGCGGTGAGAGCGGCGGTCGAGTTGGGAGCGGATTCGACGGCGACGACGCGGGCGAAGGTGGATGCGAGCTTGCGTGCGAAGAGGCCGACGCCGGCGAATAGGTCCCAGGCGAGGGCGCCGGTTTGGTTGGAGGTGACGCGGTCGACGAGGGCGTCGACGAGGAAGCGATTGACCTGGAAGAATGCGCCGTGGTCGACGCGATAGGCGACGCCGGCGGCCTGGTAGGCGAGAGACGGTTCGCCCCACCGGGCGATGGCGCGGAGCGGGCGGACTTCAGATGTGTATTCGACGCCTTTGAGGGCGGGAATTTTTTCGGCGAGGGCGCGGGAAAAATCCTCGAGTTGCAGTTTGGTTGGGGCAAGAGTGTAGAGGCCGGTGAGCAAAGCGGTTTCGTCCGCGTTGCAGAAGAGCGAGATTTCAGAGGGACGCAGCTGGGCAGGGGATTGGCGCGTAATTTCAGCGATGGCCTGGGCGGCATGGACCAGCAGCGGCGCGGCGATGGGACATTCGGCGATGGGAACGATGGTGTTGGAGCGGCGGGCGCGGTAGCCGGGATTTCCCTGGGCGTCAAAGGCGAGGCGGATGCGGTTGCGCCAGGCCCAGGGCTGGGCGGAGAGAACGGGGATGTTTTCGGGAGCCGGCACGCCGCCGCGCTGAAGGGTTTCGCGCAGGATGGATTGCTTGAAGCTGAGCTGGGCCTCGTATGTGGCGTGCTGATAGCTGCAGCCGCCGCAGACGCCGAAGTGGCGGCAGGCGGGTGCGATGCGGTGCGGAGACGAAGTGACGACTTCAGCGATTTCGGCGGTTGCGTAGCCGCGCTTGTGCTCGACAATGCGCACGCGGGCCTGTTCGCCGGGCAGCGCGAGCGGGACGAAGACGGCCTTGCCTTCGAAGTGGGCTAGAAAAGCGCCGCCGTAGATGGGCTTTTCGATGGTGACGGGCTTTTCGATCTGGACGGGGATGGTCCCGGCTGGGGAGGGCTCATCGTTTCCCACGCTTGCGCCACGTGCGCGGAAGGATGGGGCGCCCGTAGGTTTGTGCGGGGCGGACTTTGGGGCGCGATTTTGTCTGGGACGTTTCATTGCTGGCTCATGTAAAAGAGGCTTAGCCGGGGCAGGTTGTAGTGAACCAGCAGTTGTTTCTGCTCGAACTGACGCATTACTTGCCGGATTTGCACCACGCCCATGCGGCTGCGGTAAGGCGCAAGCTCGCGGGCGGCGTGTTCCTTGAGGCCGACCATAAGCTCCTCGGGCGCGGCGGCTTTGACCGCATCGAATAGCTTTTCTTCAAGCACGGTGAGCGAGCTCTCCAGAGTTTCAAGGTTGACGGTTCCTTTTGTAGACGCGCGCACATCGGCGGCCAGTTCGCGGAGGCGGGCAGCGGTTGCGGCGCAGGATTCAGGCGCGACGGCAGCGGCGTCGAGAGCGGCGGCGGCCGATTCAAGATGAGCGGCGACGCGCTCGTGCTCAAAGCCGGATTCGCGGGCGGGAGCGGCAGCGGGAGCACGGCCGGCGGAGGCTTCGTTCATTTCGACGGCGGTTTGCATCACCGCCTGCGCGCACCAGGCCAGGCCGTTGATGCGCCTCATGCGGCCGCGCTTCTGGCGGGCCTCATATTTGTCAAAGGCCGCATCGATGCCGCGCAGGGCCGCTTCGAGAGGGATGCCGGCATCGCGCCAGGTCTCGATCAGCGCCCAGTCGAGCGTGGAGAGCAGCAGGATGGAGCCGCGGCGCTGCTGGAAGCGGTCTTCGATCTCGGTGAAGTAGTTGAAGTAGTTGAGCACGGCGTCTTCTTATTTTCGCAGACTGCGGATCGGCGCAGTACGGTGCAAATTCATGCGCGGCGGATTTGCAGGCGCGGCGGCAAGACAAGAGAGCGGCTTTTGGTTTGGCGGTAAAACGCGCGTTACTTTGATTATTGCGACTGCACCCTGCCGAATGTCACCATAATGCCAGCTCCCCTGAAAGGGCGAACACGGGGCGTCCATCTGTCGAGTGATACGATTCCTCCAGCGGAGGGTCTGAACGTGTACTTCTGCAAGAGATGTCTCTGGCCAACTTTGGCCTTCTCGACAATCAGCTCTATCGCAATCGGCCAGGAGGTCACGAAGCTCCGAGTCGTGAGCGAAGAGAGGATCCCTCAATCGGTCTACGAACAAGTTGCAATGGGCGGCCAACGAGACACTATTCAGTGCGGGGTAAACCAAAGCCTGTGGTTTCCTGCGTTGCGCGGATACTCCGAAACCGTATCGTCTCTGGTGCGCTACTCGAAAAAGGAAACGGTCAAAATCGACATTGATTCTGTGCCAGAACTGGCACATGGGAGCATCGAGTATTACTCGCCGTCGTCTGACGGAGGCGTTCTAGCCCTCGTGAGGTCAGTGAAAGAGTACTCAAAGATAGACGGTTGGGACAACAGGCCGCAGAAATATGGCGACTCCTTCGCCGTTAAGTTCTCTCCGCAAGGAAAGGCGCTGTCTGTTATTCAGTTATCGGTCGAAGAGGCAAAGCAGCCCCTATTGAAGCTAACCGGGCTGGCTGAACTTGCAAATGGGTGAATGATTGCCGGTTCGGCACTCGAAGGAGACCGCATCCGAGTCGCCATTCTCTTGTTTAATACTTCCGGCAAGTTCAGATCGTCCCTGGCTCTTCCAGACAACGTCAATAAAGCAAGCTACTCAAAGAGTGCGCCTACGATGTCCGTTTTCCGCCCGACAGTCGTCGTTGAGCCGGACGGAACATTTCTAGTGATTCGCGGATTCTCTGACCAGCCGATCTATCACATTTCAAGAACCGGGGAGCTACTCGGTTCAATCAAGCTGAATCCGAATGGGATCATCTTTTGGTCGCCTCGGATCGATGGCACCAGGCTCTTCGTCCAGGTGGGAGTAAGTTCCCCTCAGGTCGGCGAATTGGATAGAGTCCCAATAGTGCATCCTCGGGAAGCATTCTCGCTGTTCGATCTTGCCAGCGGGAGCCTCTCAAATGTGCTCACGCTTGACGGCGATATCGGGGGAACGGTGGGTTGCTTTCAAAACGAAGGCGTTCCGCGATTGACTGTGGTCGGGCTGGGAATCGATGGAAGCGACTCATTCTGGACCGTACGTGTTTTGGAGCCAGCCGAGAAGTGGACGACATCTTCGGTATTGTGATTTCCAAAGAAGTGTTGACAGCGATTGACGCGCAGAGGGCTCGATGCGCGGCTTGCGGCCGGCGCTCGCGATCATTGCGATTTGGCGCTACAAACTTCAACGAATGCCGGGCACCGATTTTGCCGCTTCCTTACTCGCGCATTGACTGCGACGAACCAGAACGTTACGACATGGCGAGAGCCGCCCTGCTAGTCTTGCAGTGATGGAAAATCCTGCAATTCAGACCAACGGGCTCACGCGACTCTTCGGTACGCTGGCTGCGGTGGAGGATGTCACCCTCAGCGTGGCTCCAGGGCAGTTCTTTGGTTTTCTGGGGCCAAACGGCGCGGGGAAATCTACCACGATCAAGATGCTAACCGGGCTATTGGAACCAAGCGCCGGGACCATTGACATTCTGGGCCAGCGGTTTGGTCCCGAATCCCGAGAGTTGAAACGGCAGATCGGCGTTGTGCCGGAGGGGATGGCGTTATTAGGACGATTGACTGCACCCGAGTATCTGCACTTTGTGGGCCGCATGTATGGCCTGGATGCAGCGACGACCAATCAGCGAACGGAAGAGCTGCTTGAATTCATGCAACTGGCCGGCGAAGGCCGGAAACTTGTGACGGACTTCTCGCACGGAATGCAGAAGAAGCTGGCAATGGCAGCCGCCGTGATTCATGGGCCCAAGGTGCTGTTTCTCGATGAGCCGTTTGAGGGCGTGGACGCGATTGCAGCGGGGATGCTGAAGAACATGCTGACAGGGATGATCAACCGCGGAGCGACTATTTTTCTCACCACTCATGTGCTGGAGATTGTGGAGCGGTTGTGCAGTCATGTGGCAATCATCTCGAAAGGGCGGCTGGTGGCCATTGGATCGCTCGATGAGTTGAGGGCCGGCGTGGCCAGCGCACTGCCTGGTGTCGAGCAGGGGCAACGGTTCACCTTGGAGGAGATTTTTCTGGCGATTTTGGGAGCGGACGGTCACCGGGAGTCGACGCAGGAACTTTCATGGCTGGCGTAACCGGAGTTGGCGTGAACGGGGCAGGCGGAGGAATGCTCGGCCGGGAAGCCCGGGCGCAGTACGCGGCCATGGCTCGATTGCGTTGGCGGATGTTTGTGCATGGTCTCGGCTCTATTCACGGCCTGCTTGATCTGGGCGCCACTGGGATTGCGTGGGTGTTCTACTCCATTTTGGGGCTGGGTCTGGGAGTTGGCCTTTGTGCCGCCGCTTACTCGTTAGCATCAAGCGCATCATGGCAGTATTTGCCGATCCTGTTTTGGGCGATTAGCTTTCTCTGGCTGCTGTTCCCGGTGCTGATCGCTTCATTTCAAGAGCAGTCCGATCTGGGAATTCTGCTGCGTTTTCCTGTGCATTTCGGGTCGTACTTCCTTCTCTATTTGATCTCCGGCTTGATGGAAGCTTCCACCATTGTAGGTGTGCTCTGCTGTTTGGGCGTCTGGCTTGGAATCGTCATGGCGCGGCCGGATTTGTATTTGTGGACGACGCTCGGACTGTCGATGTTCGCGGTCTTCAACATTCTGTTGGTGTGCGCTGTCTTTGCCTGGATTGAGCGCTGGCTGGCGCAGCGAAAGACCCGGGAGATTCTGGGCGCAGCATTCATGGTTCTTATGGTGAGCGTGCTGGTGATCAATGGAGTGTTTAGCCAGAAGCGCCTTGAGGGCCGGAAGAGCCACAAGGAACAAGCAGCGCCCTTGAGCGAGGCACTGGACAAATATGCGCCGTTGCTGAAGACTGCAAACCTGGTGCAGCAATGGCTACCGCCCGGGCTGAGCGCGCGCACGTTGCAGCGGACGACGGAGCAAAAACCCGTGGCGGGGTTTGCGTCACTGAGTCTGCTCGGGCTTTGGGTGGTGGTTGCGGGAAGTGCGTTGGCAGGCCGTCTCAAGGCCCAGTATCGGGGACAAAACCTGAGTTGGGCTTCGAGCCGGGACAAAGCGACCGACCGCGGGAGCGGGTGGACGTTGGGCGGCTCTGGTCCCTTTGCCGCAATTGTGGAGAAGGAGTTGCGGAGTCTGCTGCGTACGTTGCCATTACTCTGGGCAGTGAGTGTACCTTTGCTGTTTGTGCTGGTGATTGCAGGCGTGTTTCATCGCAGCCCCTCCAGCGGCATGAATTCGTTTCCGTATGCGTTTCCTTTGTGCGTGGCTTACGCACTTCTTGGATTTACGGGATTGTTTTACAACAATCTGGGTGCTGAAGGAGCCGGGATTCAGTTGTTGTTCTTCTCTCCTAGCCGATCAGGACAGTTATGCTGGCCAAGAATCTGCTTCACTCCATCTTGTTCGTCCTCGTAGGATTCGCTGCGGGCGCCCTCAGCTGTTTTCGGTTGGGAGTTCCGCCGCTTGTGGTGCTGGTGGATACCGGCGCGTGGCTTCTATTTGCGCTGCCTTGCAATCTGGCCGCGGGAATCATCTTTTCACTCGCAATGCCGTACCGCATCAATCCGGGCCGAATCACGCGGCCGGCTGGAGCGCAGGCGAATACGTTGCCAGCCATGTTCATTCAGTTGGGAGTGCTCGGCGTCGGGGCGTCGGTCTTTTGGATCTGCTGGTCTTTGAAGGACCGGTGGCTACCCGTGCCCATATTTTTAGCGCTGGCCCTGGTCGCATTACTTTTCTGGATGCGCGTATTGCACTACTCGGATGACAATGCCAACCAACGCAGGGATTCACTGATAGCGACGCTGATGAAGGGTGGGTAGATGTTCCGTCCCGAAGGCGCCGGCCTCTCTCTCACCAAGACCCTTGAACTTGTTTGATCGGCATCCTCTGGAGTTATGCGGTGAGGAAGTATCAATCGTTCCCAGGCCTGGATATCGCTTTGGGCTCAGCTGTGAAGGCGACCGCACACACAAGCAGAAGGAGTTTCCGGTTCCGGGTGTGTTGCGGCCAACTCGTCGGTAGAGAAGGCAGTTATTTCCGGATTGCCGTTGATAGAAGCGAAAGAAGAACGTTGGGAGCGTTCAGGGCTGCGCGGGATGACAGGGGTGTAAATGGGCCCAGTGCATTTGGGGTGTAATGGGCTTCGCGCATTCTGATGAATGGGAATTCAGCTGGCGCGGCCGCGGGGGCGGGCGGTGCGGTTGCGGTCGAAGAGGATGCGCAGGCCTTCGAGGGTGAGCATCTCGTCGATCTCCTGGATGTAGCGCGAGTCGGCGGCGATCATGCGGGCCAGGCCGCCGGTGGCGACGATGCGCGGCTGCTGGTCGCCGAGCTCGGCGAGGATGCGCTCGATGATGCCGTCGACGAGGCCGATGTAGCCGAAGTAAAGGCCGCTCTGGAGATGGCCGACGGTGTTGGTGGCGATGACTTTTGCGGGGCGCTTGATGTCGACGCGGCTGAGACGCGCGGCGTGGGAGAAAAGGGCGTCGGCGCTGAGGCCGAGGCCGGGCGCGATGGCTCCGCCCATGTATTCGCCGCGGGCGGAGATGACTTCAAACTTGGTTGCGGTGCCGAAATCGACCACGATGCAGGGACCGCCGTAGCGGGCGAAGGCTGCGACGCAGTCGGCGATGCGGTCTGCGCCCAACTCGGTGGGGTTGTCGATGAGCATGGGCATGCCGGTCTTGATGCCGGGCTCGACGAACATGGGCTCAACGTGGAAGTACTCTTCGCAGACGCGGCGCAGCGTGGAGTCGACGGGCGGGACGACGGAAGCGATGATGATGTGCGTGACCTGGCTGGGCGCCATGCCGTGCATCTCAAAAAGATTGACGAAGAAGACGCCGTATTCGTCGACGGTCTGGGCGCGATGGGTGGTGATGCGCCAGTGCGCGGCAAGTTCGGGTTTATCAACATCCCCGGGACCAGGAGCTGTCGCGGGGGACACCGGGTTTTCGCCATCGAGGCGGTAGAGGCCGAGGACCGTGTTGGTATTGCCGACGTCGAGGGCTAGCAGCATGGTTTCAGTTTATCTCCGGTGCGCGGATGCCGCCGGTCTGCACGATTACGAGTCCGGCAGCGGTTTGGACGCGCAGGAATCCTTGCTCGTCGAGGCCGTCTGTTACGCCCACGCAGGCTTGCGGGCCGTGCACTTCGACATTGCGGCCGCGAACCCAGGTGGAAGCCTGCCCAACGCGCGTGGGAACCTTTGCGGCTTCGCCGGGATCAAGCAGCGCGTTGGTTTCGCGTTGCAGCGATTTTAGCAGGGCGATGAGCAGGGTCTGGCGGCTGATGGTGCGGCCTGCGGCGAGATCCAGTGAAGTTGCGGGCGTGGCAAACCCGGGGTCCCCAGCGACAGGTCCTCGTCGCTGGGGTGGAAGGCCGGCATCAAAGCTGCGCTGGTGGACGTTGATGCCGATGCCGAGCACCACTGCGTGGGGCAGCCCTTCGGAGTCATTTCGTGCCTCAATCAAAATGCCGCCGGCTTTACGAGGGCCGATGAGCAGATCGTTGGGCCAGCGCAGATCGACAGCGAGCGAGGAGACGGCGCGAATGGCATGGGCGGCGGCGAGGCCCGCGACGAGGGGGAGAAGCGGCAGGCTGGCGGCGGGGAGTTGGGGGCGCAAAAGCACGCTGACGTAAAGGCCCTGGCCGGCGGCCGAGTGCCAGGCGTGACCGCCGCGTCCGCGGCCGGCCAACTGCTCGTCGGCGAGCCAGACGGAGCCGTGCGGCGCACCATTGCGCGCGGCGGCCATGGCATCGGAGTTGGTGGAGCCGGTGACGGCGGCGAAATGGAGATTGCCGGCGAAGATGGTGTGGGCAAGGTCGGATTCAAGCGCTGCCAGGTCAAACATCAATCAGCCGTCTCCGCGGTAATGGACATGGAGATGTCGGCGGCTTTGGCGGAGTGGGTGAGCGCGCCGACGCTGATGAAGTCGACGCCGGTTTCGGCGTAGGAGCGGATGTTTTCAAGCCCGATGCCGCCCGAGGCTTCGGTGGGAATCCAGCGCTTCTCCTGCTTGATGCAGACGATGGACTGCTTTACCTGGGCAGCGGTCATTTGGTCGAGCTTGATGGCCTCTGCGCCGCCGGCGAGTGCCTCTTCAAGCTCCTCGAGCGTGCGCACTTCAACCTGCACGCGCTGGCCGGGCTGGCGCGACTGGAGGGCGCGGGCGATGACTTTTGTGAGGCCGCCGCCGAGCGAGATGTGATTGTTCTTGATGAGGATGCCGGAGGCGAGGTCGATGCGGTGATTGGTTCCTCCGCCGCAGAGGACGGCGTATTTCTCAAGAGCGCGGAGGCCGGGAACGGTCTTGCGGGTGTCAAGCACGCGCGCATGGGTGCCTTGTATGGCGTCGGCGAACTGGTGGGTGAGGGTGGCGATGCCACTGAGGTGCTGGAGCAGGTTGAGGATGACGCGCTCGGAGGAGAGCAGGACACACGCGTTGTGGCGGACGATGGCGAGCACCTGGCCGGCCGGGACGCGGACGCCGTCGAAGATTTCAGGATGGCTGACGACCTCAAAGCGGTTGTGGGCGTGGGGACGCGGATCGAGGCGGGCAAAGATCTCAAAGAAGCGGGGCACTGCGCCGAGGCCGGCGACGACCAGCTCCTGGCGGGCGAGGATGGCTGCCGTGGCGCGCAGATTGGGGTCGATGGTGAGGGTGGTGGTGGCATCGAGGACGGCCTGGTCTTCAACCAGGGCCTGTTCGAGGATCGCTTCGATGCGGTGGCTTTTCCAGTCCATGATTATTCTTCCCGGTTACAGTCTGTTATTAACGATGCGGCTCAGGCTTCATTCGCTGAAGAAAGTTATAGATAACCTTCTTTACACTGTCATCGGCCTGGTTGGCAATTGCATAAAAGAGGGTTCCGTTGCGGCGGCGGATTTCAAGCGCGTATTTCTGCTCGGTGTGCGAAATCTTCTCGACGAATCTCTGCCGGAGGGGGAGCTTGCCATCCCTGCGCTGGTCAATGAACGTGATGTCGCCGAGGTCCTGATACCAGAGCAGCGAGTGGATATTGGAGGCGTCGCGGACATACATGCCGTGTAGGGTGAAGAGGATGTACTGGTTGAGAGCGCCGGGCGGCGATGAATGGCCGGAGAGGTCGACGATGGCGAGTGCGCGGTCGGGCTCGCGGACGTGGGTGAAGATGATTTCTTCGGCGCGCAGAGAGAAAACCGGCGCGACGAAGCATCCAGGCGCGTTGCCAAAGACGGGCGGCGCTGCGCGGGCTGGCGTGGGGCGGGCGAACGGGGCATCGAAAGGCTGCGCGGGAAGCGGCTGATCTGGAATCGGCTGAACGAGGAACGGCAACTCGACGGGGTTTTCGCAGTGCTCGGACAGTTCGCTGTAGGCGGTTTGGAGAGTTTTGAACTTCTCTTCGGCTTCGAGACGCTTTTGGGGATCGTGCTCGAAGCGGTCGGGATGCCAGAGCTTGGCGGCGGCGCGGAATGCCTTGTGGAGGACGGCTTTTGAGGGCGCGGTGCCGGACAGGCCGAGCGTTTGTGCGTGCCGATGGCATTGCTCGCAGGCGCAGGGCATTCTTCGTTATTCCGGCGGCAGATTTTCGAGCGCGGCGCGGGCTTTGTCGAGCAGGGCGCGGGTTTCGGATTCCTGTTTCTTCAGGCCTTCGACGATGTGGGCGGGAGCTTTTTGGATGAAGGACTCGTTGCCGAGTTGGCGTTCGGCGGCGGCGAGGCCTTTTTCGTATTTGGCGATGTCTTTGGTGAGGCGGTCGCGTTCGGCTTGGACGTCGATGGTGCGCTCGTAGACGACGGCAACGTCGAATGAAGCTGTGGAGTGCTTCGACAGACCGGCAGTGATTGATTCGACGAAACGGACTTCGCTGACTCTGGCGAGGCGCTCGACGATTGCGATGTTTTCATTGAGTGCAGCCTGCACGATTGCGCCGGCTTGGACCTCAATTGGGGTAATCGCCTTCTCCTCGACGCCGATTTCTTTGCGCAAGGCGCGGACCTCGACGATCAGGCTCTGCAACCCCACCATGTCGAGAACAGCCCCATCATCCAGATGCGCGTTTCCGGTTGGAAACTCCGTCAATGCGATCGACCTGGCTGGCGGATTGCCGTCGTAGATTGCGTGCCATAGCTCTTCGGTGAGAAACGGCATGAAGGGCGAGAGCAGACGGAGAGATGTTTCGAAAACTTGAACCAGCGTGGTGAGCGCGGCCTTTGTTGCGGCTTTGTCGGCGGTCTCGGAGAAATCGAGACGGAGCTTCACGATCTCGATGTACCAATCGCAGAAGCTGCCCCAGAAGAATTGGTAGATGAAATTTGCTGCGTCGTCGAAGCGGTAATTTTCGAGCGCCTGATTCACCTTGGCTGTGGTCGCGTGCAACTCCGCGACGATCCAGCGAGCTTCGAGCGGAGCGTCGGCGGGGGCTGTCGGCATTTGGCCGAGCGCGTTGGGATCGACCGTGATGCCTACTTCAAACGCTCGATCAATATTCATGAAGATGAATCTTGCGGCGTTCCAGATTTTGTTGGCGAAGGCGCGGTAGCCCTCGGTGCGGGCTACGTTGAAGGCGATGTCGGTTCCGGGCGAGGCCATCGACGCCAAGGTGAAGCGGACCGCGTCGGTGCCGTATTGCTTGACGACTTCGATGGGGTCGATGACGTTGCCCTTGGTCTTGGACATCTTCTCGCGGTTTGCATCGCGGACCAGGGCGTGGATATACACCTCACGAAAAGGAACCGAGTCCGCTAAAGAGCGTGAGCTCCCGTCGGGCATGGGCGCGTCGCCGGCGAACCAGCAGCCGAACATGATCATGCGGGCGACCCATAAGAAGAGGATGTCGAAGCCGGTGACGAGCAGGCTGGTGGGATAGAAGGCGTCGAACTCCGCGCGTGTTTCCGGGGTGATGTTCGGCCATCCGAAGACCGAAACCGGTAGCAGGCAGGAGGAGAACCAGGTGTCGAGGACGTCGGTTTCCTGGGTGATCCGATCGGAGCCGCAGTGGGCGCAGTTCACAGGATCGACACGGGCGACGGTGATCTGGTGGCAGGTGGCGCAGTGCCAGGCGGGGATGCGATGACCCCACCAGAGCTGGCGGGAGATGCACCAGTCGTAGATGTTCTCCATCCAGTTGAGGTAGGTTTTTTTGTACATCTCCGGCGTGAACTTGATGTGGCCGTCTTTAACGGCCTCGATGGCCTTGTCGGCGAGCGGCTGGATTTTGACGAACCATTGCGTGGAGAGGCGCGGCTCGACTACGGTCTTGCAGCGGTCGCAGTGGCCCACGTTGTTGGTGTAGTCCTTGACTGCTCCTAAGAGGCCTTGCTCTTCGAGGTCCTGGACGATGCGCTTGCGGGCAACGTAGCGATCGAGGCCGGCGTAGATGCCGCCTTCGGCGTTGATATGGGCCGAGTCGTCCATGACGTTGATGGAAGGCAGGTGATGGCGCTGGCCGATGGCGAAGTCGTTGGGGTCGTGTGCGGGCGTGACTTTGACCGCGCCGGTACCGAAGTCGCGGCTGACCCACTCGTCGAGGATGACGGGGATTTCTCTTCCGACGAGCGGCAGGCGGAGTTTCTTGCCGTGCAGGTGCAGGAAGCGCTCGTCTTCGGGATGAACGGCTACGGCCGTGTCGCCGAGCATGGTTTCAGGACGCGTGGTGGCGACGGTGAGAAATTCGCCGCTTTCGTTGCCGGATTCATCCAGGACCGGGTAGCGGATCTCCCAGAGATGGCCCTTCTGTTCTTCATGGACGACCTCGAGATCGCTGATGGCGGTCTGGCAGCGCGGGCACCAGTTGACGATGTAAGGGCCGCGATAGATGAGTCCTTGCTCATGAAGGCGGACGAAGGCTTCGCGGACGGCGACGGAGAGCCGTTCGTCCATGGTGAAGTATTCGCGGCTCCAGTCGACAGAAGCGCCGAGGCGCTTCATCTGGTCGAGGATGGCGCCGCCGTAGTGGCGGCGCCACTCCCACACGCGCTCGGTGAAGGCTTCGCGGCCCAGCTGCTGGCGCGAGGTTCCTTCGGCGGTGAGTTGGCGCTCGACCATCATCTGGGTGGCGATTCCGGCGTGGTCGGTGCCGGGGAGCCAGAGAGCGCGGCGGCCGGACATGCGACGCCAGCGGGTGAGGATGTCCATCTCAGTCTGGTTGAGCATGTGGCCCATGTGCAGGCGGCCGGTGACATTGGGCGGAGGCAGAAGTATGGAGAAGGACTGGCCGTCGGACTGGCCGTCCAGGCCTTCCTCTTGGTTGAGAGCATTGGGAGTGGGTTGGGCGAAGAGTTTTTCGCTCACCCAGTATTCGGCCCAGTGATCTTCAATGGCGGTGGGGTCGTAGGCTTTGGGCAGGTCGTGGGGCATGGGGGTCAAGTCCGGCGAGCCCCCGGTATCTGCGCTGAACCCTTTTACCGATGGGGTTTCGAGCGAGGGGACTACCCCTCAGGTTAGCAGATGCGGTCAGGGTGAGATGAGGCGCACAGTGGGGAAATACGTAGAGTAGCGGCGGGTGTCGCGCGTGAGCAACGTGCATCCGAGCACAGCGGCGTGCGCTCCGATGAAGAAGTCAGGGAGCACATTCGCGTTGGTCCCGCCTTTGCGGCGATAGTGAACGTACGCCTTACCCGCAAGAAACGCAGCGGCGCGAGGAATGTCAAGAACGCCGATTTCCATCGCATCGAGCCTGTCATCGACTTCAGTTTGGCCGGCAAAAGAGACAGAAATCTCTGAGTAGACGATGGGATTGATTGCCAGGTCATGCATTTGAGACTGGGCCTTCAACTGGCGTGTCGACCATGCGCACCAGACCGGGTCTGGATCCCAAATGTCGAAGAGGATGTTGGCGTCAAGCAGGATCATTGGAGTATCCGCGTAGCCACTCCATGTATTCGTCGGTGCTGCAACCTAGTTTGATTTGCGCAGAGCCGAGTGCGCGATCAAAGCGATCCGGACGGCGTTCCTCGGCGGGGCCTTCCTTGCGCAGCACCAGTTCGCCGTCGTTGTTCACGTCGAAGACGATCTTGCATCCCGGCTCCAGGCTCAGGGAGTCGCGGATGTGCTTGGGAATGGTGACCTGTCCCTTGCTGGTGAGTGTGGTGCCCATGGTTTCCGTCTCCTGATTTGCCGGTATTACCACAGTTTATATTGTAATACCCGGGTCCGGCTTGGGAAAGTGGGGCAGGCTCGGGCAATCGGTGGATTCTGAGGGCAGGACACTGAATCCAAGCTGGTTGCAGAAAAAGGCCGCGCCCGGTTGGGGTGCGGCCTTTTGTATCTGCGTTGACTCCCGGCTTAGAACGGGTTCAGCTTGGCAATGCCCTTCTTCTTTTTCTTTTTGCTGGAGGAATCTTCGCTCAGATCGGCCTTGGGCTTCTTTTTGGAATTGGCAGCGGTGGACTGCGCCGGGGTCTGGCCGGACTTGATGTCGTTGACTTGGGTGGGCGCCTCGGCGGGTTTCTCAACGGGAGGGAGGGTGGTGTCAGTTGGGCCGACAGGCTTGAGGACGGCGTTGGGGTCTGCCGCGACCGGGCTGTTTGGAGCGCTGATGATCTGCGCGCCGATGCCGGTTCCACCTTCGGGCGACTGAAGCTGCAGTGGCGCCTGGGAAGGCCGGTCGCTGCGGGGCGGCTCATTGGGGCCGGTGGGCGAGGCTACCAGGGCGGGCGCGGCCGGTTTGCCGGCGTTGGCGGCTTCGACAAACATGGTCTTGTTTTCATTGGTGATATCCGGCGCGAGGGTGCGGTGCGGGTCTTCGAGAGTTGGCTCGCCCACGTGCACCGCCTCAACCACGGTGGGGCCGTGCTTGATGATATCGAGCACGGTGTCGGTGAAGTGCAGCGCCTGGTGGCTTCTCTGCTCGGCATCGCTTTCGGCGATGGCGGCTTCAGTGGGCTCGGGAACGGGGCGGTTCATGGCCACGAGGCGGTCGCGCGCATCCTCGACGTGGGGATACATGGGATAGCGGGTGATGACCTTGGCGTAGGCCGCGGCGGCCTTGTCCTGATAAATGGAGTGGAGGCGCTCACGCATGGCGCCGGGGATGCCGGGCGCAATCTGGATTCTGCTGGCCTGGCCGGCATAAGCGTCGCCGATGCCGAGCAGCACTTGGTCACTCCTGGAATAGAGCGGGTAGGTATCGGCCACGGTATCGAGCCGGGCGATGGAGGCGTTGAAGTTTTCGCGGCTCTCATAGTAGAGGCCGATCTCAGTCTCGCGCTCGGCCAGAACCTCCTGCACATCGCGCAGCTTCTGCTTGGCGCGAGGAATGAGGCCGGAGTCGGGGAACATGTTGATCATCTCCCGGTACGACTTCTCGGCTTCCTGCGCGTTGGTGTAGTCGCGGTCGGGCTTTTCCATCTGCTCGTAGTAGATGTCGCCCACCTTCATCTTGGCCTCGGCGGCTTCAGGGGCATTGGGGAAGAAGGTGATGAAGTCGTTGTACTCCGCCTCGGCCTGGGTGAGGGCAGCGGTGCCGCCTTCCTTGAACCAGGTGTCGCCCACCGAGAGCTTGGCGCGCATGCGGTATTCCGACTCGGGATAGGTGTTGAGGAGGGTTTGCAGGTCGAGGCGGGCTACGTCATAGCGGCCTTTTTTGAGGGCGACCATGGCCTTGTCGTAAAGCTCCTTGTCAGGCTGCTTTGAGTTGACGCCGGCCAACGGGTTGGCGCTCAGGTCGTAGGCCTTTTTGGGCTTCTTTTTCCTGGCAGCTTCAGCCGAAGCGCCGGCCAGCAGGAGAAAGGCCAGAGCTACCGCGACAGATTTCTTCGACAACAGTTTCATACCACCTCGATACGGGAACGGCCGGGGAGAGTTGGCCCATCCATTTTTGTTGCTGGTTTCACGAAACCTTGCTTATTTCATACAATCTTACGCTGTTGGGCCGGTTTCCGGCCGGTTTTACCGGCTGGCTTTTCGCCCGCGGCTTTGCGGGCTGCTTTGAGGAGCGAGCGCGCGTCCCGCTCCGGCTTGCCGGCGCCGAAGACCGCATTTCCGGCGACCAGCAGTTCCGCACCTGCTTGGACGACCTGAGCTACGGTGTCGTGAGCGATGCCCCCGTCCACTTCAATTCTAAATGTCAGGCCCAGCTCCCGGCGCAACTGGGCCAGGCGGCGGATCTTGTCGAGCGAAAACGGGATGAATTGCTGCCCGCCGAAACCGGGATTGACGCTCATGATGAGCACATGGTGAACCATGGGCAGGATTTCAAGGAGCACCTCGACGCGAGTAGCGGGATTGAGGACTACGCCGGGTTTCATGCCGTGCTGGGCGATTAACTCGAGG
>Ga0224555_1002610_pt1 | contig 20576 bp, 19 predicted proteins | sample 714S23034metaG_FD_180687 | JGI IMG/M metagenome (GOLD analysis project Ga0224555, IMG submission 180687) | Peat soil microbial communities from Stordalen Mire, Sweden - 717 S2 30-34 | ecosystem: Environmental > Terrestrial > Soil > Wetlands > Peat | place: Sweden: Norrbotten County, Stordalen...
GGCCGATTTTGTATCTCACCCATTGGGTATTAACCTCCAGAACGTTTTCACCGCGTTCGCACCCTTATAAACATTGACGATTGCGACGCTCTGAGGGTTCAGAATTACGACTCAAAATGGAAATATGAGGTAGATGTGCATCTTGTGGCCATCGACGGTGTAGATGTCTCCGGGAGGCGGATTGTGCGCCCGGAACCAGAGAAGAGTAATGGCGTTATAACTCGCGCTTCCCGCCACTGCAACCGCCACAACGACCACGCCCGACAGCACCGCGCGCTCTGCAACGCGCCGCCATTTGCGGGAGACTTTCGTAGAAAGTGAAAGAACGCGGCGGACCGACAGCCAGATGACCAGAATCCCAATCATCAGAATGAGCGCCGGAACGACGACATAGTCGAAATCCATGAAACCCCTCAGCCTTCCAATTCGGTGAGTCACAACCCAACGGATGATTCTATTCCCTCGAATGGGGCGTCAAGCTGAGTCCCTCTTGCCGGCGCCGACGGTTCGCTTGCTCAGATTGCGATTTTGGTGTCAATAACGTCGTTGTTGGCGTACTCTCCGCTGGGTCACTGAAAAAAGCCTGTCTTGTGTCAGGGCAGTGAAAAGACTGTTTTGTGTCCGCTCACCGAAAAAGCCCATCTTGTGTCAGTCGTCCACCGGCGTTGCCGACCCGCGGAGGGATGAAACTTGCGTCGACGAAAGCCACCGCTAACTTGCTAATGACTAACTCGCTCGCCGCCGCAAAGCGGGGGCTAACTCGCTGCATTTGTTCCAAAACTCTCCTCGGCCATCCGACTTGTATCGTTCAACTTGCCGACCAAACGAAATCTTGTTTCCCTTTAGTGCATGCCTTCAGCCGTGCTGCAAACACCGCAAATTAGACGTTGGGCCCCTGAGGCAGCCTTTCAGAGAACCTGCATCAAAGCCTGCCTCTGCACAGCCTGGGAGCGCTTCCAGCCCCTCCGCACCCCTTTTTGCTAGGATGAGGGTTGTTCCGCGCTTTCATTCGAGGTGTTCCCGTTGTCCGACTTTCCCCCAGTCCCGCTTACCCTTGAAGGCTCCAGCCTGCTCCACCAGTTCTTCCGCTTCGACTGGAAGGCATGGCGCGCCACCCCGCCCGCCGACCGCGACCGCATCGCCGCCCAGGCCGTCGCGACGCTTCAATCCCTCGAACGCGCCGGCGCCGACGCCCCCATCCGCTCGGCTCTCTTCTCCCAACTCGGCCACAAGGGCGACCTCATCTTCATTCACTTCCGCGACTCCTTCGAAGCCCTCAACCAGGTCGAGCTCGGCCTCGCCCAGACCGAATTGTACGATTACCTTTCGCCTTCCCACTCCTATGTCTCGGTCGTCGAACTCGGTCTCTACGAGTCCAGTCGCAGAGTGTGGGAAGCCGCCTCCGCCAAGGGTCTTGAAGCCAATTCCCCCGAATGGCAGGCCGAAGTCGCCGCCACCCTCCAGCGGCAGGCCGCCGCCATGGCTCCGCGCCTTTTCCCCGCCGTCCCCGAGGCCAAGTACCTCTGCTTCTACCCCATGGACCGCAAGCGCGACGAACAGGCGAACTGGTACACCCTCCCCTTCGCCGAGCGCCAGCGCATGATGCACGAGCACGGCCTCATCGGCCGCCGCTACGCCGACCAAGTCAAGCAGATCATCTCCGGCTCCATCGGCATGGACGACTGGGAGTGGGGCGTCGACCTCTTCGCCGAAGACCCCGTCGTCTTCAAAAAACTCATCTACGAGATGCGCTTTGATGAAGTCAGCGCCGTCTACGCCCTCTTCGGACAGTTCTATATCGGCGTGCGACTGCCCATTGAGAAACTAGGCAGTTGGCTGAGTGGCAGCTTGAGTATCTAACCGCGCCAATTGAGGGTGATAAAGGAAAACAGACACTGGCGGTATCGTGACCCGTACCCACACTCACCCACCCCTTGCTGTCGGCGTGCTCGCATGCGGTGGAGGCGGGCGAAGGTTGATGTGGTACCAGCGATCCCGGCGCTACGCCGGGACCGTGGCCGCTCCCGCGTTGCCAGATCGCCCTCACCCTCAGCACCCGCCAGTGCGACATCAAGGTAGCCCTCATCGACACCGAAGGCGAAACCGCCATCGACGTCTTCTATCTCACCCGCCGCGAAGCAAAACTCACCGGGCAAGCCCGGCAATCCCTAGCCGCCGACCTCGACGCCATGCGCGCCCCAGCCGTCTGAACCCCCGGGAAACACGCTGACTTGCCGGGCGCCCCGCCCCTTCACTCATCTTGTATTGAAATCAATATTGACAGCGAAAACCTTGCGCCTATAGCATTGCCGCATTTCCACGCATCTGAGTCGCGGGCTGTAGCCGGGAACAAGGGGTAGCTTCGCGTTTTGATTTCGGGTCCGGGGTCGCCTTTTTCTTCTGTTCTTGCGCCGTTTCTGCCCTCAGTCTGTGATTCAGCACACGCCGCGCCGCTGCTGCGCGCCATGCGTCGCGTTGCGCCGCGGGCCGCCGTCGAGTTGCGTGGAGAAGAATGGTGGCGCCGGGCCCGGTCCATGAGTACGGATGCCGGCGGGAAGGAAAGGTACTTCAATGATCGTCTCCCGGATCTTCTCCGCTGTTTCCTCGCTTCTCGCCAACCCTCGCTCCCTGCGCCACGGGCCGGGCTCCGGCAGAGCCGCTCTTGCTCGCCTTGCGCTTGCGGTTGGCGTGCTTCTAGCGCTCATCCTGGCCGCGCCACCGGCTTGCGCGCAATCGGTGGTGGCCACGCCGGGGGTGGGCAGTGAGCCCTTTGCCATCGCGGTCAACCCGGTGACCAACATGGTCTACGTCGCAAACTACAGCGGCGCCAGCATCACGGTGATCGACGGGGCGACGAACGCCGTGGTGGCAACACCTACAGTAGGCACTGAGCCCGGTGTCATCGCGGTGAACCCGGTGACCAACATGGTCTACGTCGCAAACTGGGGCAGCGCTAGCGTCTCGGTGATCGACGGGGCGACGAACGCCGTGGTGGCCACGCCGGGGGTAGGCTCCTATCCCGATGCCATCGCGGTGAACCCGGTGACCAACCAGATCTACGTCGCAAACTACGACAGCGCCAGCGTCTCGGTGATCGACGGAGCGACAAACACCGTGGTAGCTACGCCGGGGGTGGGCTCCTATCCCAAAGCCATCGCGTCGAACCCGGTGACCAACATGGTCTACGTCGCAAACTACGGCGGCGTCAGCGGCGGCAACAGCGTTTCGGTGATCGACGGGGCGACGAACACCGTGGTAGCCACGCCGGGGGTGGGCTCCGCACCCAGAGCCATCGCGGTGAACCCGGTGACCAACATGGTCTACGCCGCAAATAGCAGCAACAGCGTCTCGGTGATCGACGGGGCGACGAACACCGTGGTGGCCACGCCGGGGGTGGGCTCCGATCCCTATGCCATCGCGGTGAACCCGGTGACCAACCAGGTCTACGTCGCAAATGAAGGCGGCGCCAGCGTCTCGGTGATCGACGGGGCGACGAGCACAGTGGTAGCCACGCCGGGGGTGGGCTCCACGCCCTTTGCCCTCGCGGTGAACCCGGTGACCAACCAGGTCTATGTCGCAAACTACGACGGCAGCAGCGTCTCGGTGATCGACGGGGCGACGAACACCGTGGTAGCGACGCCGGGGGTGGGTTCCAATCCCAGAGCCCTCGCGGTGAACCCGGTGACCAACATGGTCTACGTCGCAAACTACGGCGGCGCCAGCGTCTCGGTGATCGACGGGGCGGTGAACAGCACGGTGGCCACGCCGGCGGTGGGCAACGGGCCCAATGCCATCGCGGTGAACCCGGTGACCAACATGGCCTACGTCGCAAATCTTTACGGCGCCAGCGTCTCGGTGATCGACGAGGCGACGAACACCGTGGTGGCCACGCCGGGGGTGGGCTCCTTGCCCAATGCCATCGCGGTAAACCCGGTGACCAACATGATCTACGCCGCAAACAACGGCGGCGCCAGCGTCTCGGTGATCTACGGAACGACGAACACCGTGGTGGCAACACCTACGGTGGGCACAAAACCCTATGCCATCGCGGTAAACCCGGTGACCAACATGGTCTACGCCGCAAACAACGGCGGCAACAGCGTCTCGGTGATCGACGGGGCGACGAACACCGTGGTGGCCACCCCGGGGGTGGGCTCCTATCCCACAGCCATCGCGGTGAACCCGGTGACCAACATGGTCTACGCCGCAAACGGCGGCAGCAACAGCGTCTCGGTGATCGACGGGGCGACGAACACCGTGGTGGCCACGCCGGGGGTGGGCTCCGCGCCCAGTGCCATCGCGGTGAACCCGGTGACCAACATGGTCTACGTCGCAAACGAGGGCGGCAGCGTCTCGGTGATCGACGGGGCGACGAACGCCGTGGTGGCCACGCCGGGAGTGGGCTCCTATCCCTTAGCCCTCGCGGTGAACCCGGCGACCGGCATGGTCTACGTCGCAAACTACAACGGCGGCAGCGTCTCGGTGATCGACGGGGCGACGAACACCGTGGTGGCCACGCCGGGGATGGGCCCCTATCCCTTAGCCCTCGCGGTGAACCCGGTGACCAACATGGTCTACGTCGCAAACACCAACGGCGGCAGCGTCTCGGTGATCGACGGGGCGACGAACACCGTGGTGGCAACACCTACGGTGGGCTCCGATCCCGAAGCCATCGCGGTGAACCCGGTGACCAACCAGGTCTACGTCGTAAACAACGGCGGCAACAGCGTCTCGGTGATCGCGGCGAATCGGGTGGCGCAGATTCCGCTGAACGGGGTTCCGGCCATTGTGAGCGATGCGCTGACGGTTTCAACCAGCGCGCCCTTTGTGACGCGCAGCACCGCGCCGGCGTTTACCGCGACGGTGACCAGCAACTACAGCGGCTCCAGCGTGTACCTGGTGGATCCCGGCGCGGCGGTCAATCCCCCGCCCACGGCCGTCTACTACTGGGTGGACGACGGCAGCGCCGTTGCGGGCACGCCCGGGCAATGGGCGATGACCACCGATACGTCGGCGCCGTGGTCGAATCCCGCCGCCTTCACTCTGCAACTGAGCGGGCAAAGCCCGGGGCTGCACACGCTCTACTACTACGCCGCCTACGGCAACGAGGGAACGCCGGCTTCGTCATCTGTTGGCACGGGCAATTCGCCCGAGATCGGCAACATCGAGCAGATTGTCTACGTGGTGCGGCAGGCCGCAACCGCGACGGCGGTGAACGCGGACGTGAACCCGCAGAACGTGGGCGGAACCGTGAACTTTACAGCGACGGTGACGCCCGGCCCGGGCCGCTTTACCGGTCCGACGGGCACGGTCTACTTCTACGACGGCACAACCCTGCTGGGCTCACAGACGCTTGCCGGGAGCGGCAGCCTCTATACCGCTACGTATGCCTGGACCGCAACCGGCGGCCAGCATACGATCGAGGCGCTGTATGGCGGCGATACGAATTACGCCTCATCGAGCGCCACCATGACGGAGACCGTGGAAGGCGGGCCCGCGCAGATCGAAATTCTTGCCGGCAACAACCAGACCAGCGTGGTGGGCACGGCCTTCACTTACGCGCTTGAGGTGCAGGTGCTGGATGCCAGCAACATTCCCCTGCCCGATGTCGCAGTCAACTTCAGCGGCGCGGGCTTGAGCTTCAGCTCGGGCGGCGTCGCGGTCACGGATGCCAATGGCAAGGCAAGCGTGGCGGCGACACCCACCGCTGCCGGCGCTCTGGCCGCGACGGCAAGCATCTCCGGCGTTACGGCGGAGGCCATCTTCACGGAGACCGCCGAAGCCGCGCCGGCAAAGGCGACTATCACCACCCCCGCACCGGGCAGTACGCTGACCGGTTCCAGTGTGGCATTCACCTGGACGGCGGGCACCGGCGTCACGGCGTACCAACTGGAGCTGGGCACCACCGGAGTGGGTTCTTCGAATCTGTATAACTCGGGTGGAACGACGGCTACCACCAAGGCCGTGAGCGGCCTACCGACCAACGGGGTAACGGTGTTCGCCCGGCTCTATTCGGAGATCAATGGATTCTGGCAGTCTGCCGACTACACCTACACCGAATCGGGCACACCGGTGCTTCCGGTGCTCACCACTCCCGCGCCGGGCAGTGTTCTGTCCGGTTCCAGCGTGGCTTTCACGTGGACGGCGGGGACCGGGCCCACGGCGTACCAACTCTGGCTGGGCACGACCGGAGTGGGCTCGCAAAACCTGTATAACTCGGGTGCAACGACGGCTACCACTGAGACCGTGAGCGGTCTGCCGGCCAACGGGGCGCCGGTGTACGCCCGGCTGTGGTGGGAAATCGACGCCACCTGGCAGTCTGCCGACTACATCTACTTCGAGGCGGGAACGCCAGTGCCTCCAGCGCTCATTACTCCCGTTCCGGGCCGTATCCTGTCGGGTTCCACCGTGGCCTTCGCGTGGACGCCGAGCGCCGGCGTCACGGATTACCAACTGTGGCTGGGCTCCACCAGAGTGGGCGCGCAAAACCTGTATGACTCGGGTGCAACCAAAGCTACCACTGTAACCGTGAGCGGTCTGCCGACCAACGGGGTGACTTTGTACGCCCGGCTCTGGTGGGAAGTCAGCGGAGTCTGGACGTCTGCCGACTACACCTACACCGAAGCCGGAACACCGGTGCTTCCGGTGCTCACCACTCCCACGCCGGGCAGTACTTTGTCAGGTTCCAGCGTGGCCTTCACGTGGACGGCCGGGACCGGGCCCGTGGCGTATCAACTCTATCTGGGCACCACCGGAGTGGGCTCGCACAACCTCTATGAATCGGGCTCAACGACGGCCACCACTGTGACCGTGAACAACCTGCCAACCTACGGGGTGAAGGTGTACGCCCGGCTGTGGTGGGAGATCGACGCCGCCTGGAAGTCCGCCGACTACACCTACACCGAATCGGGCGCGCCGGTGGCTCCGGTGCTCACCACTCCCACGCCGGGCAGTGTGCTGCCAGGTTCCAGTGTGGCTTTCACGTGGACGGCGGGGGGCGGGCCAAGTGCGTATCAACTCTACCTGGGCACCACCGGAGTGGGCTCGCACAACCTCTATGAATCGGGTGCAACGGCGGCTACCACCGTCACCGTGAGCACTCTGCCGACCGCCGGGGTGACCGTGTACGCCCGGCTGTGGTGGTTGATTGGCGCCACCTGGTCCTCTGCCGACTACACCTACACCGAAGCGGGCACCCCGGTGCTTCCTGTGCTTACCACTCCCGCGCCGGGCAGTGTGCTGTCAGGTTCCAGCGTGGCCTTTACGTGGACGGCCGGGACCGGGCCCGCGGCGTACCAACTATACGTCGGCACCACCGGAGTGGGCTCGCACAACCTGTATGAATCGGGTGCAACGACGGCTACCACTGTCACCGTCAGCGATCTGCCGACCACCGGAGTGACCGTGTACGTCCGGCTATGGTGGGAGATCGACGCAGTCTGGCAGTCTGCGGACTACACCTATACCGCACAGTAGCCAACCCGTTGGGGGCGCTCCTTGGCCCCAGAACGCTCACGGCCTTGAGCGGAGACGGATTTGAATATGACCAGGTGGTAGTCGGCAACCGCTGGGGGCCTTGCCTCCCGCTCGTCCTCCGGATTCCCTCTTTCACCCCGCCAAGCCAGCAGCCGCTTGGCGGGGACCCCGAAGATGCCGGATTCCATACGTCGCAAATCCGGCGAAATCGAGGTTTTGAAACACGCTATCAGCGATAGGCAAGCCAGAGGCTGGTGGCCACAATGTTCAACATGGCCAGCGGCATAAGGTACCGCCAACCGAAGTTCATCAGCTGGTCATAGCGGAAGCGGGGCAGCGTTCCCCGCACCCAGACGTACAAAAACAGGAAGCAAAAGACCTTGGCCACGAACCAGAAGATGGGAAACAGCGCGTGGACCAGGATGTTACCCGGTGGAGGAATCAGGTTGCCGAAAGGGCTGGTCCATCCGCCCAGAAAGAGCAGCGTGGCCACGCAACCCACGGTGATCATGTTGCCGTATTCGGCCATGAAGAACATGGCGAACTTCATGGAGCTGTACTCGGTGTGGTAGCCGCCGGTCAGCTCGCTTTCCGCCTCGGGTAGATCGAAGGGAGAACGATTGGTCTCGGCATAGGCAGCCATGAGGTAAATGAAGAAGGCCACGAACTGGAATCCGCCGAAGATGTTCCAGGTGGCGAAGCCGCGGGTGGCCTGCTGCTCCACGATGACGCGCAGATTAAGCGATCCGGCGCGGAGCACGACGCCCACCAGCGAGAGGCCCAGGGCCAGCTCGTAGCTGATCAACTGCGCCGAGGAGCGGAGTGCGCCGAGCAGGGAGTATTTGTTATTCGATGACCAGCCGGCCAGCGCAATGCCGTAGACGCCGATGGAGGTGACGCCCAGGATGACCAGCAGGCCGATGTTGACATTGGAAATCTCAAATAGATCCAGGCCGCCCGGCCCAATGCCGGGTTCGCCGAAGGGGACTACGGCTATGGAGAGCAGCGCGCAGCCCAGGGAGATGATGGGCGCAAGCAGATAGAGAGGCTTGTAGACGCCGGTGGGGATCAGGTCCTCTTTCAGAAAGGATTTCGCGCCGTCCACCAGCGGCTGCAGCAGGCCGAATGGCCCCACGCGGCTTGGTCCCCAGCGATTCTGAATGCGGCCCACCAGCTTGCGCTCCAGCAGCACGGTGTAGGCGACGGCGAGCAGCATCACCACCGTCACCACGGCCACCTTGAGCAGGCTCCACAGGAAAAACTCGAAAATCGTCACGTGCCGTTAGCCTCTTCGTTTTTGTACTGCTCAAAATCTTGAACGCACCGCTAGTCCGCCGCGGATTCCGCCAATTCGTTTGCCTGGTGCCGTGCGAGTTCCTTGAGCGCGGGGCTGTGCCGCCCCAGCGTTCCGGAGGTGAACAGGCCATCGTGCGCGGGAACCAACCCGTCCGGCCCGGCCTGGTCGGGCGGCCCGAGGGCGGAGACCGGAACAAAACCCGGTTCCGTCTGCACATCGTTGCCGCCAAAGAGATTGATCCTGTCCACGGCATAGCCGGGAACCAGCCGGACAATTTCGTCTAATACGGCCAGCGGATCGAAGGGGCTGAGCCTGGGCTCAAGGTTATTGGCCGCCAGCCAGACTGCGTGGCGGTCGGCCTCGCCGGCCTGCGCGCCGCGCGACTGGCCCAGATCGGCGGTGACGCCGCCCTTGCCAAAGGGCACCAGTGCCTTCACGTCCACGCCCATGCTGCCGGCCAGCCGCACCAGGATTTCGAAGTCCGGCTTCACACCCGCGCGGTCGGCCGCCTTTTTGACCAGTTGCACATCGCCATAGGCGTTGGTCACCGTGCCGGTTTTCTCGTAGAGGCTTGCGACCGGCAGCACAACGTCGGCAAGGGCCGCAGTCTCGGTGAGAAAAAGGTCCTGAACGATGACGAATGTGTCCTTCAAGACCGCTCGATCCACGCCCAGGCCGGCCACAGGATTGGCGCCGACGACGAGCAATGCGCCCAGTCCGCCTTTACCGGCCGCAGCGAAGATTTCGGCGAGGCTCTTGCCGGGCGTTTGGGAAAGCCCCGGATATTCAGCGAAGGCTCCGGGCTGCGTGATCGGCACATAGCCGGGCAGCAGGTCGGGAAAGAGCCCCATGTCGGCCGCGCCGCGGGAGTTGGCGTGGTCTCCGAGGCAGGCAAAGCGCACATTGCCGCGCTTCAATCCCCAGGCTACCAGCGCCTTGACCTCAAGGCCCCGAAACTCCTGGCCAAAGATCACCACCAGCGATTCCTCGGCCAGGACTGCCTCACGGAAGGCGGCGTTGTCGATTGCGGCATCGCTGCCCCCAAGGTAAGCGGCAACGGCTGGGTAGCCGTCCGCCGGCAACCGCAACGTCGCCTTGGCCTGCCGCTCCAGCTTGATGCGCCTTGAGTTTGCGATGTAGAGCCGCGCCCGGTTCAGCCGCACGTTGGTGCGCAGGTTCCAGGCGAGCAGCGGGTGCTCATCAGTGGGGTTTCCGCCGAGGAGCAGAATGGCGGGTGCAGTGGCGGTGTCGCGCAGGCTGGCTGCCTTGCCCTTGTGCCCGGCAAGGGCGTGGGCAAAGGCTGCGTAGTCGGTGGTGCGCTGGTGGTCGATGTTGTTGGTCTGGAGCACGGTCCGCGCGAACTTCTGCAGCAGGTAGTTTTCCTCGTTGGTGGTCTGGTTGGAACCGACGACGCCGATGGCCGCGCCACCTTTGCTGTTGCGAATCTCCTTCAGCTTTACGGCCGCGAGCCGCAGCGCGTGCTCCCAGGTGGCCGGTTCCAGCTTGCCCTGGGCGTTGCGAACCAACGGCTTGCTGAGCCGTTCAGGACTGTCGACAAAGTCGAAGCCGAAGCGGCCCTTGGCGCAGAGAAAGTCGCCGTTGATGCCGCTCTTGTCGCGATTGTCGGCGCGCACAATCTCCGATCCGTCGTTCACCTGGCGCACGCCCAGGGTCACCTTGCAGCCGTCGGCGCAATGAGTACAAACAGTGGAGACGTGGTTCATCTCCCACGGCCTGGTCTTGTAGCGGTAGCTGCCGCTGGTCAGCGCGCCCACCGGACAGACGTCGATGCACATGCCGCACTGCTCGCAGTCCAGTTGATCGTTTTGCCCGGGGACGTTGGGGACAATCACGCTGCTGACGCCGCGGTTCTGCACGCCCAGCGCCCACACGTCCATGCCCTCGCCGCACATGCGGATGCAGCGGTAACAAAGGATGCAGCGGGGGCGGTCATAATAGACGGCTGGGGACCACTGCTGCTCCTCGCGGTGCTCTTTGGCCTCGGCATAGAGGCTCTCGCCCGCGCCGTATTTGAAGGTCATGTCCTGCAGTTCGCACTCGCCGCCGGCATCGCAGACCGGGCAGTCGAGAGGATGGTTGCCCAGCAGCAACTCGATGGTGGATTTGCGCGCCTGCGCAATCTCCTCGGACTCGGTGATGAAGACCTGGCCCTCGGCGACCGTAGTGGTGCAGGCGGTTTGCAGCTTGGGCACTCTTTCCTGGCGCACCACGCACATGCGGCAGGCTGCTTGCAGGCTGAGCCCAGGGTAGTAGCAGAACGCCGGAATCTCGATGCCCGCCTTGCGGCAGGCGTCAATCAGCAGCGTCCCGGCGGGAGCGGTCAGCTTCTTGCCATCGACTGTGAAGGTTACGTCTGGCATTTGCTTCCTTATGCGGAAATCGCAAGGCGGTCTTCAATGGGAATTGGAATTGTGAGCCATTCAACGTAATAACTGGAGGCTTCTTTGCCCGTCTCTCGCGAAAAATCGAAGGTGGTGGTTACGGGCTGTGGAATTGGATCGTGGTCGTTTGCCATCCACTTGAGGTGTGCTGCAACAGCCTCCAGATAGCGCCGCCGCGTTTCGTCCAGCGTCGGTCCCACGGCAAAGCATCCGGGAATATCCGGCGCAAATGCTCCAAAGCCCTTTTTGTCCATTTCAAACACGACCAGAAACTCTGTTTTCATTTCAGCCCCGCCTGTTTAAGCATCGCTTTCAGCGTTCCCATTGGAATGTCGTCATTCGGATGACCCGCTACCGTTACTTTACCCGTTTTCTCTGCATGTACCCACTGCTGATGGCTACCCTCTTGCGCTAAGAGTCGCCAACCATCTTTCCGCATGAGCCGTGTGAATTCCCGGTATTTCATCGTTCGTGGCTGCCTTTGCGTAGGCCTGCGGAACAGATCTTTCGATCTGATTCAGGCTCCGATTCATACCACTGTCAACTCCGGCGCACCATGCTTTGCGAACGGGCAGGGCTTCCCGTTCAGGTGGTCCTCGAACTCATTGCGGAACTTCTTCACGAAAGCCAGCGTGGGCATGGCCGCCGCGTCGCCCAATGGGCAGAAGGTGCGGCCCATCATGTTTTCCGCGATGTACTGAATGTTGTCGATGTCCCTGGCGACGCCGTAACCGGCGTGGAAGCGGGTGAGCGACTTCTTCAGCCAGTCGGTGCCCTCGCGGCAGGGAATGCACCATCCGCAGCTTTCGTGCTGATAAAAACTGATCGTCCGCAGCGCGAACTCGACGATGCAAGTCCGATCGTCGATGACCACCACGCCGCCGGAACCGAGCATGGAGCCGGCCTTGCCCACCTGGTCGAAGTCCATACCCAGGTTCTCGATCTCTTCGGGCAAAAGCACCGGAGTCGAGGATCCGCCGGGAACAACGGCTTTCAACCTGCGTCCGCCGCGGATGCCGCCGGCCACGTCGTAGATCATCTTCTTGAGGTTGTAGCCCATGGGCAGCTCGTAGACGCCGGGCCGCTCGACATGGCCGCTGATCGAGAACAGGCGCGTGCCGCCGTTGCGCGGCGTGCCCACCGCGGCGTAGGCTTCCGCGCCCATCTCGATGACGTGGGGCACGGTGGCGATGGTCTCAGCGTTGTTGATGACCGTGGGACCGCCGTAGAGGCCGACGACCGCAGGGAACGGCGGCTTGATGCGCGGAATCCCCCGTTTGCCTTCGAGCGACTCCATCAGCGCCGACTCCTCGCCCACTTCATAGGCGCCCGCGCCGGTTTGGGTAATCACCTGGAACTCGATATTGGAGCCGAAGATGTGGGTGCCGAGAAAGCCGCGGGCATAGGCGTCGGCGACGGCTTTCTCCATGATTTCGAGGAGATAGCGGTACTCGCCGCGCAGGTAGATAAAGCCCAGTTTGGCGCCGATGGCGAGGCCGGCAATGATAGTGCCTTCAATCACCGCATGAGGATCGTGCAAAAAGATCAAGTGATCTTTGCAGGTTCCGGGCTCGCTCTCGTCGCCGTTGACCAGCACATACTTGGGCCTGGTCGAATTCCTGGGAACGAACGACCACTTGAGGCCCGCCGAAAAGCCTGCGCCGCCGCGCCCGCGCAGGTTGGAAGCCTTCATCTCGTTGATGATCCAGTCGGGGCCCTGTGCGAGGCACTTTCTTGCCGAGGCGTAGCCGCCGAGTTCGAGATAGCGGTCGATGTTTGCCGCGCCCAGGCCAAAGCGCTTGGACACAATCTTGACCTCATCGGGATGGGAGACCAGCCTAAGCAAGGGAGACCGTCCCTTCCGCCTCGGCCTGGCCGCGATAACCGGCCACAATGCCGGCCACGTGCTCGGGCGTAAGCTCGTCGTGGAAGTCGTAGTTGACCTGGATGGCCGGCGCCCAGCAACAGGCGCCGATGCACTCGACTTCCTCAAGCGAGAAGAGGCCGTCTGCCGTGACGCCCTTGTGGCCGATGCCCAGTTCCTCCTGAAAGCGCTCGTAAACGTCGTAGCCGCCGCGCAACATGCAACTGATGTTGGTGCAGACCTGCACGTTGTATTTGCCCGCCGGCTTGAAACGCAGCATGGAGTAGTAGGAAGCCACGTTGCGCACCTCGAGTTCGGTGATGCCGATGCGCTGGGCCACGTCGGCGATGACCGCGTCGGAGAGGTAGCCGATTTCGTCCTGCGCGTAGAGCAGCATGGGAATGAGCGCCGAGCGGCGCAGCGGATACTTCAGGACCAGCGCGTCAAAGCGCGCGGCCAACCGGGGCGAGAAGAGGGCCATGGTTTCATCGCTCATCGCATCAACTCCCGCGCCCAACGTTCGGCCGCCATATCCATCTCTTCCTCGCCAGCTTCCGAGCGCAGCCGCCCGGCTTCAGTGAATTGCAACGCTCCGCTTTGTCCGTCTTCGCGCTGCCAGTTCACCGTGGCGCGGCTGCGCGTTAAATCCAGCCACCCGTCGCCGTGGCGGACCAGAATCCGTTCCTCGCCCAGCTCCACGGCCGCCTGTCGCTTGCCGTTCAGCCCGTGCGCCGCGGTGTAGCTCCTGAGGAGCGAAGCCAGCGAAACCCACAGCTCGGCGTGGACCTGTGCCCCAAACTCACTCAAACCGGCCACGAATCATCCCCGAGACGATCTCCTGCGCAATCTCAGCGGAAGTCACCTCGGCAGCCCGGTCGGGGAATCCCTCAACAAGGGGCTTGTACGCCTTCAAGGCTGATTCTTCTGTTTCAAGGACATATTCCGTCTGAGCAATTACATCTCCCGCATCATCCAAAAGCTCAACCAGAATTCTGGACAGGCCCACTTCGGCGACGTTCGTTTGAAGAGTCAATTTGGAGCACGGACTTCGCGTTCCGTAGGCCAGGTCAATCCTGTTTTCCCCCCTGAATGGCCTTGACGGCCCGGAAAAGACAGGATCGCCGCGCTTCTCGAGCTCCTGGTTGGCCTTACCCATTTCCTCGTCAAGGTGGGTCTCAACACTCTTGAAGAAATCGAGCAACTCCGTCTCCAGTTTTCCTTGTGCTTCAGCGACTGAGTCGGCGGAATCCTGCCGCGCTCTTTCCTCTGCCGCCAGCTTTGCGTAATCAACCATGAACACCTCCGGCGCTACCTGTCGATCTCTCCCAATACGATGTCGATGGAACCGATGACCGCGACCAGGTCGGCCAACAGCCGACCTTTGCACATGACTTCGAGGGCCTGCAATGTTGGAAACGACGGATAGCGCATGTGCATGCGATAGGGCTTGGCGGTGCCGTCGGAAACCACATAGTAGCCCATCTGGCCGTGGCCGCATTCGATGCCCTGATAAACCTCGCCGGCGGGCACCGCAAAACCCTCGGTAACGATCTTGAAGTGGTGGATCAGGGCCTCCATCTGGGTCTTCATCTTCTCGCGGTCGGGCAGCACGATCTTGGGCGCGTCGGCCTTCACCGCACCCTCGGGCATGCCGTCCAGCGCCTGCTGAATGATCTTGACGCTTTCGCGCATCTCGACGAGCCTGACTTCGTACCGTGCCCAGCAATCGCAGCCGGTGGAGACCGGAACGTGGAACTGGAACTTCTCATAGCTGGAGTAAGGCATATCGCGGCGCAGGTCGAAGTCTACGCCCGAGGCGCGCAGCGGGGGCCCGGTGACCCCGAGCGCAATGGCATCGTCGGCCGAAAGATGGCCCACGCCCTTGAGCCGGTTGCGGAAGATCGGATTGCCGGTGAGGAGGTTGGAATACTCGTCGATCTTTTCCGGGAAGATGCGGATGAACGCCTGCACGCGGTCGAGGAAGTCCAGCGGCGGCTCCATGGAGAGGCCGCCGATGCGGATGTAGCTGGTCATCATGCGCTGCCCGGCCACGGCCTCAAAGAGCCTGAGAATGTCTTCGCGCTCGCGGAAGGTGTAGAGAAAGACGGTGAGCGCGCCAATGTCCATGGCGTGCGTGCCCAGCCAGATGAGGTGCGAATTGAGGCGGCTCAACTCGGCCAGCAGGACCCGCAGCCACTGGGCTTTCCCGGGAATTTCGAGAGCAAGGAGCTTTTCGACGGCCAGGCAATAACACAGGTTGTTGGCCAAAGGGTCCAGGTAGTTGACGCGGTCGGTGAGCGGCACCACCTGCTGGTAGAACTTGGCCTCGCAGGTCTTCTCGATGCCGGTGTGCAGATAGCCGATCTCAGGGTAGATGCGGACAATAATCTCGCCGTCAATCTCCAGCACCAGGCGCAGAACGCCATGCGTGGCGGGGTGCTGCGGCCCCATGTTGATGACCATGTGCTGGTCTTTGGCGCCTTCAGCCAACGGGGCTTCGAGGATGGGCGTGCCTGCAACGTCGGTCATCTAGCGGTACCCCTCAACCGGATAGTCCTTGCGCAAGGGATGGCCCTGCCAATCGTCGGGCATCAGGATGCGGCGCAGGTTGGGATGCTCCTCGAAGCGCACGCCGAACAGGTCGAAGACCTCGCGCTCGTAAAAGTTGGCCGCGGGCCACACCGGAGTGATGGATTCGACGGCGGGGCTTGCCTCCTCCAGCAACACCCGCAGCCGGATGCGCTCTTTAAACGAGTGCGACAGGATGTGGTAGCTCAACTGGAAGCGGGGCGAAGCAGGAAACCAGTCGACAGCCGTCATGTCTTCAAAGAAGTTGTAGCCGGCCGCTTGCACGGAGGCGGCCGCGGCGCGGATCTGTTCGGCCGCGATGGTCAGCGTCAGCTCATTGCGGTCGAATTTTGCGTCGGTCAGCGCCTCAGGGTTCCAGGCAAGGATGGCTTTGACGGCGGGATGGCCGGGAAGTCCCTCCAGCACTGCCGGCTTGCCGATGAATGTGTTCGCATCGCCCATCCTAGAGGTCCGCCTTGTCCTGGCTCCAGTTCAGGACGCCTTTGCGCACGATGTAGTAAAGTCCCACAGCCACAAAGCCAAGATAGACCACCATCTCCCAGAAGCCGAAGAGCCGGGAGCCGGTGATTCCGTACAGCTTGCGGTAGACCACCGCCCAGGGCATCATGAAGACCGCTTCCACGTCGAACAGGATGAAGAGCACAGCCACCAGATAGAAGCGCACGCTGAACCGCTGGCGTGCGTCGCCGACGGCGACGATTCCGCACTCGTAGGCGGCCAGCTTGGTGACCGAGTTGCGATGCCGGCCGACGAACCAGGAAGCCGCGACCATCCCCAGCCCCAGCAAGAACACGGCAACAATCTGCATCAACAGCGGGAGATACTGCCAGTAGTAAGGGACCATCGCCGCCCAATCCAGAAAAAGCCCAGCAAGATTGCACCCGGATCACCGTGACCTGCAACGGCTCCGATGGAACAGGATGCTGGTTTGAGATTAGGTTTTCAGCCGCATCCCGTCAAGGCAGACCCGGAGGAGGAGGGCTGGTGATCGCCGGCCGGGAGCGGGCAAAAAATGGAAAGCGGCTCGGCGGCCCATGCAAGCGATAGATTGCAGATCATCTCGATGTTGTGTGCGCTTCTTGGTCCAAAGAGCAAAAACCAGGCTGCGGTTGCGGAGAGCGGGACGTCCGCAGTGCTGCCAGACAAGGCAGAAAGTGATTGCGGGAGGGGCTGAGAGCCTTGCAATGCGGGCTCGACACAAGGGCCGCTGCCACAAAATGGCTATTCCCTGGTCAAAATGGGCTATTGCCGGGTTCGCCGCTGGCGCATATTAATCTTCTAAGATGTTTTTCCGGGTACCGATCTTGTTTGTTTTCTTTTTCCTATCCGTACCTGCAGGATTTGGTATTGGCGAGTTCGGGATGTGCGGTGTGAGCTAAACCAGTTCAATTCCCGAAACAGAAAAGCAATACTTTGGAGTACCGAGTCGGTACACGTTACATGCGTAATCTGAATAAAGCACCGAAGTGGTCGAAGAACCGGGGGAGGATCAAAACATGGCGGCTTCTATGACCACTGACGTCACGATTCCGATTTCTGCTCCGGTCGCCGCGACTGTCCGTGTGTGCCCCAACCGGCGCCGCCGCATCACCCCCGAAGCAGGGCATGCCCTGGAGATCCTGGGCCACGCGATCGAATACCTTACCGACGAGTTCGTGCATAGCAGCGTGGAGCCTACCGCCAACGACGCGCAACTGAAAGCCGTGCAATTGCTTATGGCGCTCAATCGCCAGGTATATTTCGAGTGCCCGGAAGTGCCGACCTTTGGCGAGCGTTGGCGCGCGTTGCTGCATCTTCTCGCCGCATAGCCCTCCCACAGGGGCGGCGCACAAACTCCGTTGCCTTGCAACCCATGGCGCTCCGGTCAAAAGAGCCCCATAGCGCATCTTGTCGCAAAGGACCTGTTCAGCCTGCAAACTGAAAACCCCGGCAGAGAGCAGATGCTGCCCCGGGGCCGTGATTGTCCTCTAAATTAACTCCGGCCCGAGTTTTCGGCTGCCTTGGCGCGGTCAGGATTCTGAGCTTGGCCTCAGGCTCATCAGGGCGCCAAGGGGGCAGTTCCGGAGAGTGGGTTGCAGATTGACCGGCGCGCTGAATAGCTGCTTCTCCCCTACTGTCCCAGGACCAGCACCGCCAGCAACACCAGCCACGCCAGACCCATGGTGTGCCAGTACCACGCGGTTGCGTCCACGGCGATCTGGCGGAACTCGACGCGCTTGAACCAGCCCAGAACGCTCAGGCACAGGATCAAGGCCAGTACGCCGAGCAGCAGATGGGCGGCGTGCAGGCCGGTGATGACGTAGAAGAAGTAGCTTGCCGGCGTCGACCAGCGATCAAAGGCGAAACCTTGCGCCGTCAACTGCCTCCAGGCCATGGCCTGACCGGTGAGGAACAGCACACCGAACAGAAGCGTGGCCCCCACCCAGGGGATGGTGCGGCGAAGGGCAGGCCGGCCCAGGCCGAGCCACTCTTCCAGCACGTCGATTTCGCGGAAGATGTTCTGCCGGGCCCGTTCCATGGTCAGGCTGCTGACGAGCAGCATGGCGGTATTCAGATAGAGGATGGGCGGCAGCGGAACGGGGCGCCAGTCGCCGAACAACTCGTGCGTCCGCGGGTCCATGCGCATGCCCGCCTGGCGCGCGAAGAAGAACAGGACCAGAACGGCGAAGAACAGCATGTCGGCCGCCAGAGCCGAAAACACGAAGAAGCGAATGCGGTTCAGGAGCTCGCGTGGACCCCAGCGCTGATTCTTCCAGTCGTCGTCCCCTCCGCCGCCACCGCCGCCGGTGGGCCGCCGGTCCACAGGCGGTTTGCCGCCGATTCCCGGATCTTTCCGCTCGGTTTCCGCTGGGGTGTGCGTAAACATGGAAGGCATTCTGGGCCTCTGTGAGGATGAGATTACTCTCACTTTGGGTTGGACGCACCCAGAATCGAAGGGGAAGGGTTCAATTTTGCGGCAACAGCTCCATCCAGAGAGGTCCAGGACCCGGATTCAAGCGCTGCCGGTCATTTTAAACGTGCCGCGGTCACGGTCTGGACAAAAAGCCGGTGCATGCGGCGGTCGGCGGAGAGTTCGGGGTGAAAGGTGGCCGCCAGGACCGCACCCTGCCGCACCAGCGCCGGGAACCCATCGCGGAGGGCCAGCACCTGGACGCCGGCGCCGGTCTCGACGATGCGCGGGGCGCGGATGAAGACCATCTCCAGAGGGCCGCCGGGAAGAGCCGTTTCGGCTGTCAGGATGGTGGAGTCGATCTGGCGGCCATAGGCGTTGCGCTCAACCACGGCGTCCAATACGCCCAAGCTGCGCTGCGCTGGGTTGCGGACTTCGCGCGCCAGCAGGATGGCCCCGGCACAAGTGCCGAAGACCGGCTTACAGGCACAGAACTCCTCCAGAACTTCAAAAAAACGGCGTTTCTCAAGGAATCGAAGGATGGTGGTCGATTCGCCGCCAGGCAGGATCAGCCCATCGAGATCTGCCAGTTCGTCGGGTTTGCGCACCGCGCAAGGCTCGGCCCCGGCCTCGGCCAGGGCCTCGGCGTGAGCGGCGTAGTCGCCTTGAATCGCAAGTACGCCGATGCGGGGATGCGTGGGTTCATCAATCAAGAGGTTCTCCTGGAGTTGCGGGGAAGGGATTGAATACCTCTACCCCCAGACCCACAAAATCCTTGACGTTGCAGGTGACGACGATCAGGCGATGGATGCGGGCGGTTGCGGCAATCAGGCCATCCTCCCACTTCGGATTGGAGCGGCCTTTCATTAACCTGGCCCATTCTCTAAAGATGTGTTCTCCCGCAGGGAGGATTTCGAAAACAGAAGCAAGGCGGTCAATCCATCCGCTGATCTCTTCGGCCTTCTGCCGATCCTGCCGCCGGGTGATCTCCACACCCTTCTGCAATTCCCCCAACGTGACGGCCGCGAGGAACAGTGCGTTCTTGTCGACGGAGCGAATCCACCCTAGAACGACAGGATGGGGGCGCGGCTTGCGCGTCTCCGAGATGACGTTGGTGTCGAGCAGGTACATGGCCTTACTCGAACTCAACTGGAGGGCGGCTTGGGTCCTCTCCACGTGGAGGTACGATGTCCTCGAATCGTGGGCCGCCGGGGTCAAGCAAAATGTCCTTGAGCGAAGGCCGTGCTCCAGCCTTCAGGCGCTTCCATTCATCGATAGGCACAAGGACCGCGGTTTCCACTCCGCGCCGGGTCACAACCTGTGGACCTTCCTTGAGCGTTGCATCGAGGAACTCGCTGAATCGGGCTTTTGCGTCGTAAACCTGCCAGGCCATTGGGGTTCTCCTCGCATATAGTCATATCACTAGTCATATGACTATGTCAAGCACCTGGCGAGGGACCACGGCCTTCGGCGCGGGGAGTGGGCGGGGACGACTTACGATCTACATTCTCTTGACGATATATGTAACCAAGTACATACGGAATGCGCAGCGCGGGACGGTTAGAGATGGCGAGAAAATTTGAAGTATTGCGGGCTAAGATGCCTCCGGAACGCCGGGTGCGGAATGCAGCTCGAGCCAAGGAGGAGCTTGCCAACATGCCGCTGCACCAGCTTCGCAACGCCCGCAAGATGAAGCAAACCCGTCTGGCCGAAGTGCTGGAGAGGGACCAGGGCAACATCTCCAGGCTGGAAAAGCGCACCGACATGTACCTCAGCACCCTGCGCAGCTACATCGAAGCGATGGGCGGCGCGCTGGAGATTCGCGCCGTCTTTCCGGACGGGGATGTGAAGATCGACCCTCTGAACAAGCTGTCGGCATGACCTCATGCGGTGGGGCCAGCGACCTTCGGCGTGGGGAACGAACGGTGAAAGCTTCCCACCCTTGTATGTTGCGGATTGAGGCGTGAGGATAGGTTCACGCTTTGGCGGAGAGGCCGTTCCCACCCGAGGCCAGTGCTGCATTGAGCCTGAGCGAAGATCGGCCGCCGTCCCTCTCTT
>Ga0224555_1002611_pt1 | contig 20574 bp, 13 predicted proteins | sample 714S23034metaG_FD_180687 | JGI IMG/M metagenome (GOLD analysis project Ga0224555, IMG submission 180687) | Peat soil microbial communities from Stordalen Mire, Sweden - 717 S2 30-34 | ecosystem: Environmental > Terrestrial > Soil > Wetlands > Peat | place: Sweden: Norrbotten County, Stordalen...
AATCGGTCCAACAGAGCGGTTGAACCCCGAACGCCCTCGGCTCTCGACTCAACCAGGGCCTACCGCTCCATCAAACCCAGATGCCGGACCTTCTGGAATTCAGCTACTTGCACCACGGGCTGTTAGGCGAAGTGCCGAATCGTGCGCAGCCTGCCACGCTCCCAGTAGAAGCTGATTCAACGAGCCAGTTCTTCCGATGCGGAACCCGTTGAGCGGAACGGAAATGCGGCGAAGCCACAGCTGCGCATGCAGATTGACAGAGCCGCGCGAGCGCATGGCGCGCGTTCCCCTGCCGGCGTGATAGTCTTCCGCCAGCGAAAGTTCATCCTGCAAACCACTATGAAAATCCAAGCGATTCTTCTTGCAACATTCAGCGTCTTTAGCCTGGCTTCGGCCGCTTTACCGGCACAACAAGCAACGAACGAGAAGCAGCCTACCTGCGGCGTGGCAGTGTGTCCATTCATGAATCCGGCACTGACACCGGAAGCGCGCGCGAAGGATCTGGTGAGCCGCATGACGCTCGATGAGAAGGTGGGCCAAATGCAGGACGTTGCTCCGGCGATTCCGAGGCTGGGCATTCCCGCATACAACTGGTGGAACGAGGCGCTGCACGGAGTGGCGCGCAACGGATTCGCAACCAATTTTCCACAATCGATCGGAATAGCGGCGACGTGGGACACGGCGCTGATGCGCCGGATTGCGGACGTGATTGCCGTGGAGGGACGCGCCAAGTACAACGAGGCGATTCGCGAAGACGACCACAGCCGGTTTGCAGGGCTCACATTCTGGTCGCCGAACATCAATATCGATCGCGATCCGCGCTGGGGACGGGGAATGGAAACCTTTGGCGAGGATCCGTTCCTGACCGCCAGCCTGGGAGTGGAGTTCGTCAAAGGGCTGCAGGGTGATAATGCGAAGTATCTTGAGCTCGTGTCAACACCGAAGCATTTCGCAGTGCACAGCGGTCCTGAGCCGTTGCGGCACGGCTTTGATGTGAAGGTTTCGGATCACGATTTAGAGGACACGTATCTTCCGGCGTTCCGAGCGACAATCGTTGAGGGACACGCCGACTCGATTATGTGCGCCTACAACGCGATCGACGGTGCGCCTGCGTGCGCGAGTACGATGCTGCTGGAAAAGCACCTGCGCGACGATTGGGGCTTCAATGGATACACGGTTTCGGATTGCGATGCGGTGGGCGACATTGCGAGCGGACATCACTTCGCGGCGAGCCCGGAAGAGGCGGCTGCGGATGCGGTGAAGGCGGCCACGGACCTGGATTGCGGCAGGACGTATGGTGCACTGACCAAAGCAGTCGATGAGCACTTGTTGGCGGAGGCCGACATCGATACGGCCGTCGTCCGGCTGTTCACGGCCCGTATGCGGCTGGGGATGTTCGACCCTCCGGCGGCGGTGCCGTTCAACGCGATTCCGTACTCCGAGGTGAATTCGGCGGCGCATCGCGGGCTGGCGTTGCAAACAGCGCGCGAATCGATTGTGCTCCTGAAGAACGGCAACAGCATTCTCCCGTTCAAACCGATGATCCGGAAGATTGCGGTTGTTGGCCCAACCGCCGATCTGCTGGAGGCGATTGAGGGCAACTACAACGGAACCGCGCCGGATCCCGTTTCGCCGCTTAATGGATTGAGGAAGGAATTCGGGAGCGAGAATGTAACATACGCTCCGGGATCGATTCTTGCCGATGGGTTGCCGGCGCCGATTCCTTCGGCGTATTTGCGCACGGATGCTTCGCTGAAGACGACCGGGCTAAAGGGCGAGTACTTCGACAATACGGCTCTGAAAGGCGCGCCGAAGATGGTGCGCGTGGACGCGAAGATCAACTTCGACTGGAATCGCGTAGCGCCCGCGGCGGATTTTGAGAGCAAGACATTTGCGGTGCGATGGACTGGCGAGCTTCTGCCGCCCGCGCCTGGAGATTATGTGCTGAGCCTGCGCGGGCCGCGAGCATTCGTGCCATTCTTCGCCGGCGGCAGTGCGACTGGAGCGCCACAGCCGGCCGGAGGGACGCCGAATCGCGTCAGGCTCTTCATCGACGACAAGTTGGTGATGGACAGCCACAGCAACCCGGCCGAAGCACGCGTGAGTTTTTCCGATACGAATCCACACGTGATTCGCGTGGAATATGCGCATCTTCCAAACGATCGCAACGTCGACCTCGATTGGGCGCCACCCGCCAACAGCTTGCTTGGCCAGGCGGTCAATGCCGCGATGAAATCCGATGCGATTGTCGCATTCGTGGGACTTTCTCCGAACCTGGAGGGCGAGGAGATGAATGTTCACGTGGAGGGGTTCGAGGGCGGCGACCGGACGAGCATTGAACTGCCTGCGGCGCAGGAGCACCTGCTGAAGGCGCTCGGCGCGACCGGCAAGCCGCTGATCGTTGTGCTGACCTCAGGCAGCGCACTGGCGGTTCAGTGGGCCAAGCAACATGCAGATGCATTGCTTGAGGCGTGGTATCCCGGCGAGGAGGGTGGCGACGCGATTGCGGAGACGCTGAGAGGCAAGAACAATCCCGCGGGGCGGCTGCCTGTCACGTTTTATGCGTCGACTGGCGACTTACCCGCGTTTACCGACTACTCGATGAAGAACAGGACTTACCGCTATTACCAGGGCAACGTCCTTTATCCGTTTGGATACGGCTTGAGCTATTCGCGGTTCAGCTATCGGGCGCCGGGCGTGAGCGCGAAGGAGATCAACGCCGGCGCTTCGGTTGTTGTGACGACCACCGTGCGCAACACAAGTACGCGCGATGGCGACGAAGTGGCTGAGCTTTACGTAAAGCCTCCACAGACGGCTGTGTCGCCGCGGGTGGAACTTGAAGGGTTCAGGAGAATTCATTTGCGGACCGGCGAAATAAGACGAGTGCAGTTCACGCTTTCTCCTCGGCAACTGAGCGAAGTGGATGAGAAAGGAAATAGGGCTGTATTGCCGGGAGACTATGCAGTTTACGTTTCAGGCAGTCAGCCGGAAGCGGGAACGCCGGCGGCGACTTTCCGCATTTTGGGAACGGTGGCGCTGCCGAAGTGAGTCGGACCGGCGGCGCAATTGCGCCTTGATTCCGAGGCTTTATGGCATTTCCCCTTCAGATATAGCCATCTTGATTTTCGTGCGAGGTGGCGATTTCTTCAGGAATTCGCCATTTCAACGTATCGGTTTCGGTGTACAGCAGAAGGAGAAATGCGCTAGTGCGCGGGGGGCTGAATTTGCGACGCGACAAAATCATGGACAAACATCAGGCTGGTGGGAGACGCTACGATTGCCGCGTCGGTTTGTCCTGCTGCATGGATGATGAGCAAGGGGCGCGGATCCCACTCGCCTCCATGAGAAATGCGCTCGTCCTCGGCGCTCCATCCGGGAGTTGTGCGCCATATTCGGGTGCGCCAGGAGTGATCTCCCTGGATGATCAAGGTCGTTTCCGGCCAGCGCGGTTGCGTCTCAAGGACGTCGAGTATTTGCCCGAGGAAGCGATCGGAATAATCCAGCGAATCGAGATAGGATCCGCCCACGCCGTAGTTATGTGAGTGGCGATCCCAAAAAGCAGGTGGATGGGGTATGGGCAGGTGCAGGTAGATGATGTCGGCCTGGCTGTTGGCGAGCGCGGCGATGGCGTGCTGGCTCATGTCTTTCACGGTCGCCACATGGCTTAGAGATTCCCAGTGGGCGACGTCGGCTACAGCCACGCGAGGCGCAACGAGTTGTTCGGCCACAATGCGCAGAGGGAACCAGACATCATCAGCGAAACTGGCATTGATTGACGGAGGGGCGCCGTCTTCAGTGTCGTCGTTGCTCCAATAGCACTCGGCGGCTGTGCCCACAAAGATCGGGCAGTAAGCCAGGTACCAACCGACGATCGAAGTCGAGATACCGCGCTGCCTGGCCATGCCGAACAACGATGCGCCAGAGTCAAAAGGTTCCCAATGAGGATCGTCAGCGGTGCGAACGATTAATTGATTTTTCGCCGTAAAAGTAGAACTCGTTACGATGCGGCCCAGGAGCAAACTCGGCACAACCAAGTTGGTGTGATAGCCAATCGGCGTCACGTTGGTGTATATCGTACTTTGCAAGCGTAGCCGATCAAAGTTTGGAAGATCGAGTGAGCGATCGCGAGCTTCGAATACCGGCTTATATGCCAACTCGTCGAAGACAATCCATACCAGGCGCGGTTTGGCGGCGGCCTGGGCGGGAACGGGTTCCGCAAATGCCTGAATGCCGGGACGCCAGAAGGCGGCGCTTACCAGTTGAGCGGTCATGACGAATGCAAACACTACGGCGCCGGCGAGCACGGCGCCACCAAGGCCATAGAGTTTTGACGCGATATTGGGGGCGCGGAAAATCAGAAACGCGAGAATAGCGATCCACGCGACAGCGACGATCGCAACGCCGGCGTACGGAACTCGAAACGGGAAAATTCTGAGATTACAGACGAGCAGGTAGATCGGAAGGAAGGCAAGGGCGAACCACCGGATTCGCGCCCAGACCTTCAAGCCGCGGAGGATCGCCAGCAAGCCCGCGAAAACCAGGCCCACAATCGCAAGATCGACAAGCTGCGCCAGAACCAAGCGGGTGAGCGGCCAGGGAACGCGCATTCGCTCATCGCCCAGCGAAGAGGTTAGGTCAACGTAGCTCGGCAGAAGGAGAATGGCGGCGAAGCCCCAGGCCTGGGCGATTCGTTTGATCATGCCGTGCTTCTCCCTGCATCCAGTAGTTCTGCGGTTGATGCTTCGCTGCCCTGCGGGGGAATTCGATCGAAGAGCAGGAGAACCCGCCCGTTGCCCAACTGGGCACGGTCAACGACGGCGAAGTGCGGCGCAAATGCATGCGTCAGATCGTCCTCGGTCAAATGGCCGTAGAGATCGTCGCGACCGCGTAGCCACTCCTGAAACATGGGGTCGGAGGGCGGAACCCACTCCAGCAGCAGCCAGCGCCGCGTGAGGCCGGCGCAAAGACCGGCGATGTGCGCCAGCGGCAACTGATCGCGAAGGATCAAGTGATGGATGACCGCGAGCATGAGAACCAGGTCGAATTCGCCAGTGAGGCGGTCGAGCAGAGAAAAGTGCTCGCGATTGCGCCAACCTGCCGCGGGCGTGGGACGAGCGATATTTGCGACCAGAACCGTGATGGGTTTGTTCTGCGTAGACGCGGTTCGCCAAAGCTCCTCAAGAGCGGCGGAGTCGCTGTCGAGAGCTACGACTTTGGCCCCGGAGTCAGCAGCCAGCAGCGAATAGGTCCCTGTATTGGCGCCAATATCAAGGACGTGTTCAGGTCGACGTCGCGAGAATACGTTCTTGACGAATTGCTGCTTTTCTTCAACGTCGCTGGGCTGATAGTGGTGGGCGGATTGTTCGTATCGGCTCCATTGGCTGTGGCTCCGCTGGCCGGCTGCACGGCGAATCTGCCTGCCGAGGCGCGCAATGCGCTTTTGCAGGAGGTGCGTTGCGAGAGATGGGTCCTTCGTTGATGGGGTCTGCCTGGAGCCGGCACGCCTTGGGCCCGGCCGCTCGAAAAGTGTGGCCAAGGTAACTACATCGAGCAGATAGGGGTTCAGCCGGCGCCATCGCGGCAGGGCATCATAGATCTGGCGCGGCTCATAGCCGTCGCGCTCAAAGAGAGTTGCGCGGAGCGGCCACTTCAAATGCCTGGCGGCTACAAGCGGTAGAAGGAATGTTCGCACGAATTGGCCGTAGGCCAACCAAACGGTCGAGTGCGGATCGCGGCGCTCGAAGGATAGAACATCCACGAGGATGGGGCGCGGACCATGAAAGAGAATGTTCAGCGGCGTTGCGTCCTTCAGGGTCCACCCCGCGTCGATTGCCTGGCTGGCGACGCGCAGCGTGAGTTCGGCGGCGGCGCGCCACTCAGCGGTGGTCCATTCCCATGGATAGCTGATGGGATCGATGCGTGGATGTTCGAGCCAGAACTCGCCGGATGCGATGCACGAATGGGAGCCCGGCTCAGCAATCCGGCTGGGAATCAGGTCACCGCTTTGCTCGAGAGACCTGCGCAACGGAGACGCGAGAAACGCTCGCGTTTCTTCCGCCGCAGAGGGGCGAATCTGCCGCAAGGCGCAGCCAGCGACAAGCCGGAGTTCTCCGGCTGGATCGCGGAAGGTTAATTCCAGTTCTTTGTCTCGGGAGGAGGAACCCGAATCCTGGCGAGAAAAGTCCGGGGTCCCATTCACGGATTTGGCGAGTTCTCGCCATCCTTGGCCACGGAATGCTCTACCGGTTCTGGACTGGGCGCTTCGTCTGAGCGGAAGAGCGAATAGATCTTCCGGCGCAAATACCAGCCAGTGGCCACCAGCGCAGATCCAGCGGCCTGAACGGCCAGCAGCCCTGTGCCTGGATCGGCATAGGCATAGGCAGGACGCTCAAACACTAAAGCGGCGCCCACAAGAATCAAGACAACCGGAAAAATGTGCAGCAGTTTCATGGGTCTCACGGGCAACTCCAGAATCTGATTAAAGCTTCGGCCGGAGGCCAAACGAGCTGGGATCCGGAACGGAACTAAGCAACCATCTAATAACGAGTAGACGGCAATCATGCCATCGGAGTTTACAGAATCGCCTGGATGGTACCCCGAAAGAAATGTAACTTTCGGATCAAGGTATCTCCGAAAGAAATACAACCTTCGAATCAGGGCACTTTCAAGTTCCCGCGTCCGTAACAACGCTTCTTTTAGTTCAGGTCACGTACAAATTCTGCGCGGCCTCGTCGGCAGGGCCTTTCCTGCGATCTGATTACCTAGCGATGATCGCGCCGAAAACGCGCAAGAAATCGATACAACCAACCGACGCGTAAGATGCAGGGATCTCAATTTGGGTTGCCTTCGGTCGACAGCTAAACTTGCGCGGCTGGAGCGGCGGAATCTCCCTTGGACTTGGGCACTTCCTTGCGCCCCGGGGCGAGGATGGCGTGGAGGATGGTGCCCTCCATGCGCGGCATGAATTCCACCACGCCAGCGCCGCCAATGTCCTGGATCAGGCGGTTAATGATCTTGTAGCCGAGCTCGCGATGGGCCATCTGGCGGCCGCGAAAGCGAAGACTTGCTTTGACCTTGTCGCCCTCAGTGAGGAAGCGGACGGCCTGATTCTTCTTGGTCTGGTAGTCGTGTTCGTCGACGGTGACGGAGAACTTGACTTCCTTGACGGTGATGACCTTCTGGCGCTTTCGCGCGGCGCGCTCGCTCTTTTCCTTCTCGTAGAGAAAACGGCCGTAGTCCTGGATTCGGCAAACGGGCGGGACAGCAGTGGGCGAAACTTCGACCAGATCAAGGCCACGTTCGCGGGCGATGCGGAGGGCCTCGAAAGGCTGGAGGATGCCAAGTTGTTCGCCGTTTTCGTCGATGACGCGGACTTCGCGCGCGCGAATCCGATCGTTGATGCGAATGAAGGACTTTGCCGCTCGTTTATCGAATGCGATGGTACTCCTCCGAAAGCGTGCCGAGCGGGCCGGGGCAGGGCGCCCGACGGGCCGCCGCGAAGCGAACGCAAACTGAGTATAGCATTGGCTTGGCTTCTCTGAAGAAAGAGGTTAGTGGTCTTGAAGGGCGGCCAGCTGGCCGTCGAAACCAAGAGCAACGATGCGGACCTGAAGGAGTTGATTCGATGGGAACTGGCCGTCGAGGTTGATGGGAAGGAAGTTCTCGGACAGGGCAGCGGTGAGGCCGCGGGAGGCGAGCGAAGGGGGTGTATGCAGTGTGATGACGGCAAGCTCGCGGCCGATGAAGCGGCTGCGATGGACGCGCGTCTTCTCGGCGGCGAGGGCGCGGAGCGCGGCCATGCGTTCTTCAACGGCGGCTGGCGGTACGGGCGATGCGGCATGAAACGCCCAGCCGGGTGTGCCTGGCCGCGGCGAAAAGGGAAACAGGTGAAGATAGCCGAAAGGCAACGTGCTCACGAAGGAGAGCGTCTCCTCGAACTCGCGATCTGTTTCGCCGGGGAAACCGGCCATGACATCTGCGCCAAGGGTGAGATCGGGGCCGGCGGCACCGAGGAGTGCGGAGACTTTGTCCGCGTAGTGCCAGGGCCGGTAACGGCGGTGCATGCGGCGCAGCACTGCGTCGGAGCCGGACTGCAGGGGAAGGTGGGCGTGGCGAGCGAGACGGCCACCCGATCGGCAAGGTCCCGCCGACGGGGATCCTGCTTGGTGCTGGCCTCCGAATTCGCGCAGAAGCCCGATCAGTTCGTCGTTCCAATCCATAGGCTCGATGGAGCTGAGGCGCAGGCGGGGTAGAGCGGTTTGCGTGAGGATAGCGCGCACCAACCCTGCAAGCGACTCTCGTCCGAGGCCAGAAGAAAAATCGCGACCCCAGCGGCCGAGGTTGATTCCCGAAAGCACCAGTTCGTTTCCGCCAGAGGCGACGAACTCATCAACCCGGCGAAGGACCTCTGCGTGGGGCAGACCTTTGGACGGACCACGAGTAAGAGGAATGACGCAAAACGTGCAGCGATTGCCGCATCCTTCCTGAATCTTCAGGTTGGGACGGGTCTGCACGCCCGGCGCAAACTGTGCTTCCTCGAGAAAAGAGTGGGCGAAGCGGTCGTCAGCCCAGATGGGGGCAGCTTGCGGCGCGCTCGCGGAGAGGAGTGAGGCAACGGGGACAAGGGAGGGCGGGAGGGTTGAGGCTTCGCTTGCGCCTTGCGCCAAATGGAAGACGATCTCCGGCGCAAAAGCCTTGTGGCTATTGCCGACCACGGCGGCGACACCAGGCATGGTCGCGAGTTCCTGCGGCGCGCGCTGCGCGTAGCAGCCGGTTACGACAATTCTGGCCGCGGGATTCCTGCGATGCGTGCGGCGGATGAAGGCGCGCGCCGCGCGGTCGGCTTCGGCCGTCACACTGCAGGTATTCACCACCACAACGTCGGCGGCGAAGGGCTGGCGTTCGGCAAATGCCCGCAGGTGGCCGGCGATGGCTTCGCCGTCAGCGCGCGCCGCGCGGCATCCGAAGTGCTCGATGTGAAAGCCGGGCATCTGTTCCAGTTTAGGGCCTAAAACGTTTTTGTGGCCCCGAATGGCGCCGAAGGCAAGCGTGGTTTGAGGCGCAGCAAAGCGATTCCGGTATACTGGAGAGGAACAATTATTCAGCGCATTCGTTCGACCTTATGTCGTACTCCTCGACTGCCTATGTTCCGGTTTCTGTCCGGTCTGCCGTGCGGGGCCGGACGTGGCGCCTTGCCGGATACGTTTACTTCACTTTTATCTGCTATGTTTCCATAGGCTTGCCGCTGGCGGTTCTGCCGTCGTTCGTGCATCTGCGCATGGGCTACAGCGCGGTGCTTGCGGGGCTGGCCATCAGCATCCAGTACATTGCCACGCTGCTCAGCCGTCCCTGGGCGGGGCGTATTTCCGACCATATGGGAGCCAAGGTCTCGGTGCTGTGGGGCATGGCTGGCTGCACCGTGAGCGGCGCGTTGCTGGTGGGCGCGGCGGCGTTGCACCAGGTGCACTGGCTGAGCTTCACGGTACTGATCCTGAGCCGCCTGGCGCTGGGAGTGGGCGAGAGCCTGGGCTCGACCGGAGCAACGCTGTGGGGCATTACCAGCGCGGGACATGAGCACACGGCGAAGGTGATCGGGCTGAACGGGATCAGCACGTATGGCGGAATGGCTCTGGCCGCGCCGCTCGGAGTGATTCTGGATCAGCAGTGGGGCCTCGGGTCGATCGGGTTGTTGACGATCCTGATTGGCGCGGTGAGTTTTGTGATGGCCTGGCGCAAGGCTCCGGTACCGGTGGAACCGGGCGAGCACATGCCGTTCACTGCTGTGCTGGGCCGCGTGGCGCCGCATGGCATGGGGCTGGCGCTCGCCGGAGTGAGCTACAGCGTTCTGGCGACATTCGTCACGCTGTTTTATGCCAATCGGCACTGGACCGGAGCGGCGCTTTGCCTCACGTCGTTCGGAATCGGGTTCATCGCCGTGCGCCTGCTGTTCATCAAGACCATCAGCCGTTACGGCGGATTTCCAGTGGCGATTGCATCGCTCCTGGTTGTCTCGGTCGGCATGGTTCTGCTGTGGCAGGCCTCGTCGGCGTGGATGGCGCTGGCCGGAGCTGGACTCGGCGGATTGGGTTTCTCGCTCATCTTTCCCGCTATCGGCGTGGAAGCGGTGAAACGTGTTCCCGAATTCAGCCGCGGAACCGCGCTCGGTGTTTATACGGCGTTCTCCGACGTGTCGTTCTTCCTCGTCGGCCCTGTCGCCGGCGCGATCATTGGATTCTACGGCTACGCGAGCGTGTTCTTGTTTGCCTTGATCAGCGTGGTGATGGCGCTGGGAATCGTGGTTGTGCTGAAAGAGATGCAGAGCCAGAGATCAGAGATCAGAGATCAGAGATCATAAGCGCAGCCTTCGGCTCTCAGCGATCTGTTTTCAGCGATTTTCAGCGATCGGCTTTTTGGCGATCGGTTTACCGCTATCCATCTTATTTTGAGCGATTTGGGCTTCAGTTCACGGTCTTTTCTTCTTCGCTCCACAGTTTCACAGTTTCACAGTTTCACAAAACGGCATGGGGGTGGGTGGTAAAAGCAGGGGTCAGGGGTCAGGGTTCAGGGATCAGAAAAGCAGGGAGCGAGGGAGCAAGGGAGCAGAAAGACGGCCGGCCTAGCGGAGTTAGTTGAAGACGGCGCGCTGTTTACTTTCTGGTACATATCTACCCTCCCCCCGGTATGCCATACCTCCATATTTGATAACAAAGGAGTTATGGGGTGACCCATACCTTAGCCGTACCTTGCCCATACCTTTCGTACTAATTTCCACGGCCACATCCCGGAAACGTAGAGATTCACGAGAGTTAGGGCGTTTTTGAGGCCTTGCCGCGCGGGTTGCGCCTGTTTTTCCCGAAGAAAACGAGCGCGAAGACGCGAATGCGGCGGAATGGATCTGCCGCAAAGAAGGCCTGGTTGAACGCTCATGGAACGATTATGCGCCAAACGGGGTTAATTATCGGCAAAGGGAAGATGCGGGGAATCAGGGACTTAGAGATTTTATGGCTTGACTCGGGAAAGGCTATGGGACCGGGGGCGTTCCCGGCGATGTCTTCGGATGAGGATGGAGTGGGTGGCCGGAAGGGCGTTTAACCGGACCTATCTTCGGCAGCACTAATCAGGGAGATAGCCGCTGATCTGGGTGCAACACGCAGAAACCTCGGACGCGGCACCGAACAAAGACTCCGGAATTCGAGATCTTGATTGCAGAGTCAGCGATGTTGGTGCGGCGCCGGGTTCAGAGATTCAAGCGGCGGTTAGGGAACCAGGCGCCGCAATGCAACTTCCAACGCGGTGTCTTTTCCTGAGCGCAGGTCATTCACGCTTGGCCGAACCTCAATATCCGGCTGAATGCCTACGCCTTCAAACTGCGATCCGTCTGGAAAGCTCTCCCGTTTGGCCCCGATGATGACCATCATTCCTTGGCCAACATCGAGTTGGAGTGGCTGGCCGGAGCTGCCCCCGGTAGTCTCGCCGACCAATTGCGCTCGGTGGTTCACTTTGAAGGGCATGGTGAAGTCCTCACAGGCGGAGAGGCAGCCGGAATCGACCAGCAGAATGAGGCTGCCTGAGAAGTGTTCCTTTGGGGGCTGCTGCACGTCGCTGGCCCAGGCTAGATTGCCATGCATGAAAGGCCAAAGGTCCTCATGTCCCTGCTCCGCGCGCATACGGAAGTAGGGGATCTCAACCGGAATCGACTCTGCCCAGTGTTGGTAGGGCCTGTCCATGAGAAAGGCCGTCAGCTCTCCCGGCGTCCTGCCGCCCAGGTTCCCTCTCACATCGATGATGAGCACTTCAGATTGCTTGTACTCGTGGGCCAGTTCTATCGCGCGTTTCTCCAGGCCCGGCGCCATGAAGGAGGGGATGCGAATGTACGCCACCTTCCCTTCTCTTAGCCAGCGCCCGTCCACAGCCAGAGGCTGCGCCGGCGGCAGAGTTTTGCAATCGACCGTCACCTTGCGATCACCCGCCAGAGTCAACGTGAACTTGCGGGGAAAAAGGTGGGCATATGGAGCAAACTCCAGCATCTGGCCAAAGAGTGCATGTTGCCCGCCTGCGAGGGTTGAACTGGAAACCAGACGCGTGGTTTCCGAAACAAACTCACTAAAGTCGCGGTCATCGATGCGTTCGATCACGTCGCCAGGATTGATTCCCGGCGAAGAGCTCTGCGTTACCACCCACTGCCCATCAACCAACTCGGCGACGAAGGGCAACGGACCACCTTGTTGCACCAGCGGCATATCGACGAAGACCGTATGCCCATTGTGGAAACCCGCCAGAAACTCCATGCTGGCGTGGCTAAAAGCGATGCGATCAGGACTGGCAAGCGCTTTTTCCAAATAAGCGCGATAGGCCTTCTCCAAATCAAGCTGCGGAACATTCTGCCATTGCGCAAAATAGTTCAGCGAAGCGTAGATACGGCTGGCAATATAGGCACGATCAGAGATAGAGAATTGACCTGCGGGCTGGTCGGCAGCAAAGATGGGAAGGACGGAAGAAAGCAAAAGGAATCCCATCACCTGCGCGCGCAGGAGAGGACAAAGTCTCATTTTCATGGCTGTATCTCCTGCATTTGCATACGCAAGGGGGAGGGCATATGTTCCTGGAATGCCGGAACGACTTCGCCATTACGTATACGACCGGGTCCCCGCCCTCGCGCTGTTGACCTCTGTGCAATCAAAGTTTGAGTGTCCTCCTGATCGCGTTGCGATCAGCGGGTCAGCGGCTGAGACCGTTGGGGGAGCCGAAAGCATGCCCTGAGCGAAAACCGACCGCCGCAGCGGCCGGTCGGAGTCGAATGAGGATCTGTATTTGCTTTTTGCGACCCTCACTCACCACAAAAGAATGGGCGCCCGCATTCAATGAGGAGCGGATTTGCAACGGGAAGTCGGCGAGAGTCCTGCGATTTCGTGAGCGGGTAGAGGCGAGCGTTCGACTCCGTTCGGCGCGCTAGCGGAAGGTAAGCGCGCCGACATGGGCTGAAGCCCGGTTGGTTTGAAGTCTTGGTTCAGGAGCCTGAAGGCTCCTGCTCCCTCCGAAGTGGGAAAAAGAGCAAAAGCAGGTCCTTCGGCTTCGCTTACCCCACCTTCGCGTTGCGAAGGCAGGGCCCCAAACGCGCTCCGCTCAGGATGACACGGCGGGAGATTGTTCCTGCGGGCCGAGCGGCAGAGCCGGACAGATTCGCTGGGTGCGCCGGGTGCGGCGGACGGCGAGGGCGACAACGGCGAGCGCAAGGACGAGAAAGAGCACGTGGCTGGCGAGGGCAATGCCCTTGGGGCAGGGGACAATCGGTTTCCCAATGAAAGCATGCACGCCGTAGACGATTGCTCCGCCGGCGCCGACGCTGAGCGTGTGCAGAGGCGTCCATGCGCTGCGATGAGAGAACAGCCACAGACCAACGAGAAAAGCCAGATCGACGGCGAGCATGAAGGCGGGGGCGGCCCAGTTCCATTTCCATAGAATTGGCGAGAGGAAGATGGCTGCGCCGAGAAGGAATGCGGCGACGCCAGTGACGAAAGCCGGGGGCGCGGGCAAGGGCTCGCGGAGCGAAGTGGACGCGGCCAGGGGCTCGCGGAGCGAAGTGGACTCCGCGAGAGTGGCTGAGGCCGGGAGCGTGGCGGACTCGTGGGTCGAATCGGACTGGTCACTAGAAGCGGGCGGGATGAGGAAGGCGGCGATGGCGAAAACGACGACGAGCAGAGCGGATACGAGAAACTGTGCGGTCGAGGCGCGGAACGGGTCGTGATGGAACGTGTAAGTGGTGCTGTAGACGATGCCGATCGCGAAGAGGACGGCGGCGATTGAGAGGCCAACCTTGCCCAGCCAGGGCGCGCGGGAGCGCGAAGGATAGAGGCCTTCAGCGAGTGCGATCGATACACCGATGCTCCAGAAGGCGTGGACGTTGAGCATGAAGAGGGTCCACCAGGCGCCGATGCCGAGAGCGGGAATCCAGCCGTGGGAGAGGAGGTGCATGTGCATCCCGTAGATATCGGGGTTGAAGAGCGTTTGCGTGGTGAAGGCCTCCTCAATGATTGCGTAGGCGACGCCGAGGAGAAGGATGGTGGGCCAGCCGCGGCCGGAACGGCGGGTGAGCTCGCGGATGAGAATCGCGCCGCCGCCGTACATGGGCGCGAGGACGATGATTAGGGCGAGCCAGGTGGCGGGAAAATCGCCGAGGAGGAATTCGGCGACGAGGGGCGCGAGGAAAAAGAGCGTGACGGCGGCGAGGATGGAACGATGCAGATGAGACATGGGCGGGTGGGACATGAGTGCCTCGGAGGGATGAGAGAAGTGTACGCCGGAGAGCGGGTGACAGCTTGCGGCTTGCTCATCGCTCGCCATCATAGTCGGGCCTGACGCAGGGTCAGGGTCAAGCGGAGAATTGGGGCTTAGATTCGTTGAAAAAAGTTGACCGCCGTCCCTACGGGACTCCGGAGGGTTTTGGGGATCGCTTCCCCGCGCTGAAGCGCGGGACTAATAACCATTGCGCCTACGGCGCGAGAGACGGGAGCGCGGCGTCCCGTCTCCAAACGCAGAACGGCCACCCCGAAGGGTGGCCGCTTTGGTTTGGAATGCCGCGAGAGGTTTAGCGTTCGCCTTTTCGCCAGTTGACCAGGTCGCCGAGCGTGGTGGTGGAGCTGGAGACGGGGTGCTTGTGCGGCTGCTCCTGCCTGGAGTCTTGCCTGGGGCCGGAGCTTTCGCGAGCAGGGCGATCAGCTTCCTGACTGCTGCCGGTGCGCAGGCTGAGGCCAACCTTCTTTTCTTCGACGTTAATTTTGATGATCTTGAAGTCGTGCTCCAGGCCCTGCTCGAGCTTGGAGTGGCCGTCGACAGAATCGCCGGCTTCGGAGATGTGGCACAGGCCCTCAACGCCCTCGGCAATTTCGACAAAGGCGCCGAATTGCGCGGTGCGCAGAATCTTGCCGTGAACGACGTCGCCGACGCGGTGCGTGGCAAAGAAGCTTTCCCAGACATCGGGCTGCAACTGCTTGATGCCCAGCGAGAGGCGGCGGTTCTGCGGCTCAACGCCGAGAACGACTGCCTTGACCTTTTCGCCCTTCTTGACGATTTCAGAGGGGTGCTTGACGCGCTTGGTCCAGCTCAGGTTGGAGACGTGGACGAGGCCGTCGATGCCATCCTCGATTTCGATGAAGGCGCCGAAGTCAGTGAGATTGCGGACGCGGCCCTCGACGATGGCGCCGATGGGGTACTTGTCGCTGAGGCTTTCCCACGGGTTCTCGAAGAGCTGCTTCATGCCGAGGGAGATGCGGCGGTCGGCGGGATTGACGCTGAGGACAACGGTGTCAACCTCGTCGCCGGGCTTGACGAGCTTGGAGGGGTGCTTGAGGCGCTTGGACCAGGTCATCTCAGAGAGGTGAACCAGGCCTTCGATGCCCTGCTCGAGCTCAACAAACGCGCCGTAGTCGGTGACCGAAAGGACGCGGCCGTGGACCTTGGCGCCGACGGGATAACGCTCCGTGGCGTCGAGCCAGGGATCGGGCGTCAACTGCTTGAAGCCGAGCGAGACGCGCTGCTTGTCTTTGTCGAACTTGAGAACCTTGACCTGAATCTCGTCGGCGACGTTGACCAAGTCGCGGGGATGAGTGAGGCGTCCCCAGCTCATGTCGGTGATGTGAAGAAGGCCGTCGATGCCGCCGAGATCAACAAACGCGCCGTAGTCGGTGAGGTTCTTGACGGTGCCGGTGAGGATCGCGCCTTCTTCGAGGTGCTCCATGGTGGCCGAGCGCTTGGAATTCTGCTCTTCTTCCAGGATTTCCTTGCGGCTGACCACGACGTTGCCGCGCTTTTTGTTGAGCTTGATGACGCGGACTTCGATCTGCTGGCCGAGGTAGGTGTCGAGATTGCGCACGGGGCGAATCTCAAGCTGCGAGCCGGGCAAGAAGGCTTTCATGCCGATATCGACGGTGAGCCCACCCTTGACGCGGCTGACGACTGTGCCGGTGATGGGCGTCTTGTCGTTGGCTGCTTTCTCGATGGTGTCCCACACGCGGAAGCGCTGGGCCTTCTCGTAGCTGACGAGGTAGCCGCCTTCCGCCTCTTCTCGCTCGATGACGACGTCAATGATGTCGCCGGGCTGGAACTTGACGGCGCCGGTGTGGTCGACAACCTGCTCGAGAGGCACGAGGCCCTCGGACTTGAGACCGACATCGATGACCAGATACTTTTCTGTTTGCTTTTCGACCTTGCCGGAGACAATCTTGTCTCCATAGGCCTCAACAGCGGCGGCTTCAGCGGCCTGCTCGCGCTCAAAGGCGGCCAGGGCCTGGGAGAAATCGTCGGCTGGCTCGCCGGAGTGAGACGGTGCATGAGCCGCAACGGCGGGTGCCGGCGCTAATGGCGCGGGTGTCTCGACGACTGACGCGGATGTCTCAACGACTGGCGCGGGTGTCTCGACGACTGGTGAAGGCGTTTCGACAACAGGCGGGGGAGTCTTGACGACTGGTGCAGGCGTTTCGACAACAGGCGCGGGTGTCTCGACGACCGGTGCAGGCGTCTCGACAACTGGCGCGGATGTCTCGACGACTAGCGCAGGCGTTTCGACAACTGCTGCGGGCGCGGCCGGAGTTTCTGAAGGTGTGGGCTGTTCGAGTGTTGCTGCCTGAGCGACAGGCTCGGTTAGGGCATCGGCGTCCAGAGGGGTTCGATCGGCAACTGCGGAGTTGTCAATATTCGACGTGGAAAGGTTGGACGTGGATTCACGCGACGGCTGGTCAATGCTCGGTAGAGGTTCCAGCTCCGTCGCAGGGTCAAGCGTTGGGGTTTCCAATTCAGTGTTCAGGGTTATGCTCTCGGTTTCGGGATTGAGGACGTTTGCCATTACAGGCTGCTCCGGGACTGTGCTCCAGCGAAGGATTGCTCCAGCCGCTGGGTGGCTCCCACGCCGCAATTCCGCGTTCCGGTCGCCTTTAGTCCCTTGACTTGCCCTCGCGCCAAATGACGCGCCGGTTATGTCTTCCACAGGAAAGGCCGTCCCCAACTTGTTGCACTGGGGTAAACCACGGCGGGTTTCCTTGGGAAACGCCGGCAGGCAACGGCTTGCTGGGAGGGCGGCCGCAACTCACTGCTGGAATCCGCGCAGGAAGCTACCCTTTGAGTGTAGCAATCTCTGCAATCGAGCGTCAATCGAGTTGATCAAACCAAACGGGTTAGGGGCAAATGAGTTATCGGCAAACGGGTTCGCTGTGGCGCGCGGGAGCGCAGGATGCGGGCAGTTTGCGGGACCTTGGGCGGCGGAATGTGGGCGCGCGGGGGGTGGCGGGCGCGAAAGCCATCATGCGAATCCCGTCGAAAGCGGGCGCTGAAAGCCTTCTATACTAGATCGATCTATATTGGATCGAATCGGCTGGATCGGATGGCGATGGATCACCTTTGGACTCCCTGGCGCTATGCCTACATCACTTCGACGGAGAGCGCGGCGCGGCGCGGCGTGCCCAAGGAACTGGATGCGTGGCCCGGCGACCTGGGCTGCGTTTTCTGCAACCTGATCGCGGCGATCGACTACGCCATTGCGAACGGAATGGATCGCGAGAAGGCCGAGGCAGCAGGCGGGCTGGTTCTGCGCGCGAAAGACTGTTTCATTTGCCTGAATGCATTTCCGTATACGTCAGGGCACATGCTGGTAATGCCCTACGCGCACCTGGACCGGCTGGCGGCGCTGACGCTCGAGACCGCGCACGAGCTGATGGATCTGACGCAACGGACCGAGCGCGTTCTGGAGCGGCTCTACTCGCCGCACGGCTTTAATTTTGGAATGAACGTTGGCCAGGCCGCGGGCGCGGGCGTAGCCGGACACCTGCATCTGCATGCCATGCCGCGCTGGATTGGAGACACGAGCTTCGCTACCACTGTGAGCGAGACACGCATTCTTCCTGAAGATCTGGAAACGACGTGGAAGCGGATGCGGAAGGCGTTTGGGGAAGAACAGGGACTAGGGACTAGGGACTAGGGACTCGAGAACAGGGAACAGGGATGCTCGATGGATTGCTGGGAACCGATCGCTGTTCCCTGTCCATTGTCCGCTGTCGCTCTGTATGATGGATGCGCCGGGAAGACGGCTGCGAGGGACTATGAGGAAATTGCTTTGTGTTTGCGCTGCGATGGCGATGACGCTGAGTGCTGCGACCGCAATGGCCGCCGACGTTACGGGAACCTGGACGGCTGCGGTAAATGCCCCGGATGGGAGCAGCTTTCAACTGACCTTCACCTTCAAGCAGGACGGCGCCACGCTGACCGGCACGGTTCAGGGACCGGGAGGCGACCCGATGGCAATCAGTAATGGCAAAATCGATGGCGACAAATTCTCCTTCGACGATTCATTCAACGGCATCACGATCAGTCACCAGTGCACGGTGGAGGGAGACACGATCAAGATGACGGCGAAGTCTGATTCGCCGGATTTCCCCGGGATGGAATTGACGCTGACGCGGGTGAAGGCGCCGCCCGCACAGCCCGCAGCGCCGACGGCTCCGGCAACGCCGACAACGCCGAATTAGCAGGCGCCGCTTCCAATGCTAGTGCGAGCGTGGACGCCCACACGACAGCCGGCCTACCACCCCAGCAAGCCAAGGACGGGCTTGCTCCCCCGCTGCGCGGCCCCGGCCTCCCGCCCCAGCAACGAAGACCTGTCGTTGGGGACCCCGGTCTCCCACCCCAGCAAGCCAAGAACGGGCTTGCCGGGGGCCCCGGTCTGGAGACCGGCGCTACTCATCTGTCTTGTCAGATTCGATCCACACGACAGCCGGTCTTGAGACCGGCGCTACTCGGTTTTCTTGTCAGATTCGATATTGAGAACGAGATCCGGAACCGGCGCCCAATCTTCAGCGGTGATCAGCCGTGGCTCGGCGGGAAGCGGTTCTAGTTGCTCGATTTCGTCGGCGCTGTGAACCAGGCTGCCAAGTTTGCGCGCGTGAAAAAAAGCGCCTCCGCGGCCTTCGACCGCACCGACAAATCGGTTGTAATTACCGACGGCATTCTCGAGGGCAGCGCCCAGCTTGGCGAAGTATTCATGCGCGTTCACAAGCTTGTTGTAGAGATCGTGCCCAGCTTCCTGGATCGCTTTCGCATTCCGGGTCACTTGCGACTGCTGCCATCCATAAGCGACCGCCTTCAACAATGCGATCAGCGTGGTTGGCGTCGCCATCACCACATTGGCCTGCGAACTGAATTCGATGAGCGACGGATCGGCTTCAAGGGCCGCGCTGAATAATGCCTCGCTGGGCAAGAAGCAGACGACAAACTCAGGCGTGTGGTCGAACTGCTTCCAATATGCCTTGCTCGATAGCTCGCGCAGGTGCGCCTTCACACGCTCAGCGTGCGCGACAAAACGCAACGCCTGGGCTGCTGGGTCAACGCCCTCACCTGCGTCGAGAAACGCGTCGAGCGGCGTTTTGGCATCGACAATGATTGTGCGGCCATTCGGCAGTTGAATGGTCATGTCGGGACGGAGCAGGCGATCGTCCTCCGCACGCGTGGAAGCCTGCTCGGAAAACGAGCAGTATTCGACCATTCCTGCGTACTCCACGCAGCGCTTGAGTTGCAGTTCGCCCCAATTGCCGCGCGTCTTGGGGGCGCGCAATGCCGTGATGAGTTGCGAGGTTTCGCTGCGAAGTGAGCGCAGCGATTCTGGGATCTCCTTGCCGATTCCCTGGACAAGTGTTTTGATTTCGCCGTATGCGCCGGAACGTTCCTTTTCCATGGCGCGCGTCTGCTCGTCCAACTGCTTGAGCGTTGCTTCGAGCGGCAGCAAGAGCGCCTGGATCGCCTTCTCTTTGGCCTCCAGCGTTTGTTTAGCTTCGTTGCTTTGAGCGCCGAGCTTTTGTTCGGCCAGGTGAAGGAAACTCGCGTTGTTGTCCCGGAGTGCCTTAGAAGCAAGATCCGCGAAGGCCTTATCGACGTCAGCCTTCATTTGGATGTACTTTTCTTCTTGAGCCTGCTCGCGAGCTTTGGCGGCGGCGAGTTCTTCGGCCTTGGGACGAAGATCCCGAAGCTCATTCCTGGCCTCATCGAGCAGCGTTTGTGCTCCCGCGCGGCCTTGACGCTGGCCAATGAATAGCCCCAGAAGAAGGAGGCAGACGGCGACGATTGCAAGAACAACAATTGGGCCTTCCATTTCGATCCTCTTCGCCAAATATACGCCCACGGGTTGTGCATTTTCCGGCGATGAACGAATTCAAGGTCACCGAATCATTATTCCCTGTTTCTTCAAAGGTTTCCCCACAGCGGGAAGCCTTTACACCCCAAGGCCCTGCCGGTAGACTTGAAGACTCGGGGCCATGCGCAGATTTCTTGGCGCGGTGGTTGTCATTCTGCGCCGCGGGCCGGTATGGTAGGTTCGCGGGGCGGGCGGTCTTCTGAAACCCCGAATCGTTTTTCCTAAGTTCCCAATATCACGAGGAGAGGTACGCATGGCCGTTGAAGAAAAAGTGAAACAGATCATCGTCGAGCAGTTGCAGGTGGACGAAGCCGAAGTCACACCCGGCGCGAGCTTCCAGGAAGACCTGGGCGCCGATTCGCTGGACGTGGTCGAACTGGTGATGCAGTTCGAAGAGGCGTTTG
>Ga0224555_1002613_pt1 | contig 20571 bp, 19 predicted proteins | sample 714S23034metaG_FD_180687 | JGI IMG/M metagenome (GOLD analysis project Ga0224555, IMG submission 180687) | Peat soil microbial communities from Stordalen Mire, Sweden - 717 S2 30-34 | ecosystem: Environmental > Terrestrial > Soil > Wetlands > Peat | place: Sweden: Norrbotten County, Stordalen...
AAGTACATAGGCTTCCGTGGGGGCGGCTTCCTTCAAGTCGCTGTATCAGAAGCGCCCCCTCTGAGAGCATGCAGCTGCGCAATGTTGCGTGGCGGGGCGCTCCAGATACAGCACTAAGACTTGCCGGGGAGTAATCCTGGAGAGAAGCTGTAACGTACAGAAAGCATTACTGCTATTCAGGTTCTACTGGATGCATCGACTGCAAGATTCGGGCTTGAATCAATTCTGCCGCCCAGCAGGGTGAATTGCTGCTATCGCTGCCGCAGCACCCTACATGCCTCCGCGCCGGAGGCATGTAGGGTAGTGCACAAATGGTAGTCATTATGGTGTGACCGGTTCCCTCCGCTTGTGGCTATGGACTAAAGTTCTTAACAAACTCAGCCTAACCCACGACTAGCGCATCGAGCCGGTCACACCATAATGACTACCGGAGTAGACCATGGAAACCGGTTCATTGGTCACCAATCTGGATGTGGAGATTTCGGATTCGCTTGCGCTTTTTGCTCCTGAGGCCGAACGGGCGCTCTCTGCACTGTTCCATTCAGTAAGAGACTCCTACGGAGAGAGAGCCGCATTTTGTGTTGCCGACGGGCGGCTCGAGATCCTCGAAGCGTGCCTCGCCAGCTGTAGATGCGAGCTCCCCAAAGTCCGAAATATCACCGTGCAGTCCATTACACGCTTCCTGGTTCCATGCACGGAACGAGGCCGCTATGCTGTCGCAGCCTTCCCGTCGGACATCCCCGAGCAGTGAGAGCATTTCCGTTCAACCCAAGGAGAGGTTCTGTAGGGCATTCCTATAGGAGTTCATTCGCACGAGCCCGTGTTAACCACGTGCAATCGCTTCACTCAAAGTTTCCCGTCCAAGCCGTCGAGAGGCTCGCGACACACCAACTTGCAAAACCATGAACGCTTTTTCCGCGTGAACTGAGCCGAGAATCAAGCCGCAACCAAATCGCAGTTTGCCATTCAATTTGATCTTCAGGCATCTCCTCATCGTGAGCAAAAGAGCACAGATCCCTGTTTCCGCTGTTTCGATGGCTTCAATCTCAACAAGGCACGGAGGCTGCTCCGAGAAGAATTGAGCCACCTCGCGCCGTCTGAGCTTCCGCCGCACGACCGCACGTCCCCCCTTGTCAGCTCCGAGCACCGGAAAAACCTGCTTCGCAATATCAAGCTCAATCGTCGTTGCCTTCGTCATGGCTCGTCCTCGTTGTAGCGAGCCTACCAACTCTCCTCTACGAGGCGGGTCCATCCCATTAGGTCAGTCCGACGCGGGGAATGGATCGCCCAGACAGCTAATGCTGATTCGAATCTTGCGGGTCGAAGAGGCCATTCCGGGTTCAGGGCTGGAGGGTTTTGGAAAGAGGTTTTTTCACCGAACCATGGGAGTATCTCGAAGGCATGCATCGAGATTTGCCCGCAACGAGCTGAAGTCGATTGGCTTGGATACGCAAGCATTGCAGCCGGCTTGCATGACGCGTTGCTGATCGGTGACCATGGCGTGTGCGGTGACGGCAATGATAGGAAGGCTGCGGAACCTCGAGTCGTTGCGAATCCATGCGGCAAACGAGAGACCGTCTTCAGCGCCGAGCTGCACGTCGAGAAGAACGGCATGCGGGGGCCCCTGCTCAATTGCCGCAAGCGCTTCGTCGAGATTGGCTGCGCCAACCACGGCAAAGCCTTCCGTTTCCAGCCAATCGCATAGAAGCTCACGGTTGAGGAGGTTGTCTTCGACCACCAGAACGCGGTGGATCATTGCGCCTCCACCGTCTGCGGCGCGGTGCGTTGGACGTGCCGGACCAGTTCTTCGCGCCAGCTTCCATGTTTTGAAATCAATGCGCCGGTGTGCGTGTTGAGATACTCCTTCTCTTCCCAGGAAAGGTCTTTGTTGGTAAGGACGAAGATGGGAAGGTGTGCCGTGCGGGGGCTTCTCCGCCACTCGGCAATCAGCGCAAAGCCGCTCATCTCCGGGAGAATCAAATCGAGTATCACAAGGTCAGGTAATGATTTCTGCACTCGCATCTTTGCCAGCAAACCGTCCGCAGCAGTGTCGAGCGCATAACCATGCCGTGAGAGCATATCGACAATGAGTTCGCGCGTTGGCGCGTCGTCTTCGACGACGAGAATCGACTGGCCTGCATCAACCGAGGCGGGTAGACCGAGGCAGCGCTCGACGGCCGCCAGCAGGATCGACTTGTCAACAGGCTTCACAATGTACTCGTCGGCCCCGAGCACGGCGCCGGTGCTGCGCTGGTCCATGACGGTGACCATTACCACTCGAATATTGGCGGTACGCGAATCGCTCTTCAAACTGGCGAGAATGTCCCAGCCGTTCATGGGGAGCATTACGACATCGAGCGTAATGACGGCGGGCCTGAGTTCAGCGGCCATCCTGACGGCATCCTGCGGCTGATTGCAGACAACGACTTCGTAGCCCTCGGAGGAGAGCTGCGATTCCAGCAGATCGGCTGCCGAAGCATCGTCTTCGATGACCATGATTCGCGCGCGCTCGCCAGGGCGGCAACTCGTGTCGGCCGTGGAAGGAGCGGCAACTTCGGATGTGCGCGCGGAGGGCAGTGTGAAGTAGAAACAGCTTCCAGAGCCCAGCTGGCTCTCAACATCGAGTTGCCCGCCGTGCAATTCGACGAGCCGTCGAGTAATGGCCAAGCCGAGGCCGGTTCCCTCTGCCGCCCTGTCGGATTGGTGCATCCGGTGAAATGCTTCAAAGATCCTTTGTTTTTCCTCGGGCGGGATTCCCGGTCCTGAATCCCGCACCTCGATGCGAACGAACTCCCCAACCTGCCGCGCTGCAAGCTCGATTCTGCCACCTCTGGGGGTGAATTTGATCGCATTCCCTAGCAGGTTCATCAACATCTGTTTGAAGCGCGTGAGGTCGGCGCGGACAGTCAAGCCCGCAGACGAGTGCTGCGACAATTCATGTTCATTTTTGTCGATCAGCGGATGCAACGCTTCGCAGACATTGGCGAAGCAAGCGTCGACGGGCACGGTTTCAAGTGTGAGCTGGAGGCGGCCTGCCTCGATCTTGGAAAGGTCGAGGATGTCATTGATAAGGCGAAGAAGGTGCTGGCCACTGGTGTGAATGTGATTTACGTAGCGCGCCTGCCGCTCAGTGAGCGGGCCGTAGCGGGTGTCCGCCAGAAGCTCGGAAAATCCGAGCACTGCATTCAATGGAGTACGCAGTTCGTGGCTCATTGTCGACAGGAACTGATCCTTGAATCGGCTGGCGCGCTCAATGTCTTCTTTAGCGCGGAGAATAGACGCGGAATATGCTTCAACCTCTTTCTGCGCGGCGACTAGTTCAGCGGTGCGTTCCTCGACCCTCAATTCGAGTTCGTCGTGAGCCTTCATCAGGCTTGCCTTGCCCTTCTCTATCTGCGCCAGCATCTGGTTGAAGGAATCGATGAGGACGCTCACTTCTCCATGGCCCTGCATGGCGGGCACGCGCAAGGAATAGGCCTTGTTCAGTGAGACGCTCCTGGCGATCTCGGTCAGCTTGATGATCGGCTGGGCCACCGACTTGCGGAATACGGCCGAAACCGCGAGCGCGGCAAGGAGCGAAATGAGAAGAACAAGGAAGGCAATTCCAATGTAGAGTTCCAGGCGATTGTTGAGGGTCTCGACATCGGATTGGAGATAGATGAACCCGCTGGGCCTGCCGTCGAGGATGACAGAGCGGACGAGAGAGATTTCTCCGGTCCCGATCAAGTGTTTCTCTACCTGGCCCCGAGGAAGCGCCGGCAGCGGCGGAATGGAGCGGGCGCCGGTTCGAGAGTAGACCGCGAACAGCTGTCCCTTGCCGGTGTAGACACCTGCGTAAAGAATGTGCGGATCGGCCTTGAGAGCCAAAAGGGTCTTGGTAGCAGCATCGGGATCGTCGAAGGCAAGTGCCGAGACCGTGTTTTCGCCGATGATTTGCGCCTGCATGGAGAGAATGCCGACGCGTGCATCTCTAAAGGTCGCCAGATCGTATCCGATGAATGCCGCGCAAGCCAGCACCAGGGCCACACTCGAAACGAGCATGTTCATCCAGGTGAGGCGCTGCGCAATGGAGCGATCCTTGGTTTTGAACATCGTTATTCTTCCGGACCAGCAGGCTTCTTGACTGCCGTGGCCACTTTGAGCAACTCAGAGGGGAAGACCAGATTTGATCTCTCGGCGCGCTCGAGATTAATTTCGAAGCGAATCCTGTCGCCCACGAGAACGAACTGAATCATTCCGCCACGGCTGGAGAAATCGGGCATATCGCTCGCGGTGAGAACCGACTCGCTGCCAACAGCAGCGAGGATATCTTTCAGATCCCGACCCTCGCCCGAGCTGATGAAAAGGATGTGGCAGGCCGCCGCGTCCTCCGCCTTGGCCAGCCGCTTTATGGTTACCGGTTTGCCGCTGACGCTCTCTCCGGCGAGACTAGATTGCAGAACGACACCGAATGGGTCCTGGTCGAGCACGCAGATCGTGAAAGAGCCGCTGCGGTTGGCGGGCGCGATAGTGGGCCACTTGACGAATTTACCGAAATTAAAGAGATAGGCAGCCTGGACCTGATAGGCGTTGGGCTTTGGCGCCTGAGCAAACCCATGAGTCGCGACAAGTAGCGCCCATGTCAAAACTGCGATTGCAAGCAGAAACAAGCGCTTCCTGTAGCGCCGCCGGCGGGGAGCCTCGGCGCTACGCGGAAATCGAATTGCTCTGATATTTGGCTGCATGAATAATGTCTGCACTACCTTGTCCAGCTGATGTTGGCGAAGACATCCCTCTTGATTCCGACAATCGTATCTACATCGCTTCCAAACTCAGCATGATGCGGCTGCAACAGGTTTTGTCCAACTATCGACATTTTCCAATTACGCGAAGCCTTCCAGCCCAATCGTACATCCCCGGTGTCGTATGCCGCTACTTTCTGAGCAGGCAGGCTGCTGACATGACGATAGGTCGGATCGAGTTCAAATCCTCCGCGAATGTTGAAGCGGGGTTGAATGACAACTTGGTGATGAGGGCTCGATCCGTTATCCGAGACGGTATTCTGGTTATCTGTGAAGCCGGGCTTGTCGTGCACATATAAGTGCAGATATGCGTACGATCCCTTGATTTCAAACCAGCTCGCAGGTTTCCAGTCCGGCGCAATCTCTCCCCCGGATGTATCACCCTTCAGTGCATTAGCCAACGGCTCCTGAAGAATTATGTGTGCCGGCGGAGGAGAAGATTCCACATATTCACTGCCCGGACCGTATCCATAGAGGTCATTGTAATCATTGCGAAAGAGCGAAAGATCCACGAACAATTTAGGAATAATCAATGTGCGATAGCCAAGTTCAGTGCCGAGCAAATGCTCCGATCTAAAGCTCTTGCTTCCAACAACGCGCAGGAAGATCGCCGGATTTGCTTCAAGAAAATCGGTGAGTTGCAGGTCTTGATCGAGACGCGAGGGAGTACGCACCGCTCTTGTAACCGCCGCCCAAACAGTCTGGTGCATGGTCGGCGTCCACATGAGCCTGCCATTGGGTTGTACTTCAAAACCGGATCGGTTGTTGTGCTCGAATTTCGAACCTAAGATCAGCGAAAGCTTTCCGGGGGCAATGCCGATCTGGTCTTGAACAAACCAGCTATAGATACTGTCCGTCTCTTCAGGCGGAGCAAAGGTCAGTGTCTGGAATATCTGCGTAATGTGATCGTGACTCCACCTGGCGCCAACCCCCGCCAGTGCGTCCTGGCGCCCTTTCGCGGTGAAATGGTAAAGAAGATCGAGATCGAAGGTATTGCGTGTTTCGTCCAGTTGAGGGCTAAATCGTGACGTCCTGTCGAAATAGCCGCGCATCTCGATATCGGAATTCTCGCCGAGACTGCGCCGCCAGTTTCCGGTCAGGTTCCCGCCGGAAGTGTGGTGCGGTCCGTTGATGACTGAGACTGAAGGTGGAGAATAGAACGATATCGCTACTCTTTCTCCATCGAGTCCCATGTACATGTCGCCCTGCACGTTAAACGTGTCAATGGTGTTCTTAGACCAATCCGTGCGAAAGCCGACTTGGCCCATCCTCCAATCGTCGAAATTCACACCATCTGGATGAAACTCCGGGCCCCGAATGAATCCCTTGCCATAAACGCGATAGTCGAGGCCGCGGGCGCTTGATCCGTAGCGGAATCCGCCGATTCCCTGGTCGACATTCCCTCCACCCCAGGGAGACAGTGTCCCATGAGTGTCTTTCGTGTTCCTGGTAATGATGTTGATGATGCCGTTCACTGCATTCGCGCCCCAGATCGTGCCGCCGGGACCGCGAATTACTTCGATTCGATCAACATCCTCAAGCAATGTGTCCTGGACTTGCCAATAGACGCCGGCAAAAAGCGGAGAATAAACACTGCGCCCGTCGATGAGCACCAGAAGCGATTTTGAGAACTCACCTCCAAATCCGCGAATCCCAACAGCCCAATGATCGGAATCAATCCGTGCCACCTCTACGCCCGGGACCAGCCGCAAAAGCTCGGGAATAGTTGTCGCTCCGGACCGGCGGATGTCATCTTGTGTTATTACGTAGATCGCAGTCGGCGTCTGCCACACCTGTTCCGGTTCTTTTGAGGCGGTCGTAACCTCCACATTGCCCAACTCTTCAAGGCTCAGCCGGTTGAGGTTCTGTGCCGCTCCCTGCTCGATTTCAGGTCCCTGAGCGAACACCAGTTGGGCGAGCCCTGCGAATGCCAGAAGCCAAAGGACCGCATCGGCGGCCAGCCGCAACCGTGCCGAGGGCCGACATAGGCGAATCTGCCGTGATGGCGCGCTAAAACGCATGCGCGACCTGGATGGCCTCGATGGGCGGCGCCTGCCAGCAGAGAAGTGCCTCCAGCTCGCCGATGAGGCTGCTGTTCCACCATCCTCGTCCTGCCTCCGCACGCATGGTCGCAATCGCTTCTTTGTGACAAAGCGCTTGGCGGTACGGCCGGTCAGTGATAAGAGCGTCGTAAATGTCGGTGATTTGCAGAATCTGCGCAGTGAGCGGGATCTTGTCGCCCTTCAATCCATCCGGATACCCCGAGCCGTCGAGTTTCTCGTGGTGATGGCGAATGATGGGAAGAACGTGGCGGAATGACTTCAGGGGTGAGCATATCCGCTCACCCGTAATTGGATGTTGCTTCATGATGGCCCACTCGTCGTCGTTGAGCGGACCCTTCTTCAGCAAGATGTGTTCGGGCACGCCGATCTTGCCGACATCGTGAACTACTCCGGCGCGGCGCAATGCAACGCATTGTTCCTCCGGAAGGCCAAGACGGTGACCCATGGCGTCGGAGTAAGCAGAGAGCCGGTCGCAGTGTCCTTTTGTGTAAGGGTCTTTGGCCTCGATGCTCAACGCAAGGCTGAACAGCACCGTTTCGGCGTTCTCGAGTTCATCCGTGTATTCCTTCAAGCGCAGTAATGAGCGCGTCCGGGCGAGCAGTTCTTGAGAGTTCACCGGCTTGCTCAGGAAGTCGTCTGCGCCGGCCCGGATGCCCCTGATGCGCTCGTCGACGCTCGTCAGGCCCGTGACCAACACGACCGGAATGAACCGTGTCTCCGGGCTGGATTTGATCGATTGACAGATATCCAAGCCGCTTATGCCGGGCATCATGATATCCAGCAACGCTAAGTCCACCGGTCTGCTATTCATCGTATGCAGCGCCCGGCTTCCATCCTCGGCGCAGGCGACTTTATAGCCCTCCCCTAGAAGGATGTCACAGAGCAGCTCGCGATTCATCTGGTTATCGTCAGCGACCAGAATGGTAGCTTTGCTGTTGGGCGAGTTAAACATAAATCTTCTCCGAGTCGCGATATGACGCGAGTGTTCCAAATGGGAGATTGTCGCTCTGCACCCGGCTGGTCGACGGAATCTGAAACCGGACTTCGTCAACTCTGCTAACGTTCTGGGGAAGCAGCAGAGTAGTGGTCCCGCTTTTCCATTTGTAGATTGCGCGAAAGTAACAACGGGTTTCAATGACTACTTTGTGTGACCTGGTAGCTCCGGTGTATTGCCATTCCATTCAATAATTTGCGAAGATGATAATATACTTGACAAATCAAGTATGCTCGGCTATGTTTTGAGACATGAAAGACCCCAAGACTCTTCGGGACGCCATCCTCTACTTCGCAGATGCCGATAACTGCCTTGAATACATGGCCTTCCATCGCTGGCCGGGCGGGGTGGTTTGCCCCACCTGTGGCCGCACCGATGTGACTTTCCTGAAGACGCAGCGGAAGTGGCAGTGCAAGAGCGCCCATGCCAAGAGGCAGTTCACCGCGAAGGTTGGGACCGTGTTTGAGGATTCCCCGCTGGGCCTTGAAAAGTGGCTTCCGGCAGTGTGGATGGTTGCGAACTGCAAGAACGGGATTAGCTCCTACGAGCTTCACCGGGCGCTGGGCGTGACTCAGAAAACCGCATGGTTCATGCTTCACCGCATCCGCAAGGCGATGGCGAACGGGTCGCTCCTGAAAATGGGCAGCAGCGACGGCGGACCCGTCGAAGTGGATGAGACTTTCATAGGCGGCAAGCCAAAGAACATGCACCGTGAACGCCGTCTGAGAATGCAGACCGCAGAGAAGGCGAATCAGAAAACCATCGTCATGGGGATGCTGGACCGCGACAGTCGCCAGGTCCGGGTACGGGTGATCCCCAACGTTGAAACGCGAGACTCTTCAGAATGCGATTCTGAGCCAGGTTGAAGGCGGTTCGACTGTCTACACTGACGGCTATCCCGGCTACGACACGCTGGCAGCGCAGCAATTCGTTCACGAAACCGTGAACCATGTCGAAGAGTATGTGCGCGGCCAGATTCACACTCAGGGCATCGAAACTTTCTGGTCGCTTCTGAAGCGGACGCTGAGCGGCACTTACGTTGCTGTGGAACCGTTCCATCTTGACCGTTACCTCGATGAGCAGATGTTTCGCTATAACAACCGTGCAACCAAAGACAATCCCCTGAATGATTCCGACCGCTTCTCCGCTGTCCTGATGCAACTCGCTGGCAAGCGCCTCACCTATTCCGAACTGACCGGCAAGGGCACAACGACGCCTTTCTAGTCCGTGGCGACTGAAGCGCGGCCCGAAGCGGAAGGTTTCTCCTTAGCCTTCCGCTTTTTCGCGTTGGCTCGTTTGTCCGCCTCCATCTGCGCCCTTACCGTCGTTGGATCAGCGCGAAGTATCGCTGTCATTGCATTGTCGAAGACGGCGAATTCCTCCGAAGTTGCTTTTGTCTTTCGCATTCCTGATTCTCCATTACCTGCTGAATTCCGAGTGCCCGATACTTCCCCAGCGCCCTGCTGAGCGATTCGCCACCGCAGAACGCCACTTGAAATCTCTTCGGGGCATCCCTACACAAGCAAAGTAGAGACTGCCTCATCTCCCTTACTGATTTATCAATCGTTTCGTCCTTAAATTTGCCCATCTCCCATGCAAGCAAATCAGCCGCCTGCAAAGGCACAGCTTGCGCCTTTGGGAGAAACGCTGATCCGCTATAGCGATAGAAGCTGCGCAACTCGTCTGTCATCGTTGCTATCGCTACAAAATCGTGAGGCTCGCTTTCATGCGGATGGCCAGCCTCAAAAAAATAGGTGATAGGCGAAGCATCACCATGATCCGTGGAGACTTTCGCGAGGCCCACCATAGCCATGTGGCAGAGAAAGGGATAGGGGTTTTTGAATCCACGCAACCATCGCGGCGCTTCGGCCTTGAACTCATCTACATTGACGGTCACAGCCACTCCGTAGCTAAACCGTCTTTTCACAATCTCAACCGCCCGTTTTACCAGGCTGTCTCTGAGAGAATCTGATATGCCCTTGTATCTTTTAGCCCGGTTAACGACATCTTTCATGTGAAAGCCGCCGTATTCTCCGAAGTGGGCGCGGTATTCCTTGGCGAGCTTCAGGGCCTGTTGTGGCGCGAAGGCGAATCCAGCTACACACAGCAATCCGCCAGGACGTTCACTCTCGTCGAAGTAGGCTTGGAGCAAAGCTACGTTCCCTCCACGGCACCACTCCATTATCTGAGCGAAAATGGCAATCTCAGGTGCGAGCATCATGATCGTCCCCGCGCACCTGATTCGTCAGGTATATTATTGCCTTTGCGAAGAATGGGCAGGTCGCTTGATGGGATCAGAATCCAAAGGTGTCATTGAGATCGTCCTTTGTCAAAGCAAAGGAAGCCGGGCCCCATACACGTCCGATCGATGTGCCAAGAGCCACGCCGGTCTCATTCACTCGGCCTTAAGGGAGTCGCGTTCTAAACATGCCAACTGGACTGCTGCTTCCGCTGCTTGCGAATTCAAGCTCAAGCGGCAAATCTATTTCAAAGGCGCGAATGTGCACTTCGTTGTCTCATAGATTACTTCCGAGTTGCCGGTAATACGCCCGGAACCCGAGGGCTACACGGTTTCCCTGCTGGCGAGCTGAAAAGTCGATCGCTCCGTCTCGAATGGCGCAAACAGGCCAATGCGCTCATTGAATGCTGCTCCAGACGCGTATGAACTGGATGGGGAGAGCGGATTAAGAGACAGACATCGGGGTAAGGTCCGCGATATTGAAACCATTCGCAGATTCGGCGGGTGTGTTCAGGAAGTCGGACTTGCCGGAACTCAGTAGCGCTGCACAGTCTGCCGCAGGCAACGCGCGACTGTACAGGAATCCCTGTATCTCGGGACACATCTGCCTTTGCAGGTGAAAAGGGGAACGCTTCCTGTAACCTGTCCCGGATTATAAGCCGTCCTGAGGTTCGACTCGTGCCATCGTTTGGACTTACGAAGTTTCAGGAGTTTGCCGCCTCGATTAGCGCGCAGGAAGCGTGGAATTTCTTGTTGTCCAATCCGGTGTTGCTCGCGGGCTCGGCGTGGTTGCGAGTAGTCGCCCAAGCGCGAACTTAGGCACGGGCACCTACCTTCCGGACAGCGGTTTTGACCGGAACCGGCTTCGGCGCTGGCGCGCTCGCTGCCGCTACCGGAGCCTGGAGCTTCTGCTGCGTGACGGGTGAGGCTACCCCAGCCCGTTTACGCGCGGATGCCGCGAGGAGCCCCGCGCGGATGCGCTGCTTGGCTTCCTCGCTCATGGGCCGACGAACGCCCGTGCTGGTGGCCATGCCTGCTACCTTGACGCCTAGGAACTTGTTGAAATTCGCTGCAACACGGCGGATCTACTGGGGATTTGCTTTGCTGCAGAGTTGAAATCTGTCTGAATTGTGCGTTGGGTCAGTGTTCAACGGGGTTTGTGGGCATCGGAGAGAGACTCTCGGCGCCCGCAACCACGGTTCAGGCGCACTGCTCCCGGAGCCTTCCCGGGGGCTGGGCCATCAGTTTCGGAAGCCGCAGCAAGTTGTGCGCGGCGCAGCTGAAAACGAACAGCCAGTCCACTTTCTTCAGTCCGCGCAGCTTCACCTGGCGCAGCGGCCCGGTCTGCTTCAGCCACCCGAAACCCTTTTCGATCAGCCAGCGACGGCTCAGGCTGACGGCATAGCCGGGCTGGCGTGTAGTTCTCCGATCCAGGTTGCTGCTGCGGCCCTTGTCGTTCTTCGTCACATGCGGAGTTACATGCAGCTCCCGCACCGTGCGCACAAAATCCTCCGTGTCATAGGCCTTGTCGGCGCCGACGGTAATCCGGCGACTGCGCCCCTGCTGCTTCTTCTCGATCATCAGCAGCGCGGCATCGCGTTCCGCGTATCCATCGGCGTGGGTCACCATCGCGGCGGCGATCAGCCCGTTGCGGTTCTCCACCAGCGCATGACCCAGATAGCTCAGCTTCGACTCCCTGCCGTAGCTCTTCTTATATAACCGGGCATCGGGATCGGTCTCGGACGCGTGCGTCTTGTTACTCCGCTTCTGGCCATGGAAGTTCGTCCCGTCGCCGGGGCCGTCCCCATCCTTCGGCCGGAAGCTCTTCTGCGAAGCCCAGGCCTGGATCAGCGTGCCGTCCACGGTGAAATGTTCGTCCGACATAAACTTCTTCGCCTGCCGGTTCACTTCGGCGAAGAAGCGCTGCGCCACCTCGGACGTCAGCAGCCGGTCACGGTTCTTCGAAAATACCGCATGGTTCCACACCCCATCGTCCATGCCCAGGCCCACGAACCAGCGAAACAGCAGGTTGTAATCGATCTGCTCCACCAGCAGCCGCTCGGAACGAATAGAAAAGAACACCTGCAGCAGCAGCGCTCGCAGAATGTACTCCGGCGCAATCGATGGCCGCCCGGAGTCCGCGTACAGCCCATCCAGTTCCAGGCTCAATGCGCCCAGCACCGTGTCGGTCAGCTTCCGAACTTCGCGCAACGGATGATCCGCTGGCACTCGCTGCTCCAGCGACACGTAGCTGAACATCCCGTCCTGAACCCGCTCGTCTCCTCGCATGCCCGTAAGACGAATAGCACCCGTGCAATGCCGCAGCGGCGTACCTATTTCAACAAGTTCCTAGATGCCATGGAAGTGTGTTCTTCCACTGAAATGGGTGCCCCAGGTGCCTCGCATTTGGGAACGGGAGACCACGGACCCAAAACCGACCGAAGCAGACTACGATCAGTCCCGGTGCAAACGGGCTTCCGTCCAGCGATCTCCCTCAGCTCGTCGGCGAGCGCCCAATCGCCAACGCACTCATCGAGGAGCGGTGGAGAAGTCCCGAGGTTCCGTATTTCGGGCGCGTTGCCGGCAAACAGGATATTTGCACCGCTGAGGCTGCAGAGCGTTCCAGAAAAGCCCCGCCGGGACGGTTTCAGGGCCACCGCGAAAATCCGACGCTGCCAGGGCAAACTTGCACATTCACTTGCACACTTTCACAGTTGCTCAAAACAACATGCTTTAGTTGCAATAATTTACGAGCAACAGCAACGCACTTAAAATTCGCAGACCTTTGACGGTCGTGGGGGTTCAAGTCCCCCTCCGGGCATCAATAAAATCGATAAGTTGCGAGCGCTCATCATTTGGTAAATGGCAGATTTTTTGCGAGATTCGCGGATTAGAATCCGCAGACCCTAACGAGATTTTAAGCGTCGGCCGATTAGCAAGCGACCTCAGCAGTCCATTCACAGCTTCGATGAGCGCGTTGGCCTGTTATCGGAAAATCAGCCAGCTCAGGAATCACTTTTCAGGGCCGAAGCGCCAGGAGATCGATCCGCCGACCCACGACACCATACGTATGCCGACGCTGCGCTCGACCGTGCCGCAATCGAAGTCGTTGGCGATGCCATCGACGCCCGGAGCGCAGGCCGGTGGCGGATCGCCGATTTGCCAGCCAGGGGCGAAGGTCTCCGTGGTCTGGCCGGTGTAACCGCGGGCGATCATGCCGTTGGCGCCGAGTTCAAGGTGGTTGTTCAGAAACGGGCGGACGATCGCGAGCCGCGTTTCTCCCACAGGAATGGCTTCGTATTGTGCCGGATGTTCAGGATTGCCCACGTCCAGAAACTTGTGTCCGACATATTCGTATTCGCCGCGGCCGTGGAAACCAAGCGGCAGCCGGTCCAGCGCCGTAAGCGCGTCAAAAATGGTCCGCGGCGCCTCTGGCGTCACGCTCGGCGGGATGCCGTCCATCCCATCGAGCCGCGCATCCGCCTTGGAGAAGACCGCCTGCACAGTGCCAAAGCTGAACTGATGCCGCAGGCTGGCGGTCAGAAATTTGAGCGTGCCCGGGCCCTCGTCCTCTGCCAGGCCGTTATCGGGATCAATCTTCGCGAGCGTAGCCGTGGTGGTGGTGCGTCCAACGGTCACTTGCGCGTCGGTTCCGCTGCGTTCTTTTTCAAGCACCAGTTGCTCGGAGTGAGAGCGCTCAAACGGTGACGCCATTGCTCCGTCCCCGGTCGCGGTGGCAACGCTGATGCGCGGATCTTCGGTGAAGAAGGCCTGCCCGATGCTGAACGAGGCCGAAGGCAGCCATTGCGCCGCTCCGCCGCCGGGCGTCCAGGCCAGCGTCGCGCGAGGGTTCTCCAACCCGCGCCATTCGTCGAACGAGTTGGCCGGCTTCATCTTGTCGGTGTTGTCCATCTGGATCTGATCGTGGCGCAGACCGGCGTAGAGATGCAGCTGTTTGCCGAGGTCGCAGTGGAGGGCGATGAAGGGGGCAACGTCGCGGATGGTGATGTCGTTGGCGAGGACTTTGAGAAACGGGCCGTAGACCTGGGGATCGGCGGAGAGGTAATGATCCAGGTCGTCGCGGTGAATGTCGTCCTCGTCGTAGTCGAGTCCGGCCATTGCCTCGAGCCAGGACGTGAAGGTGTGACTTTCACGCGCCTCGCCGCCCTCAACAGTGCGGAACTCGCTTTGCCGGATAAGGCCTTCGCCGAAGTTTGAAAACAGCGCGAGGTTATAAGTGCGGAAGAATCCGGACGACGAAAGCTCGTCTTTCGCGCCTGCTTTCCAGATGTCGTTTGCAGCCAGGATGGCGGTGTGAGTCTGGTCCTTCTGGCGCGGATCGATGGTGTCGTTGAGCTGAACGCCGAATCCCACCGGGATTAAGTTGCCCTCGTGAGAGATTCCCCAGTATCCGATGCTGAGCAGCGTGATTTGCTGCCTGCCGGCAGCGAACGCACGCATCGCGTTCCACTTGTATTGCTGCCGGTGCTCCAGGGTTCTCATCAAACCATTGCCGTAGTTGGCTTCGAGCGCCAGCCACTCCCTTTTGGAAGGCTTCCCAGGCGCGAGTCCAACAGTAAGATCTGCATCGCGATAATCACCCGTGAGCGTGATGAAGCGCCTGAGTTGCGGGCGCAGGCCGTACGTCGCCGCAAGGTTCAGCGCGTGATTGCCCTCCAGCACATTGAAGGCTCCGCCGTCGGTGCCGACGCTCCCCAGGGCCGCGGCCACGTAGATATTCGGGTCGGCGTAGCCGTTGCCGTGGGCGTTCGCGGAGAGATTGTTGGGGACCAGATAGTCCCCCACGCCGATGTATTGCGCGATGGGCTCGCCGTGGTCGCCGGCCACGCCGGGGACGAAGTACTGCGGCGCCTTAATGCCCCCCGAGGCGGTCTCGATGGGAAGGCCGGGAATGGAGATCGGTGCGCCGGGACGTCCGGGATTCGCGTCCAGCAATTCTTCGCGGATCATGACTTTTTGCGACGGATCGGGAGAGGCAAGGGTGATCTCGCCAACGTCGGCGGAGACGATGACTTGCTGGGCGAATGCGGCGAGTCGTTCAAGGTGCAGGGTGTGGACGCCGCTGGCAGCCGTGAAATCGACCTCGCGGACGATCTCGGCAAATCCGGCGGCGTCTACTTTTGCGGTGTACGTGCCCCAAGCCGGCAGGGAAACCACGAAGGAACCGGTGCTGTCGGTAGTTACGCTGAGCCTGGCATGCGCGGAGACGAACTGGATCTGCGCTCCGGGCACGGGCTTTCCGGTGGGGTCGACAACGACGCCCGAAGCGCGAAGCGGAAGAGGCTGCGCGAACGCAACCACTGTGACTGCGATCACCGCCCGGAGTATGACGAATCCGAGAATCGTGCTACGCAATGCCGCGGCCTTTCTGATTCAGCTCTCTCCAGCGGATCATTTCCGATGGGTGTGGCCGTGGTCATGTTCCGGATCGAGGGCGTGCGTCGGGATGGTCATAACCAGACGTCCGTGCTGGACTCCCTTGAGGCCGATCAGACGGTCTGCGAACTGCTCGATGCGAGCCGACTTTCCGTGAACGATAAGAACTTCGAGGCAGGAGTCGTGGTCGAGGTGGGCGTGGCTGGTGGAGACAACCAGTTCGTGGTGCTGGTGCTGGAGTTCGGTGAGCTTTTCTGTGACGCCATTGGCGTGGTGGTCGTAGATGAGAGTGACGGTGCCGACGACGATGGCATTGGGCGTCGTGGTGCGTTCAATGACCAGCTGGTCGCGGATCAGATCGCGGAACGCTTCAGAGCGGTTGGTATAGCCACGGTGGGCGATCGAGCGGTCGAAGCGTCGGAGAAGATCGGAATCGAGAGCGATGCCGATTCTGCTAAGGTCGCCCATGAGCACTCCTGTGTACTTAATTTCGCGGCGACCTTTGAGCGTAGCACGATCATAAAGATTGTGCTACCGAAGAGTCGCATCGGGCAGTGTCTGCTTCGTCGATATGTCGATTCACGAGAAATCGCCAACGCACTCATCGAGGAGCGGTGGAGAAGTCCCGAGGTTCCGTATTTCGGGCGCGTTGCCGGCAAACAGGATATTTGCACCGCTGAGGCAGCAGAGCGTTCCAGAAAAGCCCCGCCGGGACGGTTTCGCTCGGGATTTCGCCGGCGGGCTCAGACGCCCGCCAAGCGGCTCAAGATTTCCTCTGCGGCTCACGCCCGCGAACGCCTCAAGTTCAAGCCCCCCTCCGGGCACCGGGAGTTTGAATGTGGGCGGGAAGTACCAGGGCAGTGTTGGGCCAACCGGGAATAGCAATGATTTATCGGTCGGTGAAGGACCAACTGGCAATCTTCCAGATCTCGCCGACCCTGCGCAACGCAACGGTCCAAATGTTTCCAGGGAGACTCACCGTCTTGGCATCCTTGGTATAGGTCAGGGTCGCTGGAAACGCGGCGTAACCCACCTCGCCAGACACCTTGAGGTGAAAAGGCTGTCCCAACACGAGCCGCCCGTCAGAAATGCCCAGCTTTTCGGCAGTCGCGAGTTGGTCTTTGCGCCAATCATCGCAGGCGTGTGGTCCTCGCCAGACGTAGGGCGCCGACCCGTCGATGACAACGGCGTCCTCGGTGCACATCGCCGCGGTCGCCGGACTCATATCAGCAACATATCTCTCAACAATTGCCGTGATGTCCGTCTTATCGTCGGCGCGCGCGGCGCTCGCCCAGAAGACGACCGCAGTCGCGAATACGATTTTGCGCATCGATCTTTCCTCCTCTATCGTAGGGCGCAGTCCGTACGAGCCGAGCCTTGCCCATCGAAAATTATAACAATTCCTTCTATTTTCCTCTCTTGGGGCATGTTTCGTAAGCGTAAGTCATGCAATATCGACTGACGGGCCCGAATACAACCTGAGTAGGCGCGCAGTGTTACCGATCCTATGCGGGGCATGAAGCGGATTGCTCCTGGATCACGGCGTAACCGGAAGTTACATTGCTGGTAAGATGCTGGTGTGGCGAGAGATTTCGAGCGGCTAAATTTACACAGTTACTTACACAGTTTCACATTTGAAGAATGTAACTATAATTTAATCAGTTAGTTACAGGTACATTAGAGGGACTTAAAATTCGCAGACCTTTGAAGGTCGTGGGGGTTCGATTCCCCCTCCGGGCACCATTAACATGAATAAGTTGCGGGCGTTCATCATTTGGTAAATGGCAGATTTTTTGCGAGATTCGCGGATTAGAATCCGCAGACCCTAACGAGATTTTAAGCGTCGGCCGATTAGCAAGCGACCTCAGCAGTCCATTCACAGCTTCGATGAGCGCGTTGGCCTGAAGTCAACAGTTGAGATTCGAGCTGTCCGGGTCGTTGGACGCAAGCCGATTTTGCATCATCAGTGAGCACTCTTCTCTTCAACACCTGATTTCCAGACTGCCGGCCATCTGGATTTCGCGAAATCCGCCACTTTCAAGCACTATCAATCCGATAGAGAGAAGCATGATCGCTGAGAAACAATCGCTCAATCCTCCTTCCGGAGTTACACTTTAGCGGGTTTCCCTCCCACCAAATCCAGATCTCGGAGCAGCACGGTGCCTCGTCTTCTTTTCCGATTTCTTTCCATCTTTGCATTCGCGGCCGCGACCCTTTCCTGCCTTGCGGCCGATCGGGTTCTCTTCACCCGCCTAGGCCCAACCCAAGCCACCCTTTTTATCTCGAACGCCGATGGCTCCGCGGAGCGGCCGCTCACGCAGCCAGGCTCGCTCAATTACAATCCCGCGTGGTCTCCCAGGGGCGATTGGATCGTATTTACGTCGGAACGGGAAGGCCCCGCCAATCTCTTCCGCATGCGTCCCGACGGCAGCGATGTCGAACGCCTGACCACCGATGCGGCCTACGACGATCAGGCCGCATTCTCTCCCGATGGGCGGCAGATCGCATTTGTATCGACGCGGGCCACGGGTTTTGCGAATCTTTGGGTCCTGGACCTCGCCACCCGCAAAGCGCGGGCGCTGACCACAGGGCGGGGTGGCGATTTCAGGCCGGCGTGGTCTCCCGATGGCCGCTGGATCGCCTTCTCTTCGGACCGCGACAGCAGCCTTCCCACCGCGAAAAGCCGTTGGGAGCGGCTCCAACTGGTCGACATCTATCTCATTCACCCCGACGGCTCGGGGCTTAGGCGTATTTCGCAACACGGGAACTTCTGCGGCAGTCCCAGATGGACGGCTGACAGCAAGAGCGTCGTGACCTACTGCATGTCGGCGGAAGACACATGGACCTACCGGACCAAACTGCTTACGCCTTATGAGGTGGGCGGAGCGAACCAGCTCTACAGGATTGACATCGCCACCGGCTCTATCGTTCCCATCACAAGCGGCCCCGGCGTCAAACTGGCGCCGTCTGTTCTTGCCTCCGGCAGGATTGCCTATTTGCGTGGCGACGGAGCCAGGATCGAGATTGTTTCCGCCGACGGCAAGGTGGGCCCCTCCGGTACGGATATCGCGCCCAATCCCGCTGCCTGGTCTCCGGATGACAATCACGTTGTCTACAGCCGTACAGGTTTTACGCCGAGCTCCGCGCCGGTGAAGCAATGGAGCCGGAATCCAAACTTTGATCTCTACGCGACCACGGCGTTGCCGGCCTACGACCGAACCGGAATGCGCCTGGCGGTTTCAAACGTCGTTCCCGGCGGCGTCACCAGTCTCATGGTCATCGACGGCAACCAGCCGGCGCGCGCCATCCTCGAGCGAAAGGATTTAATCCTGGGCCCGCAATGGTCGCCGGACAGCAAGCAGATCGTCGTCGGCGTGGGCGGCTTCACTTCGTTTCTTGACTTCGCCGCGGGAACCAAGAAGCCCATCGATCGCGTCAATGGAGGAGCGCAGGTGGCGATCCTCAATGCCGACGGCACGGGCTTTCACCTGGTTACGTCGGGTCCGAACAACAACGGTTTTGCGGCCTTTTCGCCAGACGGAAAACGCATTGTCTACCGCACCGCCGGACCCGATGGCGAAGGTCTGCGCATCATGAATCTTGCCGACCGCTCGGTGACCGTGTTGACCGATCAGTACGACAACTTTCCTTTGTGGTCACCGCGCGGCGACCTGATCGCCTTTGTGCGCAACATTGCCGGCGACTTTGAAGTGATGACGGTTCATCCCGATGGTAAGGATGTAAACCAATTGACGCACACGCACGGCAATGAAGCGCACCTGGCCTGGTCTCCCGACGGCGAGCGGTTATTGTTTACCAGTTCGCGAATGGGATTCAAGGACGAGACCCTTTACACCGGCAGCCCGCAACCGTATGGCGAGATATTTGTGATGAACAGTGACGGCACCCATGTGGAGCAGCTCACCGATGACCAGTGGGAAGAAGGCGGTCCCGCCTGGCAGCCTCACCATCCGGCCCTGACATCTGCACAGGTTGCTCGAAAATAATCGGTCAGCTTAAGTCTCCCTCAACGCGCTTCAGTCCCGCCATCCCGCGGGCGTCAACGAGCACATCATCGCCGAGGCGCTCATCGAGAACTTTGGAACGATCTGCGATTCCGAGCGGTTTAGCGGCAATCCGGACAACCGGCTCACCGAGATGAAAGTTCCGAAGCGCCGGTTTCCTCTATAGTGGTGACTTCGCCGGGCTGCTCACCAAACGGGAGCCTTCCGGCGTAACGGAGATCAAATGGCGAGATTTGTCCTTGTACACGGCGCGTTTTCCGGCGCATGGATCTGGGGACCACTGACGGACCATCTGAAGGCGGCCGGCCATGCGGTGGCCGCGTTTGATTTGCCCGGGCTCGGAGACGACAAAACGCCAGCCAGCGAAGTCACACTGGATAGCTGCGTCGCCCGCCTCTGTGAGGTGCTGGCTGCCGGCTCCGAGCCGGCGATTGTAGTCGGTAACAGCATGGGCGGCGTAATCGCGACCCAGGCGGCGGCACGCTGTCCGGAACGGGTCGCGGCGCTCGTTTACGCAACCGCCTTCCTGCCAAAGAATGGTCAGAGTCTTCTCGACCTGACAAAGCTTCCGGAGGGGGCCGGCGATCAGGTGCAGGCCAATATCACCATCGAAGGTGATCCTCCGGTTGCCACTATGCCGGCCGCGGCGTCGCGTCAGGCGTTGTACGGCTCCTGTGCAGACGAGGTCGCGACGTGGGCCATCGCACGGCAGCGCCCGCAGCCAATCGGACCCTTCGTGACACCAGTATCGATCCCGGCCGGGGCGCTCGACGGAATCAACCGGTACTTCGTCGTCTGTACTTGCGATCGGGCAATTCCCTTGCCATTGCAGCGGCGAATGATCGCCGAGAACGTGTGCGACGATGTCGTTGAACTCGACACCGATCACACGCCCCACTTGTCGATGCCGAATGAGCTGGCAAGAGCCCTGGACCATTTCGCGACCCACTCGTCCGCGTAGTTATTTTGCTCGGCTATGGAGTCGGGTCCAAGTCCGCCGCTTGGTTCCCATCAGCGCCAAGATTGTTGATTCGGAGGGCCGTAAACTTCTCCTCACGCCAAAGTGTGCACC
>Ga0224555_1002614_pt1 | contig 20564 bp, 16 predicted proteins | sample 714S23034metaG_FD_180687 | JGI IMG/M metagenome (GOLD analysis project Ga0224555, IMG submission 180687) | Peat soil microbial communities from Stordalen Mire, Sweden - 717 S2 30-34 | ecosystem: Environmental > Terrestrial > Soil > Wetlands > Peat | place: Sweden: Norrbotten County, Stordalen...
AGGAATGTTGCCATGAGCATGCAGAGGAAATTTTTCAACAACTAGCCCGGCCTCCTGTTGATCATTAACCGCTCTTTAGCAAAAGGGAATAAAATTATTATGTAAGACGTGCATTTTCAGAGGAAAGGTGAGGCAGGAAATGATTGCTTCAGATATTGACTTACCCTATTGCTTTTTCCTTTTTTTAAAAACTAAGACCTTTCAGTTAAAGTAAAAGTGCGAGTGACTTAATTTATTAAGACACCAGCCACTCTATTGCTTTCTGCTCCGTTTCGAAAGTTTTCACATTTTCTTCACCAGTAAAAAGAATGTAGTCCTTAACGAGTTTTTCCCTGGTACCATAAATGCCGAGAAATGCAGTTTTTGTCACTTTATCAGAAATTATTTTCTTACCCAAGCGTCTAACTTCTTTTATGAACGGGGGGGAAACTGTTGCATTTTCAAAATTGGTGAGAAGCAGCATTTTTTCGTTGGTTTTTTTTAATACATGGCACGTATCATATAGAAGATTAATCATATTTTCGAAATTTAGTGCGCCATAATCAACATATAAAATCTGCTTCCCTTTATGCGTTCTCAAGTTTAAACCCATACAATCCTCCTATTTATTGACTTCGTTGACTTGATAAAAACTACACTTTTGAAAACTAGAAATTGTCAAATTTTTAGTTGAAATTTTTGTAGCTCCCATTTTTTACCAAGTTTCTAATTCCATTACGTTTTCAAGATGGCACTAATCCAAGGCAAGTTGGTTAATTGCCGGATTGCTGATTTGTTAGCCGCCATTTCTGCCAAGCCCAGAATCACTGCATCTATCCCCTGTTTGTCTGTCTTCCTCCCAGTTCATCATGTGTTCCTTGAGAAGTACCACGCTCATAAGCGGATAGGTTTCGGACATGCCGTGACCGGTGCATATGTCGATCTTCAACTTCATGGCGGCCTCCGCCAGTTCCTTCGGGAAGCCTGCATCCCCTATCATGACCTTCCACTTTGAGAGATCAACGCTGCCAATCACAGGATTCGCGACTAGCATTTTGATGATCATAGGATCGCAGTGTGAAAAGGTGACTCCCTCCTTAATGATAAGTTTAAGGATCATCTCGGACTCATACTTGCCAGGATAAACCTGCTTCGTGCCAAGAAGCGTGGCTAAATACGGCAATCCCCATGCGTGAACATGGAACATCGGGGTTAGCGGCATATATACGTCGTTGCCTGAGGTGAACCGGTCGAAGTTATAAAATGCGCCCAGCATGGTCATTACTGCGAAGGTATACACGACTAACTGTCTGTGTGTGAAATGCACCCTTTTGGGCAGGCCTATAGTCCCCTTGGTATAGAAAGTTGTGGCCTTTGTATTTTCATCAAAATCGGGGAAATCGTAAACAGAAGCGGCGTTTTTCAGCATGTCCTCATATTCGGTATCAACAGAGCAACTCCCTTCGTGTGTCTTTCCATCTTCAGAAATTAAAATGATCTTCTGTACAGGCTTGAGCTTGCTCTTTATTCCCTCAATCATCGGTAGAAGCTCGGAGTTTACCATAATGACCTTGGCCTTTACGTGGTTAAGTGTAAACACGATCTGGTCAGGTAAAAGTTTGTAGTTCATGGGCTGCAGTATGGCGCCCATCATGGGTATTGCAAAGAAACACTCTAAATAGCGATGCGAGTCATATTCAAATACCGCAACGGTGTCGCCCTGCACAACTCCCAGATCATTGAGACCGTTTGCCAGGCGGTTGATCCGTTCATACAGGTCCCTGTAAGTTAACCTTACCTTGTCACGATAAATTATTTCTTTTTCCGGAGAATACATGAGCAGCATATTCAGCATTTTTTTTATTATCAGCTGATATTTAAAGTTTTCTCTATGTTTATATTTTTCTTGTGTCATCTGATCGTCTTTCGATTAGTGGAATGTCTAAAAACATTTATTTTTCGGTGATTATGCATCTTCAAGGAGTGTCCGTAGTGTTTCTCCTGAGAATCCTTATTCGCCCCTCATCATAATGGCAAGGGACGAATAAGGCGTTAATTTTAATAGAAGTTCTTGCCGAATAGGTGCTTGCTCATTCCGATAAGATCAGCCCATTTCATGGGACCACCTTTATCGGAAGGAAAACCTACACCCCAGATCATGCCGACATCGATCATGCGCACATCGTCGACCACTTTTCGGTCTAAGAGGTCTTTACCCGTTTTCACCATGGCTTCGAGAAGGATTTCTTGAATCTTCTCCGGCGCCAAATCATTCTTCTGTTTTTTACTAATGAAGGGTAGAACTTCAGGATCGACGCTACCATCCTTCAAGAAGAAACCCTTCCCCGATTTCTTAAGGCCAAGACGACCCGATTCCACAACATTAGCCAGGGTTTCTTGCTTTATTCCCATACTTTTCAGAACTTTGTGTGGGATATCGATTCCCACTTCATCAGTAAGACGTATGGGACCGACAGGCATACCGAATGCAAGCATCGCATTATCAATTTTCTCGATGGTGTTACCTTCCTCCAAGCAACGGAATGCTTCCAGAAGCATGGGGAACAGAAGTGCATTCACCACAAAGCCCGCATTATCCCGGCAAACAATGGGACGTTTCTTAATGGAAGCTGCAAAATTCAACAGATTGTCGACAGTATCCTGACTCGTCCGTTCGCCGCGGATCACTTCCACAAGCTGCATCAACCAGACGGGGGAGAAGAAATGAATTCCGCCAAACCGCTCCGGATGGATTACATATTTTGCCATCGACGTAATGGGAATGGATGAGGTATTGCTCGCAATGATGCAATCTTCCTTGACGACCTTGCATAGTTCACCATAGACTTGTTCTTTGACTTTGAGATCCTCGAAGACAGCTTCGATGACGATGTCGACATCATTGAACCCTGTTTTATAGTCGGACGTCACGGTGATCAGATTCATGGCATCATCAACGGGCACTTTCAGGCGTTTCTTCTCCGCCATGCCATCCAGGATTTTGCGAACAAAGGCTTTGCCCGGGTCCAGCGCTTCGGGAATATCTTTAACGACAACAGGCATCTTCATATTGGTGATAATCTCAATGACAATCCCCCGTCCCATAGTGCCAAATCCGAGGACTGCAATCTTCTTCAGGGGCTTCGGCACGAACCCCCTGGTCATCATGGCTTTGGGCTTGTCCGTCATACCCTTGATGAAGAAGGTGTTGATACTTCCCTTAGATTCCTTGGACATTAGAACTTCGACAAAGTTAGATTTTTCAATCTCCAAACCTTCAGCAAGGGACACCTTTACGCCTTTATGAATGGCATCGAGTGCCAATATAGGTCCGGGAAGGGCGCGTCCCCGAGCTGCCTTGATAGCTGCCTGTTTCAATGTTCCTATAACATCATCGATCTTTGAAAAATCACGTTTGGGCCGTTGGAGATTAGCCGTTCCGGCTATGATTTCGCCGATAAATTTCTTTGCGGCATCCAGAAGATTTCCGTTGGCAGGAACTAAACGATCAATAATACCCAGTTCCAAAGCTTTTGCTGCAGGAAGCATTGTTCCTTTTACAATCAACTCCGCTGCAGTAGTTCCAATCAGCCGCGGAAGACGCTGTGTACCACCACCGCCGGGGAAAACACCAACATTACACTCGGGCAGACCGATCAATGTCGTGTTTCCTTCCTTGGCTATTCGGGCGGTACAGGCCATGGTCAATTCTAATCCACCGCCGAGGCAAAAACCATGAATGGCCGATACAACAGGTATTTTCAATTTTTCCAGCCTGTTAAATGCCCCATGGAAGAGTTCCAGTACCTTACGGATTTCTTCCGGGGTTGTTAGGTCGGCAAGCATCTTCAAATTAGCTCCTGCAAAGAAGTTATCTGGCTTTCCCGAAATCAGGATAACCCCTTTAATCGATTTTTCCCGCTCCAGTTTCTCCATCAGTTCGGCAAAACTGGAAAAGGCCGCATCCGTCCAAGTATTCATGGCGTCACCGACAATATCAAAAGTAACAACGCCAATATCACCTTCCACCTTCAACTGAAAAATCTTACTCATAAATCCTCCTCCACTTTTCAAATAATAGGGCAACTCACACAAAATCACGAGAGAGGCGCAAGGCATCGGAGACATGATACTAAAACCTGAGGGTAGAAAAAGGATTCACATCATATCCCCGTAGTGCCTTGGCTGTGTTAGTCGATGCTCATGAGGGTTTAAATACCGAAAGCCTCTTCAGATATGCGCATCGCACTGATGTCATCTTTCTTCAGAATTTCACACTTTGCCGGGACTAAAGCCGTCGTGCGTTTAATGAAGAAAATGGCGCTTTCTATCTTTCCCTCATAGAATGACTTTTCCTGGCCTTTTGCTTCGGGAAGCTTCTGGGCGGCAACGGTCGCCATCCAGATGTGATACCAGCCCAGCAGGGTATCGCCGAAACAATTGAGAAAATCGCTCGCGGCAACGAGCGGTATGAAAGGATTGGTCTTAATCAGGCCGGCAAAATCCATGGCTGCCTTCAAAATGGCATCGAGGGCACTATCGACAATGGCCGTCTCTTCCTTCAGTATACCCATTTCTATGGTCTGCCCCAGAGATGCCTTTGCCTCGTTGATGAGAGCCATGAAATATGTTCCCTTCTTCATCCCCAACTTACGGCCCAACAGATCCATAGCCTGGATGCCGTTTGTTCCCTCATAAATCGTGTTGATTTTCTGATCCCGCATGAACTGTTCCACCGGATATTCCCGGCAGTAACCATAACCGCCGTAGGTCTGAACGGCCAGGTCGTTGACAACCAGTCCCATTTCCGTGCAATACGATTTCACAATCGGTGTAAGGACTTCAATCATCGCCTGCCATTTATCGGTTTCCATTTCATCAGTGGCCGCTTTCCTGCGATCCATCACGTAGTAGCAATACAGACAAAGCATTCTGATGCCTTCGACGATGGATTTCTGTTTAAGCAGCATCCGGCGGACATCGGGGTGCTGAATGATCGGTATAGTCACGGTCGGATCTTTCAGCATGACATTGGAACCCTGGACACGGTCTTTGGCATAAGCTAAGGCATGTCGATAAGCCGACGAAGCCAGCGCGACACCCATCATGCCTACGCCCTGGCGTTCTTCGTTCATCATGTGGAACATGATTTTCATGCCGTCTCTTTCCTGCCCCATGAGATAGCCGATGCAATTGCCGTTTTCTCCAAAGTTCAGGGTACAGGTTGCATTGCCGTGAATGCCCATTTTACTCTCGATATTGCCTGTCGCCACATCATTGGATTTTCCCAGAGAACCATCCGGGTTTACCCGAATCTTGGGAACCAGGAAAATGGAGATGCCCTTTGTTCCGGGAGGATCTCCTTCAATCCGGGCAAGAACCGGATGGATGATATTCTCGGCCAGATCATGATCACCAGCGGAGATGAAACACTTGGTACCGGTAATGGAATAAGTGCCGTCAGGATTTCTTTTAGCGGTGGATTTCAGGGCGCCTACATCGGAACCAGCTCCCGGTTCTGTAAGACACATTGTCCCCGCCCAGGTTCCGTCGAACATCTTATTAAGATAGATGGCCTTCAATTCTGCGGAGCAGAATTTTTCCACAAGTTTTGCTGCACCGTGAGTTAGAGCCGGATACATGATAAAGGCCTGATTACAGGCAAGGAACATATTCATGCAGGAGGCGGCAACCACTTCCGGCAATCCCTGGCCTCCCACTTCGGGACTATCGGCCGTACCGAACCAGCCGCCTTCAGCATAGAGCTTCCATAATCTGTGGTAAGCTTCTGGCGCAAATACTTTGCCGTCTTTGAAAACTGCCTCCACAGGCTTTCGATGAACTTCATCTGGATACGTCGGGGCAATATCGTTTTCAGCGAACTTAACAGCCGCATCGATAACCATGTTCACCATATCCGTGTCGTGATCTTCAAAGGGCGCTTTACCCAAAAGACACTCACCGATATTAAAAACCTCGTGCAGAATAAAACGTAAATCTCTTTCATCAACCCATTTACTTGCCATTATGATTTCCTCCTTGAGCGAAAATGATTAAGAATTATAACATTTCCAAAGCTACAGCCATGGCTACGCCACCGCCGCCGCACAATGTAGCCAGCCCCAGTGTATTATTGCGCTTTTTCATGGCATGCAGCAGGGTGACCATGATCCGGCAGCCCGTAGATCCAACCGGATGACCAAGTCCGATGCCGGAACCGTTGACGTTGGTAATATCCCTGTTTAATCCCAGTTCCTTTTCACAGCCCAGATACTGGGCGGCAAAGGCTTCATTCACTTCAATGAGTTCGAAGTCACTGATCTTGAGTCCTGATTTTTTCATCAGTTCTTTCACGGCGGGAATGGGACTTACTCCCATAACGGAAGGATGGCAGCCGCCATAGCCGACGGCCTTAATGCGGGCCAGGGGTTTGAGGTTAAGTTCCTTGGCTTTCGTTGCAGACATGAGAATCATGCCGCTTGAGCCGTCATTGAGTCCGGAAGCGTTTCCTGCTGTCACCTTGCCGATTTTCGGAATGAAGGCCGGAGGAAGGGCTGTCAGCTTTTCCAGGGTGAGCCCGGGCATGAAGTGTTCATCTTTATCAAAAATGATTGGGGGCTTGCCTTTTTTTTGCGGTATTTCTATAGGAACGATTTCTTCTTTAAAGTCACCATTGTTTGTTGCTCTTTCTGCATTGTTGTGGCTCCTGAGGGCAACCGCGTCCATTTCTTCGCGGGTGATGTTCAGCATCTGTGCCACAAATTCTGCCGTATGCCCCATAATGTAGGGTTTGCCTTTGAACATATCGATAGGTGATCCCTCCTTGAGCGGTCCGTTTTCCGGCCCCGGCAGAAGTCGCGATCCACAAAACAACCCACGGATCATGGTATCTTCAAATACATTGTCCTGGAGACGGCATCCCCATCTTGCCGCCGATACGGCATAGGGAGTCCCGGACATATGTTCGACACCGCCGGCGAGGATAACGTCCGCCAGTCCCGCCTGGATCATCGCCATTCCCGAGACCACGGCTTCCATTCCCGAAATACAGACCCGATTGATCGTGACGGCTATAGTTGTCGGGGGAATGTTTGCCATCAAAGCCCCCACTCTGGCCACATTGAGCATGTCATGGTGCTCCAGACAGCAACCGTAACGGACATCTTTTATTAGTCCGGCGTCAATGCCGGCCCTCTTAACGGCTTCTTTCATAGTCACACTGGCAATGGTGGCGCCATTGATATCCTTCAGCGATCCGCCAAAGAATCCGATGGCTGTCCTGCAAGCAGATACAATCACAACGTCATTCATCGTATTAAATCCTTTCTATAAAAGTTATATTATTGCGGGTATAATAAGCATACACGCCGTATTTGATCGATCGATATTTCCCTGCGGTCTACGCCGCAGGGAAATAGACGAGCTCATCCGTAAAAAGTGCGACACTTTAAACATAAGTTTTCCTCAGTTGAATTTTGTTAACCTTGCCGACACTTGTCTTGGGGATTTCATCAACGAACAAATATTTATCGGGAACACCATACTTGGGAATCTTTCCCTTACTTGCGCAATCAGCCATGTACTTCTGCATGTCTTCAGCGGTAATCTTACCTTTATAATCAGGGCGTAAAACGATTATTAGTGCCGGTCGTTCTCCCCATTTCGGATCAGGAATACCTATTGCAGCAGCTTCCAGAACTGCCTCATGCTGACTGGCCAGATTTTCTAATTCCAGTGAAGAAATCCATTCTCCGCCTGTTTTTATTACATCTTTAATCCGGTCGGTTATTTGAATATAACCTTCTTTGTCGATATAGGCGACATCACCGGTATGCAGCCAGCCGTCAATCCACAATTCTTTTGACCTCTCCGGTTCATTAAAATATCCCGCGGTTAGCCAGGGAGCCCTGAGCACAAGCTCACCCGTGGCTTCACCATCATGTGGCAGGTCTTTTCCGAAGGGATCAACAATTTTAGCGTAAACCAGCGGAATCGTAATCCCCGTCATGATTAATTTGTCAATTTGCTTTTCTTTTTCCCAGTTCAGCATTTCCGGCTTTAAAGCGCCAGTCGAAATAACCGGACAAGTTTCCGACATGCCATAGCCTGCATAAATCTGGATACCCAATTTCATCGCTTCCTGAGCTAATCCTTTGGGCAATCTTGCGCCGCCAATAACAACCTTCCATTTTGACAGATCGAAGTTTTTCACTGCCGGACTGGCAACCAGCATTTGGATAATTGTTGGCACACAATGAGAAAAAGTCACCTTTTCCGTCAAAATCAGCTTTAACAATATTGGCGGTTCATATTTTCCGGGGTACACTTGCTTGACTCCCATCAGGGTTGCCGCATAAGGAAATCCCCAGGCATGCACATGAAACATCGGCGTAAGCGGCATATAAACATCATCAGAATGAAAACGGCCGGTAGACGTATAAGCTGAAGTAGCCACAATGATGGCCTGGGTATGTAAAACAAGTTGACGATGAGAAAAATAAACGCCTTTCGGCAGACCGGTTGTCCCGGTAGTATAAAATATAGTTGCCCGCGTATTTTCATCAAAATCGGGGAAATCATACTTGGCGGAACCAGATTTGAGGAGTTCTTCATATTCGCAGTCAAAATTTATTTTGCTTTGTGGTTTAGCGCCGTCTTCAGAAATCAGTATTATCTTTTTTACTGTTTTTAACTGATCTTTAACCGCTTCCAGAAGGGGCAGAAACTCAGAGTTGATGATCACAACTTTATCACCGGCATGATTCATGGTGTAAAGTATTTGTTCCGGAGAAAGACGCCAGTTTTGTGTATGCAAAATTGCCCCCATCATGGGTATGGCAAAAAAACATTCCAGATAACGATGACTGTCATAATCAAAAACGCAGACAGTATCGCCACTCTTGACTCCGATCTTCTCCAGCCCGCTTGCCAACCTGTGAATGCGCTCATTAAATTGCAGATAGGTCAAACGAACTTTATCGCGATAGACTATTTCTTGTTGGGGAGCATAAAAAAGCGGAGTATGCAGAAGATGCTTAATAAGTAATTGATAATTGTAACTTTGTCCGGGTTGATAGGTTTTTTGAGCCATAGTAGTACCTCCTCGTTTAGTATTGCGATTTAACAATTCTTAAAAAACGGTTAAGATATGCTTAACAATCCCGTTTCCCCTCTATATCCGTTGAAAATTTAATTTTATCTTTTAAGTTATCCCACGTATCCTACGGGATAATTGTGTTGATGCCTTTGTCTTTAAATCAGTAATTAATCTTTTAAAGGTATCATTAGTGCCACATACTCTGACTTTATAAGTGTACTTTGCCGAAAAACAGAGCTATCTGGGATGCATAGAAAACCGGGCCCAGCAAAGGCAATTTTTCAAACAACTTGATCATAATTCCTCCTTACTTCAGATACTTGGTTAGCTTAACGGATTTTAAGTTTCCCTCCTGCCTCCTTGTAAGACAGGAGGGAAATTAGTCCAAATCTTAGTAAATCAGAATTCCCAGAGGAATGCAGATGACAAGAGCAAGTAGTGTCGCAACTATATGTCCCCAAAAAACATGCTTATAGGCATTAACATGGGTCAACCCAGCAACAGCGAGAATTGTAATAACAACGCCGTTATGAGGCATTGCATCGAAACATCCGGAAGACATCGCCACGATACGGTGTGCCAGTTCGGGGTTGATACCAAGAGCAAGATATTTAGGAACTAATGTTTCCAATATGATTCCCATCCCACCGGAAGCTGAGCCGGTGATACCGGCCATGATGTTTGTAGCGACAGATAGGGAAATAATGGGATTCATGGGCAGGGTTAACAACCAAGCTGAAACAACGCTAAATCCTGCGGTTGTGGAAACAGCCATACCGTAACCGACATCAGCACAGGTATTGACAATAGGTATAACTGTATTAACGGCGCCTTTATTTAGTGTATCCAAAATATTGGTATAGCGATGCCAGAAGATTATTGCACAGAACAAAGCACCGGCACCCAAAGAGTAAATGATGTCCTGTCTTATTACGGGAACATTCAAAAGAACCAGAACAACAACCATTGGCAGTAAACTCAACCAGACATTCGGCATATCTTTTGTTTCTGTGCTCTCCGCGACAATTCCTACGCCGGTAGGTGCAACATAAACCTCACCTTTTTCTTTAACCTTCTTTAGGCAGTATTTCATATAAAGAACATTAAATACGATTACAACTGCAGCACCCATAAGGCCCAGCAAAGGAGCGGCCATTGCCGTTGTATGTAAATATTTGGTTGGCATGATGTTTTGAATTTGCGGAGAACCGGGGAGCATGGTCATAGTTATGGATGCGGCGCCAAAAACGAAGGAAAGCATAAATAAATGCCAAGGAATATTTGCTTCTTTCCAGAGTGATCGTGCAATCGGAAGAACAGTGAAGATAACCACGAAAAGACTGACACCACCATAAGTTAAAACCATGCAAACAACAGAAAAAGCAAGAAGCACGCGCAGCTGATTACCACCACCACCGATTAACTTAATGATTGCAGTAGCAATGGATCGAGCAGCACCGCTGTCTTCCATAAATTTGCCGAAGAGTGTACCCATCAGAAAGATGAGATAAAATTTCCCGGCATAACTAACGAAACCTTTCATGTATGGCCCGGTGAGAGTTTGCAGAATATTCAGATTAGAAAATAAGGCAGCAAGAATAGCGGCAAGCGGCGCAATTACGATGATGTGCCACCCTCTTAAAGCGAGAACAATGATGAAAGCCAGTGAAAGGAAAATTCCTATGGTGCTGATGATATTTAAATCCATAAAATCCTCCTTATTTTACCCCAAGCATGTTAAATAAAAATACGTGTGATGAATAGTGCAATGATAACGCCTCCCCAAATCCTGCTTTGGGGAGTATACTATTTGCTAAGTTTGTTTTTAAGGGATGCTTGTGAAATACACAATATAAGAAAAAGAGAAGCCTAGTATATATAAAAACCTTATATTAGGCAAGAGAGGTAAGATAGGTATTGAGGTTGATTTTCTTATTATTTAAGCCCATTTTTTTACGGATGTGGTCTCGATGAAGGGATATGGCTCCTTGGCAAACACCAATTATATCGGCGATTTCTTTTGTGGTTTTACCATCTTTGATCAGGTTGGCCACCTGAATTTCTTTAGGCGTTAGATTTATATAATTCGAGGAAAGGCTGTGAAAAAAGGGCGATGTAATATTCATAAGATTTGCCTCTAGGATATTGACAAAGGCTGCGTCACGTAAATTTAAGTGGCTTGCCTTCAATTTTACCAAGTAAGGCAGAATGAGGTCTTTTACGTTGGTCAGGACGTTTTCTTCCAGTTCCAGTTTGTCTGTTTCACGCTGCTTCAGCAATACCTTCAGGGCGGAGTTCATTTCTTCCAAGTTTCTGGATTTCTTTTGAACTTCCTGCTCGCGTTTCTGCAAGGCCATCTCTACGCGCTTTTGTTCTGTAATATCAGTTAGGGATATAACACTTTTCTTGGAGCCAGGAATCATGGCCACAGCGAGCAGAACAACCTTTTTATTTCCCTGTTTGTCGATCAGAGCACATTGATAATTCTGAGAGGAAGTTTCGGGATCAATTCTTCGCTGCTGATGGTAATGTATCATCTTCTGAAGGTCCTTTTGACTAAATAATTCTGTCCATTTGCGCTTGTTTTCCCAGTATTCCTTCGGGGCTCCAGAGAGCGTTTCAAATTCGGTATTGGCTAGGGAAATTGTCATATCCTCTTCAACGATCATAGTGGCTGTTCCCGTATTTTCAAAGATAGTCCGATAGAGGTTTTCCGATTCCTGCAGACGTGATACGGCCAGTTTGTGTTCCGTGATGTCGGCAAAGGAAGCCACACTCTTACTGGTTTGTGGGATCATGTCCACCATCAGAATGACATTCCTGATACGTCCATGGTTGTCGATAAAGCCGAATTCATAATTGTGCGGTGCGGCGTTGCAGTTTACGCGTCGCAAGTGATGGTATATCCTCATCCTTTCCCTGTCCTCGGGAATGACAAACTCTGTCCAGCTCTTTTTACCTTCCCATTCCTCACGGGAGTATCCGGACATCTTGGAAAATTCAGAGTTAACGAGGGATATAGTTGTATCCTCTTCGATAATGATGGTAGCCGCCAGAGTGGTTTCAAAAATGGTCCGGTAGAGATTTCCTGACTCTTCAAGCAGGGCTACCGCCTTCTTGTGATCGGTGATGTCAATGAATGATGCTACGCTCTTCTTTGTTTGAGGAATCATATCCACCATGAGGATGACATTCCGGATGTGTCCCCAACTATCGATAAAGCCAAATTCGTAATCCTGGGGCGGTGCCTTGCGGTTCAACCGTCGCAGGTGATGATAGGATAGCATCCGTTCCCGGTCCTCGGACACAACAAATTCCATCCAACTCTTTTTGCCTTCCCATTCCTCACGGGAGTATCCGGACATCTTGGAAAATTCAGAATTAACGAGGGATATGGTTGTATCCTCTTCGATGATAATTGTAGCCGCTAAAGTGGTTTCAAAAATGGTCCGGTAGAGTATTTCCGAATCCCGCAATCTTTCAATGGCGAGCCGATGTTCTGTAATATCAATGCTGTTCCCCAGAATGGCCGGACGGCCTTCGTAAGTGATTACGGATACGGTCTCCATAATCCACCGGATATCACCATGTTTAGTCAATATTCTGAAGGCATAGGGAGCAGTGGTTGAATCACCGCGCAGCATAGCGCGAGCTCTGCATAGCACATCAGGTTTATCCTCGGGGTGGACAAGACTATCGGCATTCATGCCGATCAATTCCTCTGTTGAATATCCCGAATTGGCAGCGGCTTTGATATTAACGTTGCAGAATTTCCCATCCTGAACGACATAGATGGCGGCGAACGATCTCTGTAATATGGTAGTATAAATATCACGGCTTTCCCGCAGTGACATTTCCACGGACTGGTAATGATGGATCATATCCGTAAGGTTCGCGATGTGTTCCTCATGGATTGAATTTTCAGACATGGCCCTCCATCAATTGCCGCATGAATTCATTTTACAAAGAATATTGTTGAATTGATAGCAACTTTTTACACTATTGGGGACTATATGGAGAGAGATTGGGGGTGTCAAGAGAATTTTGACTGGCATAAAACGGGATTGGTTTCTCCATTTTATATAAGCTGATAGCCTTTTTCCCGAAATAATCTCAGGCACGCATCGGCGACAGCATCGTCATAAAAAATTCCCTTATTTTTCTCTATCTCTTCAAGAGCTACCTCAATACCCAAGCCAGGACGATAGGGCCGATGGGAGGCTATGGCTTCCACCACGTCGGCCACAGCCATAATGCGGGCCTCTATAAGAATTTCCTTCCCTTTCAGATTTCTTGGATAGCCGGATCCGTTCATCCGTTCATGGTGTTGGTAAACGATTTGTGCCAGCGGCCAGGGAGATTCCACATCCTTCAGCATCTCGTATCCACTCCGGGAGTGTTCTTTAATCAGAGAAAATTCAATGTCTGTCAGTTTGGTAGGTTTGGACAATATCTCCGCGGGTATGGATAATTTCCCGATGTCATGTATGGAACCTGCCATGCGGATTCCATCAATTTTATCTTGGGGCAACCCTATCTCTGCGGCAATGGAACAGGCCAGATCCGCAACCCTGAGCTGATGACCGGCCGTATAGGGATCTCTCATCTCTACAGCGGATACCATGGTTTGGATGGTCGCGCCGATAGACTTTCTGAGACTTTCAAGGGTCTGTTTCAGTTCCTCCTCCGACTTCCTGCGCTCGGTGATGTTATTCAAAAAATTCAGAGTAGCGGGTTTTCCCTTCCATTGAATAACAGCCGCATTAAGTTCACACCATATTACAGTTCCATCTTGGCCAATGACCCTGAAAGAATAAACAGGGGGAACTTCTTCACCTTTTATTCTTTTTATATGATGATCAACGACCATATTACGATCATCGGGATGGATAAAATCTGTGAAAGATTTTAATGTTAATATCTCTTTGGAATATCCCACCATGCTGATGGCAGCATTATTGACAAAGACCAACTTCATATCCTGTGTGATAATGATTGATTCCTTTGCATTTTCTACGACCAGACGATACTTTTCCTCGCTCTCCAGTAGCGCCCGCTCCGCCTGCTTGCGCTCGGTGATATCACGGGTTACACCCATAATGTTTACCAGTTGCTGATTTTCATCTCTGATAAGTGAAAATTTCACCTCCGTCCACACGGTGGTCCCATCTTTTCGTATCATTTCCAATTGAAGCGTCCGGGATACGTTAATCTCTCTATGTTCAGTTTTTTCCAGTTCCATAGTCTCAGCTATGGTCTTCATGGCCAGATCCATGGAGGAGGGCGTCAACATCCCAGCAGGTGTTTGTTGCAACAACTCTTCCGGTTCGTATCCTCTCAGGATTTTTACGGAAGGGCTGATATAGGTGTATTTCAGATTCATATCCAAAACGAAAATGACATCATGGACATTATTGGCCAGCAGGCGATATTTGTTTTCACTTTCCCTCAAAGCCTCTTCCGCCTTCTTGCGGTCGGTGATATCGCGAATCGTAATCAGGTGCGCCTTTTCACCCAGCCACTCGGTTTCAACCACATACATTTCGCCCACCCCCGTATCTTTTCCCGGACGAACAATGTCAATCTCGGTTGATTCGCCATTTACTATAGCCAGGCCAAAGTCCTTTCCGACAAAACTTTCCAGTTTGCGGTTAAAGACTTTCTCCGCAGTAGGATTCATATATTCTATCTTTCCCTCTACATCGGTTACAATAATCGCATCCGGGCTCCAAAGGACAATACTACGAAACCTTTCATCAGATTCTTTTAAGGCTTGCAGGTATTTTTTATCTTGGTCGGCATTATTGGTTTGCTTCTTCATTTATTTTCTCACTTCGCTGGTAATAGGTAACGTTTCAAACTGGTCTTGAGATGCCGTTTACCCCATCCGGATTTCTCTACCTTTATCAACCGATTACTACCCTGTCTCTGCCCGCCTCTTTTGCCTTATAGAGAGCTTTGTCTGCTATCCGTATGAGTTCAATCGTATCTAATCCAAGGTCAGGATATGCAGAGATGCCGAATGATAAGGTAATTGAAGGAAGCCATTGATCTCGAAAATTAACTTTCATGTTTTTGATTTCTTTCCTGAGAGACTCGGCGTATTTGCACGTGTCCTCAACTGATGATTCGGGTAGAATAAGCACGAATTCTTCTCCTCCATTTGAAATCATGTTTTTTCTACGGGATTGGTTTCTCCATCATATTTAAGCTGATACCCTTTTTCTCGGAATAATCTCAGACAGGCATCCGCGACAGCATCGTCATAAAAAACTCCCTTATTTTTTTCGATCTCTTCAAGAGCTGCCTCAATACCCAAGGCCGCACGATAGGGACGGTAGGAAGCCATGGCCTCCACGATGTCGGCAACAGCCAGAATCCGTGACTCCATGAGAATTTCATCCCCTTTTAGATTTCTTGGATAGCCTGATCCATTCATCCGTTCATGGTGCTGATAAACAATCTGTGCCAACGGCCAGGGGGATTCCACATCCTTCAACATTTCATATCCACTTCGGGAATGTTCTTTAATCAGAGAAAATTCAATCTCTGTCAGCTTGGTGGGCTTGGACAATATCTCCGCGGGGATCGATAATTTCCCTATGTCGTGCATAGAACCCGCCATCCGGAGTCCATCAATTTTATCTTGAGGTAGTCCCATCTCCGTGGCAATGGCGCAGGCAATGTTCGCAGACCAGCGCTGATGACTGGCCGTATAGGGATCTTTCATCTCTATAGAGGATATCAAGACTTGAACAATAGTGTTAAACTCCTTGCTGAGGCTGTTGAGGCTTCCCTGAAGTTCCTCTTTAGCATGCTTGCGCTCGGTGATGTCGACTGCTGTATCCTGAGCACCGATTACTACCCTGTCTCTGCCCGCCTCTTTTGCCTTATAGAGAGCTTTGTCTGCTATCCGTATGAGTTCAATCGTATCTAATCCAAGGTCAGGATATGCAGAGATGCCGAATGATAAGGTAATTGAAGGAAGCTGTTGATCTCGAAAATTAATTTTCATGTTTTTGATTTCTTTTCTTAGAGACTCGGCGTATTTGTATGTGTCCTCAACTGATGATTCGGGTAGAACAAGCACGAATTCTTCCCCACCATAGCGAAAGATAAAATCGGAACGACGTATCTGAAGTCTGAAAAAGTCAGCCAGCCTTGTAAGGAATTCATCGCCCGCTTCATGCCCGTATGTGTCATTGATCTGTTTGAAGTGATCAATATCAATCATGACAACGCCTATCCCGGTTTGTTGCCTTGCCGCACGCAGGATCTCATGCTGAATGATTTCGTCCATATAGCGCCTATTGTACAATCTCGTAAGAGGGTCTCGTACTGACTGGCTGGTGAGTTTTTCCGACAGTTTAATATTTGCGATTGAAAGTGAAAAGTATTCCGCAAACATGACAGCGATTTCTTTCAGTTCAAAAATATTTGCCTGTTTGTCATCTTCCTGTACGGGTCGCTTAGTCCCCAAGTGCAGTAAGCCGATTATTTCCCCTTTACCTATCAGTGGTAGACAAATATAAGTAGTGGATGATGATTTTTTAAGGTGTGGACAGATTGGACCGGTTTTCATATCTTCAACCGCATAAACACGACCCTGTCTCAAGCCCCAGCACGCATCAGGGGCAAAGATATTGCTATCCACATCTTCAGGAAAATACCCCCACCGCGCCATTGATTGCAGATCAGACTTGGAATCGCTCAGCAGAAACAAGGCGCCGTCCGTGCCGGGGAACAATTTGGCTGCGTAACTAATGACAATGGCAGGTACTTCCTGGACAGTCGAACACGATTGGAGCAGTTCTCTCATTTCACTCAGCAGGCTGTTCTGACGATTGCGCTCTTCGAGTTTATTATTTATGATGAAAAGAGCTTCTTGAGCCTGTTTTATTTTTTCTTCTATCTGTTTGCGCATAGTAATATCGCGGATCGTAATCAGATGCGTATTTTCACCCAGCCACTGGGCTTCAACCACGTACATATCGCCCACTCCCGGATCTTTTCCCGGACGAAATATGTCAATCTCGGTTGATTCGCCATTTACCAGAGGCAGGCCAAAGTCCTTTCCGATAAAACTTTCCATTTTGCGGTTAAAAACTACCTCAGCAGCAGGATTCATATATTCTATCTTACCCTTTGCATCGGTTACAATAATTGCATCCGGGCTCCAAAGAACAATACTACGAAACCTTGCCTCAGATTCCTTTAGGGCTTGCAGGTATTTTTTATCTTGGTCGGCCTTTTTGGTTAATTTCTTCATTTTTTCCTAAGCGCCTTTCTCACCCAGTTGGAAACAGGAAAGGCTTCAAACGGGGTTCACCTGATTGCCACGAAGTCTAAACCCAAGAGGACTTTTTCCCTATCGCTTAAATCGCCGATAATTCTGGCCACAGGCGGTGGTAAAATCTTAATCAAAGTCGGTGTAGCCAGAATTTTATCATCCTCCGCTAACTGGGGCTGTTTTATTACATCAATCACCTTTAAGGAATAGACCCCCTTATAATCTTCATCCAAAATCTCTTTTAAATTTTTAAGTACGGTCTGGCTGCGAGGAGTCTCTCCTGTCACATAAAGTTTTAATACATATTTTACTGCCATAGTAGCCCCCTTTCCCGCCGTCAGGCAGGTTATTCTTCATATTTCACACCCATCTTTATTCCACCTTTTTCAATTTCATAACTTAAGATTTCCTTGGAATGATTGCTTCCGCGCAGTTTCAGTACATTAATAAGCTTCTTTACCTTCTGGCCACGCTCCACAAAAAGAAGCATAACAATCCCATCTGTTAGTGAGCTTAAGCGCATATGAGTGGTTGAAAGGCTGCTTAATAACTGGCCGCGCTCTGCTGCAAAACTCAATGGGAAGATATGATTCATTATACAGGTAACACCGTTGGCCTTAAAATATCCGGACAGTTGAATCAGAAACTGCCTGACTTGCTCTTCGCTCATCGTTTCAGAGAGGAAAGTAGAAACCGAATCTATCACTATCCTCTTGGCATTAATGCTTTCCACGGCAGTAATAATCTGATATAATAATCTATCATTGGAGATATCAATCAAGTTTGTGGAAACAAAGCTAATACTTCCTTCCTTCTCATAGCGGTTGAAATCCCAGCCATGCGCTAAAGCTGTCTTTTTTACCTGTTCTACAGGCTCCTCTAAGGCCACAAAAACCCCATTCTCACCATCATCGATGCCTTGCTTTAAGAAGTGCATGCCAAACATCGTCTTTCCGGTTCCGGTATTTCCAGAAAACAATATCATATGACCTTGTGGTATGCCGCCACCTAAAATATCGTCCAAACCTTTAATACCAAAACGCTTGCGCACCTGAAAATCCGTCTTGGCAGCCACTTTTTCAATTGGGATTTTCGGATAAACAACCAGGCCATGGTCAGTGATCTCAAATTCTACGATGCCGCTGCGAAAACATGTGCCTCTAAGCTTTATAACAAACATCCGGCGCAGGAATTGCTGTTGGCCTTTGATTAATGACAGTTCAATCACTCCATCAGCCACAAATTCCTCCACCCCATAGCGGCTTAAGGCTTGCTCCGGGCCTGACTTTTCTGCGGTCATGAGCACAGTAACTCTTAAATCCTTTAGCTCGGCAATAATCCGATAAAGCGTCTGTCTGACCGCATCTTTATTCTGGAATCTTGAGAAAAGGTTATCCAGGCCATCTATCACCAGCCGTTTTGCCTTTACTTTTTTAATGGCATACTTTATCCTTTCAACCAGTGGGCTTAAATCATAGTTTTGACCACTCTCAACAGTCACATCTTGAAATGCGCCAGCATCTACAAAGGCAAGCTTTTTCTGAGCAATGAGTGAAGCGTAATTCCAGCCGAATCCCATGACATTCTTAATGATATCCCTCTCGTCTTCTTCAAAGGTGACATAGACGCCGTTTTCTTTAAATCGAGTTATCCCCCGATAGATAAACTCATTCAGTATAACCGTCTTCCCCGTTCCTGTTTCACCACTGATCAAGGTTGCTCTGCCTTTGGGCACTCCACCCATAAGAATCCCATCAAAACCATTGATACCCGTAAAAGCTTTTTCTACTGCACCTTTTTTTGTTTTGCTTTGCATTTTCTCCTCCTTAATTTACGGCCTTGGTTTTAGTGCCTCCAAATCCAGACTAACAATTTGTCCCACAGTCTCTTTGGGTTTTATCTTGAAGAAGTCATAGAAGGAACGGCTGGCGGTGACCACCCTTAAATCTTGATCCAGAACGATTAAGGGTTCATGTATGGTGTTGATGATGTCATTTGATAATTTCTGAGATGCTGTTGTGTTTTTTTTCGCAGACATTTTCAATTCCTTGCTTTGGGTTATGCCTTGAGCTATCGATTGATCGAGTACCCTTCAACATAAATTAATTTTGCATATAATCCGTCGTGCACTATAATCTGGTTTTGGTAAAATAAGCAGCACGGCGGCCACAAGAGACGCACCGGGTCAGTGAATAGCCTGTAGATGTAGTTTAATGATATTACTTTGTAAATACAATAATTTAGAACGATGGGGGGGGGTAGTTACTGCCGCTGTGCGGAGTTTGTCTAACCAGGCAGATGAACTTATAACCAATTCCCTTAAACATTAACCCACCCATATGATAAGTCAGTTAAAATTATAAGAATCTGATCTGTTCGTTTTTACATTTATTATTACTTTACTCTCAAATACTATTAAGTCAATATTAATTTAGGGCTATCAGATGTTTCTTACCATTGGAAATCGATCAACTTTTTCTGAATTATGCTGCCTGTGGATTACAGGAAGCTATAAATATCGATCCCGACCCTATTTATTTACCATCCACCATCTTCTTCAATTCCCTTCCCACCTTGAAAAACGGCGCTTTCTTAGGTTTCACATCTACATGTTCCCCATTTCTAGGATTCCTTCCTTTATAAGCTTTATATTTACGAACAGTAAAGCTCCCAAATCCTCTGATCTCAATCCTGCCACCACTTTTGAGGGTATCTGTAAAACCATCAAAGACAAGATCAACTATTTGTGTAGCATTCTTCTCGGTAAGATTGTGTTTTTCTGCTAATTTTAAAATTAAATCTGATTTATTCATACCAAACTCCTTATAGGAATGATTTACAATGTTTGTTTTCCCAACTGCTCACACCGATCTCTTATACACACCACTAGCGTTTCCAAATCACTTTCCGGCAAATTCATTAAAAAGTCCAGATCAACATCTGTCTTCAGTAATTTTTTGATGATTTCCAGTAACTCCGTTTTTTCCATCATAGTATTTCCGTGTTTAGTCCCTTCATTTTTCATTATAGATCGCCACAACATGTAAATTTATGTCATTACAAATTGACCTACTTTAAATATTTGTACCACAAGTTAAGTTAGAGTTCAGCTCCGCCGCTGGCTGCCAGGGCACCCAGTTTGATCGGGGAGGAAACTTTTTTGTTGCGCCATTGCCTTACCAGGTCTATCAAGCGTTT
>Ga0224555_1002616_pt1 | contig 20552 bp, 21 predicted proteins | sample 714S23034metaG_FD_180687 | JGI IMG/M metagenome (GOLD analysis project Ga0224555, IMG submission 180687) | Peat soil microbial communities from Stordalen Mire, Sweden - 717 S2 30-34 | ecosystem: Environmental > Terrestrial > Soil > Wetlands > Peat | place: Sweden: Norrbotten County, Stordalen...
ACAGGCGGCTTCGGGGCCATCGAGATGGAACCGACGGGCGACGAGGATCGTCCGGCGATGTTGTGGGCGGTGGATGGGGCATCGATTCGTATTAACGGGCGCTGGGACGGACAGGCGGAAACTCCGCGGTATGCGCAGGCGATGCCGGGACAACTGGAGTCTAGCGCCGTGGAGTTGCTCGACAGCCAGTTGATGTACATAAGAATGAATCCGCGCACCTTTACGCCTTTTGGGCTTGGTCCGTTGGAAGTGGCGTTCGAAACGGTAAATCAGTTTTTAAGCGCGCACCGGTTCGCGGGCAAGCTGGCGGCCAATGCTGTTGCGCAGTACGCACTATGGCTGAACGAAGCCACACCGGCACAGCACGACCGGCTGATTCGCTGGTGGCAGGATGAGATCGAGGGAACGGGAAGGGTGCCGCTGATCTCGACCGAGCAAAAGCCGGAGGTACTCAGGTTCGCGCAGGGGACCGACGCGGACTTGCGGCTGGCCTGGCAGGAATTCTTGATCAGAATGATAGCGAATGCGTTCGGTTTGCCGCCGCTGATGCTGGGACTCGAGGCAGACGTCAACCAATCGACCGCTTCAGAAATGGCCGATGAGGCATTTCGCGGGGCGATCTCTCCGCTGGCGACATTGCTGGCCGGACATATCACACGGGACCTGTTCGGTAAGTGCATCGGATGGCATGAGTTCGAGTTCGTCTTCAATGAACTGAACGCGCGGGACGAGCAGACCGAATTGGCAGTGCAGGTGCAATTGCTGCAGGCCGGTGTGCTGACAGTGAATGAGGTGCGAGCCATGCGGGGACTGGGCCCACTGGGGAGCGATGGCTCCGTGCAACTGGCGGGCGAAGCAAGATAGCGGACGGGTTGAGGGAATGTAATCCGGCGTAAGGCCGGGCAGAAGACAACTGGCTGTGTGAGCGAGAGCAGATGGGCGGAGAGCGCATGCGATTGGAAGCGATGGCGGTAAAGATTCCCCATGTGGATGGGCACCCCAACAGGGTGGCGTTCGAAGGGGTATTGACGGTGGTGAATGCAGCCAGCGACAAGGCTCCGGCCGGAGCGCGGGGACACCGGGTGATGCTGACGCGCGAGGCCGCGGAAAAGGCGCTGCCTTCGTTGCTGGGCATGGCGGTGGATTACCGGCCCGGATGGGATGGTCACGATGCCCGGCGCAAGATCGGGTTACTCACTGAAGCAAACCTTGTTGGGCGGCGGCTGGTGGTGAGTGGTTACCTGTACGCGCGGGATTTTCCCGAAGTGGCCGAAGCGATTCTGGCGCACGCTGCTCAAGCGATGGGGATGAGTTATGAGCTGGCCGATGCGCGGGTGGAAGATATGCGGGCCGAGGTGTGGAAGCTGACCCGCGTGACCTTTACCGGGGCGGCCATTCTGTTGAGGGAAAAGGCAGCCTACAAAGAGACAAGCTTCCGCATGGCAAGTTAGCGGGTCAGCAAGTGAACAAATTGCGAAAGAGGCTCCGTAGATCGGAGCCTCTTTCACTTGAAGATTTAATCGTCAGCGAACTGGCCGTTTTGCGAATGACATTCATGAAAAACGAGAAAGGATGGCTATGGAAAACAAGGAGCAGGAGATTGCGGAGCGGCTGGAAGCCGCGACGAGTTTGCTGGAGAAAACGCTAACCTGGCTGGAAGAGCAGCAAGGCGCATTGACCGGCGAGGTAGAGAGGATCACGGCCACCGTCGAGCAAAGCAGGCGGGAAACGGAATTGGCCGAGAAACTGGCGGCGGTGGAGAGGGAACTGGCGGAGGTAAAGGCAGCAGCTGTGCCAGCGTCATTGAACCCGCTGCGCAGGACGGTGCCAGCGGCTACATCGGAAATGCTCGCCAAGCATGGGATAGCCGAGGGCCCCGTCGACGTGCGGACCCTGGACGCGGCACTGGCTGGCTTGAGTCTTGAGCAACGAATCGCTGTCAAAAGCCAACTGCTGCGCGCGGGGGCGATCGCCTGAAGGAAGCCTTCAGCTTTTGGCTATCAGCTTCTAGCCAAGAGCTTGAGAATCCTCGGCCGGCAGTCGAGAAACAGGCCGAGAAGTAGCGGCAAGGAATCAATCCAGAGATCTCGACAAAGCTGGAAAGATTCCTTCCGGAAACATGCTGGATTTACCGCTCGGGCAGATAGGCCGACAGCTAGAAGCTAGTAGCTGAAAGCCCAATTTCGAGCAACGACTGGCCCCATGGAGGGGGCGGAAAGAGCCTATGAACGCAACCTTTGCAGACATACACGCAGCAGCGGATTTTATTGGGCCGGGCGCAATCGAAGTTCCGCTGTATCAGACCGAGATATTCGACATCTGCCGCCGTTCGAGCCCATTCGGACAGCGCATCAAGCAGGTTCCGGCGACCGGACATCCGTCGCGGTTCTTTGAGGAGACGGCGCTTCCGAATCCGGGAACGGCCGGCTTTGTGAACCCGCGCAGCATCGTGGCTCCAGTGGTGAGTCCGACGCGGGTAGAGCGGAGTGTGCCGTTGAAGGCGATCGTTTCGCAGATCAACTACAACCTGTTCGACATCGAACTGGGCGACCAGCAGAAGCAGTTTGCCTATCTGCAAGCAAAAGACCTGGTTGACACCGTGAGCGGCGTGATGGTCGCACACGACGTGGCCCTCTGGAACGGGAACGACACCAGTCTTGCCTCGCCCACCACCACGCAATACATGGGCGTGACCGCGCAGATCCTTGCCGGCGGCAACACGGTCTCAATCGGCACAACGGCTTCAATTGTAGATGGCATCAAGTCGGCGGTAGCGCAGATGGTCGCCAACAACGGCTACTATGTGCGGCCCACGGCGATCTACGCCAACCCGGTGCTGCTGGACCTGATCGACCGCGAGATGAAGACCGAGTTCAACGTGGTTTTGAACACCGACAACATTACGGGTGGGATTCGGGTAAAGATGTTGTCGACGCAGGCGGGCGATCTTCCCCTCATTCCGGACTGGAGTCTGAGTTATACAGGCACGCCGGGTTCGGGATCAGCGGTGCTGCCGGCTTACATCGTGACTGAAGATCTGATTGAGTATCACTGGCTCGGCGATCCCACGCCTCGGATCTTCCAACTGAGTCTGCCGGGCTCGCTGACTTACCAGTATGTCGCGGTCAAGTTCGGCGCTCCCGTAGTGAAAGGCGCCAATTATGCGCACTACCAGGTTCTGGTGGACCGGTAGTCAACATGTCGGTGATCTTGCGTGTCGGCGAGTTAGTCGACTGACAGGAAACTAAGGAACGGGCGGGAGTGATCGGAAGATTGCTCTCGCCCATCCGACGGGATGACAAAAGGGAAGGGTGGGGTATGGCATATCTGCAGCCAGCGGATTACCCGAACTATGGATTGCCGGTTGGGACGACCGCGGACTGGATAACGGCAGCGACGGCGCTCATCAATAGTTACTGCAGGCGGCCGGACCTGAATGTAATTCAGTACACAGAACGGTTGCGTCTTACTAGCGGTGCGCAAACAGTACGGCTGAGTTACCTACCTCTGGCGCCGTTGGGGACGGCGGCGACAGCACTCGTGAACATCGAAGGCCGTTACGCTCGTCCACGGCGCGGAGAAATCTTGAGCGAGCCGATGTCTGAAGTCGCATGGGCATTTTCATTGCCTGGCCAATGGACGGCGATCGATCCTAACTCAGTGGATTATGACCCGAACACCGGCGAGTTGACGCTGCCATGGAACGTGCTGGGGCTACCCTACAACGAAGTTATGGCGACTTACACGGCTGGGTTGGCCACTATCGGCGACGACGTGAAGACGGCGTGCGCGCAGATTGTCCGCAATGCTCAGTCGACGCCCGCTCTGAACGCCAGCAAGACCAAGATCGACACCATGCAGGTGCAGTATTTCTCGAGCTCGCTGATAGACGAAACGGTGCAGGCGTGGCTGCGCCCCTACATAGCGAACAGGCTGGGGTGAGCGATGAGCGATACGGCGCCGCGCAACCCGGTGGGGGCACCGCAGATGCTGGCCGATGCCCTGCTGCGAAGCATGACAGGAACAACGGCTCTTTTGCGGGTGACAACCGCGAGTACGGATACCGGCATGTCGGAAGTTGGGCTGGTGGCAACGGCCTTTGCCGAGGTGGTAATAAGTCCAGTGGTCATGCGGAAGCTACGGCCAACATGGCAGGAAGGCGAAGAGTCGAAATGGGAGCTGCTTGTGTCGGCAACAGGGGTGGAGCAACAGGTTAGTTCTCTCGAGTTGGCTTCGGCACAATCTCTCTTTGCCATGACGCTGGCAGTTACGGTGGCGGGACAGGATTACCTGATTGAGTCGATCGCTGCGAATGAGGCTTTCGGTCAGGTGTATCTCTACCGGCTGCTTTTACGCGAGGCACGACAACAGGCAGTTTGAGTCGCTATCCAACTACCACGGTCGGCTTCTAGCCGGTGACTCGAAGCGCTCGCCAATCAGATCTAACTCACTGCCTGTTGTCTATCAGGTACCCGCTGCTTTTAGCTGGTCATTAGGAGTTCTACTCCATGCAGAATGCGAAAGATTCGTTTTATATGGCGCTTCGTGCGCGCCTGGTGACAACTAATCCGGAACGGACAATCCTGCTGCGTGGGATGGTTCGGCCGGGGATTCTCGTGGAAGAAGCGGAAGCCCCATTCAACCAGCTCCCGAATGACGTGTTCATCCTTCGTTGGCTCGGCATGGGCGTCGATATGGAACTTGGATCTTCCATGACGGCCGAGGAATGCGAGATTGTCTACCAGACCTGCGGAACACAGAGCTTCGGTGGCTTGGACCGCGGCCGTTCGTTGAGTGAAATGGACGAGGAAGTGGTGGCGATTCTCGCACCGTTTTACACGCCGAAACTCAATTACACGGCAACGCCACCGGCAGCAATGTTGACCCAGGTGTTCTGGGATGAGCCCGGATTCGGGCCGGTCGCGGTGCAGCGAGACCGCTTGAGCCGGTCGGCCAGGGTGATGGTTTACAGCTACCAGGAGCAGGGGGAGTGATGGGCACGAATTGGTTTTCAGCTCCCGCTCCGGTAACGCGGCGGGTAAGAGGATATTTTGCGCCAGTGAATCGCTCGGCACAGACGCCGGTTCTTTTCGATGCTGCGGAGCAGGGAGGATTCAGCCTGGATAGTCCGCCCGCCCCTTGGATCAGCCTGGGATGGATTCAGGAGTTTACGCGAAAGACGACGAGCAAAGCTTCAACCGTTTTGACTGGCATTCCGGCAGCGACTCTCGAGCAGGTGCGCGAGACTCTCGAAGCGCAGGTGAGTTTGCAGTTCCTAAGTTGGACAAAGCTCACCATGGCACTGGCCACTGGGTCCCAACACATGAATCTGCTTGCGCCTGTCAGCGGGGCCGCTCCATCAGCCGATGGCGCACAGGCCGCTGCTGCAGTAAATCTACAGAGTGGCTCGACGGCGACGTCGATTGTGCTGGCAAGTGCGGACGCTGCGAAGTTTTCCCCTGGCGCGATCGTTGCCCTTGACGCTGACTATATCGGGCAGACGGGCTATGTTGGCGCTCCGGTCGCTGGCGCCTATGTGCGGCAGGCGCTCACGGATGTGGACTACATCCGGCGCGTGACGTTCAATGTTGCGCTGGTATCTGGGGTAAGCTCTGCAGGTCTTACGCTGGCCGACCCCTTGCCAGGAGGAGTTCCGGCACCGGGAGCGAAACTGCAAGCCGTTACCGGATTCTTAGACCGCGAAGGCGGCAGCTTCTATCAAGAGTGGTCGGCCCTGTTTGTATTGCAAGGTAGCCAGGGAGAAAGGATCTTCTTCCATTATCCGCGCCTGCAAACTATGTCTGGCGCGGAAGAAATAGCCATTCCGCTGGATAGCAAGAACAAGGGCGCGCAGGCTCGGGTGCTTCTCAAGGGGCAGTATCTGGCATTGCCAGTTACCGATCCACTGGATGGAGAGCGAGTGTTGTGTTATCGGAGCTTGCTGCCCGCACATAACTCATTAGTGTAACTAGCGAATAACTCAACAATTCATAAGGCAAGAGAGCCACAATGAAGATTCTGATTCAAGAGCAGGACTATACGGCTGCGCTCGACGCCGTGCGACCGTTGACAATCGAGCGCAAGCTCAACGAGCCTTCGATATGCCGGTTTTGGCTTGGCCTTCCGGCCGGGGGCAGCTTGGTGACTCCCTCCGGCAACCAGTCCATCTCAGTAACCGGCGATGATGGCACACTTTACTTCACAGGTTACATCGTCGTAAGTCCGCTGCCGGAATACGCGGGATTCGGGACCGAGGGCCCCCGCTACAGGATTGCGATACAGGCTCTGAGCGATGAGGTACTGCTGGACCAACTGCTGATGCCACCTAGCACTGGCGTGACGGGAGAGACTGCCGGATCTCTCATGACCGGCTTGGTGATTCGCACCGGTTCCACGGCACTTTCTACCCAAGGCCTCTCGCTCAGTGCTGCAGTAAGTAACTTCATTCCCGATCCAGGAGCGCCGTTCAGCCGCAGTGCCGGGCAGTTGGCGAACGTCGCACGCGCCACGTATCGTGCCGTGAATGGAGAGCTCACGCTTTCGTCCGTTCAGAGCACGGTTCATACTTTGAATGAGAGCGACGGCAGTCTGAGTCTCGCGAATCTCGCTTTTACAGCCAGCGTAAAACGCGCACTTGCGAACGATGTCACTGTTTGCGGCGATCACGAGCCGGTTGCTTATGTGACTGAGTACTTTCTGGGCGATGGCATCACCACCCAGTTCTACTTAACGGCGGACCCGTACTTTCCTGCGTCATCCAAAGCCACAGTTATCCGAGAGCTATTCAACGAGTCTGAAATCGACCAGCGCGTGTGGGAAAATTCTGGCGGTCCAGGCTACCTTTCACTGGGTGCAGCTGGGCTGGCGATGAATGGCGGCAATGGCATCGACGGTCAGACCGTGCTGAGCTGGCTTGATCCAGTGGAGATTGGCGGCACCCTTTTGTTAGAGGCAGTTGGCGTCACTCTCTCTCCTGGCAGCACCGGAATTTTGGCGGGCTTCTTCACCGGAGGGGAAAATGCCGCCGATTGTACCACCGGCTTTCAGGTTACAGCCCAACAAGGAACAGGAGCCGTAACCTTGCAACCCTTCATTCAAGGAACGACAGCCGGAACAACCTTTGCGGTGAATCCAGCCAACCAATATACGCTCCGGGCGAGGGTACATTGCGCAGAGAACATACGGGCGCTGGCAATCTATCGTTCCTTCGGCGACAGCGGGCCAATTACAGCAGGGGGCGAGTGGAATCTGAGCCCGGGCAAGTTACAACTCGAGGTTCAGGAGTTTGTCAACGGAGTGGGCGCGATGCCGGTAACACTCTATGACGGCGCGATTGCAAACGTTCCTGGATCGTGCACTGTAGTGGCCGCCAGCAGTCTCAATCTGATTGGGACCATGCGCGCATTCAACCTGACGAACCTTGGCTCGGGTTGGGTGGTGAGCACGCCTCCCAGCGGCGGGTCGTATACGCGCCGGGTTGGCACTACGGCCGAAGCCGCTGAGTGTTACCTTGAGCGCACGGGCAAGGTTGTGTTCTATACCGGGTATGCGCCGGTGACTGGAGAACAGATCGCGGTAAACTATCGCACGGTAGGCAGGGCGGTGGGGCGCACGGTGAATGCCGCCAGCCAGCAGGCGCTTACGCAGACCGGATCGCCCGCGGTGGCCGCGTGGATCGGTTCGGTCACCGAACCTCCGGCGCGTTGCTCCGCGGACTGCCGCAATGCGGCCCTGGTGATGGAGCAGGCAGCGGCGGGAGTCAGTGCCTTGTGGAGTGGAACCTACAAAGGAACTAAGAGCAGTTTCGCGAGCGATGTGTGGCCGGGCGATGCGCTGCTCTTGAACGCACATTCGACCAATCTGAATGCGCAAGTGGTGGTTCGGGCGGTGCAAGTGAGTTACCGCGCTAGTTATCCGGACTTGGTTGAATATGCGATCACTTTCGCCAACGACTGGGCGGACGATCTGGCTATCAAGACCAGCGCGACAGTTCCGGCCGACACGTGGCTACCGGCGCCGGTTGCTCCCACGGTGCTTGCCAACTTAACGGGGCTTACGGTGACGACGCTGAATGGGAGCACGGTGGGAGTCAGTACTGGCGTGACGCCGCCGACGGGTGGCGGGTTTGAGATTCGGCGGCGTGACTTCGCTTTCATGCCTGGAGAAGATCCGGGGTTGGTCGCGCGCGCACCTTTGCCAAACATGACTTTCTCGCGCGAAACCGCCAACGACCGGTTCTACATCCGGATGTATGACGGCGCGACGCCACCCAACTACTCAGAGTTTTCAACAGCGTTGTTCCTCAACCTGCCACTTGGATAGTAACTTGGATCGTTCCTGGAAATTGAAGGTCAGATGGAGTCCAGCAGATGCGGATGATGAATGAATTCGAAGCGCAGGTGCTGAGCGATCTGAGCGTCCTGAAGACCCAGATGACTGGTTTGATGGGCGACGGGAATGGCGGCCGCATCGCGGAAGTGGAGCGCCGCCTTGAGCGCCATGAGCAGAATTGGCAGCGGGCCAAGGGCTTTCTGGCCGCCGCCAGCGTAGTGTTTGCGGTGATCGAAGTGGCTATTGAAGCATGGCACCGGCATTGATACGCGCACCAAGGCTTCCACTCAGCGATGCGCTTTCACTTTTCGCTTGCTTTCCGAGTCCTCGTATAATCAGCCTTATGACCGAACAGCCGCTGGTGGGCGTGGTGATGGGTAGCCGGAGCGATTACGAAACGCTCTCGGCGGCCGTGGATATTCTGCGCGCGCTTGAGATTCCGCATGAAGCGCGCATCGTAAGCGCGCATCGGACTCCGGACCTTCTCTTTGAATACGCTGAAACGGCCCGGGCGCGGGGTTTGCGTGTCATCATCGCCGGGGCCGGCGGAGCTGCGCACCTGCCGGGTATGCTGGCCGCCAAGACCCTGGTCCCGGTGCTGGGAGTGCCGGTGGCGGCAACGCAACTCAATGGCATGGATTCGCTGCTCTCGATCGTCCAGATGCCCAAGGGTGTGCCCGTGGGGACGTTGGCTGTTGGAAAGGCAGGCGCGGCTAATGCCGCCTTGCTCGCCGCGGAGATTCTAGCTGCGACCGACCCCGTCCTGTACCAACGTCTGGCTGCCTGGCGGGCGGCCCGGACCCAGGAAGTACTCGATCAGAATCTGGAGCAGGAGCTGCCGGGGTGAGCGGCTTCCCTGAACCAAGGCAACAAGAAAGGCCATCGATCGTCCTGCCCGGCGGCCTTATTGCCATCCTGGGGGGCGGCCAGTTGGGGCGCATGACGGCGATGGCCGCGCGCACCATGGGCTACCGCGTACGCGTGATGGACCCCGAACCGGCTTGCCCGGCCAGCTTCGTGGTGGACGAGACGATCGCGGGCCACTGGGACGACGCGGCTGCTGCGCGGCGGCTGGCGACCGGAGCAGATGTAGTCACGCTGGAGATCGAACAGATTGGCGTGGATGCTCTCACGGAAGTGGCGAGGATTGCGCCGCTACGCCCCGGCGTCGAACCCATCCGCATTATCCAGGACAAAACGCTGCAAAAGCAGTGGCTCGCCGATGCTGGATTTCCTGTAGGGCCATTTCATGTGGTGCGTAGCGAGGCGGAGCTGCAAGAGGCCGTTTCTGCGCTGGGCGGAAGCGTCTTTTTGAAGATCGGCCGTGGTGGCTACGACGGCCGGGGTCAGGCACGGATCGGGCTCGATGGGCCGGCAACCGAAGAGTCCATTGCTGCTGCATGGCAGAGCATCGGCGAGCGGCCCGCAGTGGCCGAAATGGCGCTTGACCTGGAATGCGAAATCAGCGTAATGGCCGCGCGCAATCCCTCAGGCGAAGTGCGTAGCTATCCAGCCGCCCGCAATCACCACCAGAACCAGATACTCGCGTGGAGCGTGCTGCCGGCCGGCGTGCCTTCGGAGCTTGAATCACGCGCCGAGGCTCTGGCCGCGGCCACCATTGAACGGCTGGGGTTGGAGGGTTTGCTCTGCGTGGAGATCTTCGTCACCCGTCAGGGCGAACTGCTGGTGAATGAGCTTGCGCCGCGCCCTCACAACAGTTATCACCAGAGCGAGCGTGGTTGTGTCACCAGCCAATTCGAACAGGCCGTGCGCGCGGTGTGTAATCTTCCGCTCGGGAACACGCAGCTGATCACGCCCGCGGCAATCGTCAATCTGCTCGGCGACGTATGGCTCAACGGCACTCCGGACTTTCCGGCGGCCCTTGCCGTGCCCGGCGTGCGGCTCCATCTATATGAGAAGCACACACCCCGCACGGGCAGGAAGATGGGGCATTTGTCAGCGACTGGTGCGACGGCGGAAGAAGCGCTGGAGCGAGTGCTGGAAGCCAAGAGGCGACTTTAGCTTGCTTGTTCGCCCTTTTCCCAGCGTTTGGGCCGGCGGTTTTGCTGTAAAATCTTCTTGCGCAGCCGCAGCGATTTGGGCGTGACCTCAACCATTTCGTCCTCGGCGATGAACTCGATGGCCTGCTCCAGATTCAAGCTCCTTACCGGCACCAGCCGGATGGCTTCATCCGCGCTCGATGCGCGCATGTTAGTCATCTTCTTTTCGCGCACCACATTCACATCGAGGTCGTTGTCGCGCGAGTGCTCGCCGACAATCATTCCTTCATAGACTTCGACGCCCGCGCCTACAAACAAAATCCCGCGTTCCTGCAGGCTGTTCAGCGAGTAAGTCGTCGTCACTCCCTGGCGATCGGAGATCAGCGCGCCGGTGGGCCGCTGCGGAATCTCTCCCTGGTAGGGGATATATCCATCGAACAGCGCATTCATTACGATGGTCCCGCGCGTCTCGGTCAGCATCTCGCTGCGCAAGCCGATGAGCCCGCGGCTGGGCACGCGGAATTCCATGCGGACGCGTCCCGAGCCGTGATTGTGCATCTTGGTCATCTCGCCTTTGCGTGGTCCCAGTTTTTCAATCACCACGCCGGTATGAATCTCAGGCACGTCGATGGTCAGGTGCTCAACCGGTTCCATGCGCACGCCGTCTACCATTTTGGTAACGATCTCCGGGCGTCCGGCCATCAGTTCGAAACTCTCGCGGCGCATCATCTCAATCAGAATCGCAAGTTGCAATTCGCCGCGGCCCAGCACCTTGAAGCTGTCGGGCGAGCCGGTATCTTCCACGCGAATGCTGACGTTGGTCAGGAGTTCCTTTTCCAGGCGCTCGCGCAGATTGCGGCTTGTGACATACTGTCCTTCGCGTCCCGCAAACGGCGAATTGTTCACGCTGAATTGGATCGCAATTGTCGGCTCGTCTATTACGATCAGCGGCAGCGGCGAAGGATTATCGACGCTGGTTATGGTCTCACCAATGGTGATGCCTTCCACGCCGGCGACCGCGATAATATCGCCCATGGTGGTTTCGGTCGTCTCGGTTCGCTTGAGGCCATTGAATGTGAAGAGCTTTGTGATGCGCGTCTTCATCAGGCTTCCATCGCGCTTTGAGATGGTCACGTCGTCGCCCGCGTGCAGCGTTCCCTGGAAAACGCGGCAGATTGCGATGCGGCCAAAGTAGTCCGAGTAGTCGAGATTGGTTACCAGAATCTGCAGCGTGCCTTCCGCATCGCCGGTGGCGGCGGGAATGGTCGAGACGATAGTCTCGAACAATGGCTGCAAGTCCACGCCCGGCTTCGCCGGATCGAGTGTCGCTGTGCCAGCTTTGGCCACCGCGTAGAGCACTGGAAAATCCAGTTGACTCTCGTCCGCATCGAGGTCGATGAACAGGTCGTAGATTTCGTTCAATACTTCCTGCGGTCGCGCGTCGGGCCGGTCAATCTTGTTAATCACCACGATGGGCAGCAGTTTGGCTTCAAGCGCCTTTGCCAGCACGTAGCGCGTCTGCGGAAGAGGCCCCTCTGCGGCATCAACCAGGAGCATCACACCGTCCACCATCTTCAGTGCTCGCTCCACCTCACCGCCAAAGTCCGCGTGGCCCGGCGTATCCACAATGTTGATTTTACCGCCGGCAAAGTTGATGGCCGTGTTTTTGGCAAGGATCGTAATGCCACGTTCCCGTTCAAGTTCGTTCGAATCCATCACCCGCTCAGCCACCTGCTCGTTGGCTCGAAAGGTCCCGGACTGCCGCAGCATGGCGTCTACCAGCGTCGTCTTTCCATGATCAACATGGGCAATGATGGCGATATTGCGTATCGTCTGGCTCACAAATGCAAAATTCCTTTTCTTGGGTTCGGCTGCTCGGGCCGTCAGGTTGGGAACGATAATGGGGCAAATCACCGCACAGTGCGGCACTTTCCATTCTACCAGCATTGATCGTTTCGCCGGATGCGCAAGCATTAATCCTCTCGCAACCGTATTCCCAGGTTGACGCGAAGCCAATTATACTTTTCGGAATGCGAATAGCCATTCAGCACTGTTTTCACCTTTCGGGCCGTCTGCTGCACACGCGGATCGCTCGCCGCTTTCCAGCGTTCACGTTCTCCCTCTGTGCTTTGGCGCTGCTCTTCGCCAACGGGTCCGCGCCCGCCGCCGCACAAGCCAACGCTCCAAAGCGCTTGCTGATCTATTCGATTGACGTCGAGGGCGGCCAGTCCACATTGCTTGTTGCTCCGTCCGGAGCTTCGCTCCTTGTCGACGCCGGTTGGCCAAACAACGACGGCCGTGACGTGGAACGTATACAGGCGGCGATGAAAGATGCGGGCGTCACGCGTCTCGACCACGTCTTCATTACTCACTTCCACGTCGACCATGTAGGAGGCGTGCCGGAGTTGGTCAAGCGCGTCCCTGTCGGCGAGTTCCTCGATCACGGCCCCAACCGCGAGGACTCCGACATCACGCGTCGCGACTTTGCAGCGTATCTGAAGGCAATTGAGGGAAGGCCTCGCCGCATTGTGCATCCCGGCGACACCATTCTGCTCCCGGGCCTCAACGTCGTCGTGCTCGCTGCCGACGGCGAGCACATCTCCGCAGTTCCAGGCATCAAGCCGGCGCCGAATCCATACTGTGCCACCGAGCGCCAATGGCCTGACGACCCATCCGAGAATGCCCGATCCGGCGGCATCCTCGTCACCTTCGGAAAGTTCAGGTTCCTCGATCTTGGCGACCTCACAGGCGCCAAAGAGGTTGCGCTTGTCTGTCCCAACAACCCCATACCTCCCATCGATCTTTACGTGGTCGACCATCACGGTATGGATCTCTCCAATTCGCGCGCCCTGGTCGATGCCATTCATCCTGTCGTCGCCATCATGAACAACGGTGCGCACAAGGCCGGAATGCCCGAAGCATGGCAGACCGTGCATGACAGCCCCGGCATCGAAGACCTTTACATGCTGCACACCGCGGAAGGCTCCGACGCTGCTCACAATAGCCCCGAGGCCCTGATTGCGAATCCCAAAGGCGCCTCGGCAGATGGCGCATACTTCAAAGTCGTCGCCTCCTCCACCGGCAGTTTTTCCGTCACCAACTCCCGAACCGGCCAAACCAGGGAGTACCCAAGGAAGTAAATGGTCGCAGCGAATGCCGCGTTTCAGGCCCTGGGGTAGCTCCTGGTTAGGCAAAATCACGAAGACAAAGCTCGCCTTCTCAAACCGGGGGCCCGGGATCCGCCGGCGGTAGGCGCACGCAAGACAATTCCGTTGCACAATGAACCGCCCCGGCTGCAAGCTGGTACCAATGCCGGAACTCCCTGACATCGCCGCTTACATCACGGCTCTCGAAACCCGCATCCTCGCGCAGTCCATCGAGCGAGTCCGTCTGGCTAGCGTCTTTCTGCTCCGCACCGTCGATCCCCCGCTCTCCAGCGTCGAGGGCCGCACGGTCAGGTCCCTTCGCCGTATCGGCAAACGCATCGCCATCGGCGTCGAAGGTGACTTATGGCTCGTGCTGCATCTCATGATCGCTGGCCGTCTCCATTGGCGCCCTCCGCAAGCCAAATTGGCAGGCCGGCAAAATCTCGCCGCACTTGATTTTCCTTCCGGCTCCCTCGTCCTCACTGAAGCGGGCAGCAAGCGCCGCGCTTCACTCCATGTTCTTCGCGGCGAAGAGGCTCTTCAATCGATCGATCCCGGTGGCATTGAAGTCTTCTCGACCGGCCTCGACGGCTTTCGCGCCGCTCTCACTCTTGAAAACCGAACCCTTAAGCGTGCTCTCACTGATCCACGGCTGGTCAGTGGGATCGGCAACGCCTACTCCGATGAGATTCTGCACGCGGCTCAGCTTTCTCCCATTGCTCTCACTCATAAGCTCAATGCCGGCGAATGGGATCGCCTGTTCGCCGCCACCCGCTCCACCCTTACCCTCTGGATGGATCGCCTGCATACCGAGGCCGAAAAGAGCTTCCCAGAGAAAGTCACCGCTTTTCGACCCGAGATGGCCGTGCACGGCCGCTTCAACCAACCCTGTCCCCGATGCGGCCAAAAAATCCAGCGCATTCGCTATGCCGATAATGAAACCAACTATTGTGCCAAATGCCAGACGGGCGGAAAGGTGTTGGCGGATCGCAGTTTGTCGCGTCTCCTCGGTTCCGACTGGCCGCGAACGCTAGACGAGTTGGAATCCCTCAAAAGACGTTGATGGCAAGCCATTTGCCAATACCCCATTCGTGTGTTGTCTATCCTGAGCCCGTAGTACTTCAATTACCTTGACTTTGACTTCCTGCTCCCGCAAAGTGGTGGCGCGACTCCTTGTAGCCAATCCAGTGATTTCTAACATTTCATTGGATTTCCAGGCACCCGGAGCCGGAAATCAACTCAACGCGGAGGATTCTCGATGCATTTTCTTCAGGTCAACTTTGCGGCAGTGCTAACCGCGGCCGTGATTCAGTGGGTACTCGGGTGGCTCTGGTATGGTGTCCTTTTCAGCAAGGATTACAAGGCTCTGGTTCAGAAAGAAGGCGCAAAATCGTCTAGCTCGGCTGGCGTCTTTGCGCTCACCTTCATTGCCAACCTTATCCTGTGTTTCGCGCTCGTGAAAATCATCACTCTGCCCGGTGCAAATGGAACGACTTTTGCGCGCGGGTCTCTCATTGGTGCAGTGTGTGGGCTTGGCTTCGTGGTCCCTCCAATGTTTGCCCAGCACATCAGCGAGAAGCAGCCATTCAAGCTATTTGGCATCAACACCCTATACTGGCTGATCGCCATGTATCTGAGCGGCGGCGTTCTGGCCATCTGGCAATAAGCGCATTCTCCGCGGTGACCATGGGCCGGCGTCGATGTGCGGCAAGTGGCGTTTTCGCTATCCGGTGTTCCCAGCGGCATCCCTCCGCCGCTCGGGGGTGAAGCGAAGCGCCACTCGTCACGGTCCTGAAAACCGCTCGCAGTCACTGTGAAAATGCACCCGTGATAAGGACAAGGGCCTGTCGCGACGACCAGAGCTGTGGCTTTGGCGTTTGGGTTGTGCTTGTGTGGAACTGTCTAGTCCTAAAATAGAATTTGTGAAAAAAGCGGTGATTGCGACGGACGGGGCGCCTGCGGCTATAGGGCCGTATTCACAGGGCGTACGCTCGGGAAATCTGATTTTTACGGCGGGACAGATTCCGCTCGACCCGGTGACACAACAGGTTGTGGCCAGTGGCATTGAGGATCAAACCACCCAAGTGTTTGAAAACCTGAAGGCCATCCTCGAGGCTGGGGGTAGCGGGCTCGATCGCGTGATAAAAGCCACCGTCTTCCTCAAGGATCTCAGTGACTTCGCAGCCATGAACGAAATCTACGGCGCGTATCTAGGCAAGGGTGGCACTCCCCCAGCGCGGTCCACTGTTGAAGTCTCCCGGTTGCCAAAGGATGTGCTCGTCGAGATCGAGCTAATCGCGGAAGTTTGACCGACCTTTTCCCTCGTCCAAGCATCCCATCCACTTGGGGCCAGGTGCTGTGCGCCTGGTCCGCACAAAACACTTCCCTTAAGGCGGCAGTAGGAGGTTACTCATGACTGAGACAGCCCAAGAAATGGTGCGCAGCGACGCGGAGTGGCGCGCGCATCTCACGCCGGAGCAGTACCGGATTCTACGCGAGAAAGACACCGAACGGCCTTTTACCGGCGCGCTCACCCAGAACCATGAGACAGGCGATTACCACTGCGCTGGCTGCGGGACGCTCCTGTTTATGAGCGGAGCCAAGTTCGACTCCGGCTGTGGCTGGCCGAGCTTCATGATTCCAGCGGATTCCAAAGTGGTTGAGGAGCACGAGGACATAAGTTTTGGTATGCGGCGCGTGGAGGTGACATGCGCCCGCTGCGGAGGCCATTTGGGGCACGTTTTTCCAGACGGCCCAAAGCCCACGGGGCTCCGCTACTGCATCAACTCAGCCTCGCTTACCTTTACCAGGCAAGAGCCGCATTCCACCAATCAAGAACCGTAGTCCAGGGGCAGCAACAATGAGGGCACAACAAAACCCCGTCCTCGCGGGACGGGGTTTTATGCGGATCCATACGTTACTTAAATCGTTGATTAAGTTGTCTTTATAGCAGTAGGGACAACCTTGGCGGCAGGGCCAGCCTTGGTGATCTTGCCGCTCTTGATGCAACTGGCGCAGACGCGCAGCCGCTTGGGAGCGCCGTTGACCAGAGCCTTCACGGCCTGCAGATTCACGTTCCAGCGCCGGCGGGTTACATTGTGCGCATGTGAGATGTTGTTACCAAACTGCGGGCCCTTGCCGCAAATGTCGCATGTCTGTGCCATCGTTCAACTCCAAATCTTTGTGTGCTTTACGGCTGCCTGAACTCGTTGAGACACATCTGGACACACCAAACCCGGCTTGCCGAATCTCCAGTATAGCGCGAATCAGCGTCTAGAGGGAACTCTGGGGGCTAGGTAGCGCTCAGTGGGAAGCGATGACGGTTTTCGTAGGTTGAACCGGCTGGAGACAGGTGGCTTTCGTAGAGAACGAACTCCGATGCAACAAAGCGGGCGAAATTAGGCGGGCGGTTGATTCTCTGCTGGAGCGTCCGGAGCGGCTGGTTCCGGTCATGGCCCTTTGCGCGGGCCAATGTGATGTGGGGATGGTAGGGCCGCGTCTTGGGAACGAAACCACATTGAGAGGTCGCGGCCATGATGCGCCCGGCGAGAGAAACGAGTTCGGGGGTAGGGGACACATCCGCAAAGAAAACGCCGGCGCGCTCGAAGAAGCCCAGGTCGGCGAGATGGACCGGGACGGATCTCGAATGTACTTCGGCGAGACGAGCGACGACGCACCGGTATTGTTCCTCGTCTGTGTTGCCCAGAAATTGGAGCGTGATATGCCAAGATGCGGGCTCCGTCCAGCGAAGGCCGTCGCCATTCGACCTGAGCCGTACCACGGTGACCTTTAGTTCGGAGACAACAGCGGGCGCGAGCGGCATTCCTACAAACAGTCGCATACGGAGATAGTTTAGGACGTGTTGGTGCGCGGAAGGAGAGCCCGTCGGATGCGCTTCCTGAAGCAAGAGTGGGCAGTGCCTGCGGAGTGACCCGACCGTCGGCAGTTGTTGCAAGGGAAAAAGCGGAAATGCAATTGAAGGTGCGCAGATCGGTGAAGAGACGCGGAGTCGAGAAGGATTACTCCGACGCCAGCGCGATCCGAGCTTGATGGCTAAAAAGTGTGGATTCTTCACAAATTCTCTTGCCAATTCCCGTCCTCGTGGCTTTATCCTTTCTTGGTCCCATCGCGGGCACGTCCCATGTTTTGGGGTTTCGCCGTAATACGGCTATGAAACTCCAGGAAACTCCAACGCGCTGGGAAGACCCCAAGCGCTTCAGCCCAGGAACGAACAAGGAGAAGAGAACTGTGCGGGTGAAATCTAAGATCTGCTGCAAGAGAAGGCTGGGCTGAGACCCGATAAGGCCCAGGAAGTGGAGCAAGTTGTTGTCGAATACATCAAATCCAAGGTCCCTCCAGAGTTCCAGGGAATGTTGGGCTCGGTACTCGGCGACGACTCGGCAGACGGTCAGCAAGCACAATCCGGCGGATTGGGAAGCCCGCTGGGCGAAGCGACCAGCCTGTTCGGCAACAAAGGCTAGCGCACCCGAATTAGGCAATCCCCTCAGGAGCTGTTAGCGCTTGTCAATACCGGGCTTTCGCTGCCGGCTTATAGCTCGCGTTGTTCGTTCCGGCAGGTCCCGAGAAAAGAACTCAAGGAGATACGCATGAAGCTTACTCGCTTTGCCCTCGCCATACTGGCCCTTGCCTCTGCTACCCTATTTGCCGTCATGCCCGCTATGGCGCTGCAGGCCAAGCCGGCCCCAAAAGCTGCGGCAACCTCACCCGGCGCGCCCAAGCCGACGCCCCCAAATTCTGCCGATATTGCGTCTGCAAAAACGAAAGGTCTGGTCTGGGTCAACCTCAATACCAAGGTCTACCACGGCTCCGCCGACAAGGAGTATGGCACGACCAAGAACGGCAAGTTCATGACCAAAGCCGATGCGCAGGCTGCTGGCGCGCGGGCGGCAAAACACTAAGCGTTAACCGATTGATGGCAACTGATGAGCGGCCGCTGGGGTTGTGATTTACGACTCCCGCGGTCGCTTTTGATTGGGCAGGAGCGTTTGTGCTCTTACGGTTTGCAGATCGGCAGGATCTTTGCGCATTCACGCCCTGCAAAACCATTGCGCGGCAGCGCGGCTGAGATTTGGTGCAATAGAAGAAGGGGTGGCCAGAGACGGGATTGAACCGCCGCCGGCCTTTTCAGGGCGTAAATAACCATTATTTGCAACTACTTACACGACGCAGGCAGGCGCTGAGGTCCCCCGAACTACGCGTAAGACGGACCAATCGCGGGTGGGAATTACGGGGGGAGAAACTCGCGCTTTCTGACTCGAATCAGGAAACTCCCAAATGCAACCTTCTGGCTTTTCGGCTTAGGTTCAGTACTGGCGTCGATCCACGATACGCCATCCGAAGAAGATGAAAGGCCTAAAGACCGCGGGAATCTCCGCGCTTGATTTCGGCAGCCTGAAGGCAGCTGCTCCCTCCGTATTCGCAACCCTCTATAGATTCGGCAAATAAATACTGATGTTTTTTACGAATGGTTGCATCGAATGGGGTATGGAACGAGAGGATGCTCGTAAGTTATCTCCAGAGGCACAACATGAACGTCGTGTCCAAGTCATTCGTGCTTACAAACGAGGCGTGAATCGTCGTCAGATAGCTCGAGAGTTTGGCTTGAGTTATTCATCTGTGCGCATGATAGTCAATCGCTTCAAGCAGGATGGCCTGCGCGGCATCGAGTCAGGCCGGCGTGGTCGTCCGGCAGGCAGTTGTCGCACACTCACCCCAAAGCAGGAGGAGCAGATTCAACGCATGATCTCGGATAAGCGCCCCGAGCAACTCAAGCTTGACTTTGCTCTCTGGACACGTGCCGCGGTCATGCTTTTGATCGAACGCGAGTGTACTGTTCGCATCCCAGTGCGCAGTGTGGGCGAGTATCTCAAGCGCTGGGGATTCACGCCGCAAAAGCCCATTCGCCGCGCCTATGAGCAGTCACCCGTGGCGGTTCAAAAGTGGCTCGACGAAAGCTATCCAGGGATCAAGCAACGCGCCAAGGAAGAAGACGCCGAGATCCATTGGGGCGATGAGACGGCGGTGGTCAACACCGATGTGCGTGGCCGCGGCTACGCGCCCAAGGGGGATACGCCAGTGGCCTATGTTGTGGGCGGCACACGGCAGAAGTTATCGATGATCTCCACCGTTACCAACCACGGCAAGACAAGCTGGATGATCATCGACGGCAACTTCAATCACGTACGACTGATCGAGTTCTTCGAGGCGCTTATCAAGCAGACCGGGCGCAAGATCTTCCTGGCGCTTGATAACCTCGGTGTGCATCACTGCGCACCGGTGAAGAAGTGGTTGAGCGAGCATGGTGAGCAGATAGAAGTCTTTTATCTGCCCAGCTACTCGCCGGAACTGAACCCGGATGAACGGCTCAACGGCGACTTGAAACAAGCCCTAGAACTGGTTGCATAAATAGGTTCGGCCTCAGAACAGGTACTTACGTTTGGGGCAGGTGGTTTGTTTATCTTCTGCCATGAGGCAGAAGAAGCGTGAAGTTCTGTTGGACGATGTGCAGTGGAGCGTATTAGCCCCTTTGTTTCCTGAGCCGAAGCGGCGCAAGGACGGACGAGGTCGACCGTGGTCATCGAATCGATCCTGTGTAGAGGGGATATTGTGGGTTCTGCGGACAGGAGCCAGATGGCGCGATCTACCCGAACAGTACCAGGACGGTTCAACCTGCTGGCGCCGGCTGCGGATGTGGGAAGAGGAAGGAATTTGGCTGGCAGCCTGGCAAAAGCTATTGTCGATGCTGGACCAGCGCCGATTGCTGGATTGGGAAGAAGCCTTTCTCGACGCCACGTTCATCACGGCGAAAAAGGGGGCTCGGCAGTCGGCAAAACACGCCGCGGGAAAGGTACGAAGTGTATGGTGGTGGTCGACGGCCAGGGCGTTCCTGTCGGAGTGCAACTTGCGTCCGCGCAGATTGCCGAATGCCGCCTCGCAGATGTTAGCGCTCACCAGAAAACGTAGTTTTTTGATCACCTGCCGGCCCGGCCTTGATGGCTTGGCGTAGTTTGAGGCGGAGGTAGTCGCGGTAGTTTGCTGGGGCGGGGTTTTCCTG
>Ga0224555_1002617_pt1 | contig 20536 bp, 20 predicted proteins | sample 714S23034metaG_FD_180687 | JGI IMG/M metagenome (GOLD analysis project Ga0224555, IMG submission 180687) | Peat soil microbial communities from Stordalen Mire, Sweden - 717 S2 30-34 | ecosystem: Environmental > Terrestrial > Soil > Wetlands > Peat | place: Sweden: Norrbotten County, Stordalen...
GGCGGACCGCTCCCGGCGGGATCTCATCGACCCTTAACTTACCGCCTCGCACTCACGGGCGCTACTCGAATCGCAAAGGAGGAATCAAACTTATAACACAGTAGTATTAGCAGGCTGCGGAAAAAGTAAATTTCCGCTGGCCGGCCCCTAAAGGGGCGTCTGATTTTGAAGTACTTACGGTATCGCTAAAGCGATACCCTGATACGAGACCGGACTTTCCCGCAGCCTATTATGATGAGTTCTACCCCACCTCAACCAACCCGTAACTGAGCGCCCAGCGCGACCGCATTTCCTTGAGCGCCCCATCGATCTCTCCTTTTGATATTTCGGGGTTCGGGCCGGAGATCACGAAGGCAGCCTCGCGTTTGGCGGCTTCCAGCAGTTGGCGATCGCGGATGATGTTGGCGACACGGAAGCTCGGGATGCCTGCCTGTTTCGTCCCGAAAAATTCGCCGGGGCCGCGCAGTTCGAGATCGAGTTCTGCGATCTGGAAACCGTCGTTCGAGCGCACCATGGCGTCGAGACGGCGTTCGCCTTCTTCGGAAACTTTTCCACCGCGCATGAGTACGCAGTAGGATTTCGCCTTGCCTCGGCCGATGCGTCCGCGCAACTGGTGGAGCTGCGCCAGACCAAAGCGGTCGGCGTGTTCGATCACCATCACCGTCGCGTTGGGGACGTCGACGCCGACTTCGATCACGGTGGTCGCGACCAGAATTTCGATCTTGCCCTGCTGAAATTCGCGCATTACGTGCTCTTTTTCGCTGGCATCAAGACGGCCATGCAGCAAGCCGACATGCAGGTTGGGAAAAATCTTTTCCCGCAACTGGCGGTGCATCTGCTCGGCGGCCTTCACTTCGCGCTCTTCTGTTTTCGCCGGGTTCTCCTCGATTACCGGATAAACGACGTAGGCCTGATGTCCGGCTGCGATCTGCTTGCGGACGAAGTCCCACACTTCGGGCGCGCGTTCGTCGGGCAGGGAGCGGGTGACCACCGGCGTGCGTCCCGGCGGAAGCTCGTCGAGCACCGAGAGATCGAGATCGCCGTAGAGAGTTAGGGCGAGCGTGCGCGGGATGGGCGTCGCCGTCATTACCAGGACGTCGGGCTCGGGGTCGGTGGACTTTGAATCGATGGAGCGCCGGGCGTCCCCGCCCGGCTGGACGGGCGAGTCGCCCGTCCCCACACGGGCTTCGTCTGATTTTTTCATCAGCTTCAGGCGTTGCATTACTCCGAAGCGGTGCTGCTCGTCCACTACCACCAGGCCTAGCTTTTCGAATTCGACTCGGTCTTGAATCAGCGCGTGAGTGCCGATTACTAGTTGAGCGTTGCCTTGCGCGATGTGGCGTCGCGCGTCGCGCTTGCGGCCCTCGTCGAGCGAACCGGTCAGGAGCACGATGCGGTATCCGGCGCTTTCGAGAATCTGGCGGGCGGAAAAATAATGTTGCTGCGCCAGAATTTCAGTGGGCGCCATCAGCGCGACCTGATAGCCGTTTTCAATGGCGATGATCGCGGCCTGGAAAGCGACGATGGTTTTGCCCGACCCCACGTCGCCTTGCAGCAGACGCCGCATGGGAGAAGGCGTCTGCATGTCGGTGGCGATTTCTTTCAGCACTCGCTTCTGCGCGGCGGTCGGATGAAACGGCAGTATCTTCTTAATCGCCTCGCGGACGCTGCCGTTAAGATGAAAGGCGATTCCGGTTTGCGCCTTTTGCTCCCGGCGTTTGAGTTCCAGGCCGAGCTCGATGAAGAAGAGCTCATCGAAAATCATTCTTATGTGTGCCGGCGTGCGCGACGATTGCAGATCGCTAAAGCTCTCACCGGCATCGGGCCAGTGCACTTTCCATAACGCCTCGCGCACAGACACCAGGCTCAGGTGCGCGCGCACCGCCGCGGGGATTGGATCGGGAAGGTCAGGGCTCAAATTTTCGAGCGCGAATCGGATAATGCGCCGGAACCAGCGTGGCGTAAGCTTTCCCTGGCCAGTGGATTCGTAGATGGGAACAATGCGGCCGATCTCGAGCGAGGCGGCCGCCCTCTTTTCGGCCTCGTCGGCGCCACCCTCTTCGTTAATGTCGCCGAGAATCTCGAACTGTGGCTGCATGATTTGCAGTTGGCCGTCGCGATCCTCTTCGACCTTGCCGTAGAGCGCCAGCATCTGTCCGGGCTGGAAGCGGCCCTGCAGATACGCGGCATTGAACCACAGGCACTTCAACTTTGTGCGGCCCTGGCCGACCGTAAGCTGGAAAATGGGCATGCGGCGCGTGCGAAACAGTCCCGAGTTGCGGACCTCGGCGATCACCGTCGCCATTTCTCCGGCGCGCAGTTCGGCGACTGAACGCGGGTTCAGCCGGTCTTCGTAGCGAAAGGGTAGGTAGTGCAGCAGGTCGTCGACGGTTGCAAGGCCCTTGGCGGCAAGGACCTCGGCCAGGCGCGGGCCGATGCCTTTCACATACTGCACTGGAGTGGACGGGTCCAGCATCGTAAGCGATGTTAGCAGGAGATGCCGGCAGGAGCGGAGGCCAGGTTGGGCAAGAGCTCCTGGCGGCCCGTGATGCAAGTGCGGTTCGTATCAGGGCATGCCTTCAGACATGTCGAAAGAGCTTAGAATGAATCCGCCTTCAGATGCTAGATCTTGGGATTCAAGCTCCACCACGGGCTGCTGTGGTGTAGAACGTTGAGTAACGACGATGAAGAATTTTCTCGACGCGCTCGTGGCCGTGCTCGCCGGCAACGCGATTTACTTCCTGCTCATGCCCCATCTGCCGGCGGTGGCGCGGCACGCGATGTTCAAGGAAGACTGGGGCCTGCTGGTGGATTTCGCGATCTGCACAGTGATCTTTGCAGGGGTGAAGTATGCGAGGCGGTGAAGTACGTAGAATGAGCAGCCACAAGGGGTTGCTGCTCCGCGATCCCTGTGCGTGACGCTGCAGGAGGTCTCCAATGCCCTGCGGCTTCGATCGTCGTACAATGGTTTTCATGCGAAGAGGATCCAAGCGCGCAGCCAGTAACTCTACAAAGGGTAATGGGAGTCTGGTGGAGCCCTCAAAACGGACGCGTGACCAGGTCGATCGCATTCGCGAGCGCCGAGAGGAAATCCGGCAGAGGGCGGGCATTCTTTCCGATGGCGCCGTTCTGATTCGCGAGGATCGAGATCGCTAGCTTTGATCTGCGTGGTTTTTTCGGCCATCAAACCATGACCCTTATCTTCCGCAAGCCTCTTCCGAACATCGAGCATCCTGAGATGCCAGCCGATGTCGTCATCGTTGGCGGCGGGCCCGCGGGTATGGCTTGCGCGCTGCGGCTTTCGCAGTTGATCGACGATCATAACGCGCGCCATCCGGAAGCCACGCTTAGCAAAGAGAATATCTACGTGCTCGAAAAAGCGCGCGAAGCCGGACAGCACTGTCTTTCCGGCGCGCTGCTCGATCCGCGCTCCATGAAGGAACTGCTGCCGGGATTCGAAGACGAAGCCCCGCTTGACGCCGAAGTCCACAAAGAGGGCGTTTACTTCCTGACGCGCACCGGACACTACCAGCTTCCCATCACGCCTCCGCCGCTGCAGGATCACGGCAACTACGTCATTTCGATCAACCGTTTCGTGAAGTGGCTGGCAGGCAAAGTCGAAGCAGCGGGGATCACGATTTTCACGGGCTTCGCCGGATCGGAACTGCTTTTCGACGGCAATCGAGTTACCGGCGTGCGCACCGACGACAAGGGCGTCGACAAACAGAACCAGCAGAAATCGAATTTCGAGCCGGGCTACGACGTGAAGGCGAAGGTCGTCGTGCTGGCCGAAGGCACGCGGGGATCGCTCACCAAGCAGCTCATCCAGAAGTTCGACCTGATGAAAGACCGCAACCCGCAGACTTATGGCGTGGGCGTGAAAGAGCTGTGGGAGGTTCCATCGGGCCGCGACCGCATCCAAGCAGGCGAAGTCATCTACACGATGGGTTATCCGCTGACCACGAAAGAATACGGCGGCGCGTGGATATACGGCTCGAAAGATAATACTGTGTCGCTCGGCTTCGTTACCGGGCTTGATTATCGCGACCCGCGCCTTGATCCGCAGCATGTGCTGCAGGCGTTCAAGCAGCATCCTTTCATTTCGAAGGTGCTCGCCGGCGGCAAGATGATTCGCTATGGCGCCAAGTCGCTTCCCTACGGCGGATGGTGGTCGTTGCCGCCGCTAGGCGGAGAGGGATGGATGATCGTCGGCGATTCCGCCGGCTTCCTGAATTCCGCGCGTCTGAAAGGGATTCATCTCGCAATCAAAAGCGGCATGTTGGCGGCTGAGACGGCATTTGAAGCGCTGGTGAAATCGGACTCGTCGTCGGTGACATCATCAGAAATACTCGGCAAGTTCCAGCGGCGCGTCGAAACCAGCTGGATTCACGATGAACTCTGGCCGGTGCGCAACTTCCACCAGGGATTCAAGAATGGGATGTATGCCGGGATGTTCAACACCGTGCTGCAGGACATTTTCCCTGGCGGCCTCCGCAACCGCGTGCCCTCGCATGCGGGGTACGAAAACCTGGAGCCGGTCGCCAAGTTGCCCGCCGATGGAGGCGCGGAAGCACACATGCTCGGCCCCGCGAAGGGCGATGGCAAGCTCACCTTTGACAAACTCACCGACCTCTATCATTCCGGCACCAAGCATGAAGAAGATCAGCCGGCGCATCTGCTGATTCAAGACACGAACATCTGCAATGAGCGTTGCGTGAAAGAGTTCGCGAGCCCGTGCCAGAACTTCTGCCCCGCGAACGTCTACGAGATGGTGGATGATTCCGCTGCGCCGAATGGCAAGCGCATCAGTCTGAATCCCGCGAACTGCGTGCACTGCAAGACCTGCGACATTCAGGACCCCTACCAGATCATTACCTGGGTTCCACCCGAGGGCGGCGGCGGACCGAATTACGACGGGATGTAAAGAGGGCAGTTACAAAATACCGATAGCACTTAGCTGGGTCGCCGGGCGTTAGTTCGTCGGAACGGCGCCTAAACTGGTCGAATCCGCGCCCTTAAATGACACGAGCTAAAGGCCAAAAAGCTAAGGCTGGTTCCCCTTCTCAGCCGGGTATATACTGCTCCCGTACTTTTTGCAGTAACCCGGCTATGACCGGGCACGGGGCGCACTCTTATTTTCATACAGCTCCGTGAATAGAACGCTGGCACAGGGCTCTAAGTGTTATTTGCCCTGGACGACTGGCGGGGGGGCGGGAGTCGCTCGCGCGGCGCTTTCCCCGAGAGAGGTTTTGCTTGTGGACGTCCTACTTATACGCCTTCTGTTTGTCCTCATTGTCGGTGTCATATGCTATCTCATCCGTCCGTTTAGCCTGCCCTCAAACTTCGCTGCTGCCGTCGGTCTGCTGATCGGCGTCGCCATCATCGTGTTCGAGTGGAGGCTGCGCGCGATGAGCCTGAAGCGCCTGATCGGGGCCGCCATCGGCAGCGTGCTCGGCATCATTGGCGCTTATCTTTTCGCGCTCGTCATTCGCAACAGCATCCCGGCGAGCGCGACCCAAAGTTTCCTGCAGATCATGGTCATGCTGATCATGGCCTACGTGGGATTGGCGGTCGGCGCCAACAAGGGCGACCTGCTCAACCTGGCAGCGCTCGGGGGGATATTCGGCGGCGAAAAGTCGGGCAAGAAGAGTTACAAGATCCTCGACACCAGCGTCATTATCGACGGCCGGATCGCCGACATCGCTGAGACCGGTTTCCTCGACGGGCTGATTGTGATCCCGCAGTTCGTGCTCCGCGAATTGCAACTGGTGGCCGATTCCGCCGACTCGCTCAAGCGGAATCGAGGCCGCCGAGGTCTCGACATCCTGCAGCGTCTTCAGAAAACGGCGTCGGTCCAGATCCAGATCGTGGAAGACGACTTCCCCAGCGTTCGCGATGTCGATATGAAGCTCATCGAACTGGCCAAGCTGTATGAAGGCAAGATCCTCACCAACGACTTCAATCTCAACAAAGTCGCACAGTTGCAGGGCGTGGCCGTGCTCAACATCAACGAACTGGCCAACTCGCTCAAGCCCATCGTTCTACCCGGCGAAATCATGCGGGTATTCATCCTGAAGGAAGGAAAAGAGTACAACCAGGGCGTCGCCTATCTCGACGACGGCACCATGGTGGTCATCGACAACGCGCGCAAGATGATCGGCAAGACCATCGACATCTCGGTGACCTCGGTCCTGCAAACCACCGCGGGCAAGATGATTTTTGGCAAGTGGGATGAGCGCGGGGCGGTCCGCCACGACGGCAAGGGAGTGCCGCCGCCTGCGCTGGCTGTGGCTCCGGTGACCGGAACCGGCGGACCGCCGTCCGACCCGGCAAAAAAACAAACGCCAGCGGCGGCTGATCGGGCAGCCGACTAGGCTCGCGACCAGTGAGCCGTTAGGCGCAAATCCCACGTCCTGTACTATACTGATCGCCCGTATGAAGGTGTTTGTTATTGTTCCGGCGGCCGGACTGGGGACGCGCATGGCCCCGCCCTCGACCGCGAAGTCGAAGAAAAAAGCACCGACCAAACAGTTCAAGGAACTCGGCGGCGTGCCCATACTTGTCCACACGCTGCGCAAATTCGCCGCCGTCCCGGCCGTCTACGAAATCATCGTTGCTCTGCGCCAGGACGAAATTGCGGGCTTTCGCACCCAGGTCGAAAGGCAATACCCGGAAATCCTGAGCAAGCGCCTGCAGATGGTCGCAGGCGGCGAGCATCGCCAGGACTCGGTGGCCAGCGCTCTGGCCTGCACCGCGGCCGATCCGGAAGACATCGTTCTGGTGCACGATGCCGTTCGCCCCTTTGTTACGCCCGAAATCATTGGCCATGTGATCGAGGCCGCGCACAAGTATGGCGCCGCCATTGCGGGCTGGCCCGCCGTGGACACGGTGAAACAAGTGGAACGAACGGCGGACGGCGCGCTCATCAAAACCACCATCCCGCGCGCCAGCATCGTGATGGCGCAAACGCCGCAGGGCTTTCGCTACGACATCCTGAAGAAGGCGTTTGATGACGCCATCGCCGACGGCTTCCTCGGTACCGACGAAGCTGCACTGATCGAGCGCGCCGGCCTGCCGGTCGAAGTTGTAATGGGCTCGCCGCGCAATATAAAAATCACGACGCCCGCCGATATGGAGCTGGCAGAGTTCTATCTGCAGCACGAAGACGGGAACAAGATTTGAAACCTGAAATGCGCATCGGCTACGGTTGGGACTCGCACGAATTCAAGCCCGGAATTCCGCTCAAGATCGGGGGCGTGACTCTGCAGCACGATAAAGGTCTCGGCGGCCATTCTGACGGCGACGTTCTGCTGCACGCGATCACCGACGCGCTGCTCGGCGCCATCGCCGGCCCCGACATTGGAGCGCTGTTTCCGCCGTCGGACGCGCAGTGGAAGAATGCCGACTCCGCCGTGTTTCTGCGCGAGGCTTTGCAGCGCGTCAGGGCCGCGGGCTACGAGATCTTGAATCTGGATTCCACGCTGATTCTGTCCGCTCCAAAAATCGGCCCGCACGCGGACGCGATTCGCAAACGCGTCGCCGGATTGTGCGGGATTCCCGCGGACTGTGTTGGCATCAAAGCCAAAACGCCGGAAGGCATGGGCACGGATAACGCCGCGATTGCGAATGTGGTGGTGCTGCTGCAACGCTTAGAGAGCTAATCGCGACGGTGGAGCGACGGGGCGTCCCGCCCGTCCAGCCGGGCGGGGACGCCCGGCTCTCCACTAGCTGCTGGCTGACTCCAGCTCCTCGTGCTTGGCTCTCGCTGCTTCAATGAACGCGCGAAAAATCGCGTGCGCGGACTCTGCCACCTCCGGCCCATCGTTCACACTTCGCTCCGGATGCCACTGCACCGCCAGCACAAAATGTCCGGGGGCGGTTCCTTCGAGCGCTTCGATGATTCCGTCTTCCGCGGAACGCGCCACCACTCGCAACCCATCGCCCACTGCGTCCGCGGACTGATGATGCGAAGAATTCACGGCCAATGTCTTCATCGCGCCCACAATCTCGGCCAGCCGTGATTCCGGTTCGATCTTTACCATGTGCGCTTTCGCCACCGCTCGTCCCGCGCTGTGGTTGATCTTCGAATCGACGATCGCCGACTCAATGTGCTGCACCAGCGTTCCCGACCGATGCACATTCAACGATTGCAGTCCGTAGCAGATGCCGAGCACGGGCTTATGCAGATTGTAGGCATCCTGGAGCAGCAGCCCGTCCACCATGTGTCGTTTGGCGTCAGCAGGCGCCGTCTTCTCGTGGCGATCCGCGTTGTATTCTTGCGGATCGACATCCGCCCGGCTGCCGGGCAGGAGAACGGCGTCGCAGCGCTCGATCTGCTTCATCGCCTGCGCCGGGGTTTGGTCCAGTTCGATGCGCACCGGCTCTCCGCCCGCTCCGCGCACAGCTTCTTCATACTGCGGCAGGGCACGCTCGGCATATTCGCGATCGTTCTCGCGATCTCCGGAATGCGGCACAGGAATGGCAATACGCGGCGCGATTGGTTTCAACTCACTCACGTTCAACTCACCCGCTCGATCCCGTCCAGCGCTTTGCGCTGGCGGTAGTTCCGAATTTCCATCCCGAGCGACAGCACCAGCACGATCGCTCCCACGGTAACCGCAAACGGAAACGCGATGTGCCGGTAGGCGAACGCCAGGTTGGGCGCGACGTGCTTCATCTGCGAGTAGACCACGGTCCCCATAATGCTCAGCAGAAGCGCGACCGCGAACGACAGCAGGGTCAACAGAAACGTCATCGCGAATACGCGCGCTGGAATTCCGATCCAGCGCGGGCCGTCCGAACTCGTTTTTGCCATGCCAATAAGCTACACCATCGGTCCCGACCATCGCGACTGATCGCGAATGGCCATGTCCGTCGTCACCGTGCGTTCATACGCTACAATACCGTCATGTCGCAAACCGCCTCCGCGATCACCCGCAGTCCGGCGGAGATCGTGCAAAGCAGCCCGGTTTCACAGGCGTCGAATGGAATCTGCTACGCGCGCTCGGGCGAGATTACCATTGCCGACAACGATCTTGACCGCATGATTGCGGTGGTGCCGGTGCCGGTGGCGGCCGCGCTCAGCCGCAAGGCGTACTACTTTGTGCCGCTCACCGTGACCCAGGGCGATGAGACGGTGATTGCCGACCGCTACGACGTTGCGCTCAGCGACAACGCGGTTTGCCATCGCAACCTGAATCTCGGCGACGCGCAGTGCGTTTTCATCTCGACCCGCTTGATGGAGGACAAATTTTCGGTGGCGTTCGAGTTCTACATCAACGTCGGGCACGCGCTGGTGGAACGCGCGGGCGTGTCGCAGAATTTTGCCGACCTGGCCTGGCAGCAAGTGGAGTCCGGGGTGCGCGGCGAAACTTCACTCGACGCCTGGGAGGCGCGCAAGTTCGCCACCGCCCACGGTCCGGACGCGGAGAAATTCAAAAACGATTATCTTGCCGCCAGCTTCGCGGATGCGATTTCAATCTACCTGCTCTCGCTTTATCTCGACGTCGATTACTACGATCTGCGCGAACGCGACTATCCGCTGCTGGCCCCAACTCCGATGGCCGAACGGCTACGCAAGATTGCCGAGATCTTCCCGCCGAATCCGGGGTTCGAGTTCAACATTTACTATCGGCGACGGTCTTAGAGCGAATCTTCTTTGGGTGCTGAGTGTAACGGCCTGTTCTCCTCGATTCCTTTTTGTGATCTACTATCGGCGGTATGCAAGCTTCCCCAACATCTTGGAAGTGTGAGCCATTCAAAGAGGGCGTACCTCTTCCATATAAGGCGGCGTTTGACAGCGAGCAGTTTGCCCGCCTGAAGGAAGGTCTTGTTCCACAGCAGATGGAAGACAAGTGGTTCATCTACTACAAAGAACCGCATTTGTTTCTACATCGCAGCTGGACAGGGCAGCCGGTCTACCGAGTCGCGCTAAGAACTGGACCGAACGGTGCCGAGGTAACAGAGGCGCTCTTGTCGAAAGACATCCCTGAACCGGCTAGATTTGATTTGGACTATCAGGTAAGGCTCTTGGATTTCTTGGTGTCTAATCTCTTGCTCCGACAGGCAAAGCCATTTCCGGTGCCCGGGGGCCAAACGGGGCCAAGGGGCGTGTTCCAGCATCACATCTCCGGTACGGGCCATCCCGAATCTCCGATGGAATCCAAGAAGAAGTAGTGTGCCCGTTTCAATGGCTGGCGAAATATCCCCATTACACTAACAAGCCGGCGATTTGGAGCGATTTTGCAGTCGGAGTGGCCGCCGACTGCGGAGATTCGCTCCGCTGGACGGCCGGGGGCGGCCGTCCCTACGCGAGCAGACCTGGCGCATGGTTATTTGCTCGAGAGCACGAACTGGTTCCCGTCGGCATCCTTGAAGATAGACGACGTTCCCCACGGTTCCTTCTTCGGCTCTACCGCAAATTCCACGCCCTTGGACTTCAGCGTCTTGGCGGTCGCAAACACGTCATCCGTCCAGAACGTGACCGGCTGAAATCCGCCGATGCGGTTTTCATGGCCTTCCGGCGTAAACAGAACGAGCTGCGATTCGGCGCCGGGGATGCCTAGCTCAATCCAGCGCTGCGCTCCAAAGGGCTGGTCGGTCATTACGCGGAAGCCGAGTTTTTCGGTGTAGAACTTCAAGGCGCGATCCTGATCGTGAACCGGAACGCAGGCGAACTTGATACCACGAATCATTTGCAGTCTCCTGAATGAAATGGCGAAGCGGTTCGAGAATAGAAAAGGGCGTGCGCAGATGCAATCGCCTATTTAATGCTATATTTACTATCGGTATAGCATGATTTCGCTCGATGATTGCGATCAATGATTTCGCTCGATGACTACGTAATCGACGTGCTGATGCGCGACCTCGTCGGCCATGACCGCCGCGTGGTCAGCTTTCTGGTCTATCTTTGGTTTGCCGGCGAGCAGGGAAAAGAACAGCGAAAAGGAAATGTGGTCGAGGCCAGCTATCGGCAGATTGCCGAGTGCATCGGAGTGTCAAAAAGTTCGGCGCAGGCTGCGGTCGCCTGGCTCATCAAGAGAAAGTTGCTGGCGTGCACAAAGAAGACTGTGACTGCCACACCGCGGTACAAGGTCTTGACGCCCTGGCGGGACTATGAGAGCCGCAGCCGGAGCCGCCCCTGAAGGGGCTTTTAATTCCTGAGAGCCTTACGGTATCGCTAAAGCGATACCCTGATACGGAGCCCTGATACGGAGCCCTGATACGAAACCCTGGGTTTCCCCACCTTGATAGGCCCGCGCCATTCCGGCGCAAACGTTGCCGTCGCGTGAACCGGGGTTACGCCGCGCTCTTCTTGGTGCCAGCCTTTTCCAGCACTTCCAGAAACGCTGCCAGCCATGCCGGATGCGCGGGCCATGCCGGAGCGCTTACCAGGTTTCCATCCACACAGGCTTTGTCGATGGGGATATCGGCATAGGTTCCACCCGCGGCCACTACGTCGGGACTGACGGCGGGATAGCAACTGCAGCGGCGGCCTTTGAGCACTCCGGCGGCAGCCAGCAGTTGGGCGGCGTGGCAGATGGCCGCGATCGGTTTGTTCTTCTCCGCAAAGTGACGGACGATATCGAGCACTCGCGGGTTCAGGCGCAGATATTCGGGTGCGCGGCCTCCGGGTACGACCAGCGCGTCGTAGCTCTCGGGATGCACTTCATCAAAGGTCGCATTGAGGGTGAAGTTGTGCCCGCGCTTCTCGCTGTAGGTCTGGTCGCCCTCGAAATCGTGGATCGCGGTGCGCACCGACTCGCCCTTCTTTTTGCCCGGACACACGGCCTCGACCTGATGTCCGACCATCTGCAGGGCCTGGAACGGCACCATGACTTCGTAATCTTCGACGTAATCGCCAACCACTATGAGGATTTTTTTCTGCGGCATGAGAACCTCCAGGAATATTGTGACAGAAGCGGAGGTGAATGTGCAGCGTGGAGGCTGGGGAAGAAGTCGACCGTTCTGCGCGCGGCCCCTGAAGGGGCGTCTGATTCCGAAAAACCCTTGGTATCGCTAAAGCGATACCCTGATACGAATCCCGCAGAATGTGAAACTTTGTCTACTTTCGCAACAACGAGCGCCCCTCATCATGAGCCGGGATCATCGCAGGCGAGGAGAATCGACCGTGGTCGCACCTTAGTGCCCTTGGCGGTCTGCGCGGTTACGGCTTATGCTGAAAGTAGATTGAAAGGCTCAGGTTCCGTTTGCCGATGATTTCGCTTCGTCTCTACACCCTGGCGCTGGGCGCGATTGGCGTGGGTCTCGCCAGCTATGCCCTGCTGCGCCGCAAACCCAAGCACGCGAAGGACGTCGAACTCGAACGCCGCACCTGGTTGAATACGGTCGGGCGCATCACCGATGGCACGGTGATCGATGTCCAGGAAATCACGGTGGACGCGAACCGCGACGCCACTATGCTGATTTATCAGTACGACGTAGCCGGCGTTTCCTATGAGGCCTCGCAGGACGTCACCTATCTTCGACAGTGGATCAATCTGCATTCCTGCCGGCTGGGCGTGCCGACCTCGGTGAAGTACGATTCGCGCAACCCGGGAAATTCCCTGGTGATTGCCGAAGGCTGGATGGGGCTACGACAATGAGAAGCAGGCACGGAGTAAAGGTGAGGTCAGAAGTTAGAAGTCAGATTGCAGAAGTTTAAGTCTGTTCACTTCTGCAATCTGACTTCTGACCTCTGACCTTTATTTAGAGTTTCCCTAACGCCATCGCGGCCATGTAGAGAACTTGTGCGGTTGCCAGGCCGATCCAGATGCGCTGGCGAATACGGGAACGGCGCAGGTCGCGCAGCAGATCGGCGGCAGTGAGTTGGACGACCGGATCTTCCCGCTTTTCCGCCGGCAGCGCCGCCGGTTGCAGATTGACTGTCCTCATATCGGCTGGCTTCGGCTTGTCGGGATAAAACACCTTGGGCGTGTCCACCACTTCCGACCACAACGGGAGCAGGATCCATGACTTCGGAATGATGTCCAGAATCGGCTTGGAAGTGAGATTGAGAGCCGGCAGGGTTTCGGGCGCGACGCGATCGGCCAGATTGCGGAGCAGCGAGCCCCACCAGAAATGGCTGAGTTGATCGGTGATGAGTTCGCCGACATCGACCGGCCGCGATTCCAGTTCGAGCGGCGGCAACGTTTCCGGCGAGATCACGTCGCCGATGTTGGTGAACACGGTGCGAAACCAGGGCAGGCGGAGACGCTCGCCAAGCGCGAGGCCGACATTCACCGGGCGTGAAGTGAGCTCGAGCGGCGGTAGCTTCTCGGGCGCGAGGGTATCGCGCAGATTACCGGCCAGCGACCTCCAGAGCGGCTGCGTCAGGCTCGGCTTCGGGAGCAAGTCCAGCGGAATCTCGGGCTGCGCCGCCGTGGACTGCGGGTCGGAATACCAGGCCTCGGCGGCATTTGAGCGGTAAGACATAAGATTCGGATTACCCCAGTGCGGCGCCGTCAGCGGCTATCCGCAAGAACCTACTATTGATGTTAGATGCGCGGAGAGCGTCTGTCACGCGCTTTTACGCAGCTTTACAGCCTCGATAGCGGCGTCTCCCGGTGCGTCCAAAGGAGACGGGGCAGCCCCGTCTCTACAGAAGAAAGAAATACCGACGCCAGGCAACTGAAAAAAGATGCGCAATCGCAGCAATGTAGTGGCCGCTCTCCTCGCCCGAATGTTAATTCGTTGGTACATGGACTTTGATGCCGTTGAGGGCGCCCTGGCGTTCAAGCACAATCGCAAGTTGAAGTTTGAAAGGAAGATCGGAAATGGAGAGGCTGGATTGAGCGACGACGCACAGGCGGCAGCTAAAGCGCAACGGCAGCTGCGGCGTTTCGCCCGTCATCGTTTTGACGCGCGCATTCAAGTGTCAGTGTTTCGCGAAGGTATGACGACCACATGCTGGGGCCGAACCAGCGAACTTGGCGAGGACGGCATCGGGGCGACTCTCAGTGCTGAGTTGCAGGCCGGCGAAGTGGTCTCGGTGCAGTTTCCCATTCCGTTCCCGCCACACCTCATCAAAGTGCGAGCGGTGGTGCGCTACAGCGACGGCCTGCGCTGCGGATTCGAGTTTCTGGTGGTGACCGACGAGCAGAAGTTGATACTGCGCGAGGTCTGCGTAGTGTTGGCGAATGCTTCCTGAGCCTTTCCGTTTTTCTCCATTTGAAACCTCTCTTGACCTATTACCGCGGTAACTATCGGCGAATAAGCCGGCCCGCTTACCATCGGACTATCGCCAGTGCACGATGGGAAAGGACCGTATGGGTGAGGAAGTCGCCCCGGCAGCAAGTTCGAGCGAACTGCCGCGGGTGGAGGCGCAGCGCAATGCTCCTGAGCACGGTGCGCCGCCGATCCTTACCCAGATCTCCGATCCAGCCCCAGCCACTTCGCCCACGAACGGTAATGCCGCCGAAGTCCCACTCACGGTGGAGAAGGCCCACTTCGAACAACTCATCGAGAACGCGCCGGAAGCGATCAGCATAGTCGACCAAAAGGTATGCATTCTGCGTATCAATGGGGAGTTCACCCGCCTGTTCGGCTTTACCGCGGCTGAGGCTGCAGGAAAACGGCTCGACCAGCTCATCGTGCCACCCGATCGCTACGCGGAAACGGCGTGGATCGCAGAGACCATCAGGACGCAAAGCAAACTTTCACTGGAGACGCGGCGTCAGCGAAAAGACGGCTCACTGGTGGAGGTGCTGCTCTCCACTTCGCCGGTGACGCTGGACGGCAAAAGAGTTGGAGCATACGCCTCCTATCGCGACATCACTGAGCAGAAGCGCACGGAGGAGCTGAATGCCGCCTTATATGCGATTGCGGCGCACAGCCAGTCGGCCGAAGATCTGCAACAGTTTTTCGCCGCCATTCACAATATCGTCGGTCAGTTGATGAATGCGCGCAACTTTTATATCGCCCTCTACGATCCGCTAACTCAGTTGTTGAGCTTTCCCTACTTCGTCGATGAAGAGGACCCGACCCCATCTCCCAAGCCGCTGGGCCGCGGATTGACGGAGTACGTCATACGATCCGGCGAGCCCCTGCTGGCGACAACGGCGGTCTTTGAGGAACTGGAGCGGCGCGGCGAAGTGGAGTCGATCGGTACTCCGTCGCTGGACTGGGTGGGGGTTCCGCTGAAAAGCGGCACAGCTTGCATGGGCGTCCTCGTAGTCCAGACCTACAACGAGAACACCCGCTACGGAGAGCGCGACCGCGAGATTCTGAAATTCGTTTCGCAGCAATTAGCCGCGACCATCGAGCACAAGCGCTATGAGGAGGCGCTGCGCCGCTCCGAGGCCCGCTCCCGCTCCCTGATTTTGAGCGCGGCCTTCGGCATTTGCCGCTGCGGGCTTGGCGGAAGATTCCTGGACGTGAATCCGGCGCTCATCACCATGCTCGGGCACGAATCGGTCGAAGATCTTCTCCGGCTGGATGTGCGGCGCGAGGTTTTCGTCCATCCCCAGGAGTTGGACCAGCTGGTCGAGGACTATCGCCGCACCGGAAGTCTGAGGGGCGTGGAAGTGCAGTGGAAACGCAAAGACGGCCGCGTCATCATCGTGCGGCTGAGTGGCAGCGCCGTCAGCAGCAGCGATGAACCCGAAGAAGTATTGGAACTGATCGCCGAAGATATCACCGACCGGCGTCAGCTCGAAGAGCAGCTTCGCCAGGCGCAAAAAATGGATGCCGTTGGGCGCCTCGCCGGCGGCGTCGCCCATGACTTCAACAACCTGCTGATGGTGATCAACGGATACACCGAGGTGTTGTTGGAGCAGTTGGAAAAAGGCAGCGCCATGCACCACAAGGTGCAGTCGATCCAGCAGGCGGCCGACCGCGCCGCTACCCTCACCCGCCAGTTGCTGGCGTTCAGCCGGAAGCAGTTGCTCGAACTTAAGGTGGTCGACGTCAACACCGTGGTCGGCGACATGGAGCGCCTGCTGCGGCCGTTGATCGGCGAAAATATCGAGTTGGTCACACGGCTCTCGACCGAAACCGGACACACCCGGGCGGATGCCGGTCAGCTCGAGCAGGTCATCATGAACCTGGTCGTCAATGCCAAAGACGCCATGCCCGAAGGCGGCAAGCTCACCTTGCGTACCGCCGACGTTATCGTGGGCGCGGACTTCAGTGAACACCGTTTTATCCACCCCGGGCGCTATGCCGTGATCTCGGTTTCCGATACCGGCCACGGCATGGACAAAGAAACCCAGTCGCGCATCTTCGAGCCGTTCTTTACCACCAAGGAAAAAGGAAAAGGCACCGGCCTCGGCCTGTCGACCGTCTACGGCATCGTCAAGCAGAGCAATGGATACGTGTTCGCGCAAAGCGAACGGGGAGCGGGCACAACTTTCTACGTTTATTTGCCGCGCGTCGAAGATTCCGCCGAAGAGCTGAGCCCGGCTAAGTCCCAGCCAAACGAAGTGGGTGGCTGCGAAACCGTGTTGCTGGTGGAAGACGAGGAATCCGTGCGCGAACTGGTGCATGTAACCCTTGCTGCTCGTGGCTACAAGGTCATCGAAGCCGAAAATGGCGAGTGCGGTCTGCGCGTCGCCGAAGCTTTCAAAGAACACATCGATATTCTTATCACCGACGTGGTCATGCCCGGCATGGGCGGCCGCGAACTGGCCAAAAAGCTGCTCTCGCTGCGTCCTGGCATCAGCGTGCTCTATCTTTCCGGCTACACAGAAGATGCCGTCGTCGCCCCGGGCGGGCTCGGCCCCGGTACGGCGTTCCTGCAAAAGCCCTTCACCCTGCAGAATCTCGCTAAGAAAGTCCGCGAAGTCCTGCGCTCCCGATCCGCCTCCAAGTCAATAGCGAAATCGGCCTCGAACTGACCTTGCCCGCGGCGGTTGCAACTTTTTCTCCGTCGCCGCGTCCTATACTGAGGTGCAAGTAACGAAGTGTGGGCTTCCGGCATCGGACACATCCATGTCTGCCTGCCGCGCGTACTTCACTCGGGGTGAACAATAGCCATGCCGATCAAGAAACCGGCTGCGATTCCGTCTTCTGAAATTACTCCCAAAGCGACCTATCTGAACCGGCGCAACTTCCTGGCCGGCGCAGTTATTGCCGGAGCGGCCGCCGCCACCGGCGTCGCCTTTCGTGATCTGGCTGCGCCCTTGCTCACCGTCCGCGCCAACGCCAAAATCGATGGCCTGCAGAAAAGCGCCTTCAGCACGACGGAAAAGGAAACGCCCTACAAAGATGTCACTAACTACAACAATTTCTACGAATTCTCCACCGACAAATACGAGCCTGCCGACCTGGCAAAGAATTTCAGGACCCGTCCCTGGACGGTGACCATCGATGGCGAGGTCAAGAAAAAGCAAGTGCTCGACGTCGACACGATCATAAAAATGGCTGCCCCCGAAGAGCGCATTTACCGTCATCGCTGCGTCGAGGGCTGGTCGATCGTCGTGCCCTGGGTGGGATTTTCCCTGAGCGAACTGATCAAGCGCGCCGACCCGCTGCCCAAAGCAAAGTTTGTGGAGTTCACCACCTTGTACGATCCCAAACAAATGCCCGGCCAACGCACCAGCGTATTGAACTGGCCTTACGTTGAGGGTCTCCGCATGGACGAAGCCATGCATCCGCTTGCCCTGCTCTGTTTCGGTTTGTACGGCGAGGTGCTGCCGAATCAGGACGGCGCGCCGCTGCGCGTCGTGCTTCCATGGAAGTACGGATTCAAGAGCGCGAAGTCGATCGTGCGCATCCGCTTCACCGGCGACCAGCCCATGAATACCTGGCAACAATCCGCACCTAGCGAATACGGTTTCTATTCGAACGTGAATCCGAACGTCGACCATCCGCGCTGGAGCCAGGCCAAGGAACGCCGCCTGGGTGAATTCCTGAAGCGGCCGACGCTGATGTTCAATGGTTACGACCAGGTGGCGAGCCTTTATTCCGGCATGGACCTGAAGAAGAACTTTTGAAAGGCATTGCAGAAGTCAGAAGTCAGAAGTCAGATTGCAGAAGTAAAACCCTTTCGACCGTCAGATTTAACTTCTGCAATCTGACTTTTGACTTCTGCATTCGAATGAACCGCCTACGGCTCACGAAAACGATCGTCTTCCTCGCCGCGCTCGTCCCGCTGGGACGGCTTGTCTGGAAAGCACTGCACGACGGCCTGGGCGCCAATCCCATCGAGGTCATTACGCACTCGACCGGGGACTGGACGCTGATCCTGGTTCTCACCACCCTCGCGATCACGCCGCTCCGCCGGATCACGCGCCAATACTGGCTGATCGGCGTCCGCCGCATGATCGGACTCTTCGCATTCTTTTACGGAACTTTACATTTCCTGACCTACATCTGGCTCGACAAGTTCTTCGACATCCACGAGATGTTGAAGGACATCGCCAAGCGCCGATTCATCACCGTGGGATTCTCCGCCTTCGTGCTCATGATTCCCCTGGCCCTGACCTCGACGGCATGGTCGATCCGCCGCTTGGGCGGCAAGAATTGGCAGCGCCTGCACCGGCTGATTTATTTGACGGCAATCCTGGGGGTGGTGCATTACACCTGGCTGGTGAAGGCCGATCGTCGCAAGCCCATCGAGTACGGCATAGTGCTCAGCGTCCTGCTGCTCTACCGCGTGGGTGTCTGGGTGTCCGAAAAAGCGTCTGAAAGGCGCAGGCGGCCCGCCATTCCAGCCCCGGCCGGAAGTCGGCCAGAAGTCACCAAGGCCTGAGGAAACTGGCCTGCCAATTTTTCCCACAGAAACTTCCTTCTACAATCCGGGTTAGCGCATCTTAAGAATGAAAGACAGGAGTGTCTTATGAATCCCCTCGCCTCCACCAAGTGTGCCGGACGCCTGCTCATGGCTCTGGCGGCCATGACCAGCATCCTTTTGATAGCCAGCTGCGGCTCCGGCGGTTCGCCAACCAGGCCCAACCAAGTCGGCTTCAGCGAGAGCAATCTGAATGGCACCTACGTTTTTTCGTCGGCAGGCTCGGATAACGCGGGATACCCCTTGAACCTGGCGGGCACTCTCGTGGCCAACGGAAGCGGCAGCATTACCGGAGGAACGATCGACGTCGTTGACCCAGCGTTAACTACCATACCGTCGCCGGTCGCGCAGGCGATCACCGGCTCCTACAATGTCAGCACCGACGGCCGCGGACAGGCCACGCTTACCAGTACGGCGTATGGAACTTTCGTCTTGGATTTCGTCCTTACCTCTACCTCCCACGGGCTGGTCACTGAATTCGACTCCAATGGTACCAGCAGCGGCACCATCGACTTGCAGACCGCCGTCACGGGTCTGAGTCAGCTCGCAGGTCCGTACGCCTTCAGCCTTGCTGGTAGTGACTCGGGAGGAGGTCCCTTCGCCACGGCGGGGGCGTTCAACCTCGATTCCGGCGGCTCCATCATTGGCGGTGGGGGCGTCGAGGATTTCAACGACAATGGTGTTGTCATCAATGAGTCCCTTTCGGGCGCCGTAACCCAGGGTTCAGGGACTGGTCCTGGGGCGATCCCCCTTACCACTAGCAGCTTCCCGAACGCCACCTTTGACTTCTACCCGATTGACGCCGCGCACTGGAAGCTCATCGAAACAGACTACACTTACGGGTACCTTGCCGGCGATGTCTTCAGCGCAACGGAATCTACCGTAGGAACCATGGTCTTCACCATGGCAGGCGGCACCTCGACCACCTCAGTCGCGAACGGGGGCCTCATGACCTATAACGCAAATACCGTTACCGGCTCCGAGGACGTCAACACCGACGGCACGGTTCTGACGCAGGTGGGATTCAGCGGCACCGTTGGCGCACCCGGCGCGGTCGGCGGTCGGGTTGTTGTTACCCTCAGCGACTTCGTACCCGCCGCTCAGTGGGTCATCTATCCTTACAACGGCGGACTTCTGATGCTGGAAACGGATTCGTCAGCCGTCACCGCCGGAGCCGCCTTCGCTCAATCCGCTACGTCCTTCACTGCATCAGGGGGCTACGGGCTAAACCTCTCCGGAGTTAATGGCAACGGCCTAGTCGGCTACATTGCTCAATTCGATGCCAGCAGTGCCACCAGTTCCCCGAATGTGACCGGCGTGTTGGACGACAATGAGGATGCCGCGACGGCTGGGAATCTGTCCTTGTCCGGCACTTACACTCCCGATTCTCCTGCGACGGGCCGCGGCCTGATCACCGCCCCCACCACCGGATCGCTCGGGACGAGCCTCGGCGCGTTAAACCTGGAATACTACGTGGTCGACAGCTCAACCGTCCTCTTTATCGACGTCGACTCTACTTCGGTCGACGCTGGCCAGTTAGGGGTGGGGACATTCGAGGCGCAGAGCACACCCGGGGCCGGAGCAGCGGTGCATTCGCACATGGCAATCGTGCACCCAGCATTCCGGCCACACGCAGCCTTGCGGCGCAAGTAGAGTCCGACGGATCGCGTAAATAACTAAGGCGCGGCTCAATATCTATGGCCGCGCCCTTTCTTTTCGGAACGTCTTCGGCACTCCGCTCCACAGACTAAGTTACTTGATTGCTTCTGCCGCGATCCTTTCCGTCATGAACGCCTCGATCACGTC
>Ga0224555_1002618_pt1 | contig 20536 bp, 13 predicted proteins | sample 714S23034metaG_FD_180687 | JGI IMG/M metagenome (GOLD analysis project Ga0224555, IMG submission 180687) | Peat soil microbial communities from Stordalen Mire, Sweden - 717 S2 30-34 | ecosystem: Environmental > Terrestrial > Soil > Wetlands > Peat | place: Sweden: Norrbotten County, Stordalen...
GCCTCGGCGGATCGCCTGTTGGGGGATGAGTCCGAACCAGCGTTCGACCTGATTGAGCCATGAAGAGTAAGTGGGCGTGTAGTGGACATGGAAGCGGGGCCTTTCGGCCAGCCAGAGGCGCACCTTCAAGGACCCGATGACCACGGCGGCGGCCATCGACCGGCTGGTCCACCACTCGGTCATCGTAGAGCTGAACATCCCCAGCTACCGAATGGAGGCGGCTAAGAAGAATCGGAACCCGGCGTCGGACAGCAGCGAAGACAACTGACGGGGGCGGAGACCGGCGTCCGCTGTTGCTGGCAGGCCCTCCGCTTCGCCCCTACGGTGCTCCGCTCCGGCCCTGCCAGCAACAGCGACATCTCAGCCATGGAAAGGAGAATCAATCGCAATAGAGATATCAGGAGTTTTGGTTGTCGTTGAGGGGAAAGAAAGGTTGACGCCAGACAAAAACCCGACGGAAGGGCCCGACGCGCATGTGCGGGGCCGATTCAGACGCTATCAAATGGGAAGACTATCCTCACGACCGTTCAGCTTTCACGCTCTGCGAAAGCACTACCTTCGGCAAGTTCTTTGCCGCTCAGTCAAGCTTATGCTGTTGAGCGAGCAGTTTTCATGTCTATGGACGCAGGTTGATCTCGGCAGGCAGATCATAGACCTGACGAAGACTAAAAATGGTAGTGCCAGGGTCGTGAGGCTCAATGCGACTGCGTTGACTGCGATCGCCAGTCTCCGGCATCCCGGGCAGCCTCGGAATACGCGGGTATTTCCGCATGTCCGCTCTAAACGAAGCTTCGACACCAGATCCTGGTTCAAGCCCTGTTTAGCCGCCGCGAAGATAACGGGCTACGTATGGCACTGCAACCGGCACACGTTCTGTTCGTGGCTTGCAATGTCGGGTGCGTCCATCAAGGAGATCCAGGAAGCTGCCGGGCACAAGACGATCACCATGACCGCTCGTTACAGTCATCTCTCACCGGCGCACTTGCAGTCTGTTGTGGAGCGAATTGTGACGCCAGATTCTTGATTCGCCATAGCGATGGTCCTCACGAACATGCACCAAAACAGGCACCAAAATAAAACGACCACCTTAGCGGGTGGTCGTTTTCATCCACAAGTCGTTTAGAATCTTGGTGCCGGGAGGGGGGGTCGAACCCCCATGACCTTGCGATCGGCGGATTTTGAGTCCGCTGCGTCTGCCAGTTCCGCCATCCCGGCGCACCTCGATTGTATCAGCGCGCAAACCTCTCTATCGCTCTTCGCCAACCTCATCGGCGCAGCCAGGAATCCCGTATTTCAATCTGCATCCGCGTCCGCAAAATAATCGCGCGTACTGCAGAATGATCAATGACAGTGTAGTGTGTTGCGCTTTGAGAAAAATACGGAGGTTCTTCCCCATCCCCTTCGACTGCGTTCAGGGGCAGAAGCAGAATGACAGCGTCTCATCCCGCTACAGGAATGGGTAAGTTGCGCTACTCGCGCACGCGCTTCTTGATCTCCACATTCAACCGCTTGATCTTCTGGTTCAGCGTGCTCAGCGGAATCTTGAAGTATTCAGCCGCCTCGGTCTGGTTCCAGTGGCATCGCTCCAGCCGGTCCGCGATGATGCGCCGCTCGATCTCCTCCATCAGGTCGAAGAGGCTCGCGTCTGGCCGGTGGTCCAGCAGGCTCGCCGAGTAGGTGTTGCCGGTCAGCGACGCTGGCAGCAGGTCGGAGGTGATCGTCCGCGTGGTCGTTAGCACCACGCCGCGTTCGATCGCATTTTCCAACTCGCGCACATTGCCCGGCCACTCGTAGTCCATCAGGATGCGCATCGCGTCGGGCGCAAGCTGTGGAACCGGCACATCGTTCTCGTCGGCATAGAATTTCAGGAAGTGCGCGGCCAGCAGCGGTATGTCCTGGCGGCGCGCGCGCAGCGGCGGCAGCTCCAGGCAGATCACATTCAGCCGGTAGTAGAGGTCTTCGCGGAACCGGCCCTCGCGCACCGCCGCCTGCAGGTCGACATTGGTCGCCGCGATAATCCGCACGTCCACCTGGATCTCCTCGGTCCCGCCCAGGTGCATGAAACGCCGGTCCTGCAGCACGCGCAGGATCTTGGCCTGCATGTCCATGCCCATCGTTCCGATCTCATCGAGAAAGAGCGTGCCTCCATTGGCGACTTCAAACAATCCCTTCTTCGCCGCGACAGCCGATGTAAACGCGCCGCGCACATGGCCGAAGAGCGTCGATTCCAGCAACTCCGACGGCACCGAGCCGGTGTTCACCGGCACAAACGGCTTGTTGCGGCGCGGCGAATTCGCGTGCAGCGCCTTGGCGATCAGCTCCTTGCCCGTCCCGCTCTCGCCCTGCACCAGCACGGTGGAGCGGCTGGGCGCCACCTGTGCCACCAGATCGAACAGGCGCAGCATCGGCTCGCTCTTGCCCACGATGTTCTCGAAGTTGTAGCGCTGCTTCAGCGCGCGCTTCAACTGCACCAGCTCTTCTTCTGCCCGATGCCGCCCGATGGCGGCGCGAATGTCCGCCAGCAGCTTCTCGTTGTCCCACGGCTTCTGGACGAAGTTCTCCGCGCCCGCGCGGATGGCGTCCACCACGTTCGACACCTTGCCGTACGCCGTAATCATGATCACCGGCAGGTTCGGCTGCATCTCCAGAATGTGCGGCAGCAGATCGATGCCGCTCTCGCCCGGCAGAGCCAGATCCAGCAGCAGCAGGTCGAACTCACTGGACGCCAGTTGTTCCAGACCCGCCGGTCCGTCCACCGCCAGCGTCACCTCGAAGCCCTCCATGCTGAGCAGAGCGTCGAGCGATTCGCGGATCGCAACTTCGTCGTCCAGGATGAGGATGCGCGCAGGGCCAACCACTCGCGCGTCCGCACCCACCAGGCGTGGCTCAGTTGCCTCCGCGTTCGCGGCCGCCGCCGCTTCAGGATTCACATCAACAGTCGCTTCAGACATCGGTACACAACCCTCTGCTTGGACAGCCGATTTGAATCCCGGCTCCAGCCTCAATTCCACACATCGATCGAAACTTCGCTCTACACATGGACCACGCTCCGTGGCTCGCCGGTGTCCGCATTTGTGCTCTCCTCCGGTGTAGTCGCAGTACTCTCCCCAGCCGTCGCCGGGACCTCCGCGGACGGGCCCGCAACACTCCTGCTCGCTCCAGTCACCGCTGTCACTGGAAACTCCAGCCGGAAGGTCGTTCCCACGCCCACCACGCTCTCCACCTGCATCTTGCCGCCGTGCTCCTGCATGATGCCGTAGCTCACCGCCAGGCCCAGCCCGGTGCCCTTGTGCTGCCCCGTTCGCGGCTTGGCCTTGGTGGTAAAGAACGGGTCGAAGATGCGATGCAGATGTTCCGGCTCGATCCCTGCGCCAAAGTCCTCGACCACCACCGTGACGCGTCCCGCCGTCTGCTGGGTCGCAATCCGAATGCGCCCGTCAGCCGAGCCGTGCATGGCGTCGCGCGCGTTCAGCAGCAGGTTCAGCACCACCTGTTGCAGCTTGCCCTCGTTGCCCTGGATGCGTGGCAGCTCAGGATCGAGTTGGGTCTCCACGCGAATCTGCGCCGTCTTGAACTGGTGATCGACCAGCGTCAATGTGTCATGCAGCAACCGGTTCAGATCGACCAAGCCGAACTCGCTGCTTCCCGTGCGCGAAAAGTTCAGCAGCCCGTTCACAATCTCCGATGCGCGGAAGGTCTGCTGCGTGATCTTCTCCAGCACCGGCGCAAGCCGCTTGTCCTGCTCCATCATCGGAAGCATCTGCTTGGCCAGCATCTGGGTGTAGCTGCTGATGACCGCCAGCGGCGTATTCACCTCATGCGCAACGCCCGCCGCCAGCAGCCCGATCGACGACAGCTTCTCGGCCTGCGTCAACTGCGCCTCCAGCTCTACGCGGTCGGTAATGTCGTCCACCAGAACGATGCGTCCCACCACGGCGAAGTCCCGCGTCAGCAGCGGAGCAATCGCGATGTTCGCCACCCGCGTCTCGCCCGTCGGCAGCAGCAGCCGGATCTTGTAGAACGTATGCGTCCCTTGTTCGCCGCGCACGCTGTCGAAGTGCGTCATGAACTCTGCGGGGAAGATCGCCGCCAGCCTCTGGCCCAGAGCCTCACCCCGCGAGCGCGCGTACATCGCCTCCATCTGCGCGTTCCAGCTCTCGATCTGGTCATCCAGGTCCACCGCGAAGACGCCGATGTGGATCGACTCCACAATATTTTCGTGGAACTCCTTCAGCCGCTCGAACTCCCCGATCTTCTGCTCCAGCCGCCGGTAAAGCTGCGCATTCTGGATCGCAATCCCAATGTATCCGGCCAGCGACCCCAGCACCTCCATGTCCTCGCTGGACAGAAAATCTCCCGCGTCGGTGCGCCCCAGCCCCAGGACCGCTACCGTGCGCGTGCCGCCGCCCTCGCGGTTCGCCACACGGCAGGGCAGGTAGTAGTTCAGGTCCAGCAGCCCCGAGCTCCTCTGCTGTTGCTCGGGAAGGCGCAGCACCTGTTGCGGGTTTTCCAGGAAGATGTGGTCGTCCGAGCCCCTGCGGTCGAAGTCCAGAAAACGAAGGTCCAGCCCGCGCAGTTCGACCGCATCCAGATTGGCAAGCCCGTGCGAGGCAGCCAGCTCAAAGTGGGCATCTGCACTCGCCCTGCCGTTCCCTGCGCTGTCAGCTCCGGCCCCGCCGGAGTCCGCCTCGCCGTTCTCCGCCGCCAGAAACACCGCCACGCGCGTCACCAGCAGCGTCTCCGGCAACCGCTGCACAATTGACTCCACCAGGGCGCCGAGGTCGGTCTGCGAGTTCAAACTGCGGCCAAAGTCGATCAGCGTCTCGCGATAGTCGAAGCTCTTCTGGTCGAAGACGCGGTCCACCCACGCCTGGATCATCCGCTTCAATGGATCGAACGATAGGCCCACCACAAGGATGGCCACAATCGGTCCCATGTAGCCGAACGACGGGAACCGCGCATGCACCATCTCCGACGTAATGCCCACCGCCAGAAAATAAAACCCCACCAGAGCAGCCGTCGCCAGCGTATAGGTCACGCCGCGCTTGAAGATCAGGTCCACATCCATCAGCCGGTAGCGAACGATCGCCCAACTGAAGGTCAGTGGAAGCAGCGCCAGGAACAGCAGCACAACCTTGGCCAGCAGCGCCGGAACGGTCACGCCGCAGAGGAAGAGGATCGCGTACAGCGTAAACGGCCCCACTGCCAGCATCGTTCCCCGCGTCAGCCACTTCAATTGCTGCCGCTCCAGAGGAGACCCCGCGTGCAGATAGCGACGGTAGAAGACCACCGCCGCCACCACGTAGTACAGTGCCATGTAGCCCACGCCGATCTGGTCCAGCCGGTGGCTCAGCACTCCGGTCGCAGACCAGCGCACGATCGCCCACACCTGCAGGCCCGCCAGATACGCTCCCGGAACATATAGCAGCGCGGGCAGCAGTCGCCGCCCAAACCCGTTGCGCACCTTCGCCGACACATCCTCATCGGCCCCGGCCGAATCCGAGAAGCTCACCGCGAGGTGCAGAAACAGCGCCGGCTGCACCATATTCGCGATCAGGTTGCCCCAGTAGATCACCTGGTCGAACAATCCCGGCTCGCCCGTCGATCGGAACGCATACAGCACAAACGACACCAGGCAGAAGACATAGAAGTGGGTCGACTTCGGCGCCGTCCAGCGTCGCAACAGCACATACAAACCGATAAAGAGATACACCAGCGCGATCAGCCGCGAGCCTTGCGCCGTGCTCCGGTCCGCCGGCTCTAGATACACCTGCACCGGGAACCGGGCCGCGCTCTCCTGCTCCTTCGCCCCCGGCCCACGCGTCTCCGGCAGAGCACGATAGATCGAATAGCTGGCGGCGTGCTCCCATATCCCATTGCTGTACATCGCACGCACCTGCGAGGCCACGCGCGGCGTTGGTTCGCCGTTGATCGCCTCCAGAATGTCGCCGGTGTGAATGCCCGCGCGGCTGCCCGGCGAATCCACCGGAACCCGCTCCGCCCGCAACCCGCCCTGCGCTTCCACCCACGTCACGCCATCGGTCGGGAACTCGACGCCCAGCTCCTGCGACAGATTGAACCCCGCCAGTACGCACACCCCCAGCGTCGCAACCGCGAGGGCGACGGCGAGAATTCGTGTCTGGAAGGCGTCTCTCATCCTAGTCACAGCAAACTACGGGCAATGCAAAAAAACAACGAGCGTTCCCTGCAATAGTTCAACAACACAGACCTCTCCCACACTCAATCGCTTAACCAAACAGGGTTAAGCACATAGGTAGCCAAACGGGAAACCGCAGATTCCATGAGATGCTGCCCTCGCGCTTAGCGTTTCCTCCCAATAATCATAAACACTTCCAGTAATTGGGGAGTAAATCCACCGAAGATTCTCCGTAGCCCACACATAGTATGTCTCTAGCCCCCTGAGCCATTTATGCTCGAAGTGAGAACAATCGAACCATGAACCCCGCACCCACGCTTCCAGCCAGCTTCCGCGAGTTCCTCGGCAACGCTCCCGCCGTGGAATCGCTCCGCGCCGCCATCGCCGCCGGCCGGCTGCCCCACTCGCTCATCCTCTCCGGCCCATCCGGTGCAGGGAAGTACACCCTCGCCCTCATGCTTGCCATGGCCGTCGAGTGCGAGCACCAGCCCCGAGAGCCTGCATCGACCGTCCAGCCTCTCGCCGGCTTCTGCGGCATCTGCCACAACTGCACCCGAATTGCCAGTGCAGCCAACCTGGAAGACCAGGTCGCCGCCGCCGTGCTCGCACGCGAAGACCTGCGCGAGACCGACAAGAAAGAGACCCGCGTCCTCATCCAGCCTCACCCGGACGTTCTCATCCTGCCGCCCGACCCGCCGCAGCTGCTCATCAAGCTCGGCCAGGTGCGCACCCTCATCCAGCGCGCGCACTACCTGCCCAGCGAAGCGCCACGCAAGATCTTCATCCTCACCGCCGCCAGCATGATGAAGGAGGCTGCCAACTCCCTTCTCAAGGTCCTCGAAGAGCCGCCTGACTCCGTCAACATCTTCATCCTCGCGGAGAACCCCGGCGAGCTGCTTCCCACCATCCGCTCCCGCTGCGCCAACGTCCGTCTCGGCGCGCTTCCGGCCGAAGAGATCGAGGCACTCATCGCCGCGCGCCGCTCCGACGTCCCCGCCAAGCAGCGCACCCTCATCGCCCGCCTCGCGCAGGGAGCAGCCGGTCGTGCCCTCGGCTTCGATCTCGAAGCCTATACCGCAGCCCGCGCCGATGCCCTCATCTTCCTGCGCAACGCCGCGAACGCAGCCGCCGACCCCGACCACACCGCCCTCTTCAAGATGACCGAAACCTACCGCGCCGGGGCCGACGGCCAGACCAAAACCCTCTCTCTCCTCCGCGCCATAGCGTTGCTCCTCGAAGACCTCCTCCTGCTCGACAGCGGCACGCCCGACCTCCTGCGCAACACCGACCTCCGCGCCGAGCTCGAACGCCTCGCCGCCGCCCTTCCCTTCGACTGGATCGAATCTGCCAGCCACGCCCTCGACCAGGTCCACTCCGGCCTCCGCCGCAACCTCCTCCGCTCGCTCTCGCTCGACGCCTTCGCCGCCCAGCTCACCACCAGCGACCTCCACGCCTGACAAACAAACCGAGTCGTCATTCTGGCGAAGCCAGAATCTCCGTATTGGCCGTTGTCGTTGCACTTGGCTCTTGAATCCACCCTGCTTTTGCTTCTGTTCTTCTACTTCGCCCGCGCCGCCTTCCCAAGCCTATCGCGCAGAGCCTCTCCCATCCCACTCATCTCCGGCATTGGACAAACAATCGCCTTCACGCCGCGCGCATCCAGCGTTCGCATCCCCGCGAAGAGCCGCCGCGCCAGAGTCTCTGCATCATCCCAAGCTCCCCAGCGAAAGACTGCCCCCGCCCCGCCCGCGTTCCACCCATCCGGCAGCATCACTCCAACCTCGTCAGCCGCGCGATTCGCAACCTCCCGCAGCATCTCTTCCTGTCCTGCGACCAGCACCAGCCGCGCGCGTGGCGCGTAGTGCCGCATCCCCATCCCCGGCGAAGCCAACCCCGCCCCCCTGTCATCGCTCAGCCCACCTTGTTTGTCATTCCGTAGCGCAGCGGAGGAATCTGCTTCTTCTTCCACCACACCCGCCCCCGCAACCGCCCGCACCTCCTCGCCAATCGCCTCCGCAATCATTGCCGCTGTTACCGCACCGGGCCGATAGATCGCACGCGCGCCCACATCCAGCACGGTCGATTCCACCCCAACACTCGTCGCTCCGCCGTCCAGCACCGCGTCGATCCGCCCGTCCAAATCTGCCAGAACATGCGCCGCTGTCGTTGGACTCGTTCCGCCAAACCTGTTCGCGCTGGGCGCGGCAATCGGCACACCAGCCCGCCGGATCAGCTGCAAAGCCACCGCGTGCGCCGGCATTCGCACTCCCACCAGCGCCCGTCCAGCCGTAACCGCGTCTGGAACCGCAGCCGTCCTCGGAAGCAACAGCGTCAGAGGCCCCGGCCAGAACGCCTCGATCAGCTTCGCCACCACCCGCCCCTCGTCTCCCGCCGGAACCGCCGCCACCCGCTGCAGCATCGTGCGCCCCTCCACATGCACGATCATCGGGTCCCAAGCTGGCCGCTGCTTCGCCAAAAATATCTTCTCAACCGCCGCCGCATCCAGCGCATTTGCCCCCAGCCCATACACCGTCTCGGTGGGGAACGCGACCGTCCCGCCCGCCCGCAGCAGCTCCGCCGCCCGCGCCACGCCATCTGCATCCTCGGCCCGCAGCCGCTCGGTCTTCAGGCCCAACCCCTGCTCCGGCCGGCCCACGCCTCTGCGTTCCGGCCCCTGCACTTCGCTCATCGAAAGCATTGCCTCACTCCCTCATCCTACCGCCCGCGCCGTATACTCAACACATCATGCAGACCGCCGAGATCGAGCTCAAGTTCCCCATCCACAATCTCGCCGGCCTGCAATCGCGTCTTCCCGGCCTCGGTTTCCGGCTCGACACGCCTCGCACCTTCGAGCAGAACACCCTCTACGACACCCCCTCCCGCAGCCTCCGGGCCGTCAAGCAGATCCTTCGCATTCGCCACTACGGCGACCTCTGGATCGTCACCCACAAGCGTCCGGCAGACTCCTCCGCGGACGGCGGCCCGGCCAGCTTAGGCACTGCGGCCAACTACGGCTCTGCGGCCAGCTATAAAGTCCGCATCGAGACCGAGACCCTCCTCACCGACGGCCCCGCGCTCGCCGCCATCTTCCATCAGCTCGGATACGAACCCGTCTTCCGCTACGAAAAGTTCCGCACCGAGTGGTCCCACACCACGCCCACTATCGACGGCCCGCTCTTCACCGACCCATCTCTTCCCAACGAACTCCCCATCGGTCGTCACCTCGTCCTCGACGAGACGCCCATTGGCGACTACGCCGAGCTGGAGGGCCCCCCCGCATGGATCGATCACACCCTGGCCCAGCTCAACGTCGATCCCGCCTCCTGCCTCACCGACAGCTACGGCACCCTCTTCCTCGACTGGAAGCAGCGCACTGGCCGCCCCGCCGATAATCTTACCTTCGACGAAATCCCCACTCCCGCCGTTCTCCTGCCCGTGTTTGGCTAACGCACTGCTCCCGCCGTGCCGATACACCCTCTGAAGCCCCTGTAAGGGCCACTCTGAATCAGAGGACCGCATGAAACTCGAATCCAAGCTCGGCATCAGCACCGGCGGCATCATCTTCGCCATGTTTGTCAGCGCCTTCATGGCGCAGGTTCTCGGCTCGCGGGCCATGCGCATGTCCAACCACATCGGCGATCAGCACATGCCCTTCATCATGAAGTTCCATAACATCAGCAACCACATCAGAGACAGCCTCGTGGATCTAGAGAGTTCCATCCTCTACGGAGGCAAATCGACCGCTGCTCAGACCCTCGACCCGGACAACTCCCAGCCGGAAAAGCTCATCGGCGCCGATCTTGCAATGCTGCGGAACGACAGTAACCGGCCGGATCTGGGCGCCGACGAGAGCAAGTTCAACGAGATGCTATCGCAGATCGAGGAGATGCAGGTTCAGGAGCAACAAGTCCAGACGTCGATCGATCAGGGAACGGCGGCAGGAACGCAAAAGGCGCGGGAGCAACTGGAGAGCAACGTGCTTCCTCTTGCCGCATCGATCTTCCGGCTCGGAAATCAGATTGCCGGTGCGCAGGAGGCCGTCGGAATCAGCGAGTTCAAGGAGATGCAGAATGCCAACGCATACGTCATCGGCACGCTCTGGACGGCCACCATTCTGGGCGCGCTGATTGGTGGCCTCCTCTCGTTTCTCCTCGCCCGCCGCATCACACGCGGCATCCGCCTCGTCGCCGCCCGCGCCAACGCCATTGCCTCCGGCGACCTCACCGGGGCCGAACTCGACATCCATTCCTCCGACCAGATCGGCTCGCTCGCCCGCGCCATGCAACAGATGCAGAACAGCCTGGGCAGCATCATTGGTGCCGTCGTCCACAACGCCGGTTCGCTCACTGCAAGCGCAGGCTCCATGAGCTCCGCCACCGACCAGATCCACCGTCGCGTCGACCAGCAGGCCCAGCAGACCCAGCAGGCCGCCACTGCCATGCAGGAGATGTCCGCCTCCATCGCCGAGGTCTCCCGTCATACTCAGTCCGCCGCCGAGACCGCCCGCTCCGCCGCCCAGACCGCCCACGAGGGCGACGCCATCGTCAAGCAGATGCTCGCCTCCATGCACTCCATCGCCACCGCCGTCAACGACACCTCCTCCGCCATCGGCCTGCTCGGTGAAGACTCCCGCCGCATCTCCCAGATCGTCACCGTCATCGACGAGATCGCGCGCAAGACCAACCTGCTCGCCCTCAACGCCGCCATCGAAGCCGCCCGCGCCGGCGAACAGGGCCGCGGATTCGCCGTCGTCGCAGGCGAGGTCCGCCACCTCGCCGAATCCACCGCCCAGGCCACCGGTGAAATCTCCGCCATGATCCAGGGCATTCAGAACCGCACCCGTACCGCCATCGCCAGCATGACCTCCGGCACGCTCACCGTCGAGCAGGGCGTCGTCACCACCAATCAGGCCGGTGAAGCTCTCGAACGCATTATTGAGATGGCCGAACGCGTCGACCGCATGATCACCCAGATTGCCATCGCAGCCTCCCAGCAGGCCGCCTCGGCAGACCAGTCCAGCTCCTCGCTCCACTCCATCCACAACCTCAGCTCCGAGAACCTCACCGAGATGGCCACCACCACCGCCGGCATCGAGAGCCTGCGCGCCACCGCAGCCGCCCTCGAACGTCAGGTCGACCGCTTCCGCATCCATGCCCCTCAACCAACCTTCGAGGCAAGACGCGCCTCTCCCGCGCGCCGCGCACTCCCGCACCACACCATCGCTGAACCGGCGCAGCTCCCCTAAGCCCATATTTCAGGGCCGTCATTCTGAGCGAAGCACAAATGAGGCTATCATTCTGTGCGCAGCGAACGGGGTCCCCGGCCAGCTTGCTGGCTGGGGCAGGAAGAATCCCCGCATTGGCTCTTGCCGTTGATTGTTCTCGCTTGCGGACCCCGTATCGCTGTTTCCGCTTGCCCCCGGAGACCACAGCTTCGTCGTCACCACCGTCGCAACAAGGCCCATGCCCGGAGATCCGAACGTGGGCCTCAAACCCACTTCGTCCTCAGAAGATCTCGAAGTTCACCTCGACGTTCAGGTACACGGCGACCGGCTTACCATTCTCCGTCGCCGGCTTGAACCGGTACGTCTTCACCGCCTCCACCGCCTTCTCGTCCAGCCCCATGCCCACTCCCCGGAGGATATGCACACTCTGCGGCATCCCCTTCTGGTCCACGATGAGGCTGACGGTCACCGTGCCCATGGACTTCGTCTTGCGCGCCTCTTCGCTGAACTCCGGATCGAGACCGTAAGTCTTTACCGGCCCGATCACTCCGCCACCAACCTGCTTCACTCCGCCGCCGTAATTGCCTCCCGACCCCGGCCCAAGCCCCGATCCGTTGCCGTTGCCGATCCCCGTGCCGCTGCCTCGCCCCATCGAATTGCCACCCAGCGTAGAGTTCGGATCGCCGAAGTTCGGCATATTATTGTTGTTCATCTTCAGGTTGGTCTGCACCTCGATGGTCGGGTCCGGCATGCGGATCTTCGGCTCTTCCAGCGGAGGAGCCGCCGGCGGCGTAATCTGTGTCTCCGCGAACTTCGGCAGGCGGCCCTTGGACACCGGAGCAGGCCCCTTCTGTCCGCCGCCCCCGCCCATCTTATTCAACGCAGGGTCCATCGGAGGAGGCGTCAACTCCGTCACCAGCATCGCCTTCTTCACCGCGATCTGATGCAGCTTGTTCGCTGCCAATGCGAACAGCAGGATCAGAATCGCATAGATGACAAACGCGGACACCGTTGCCCTCGGGTCCTGCTTGGTCGCCATCCGGTCGATCACCGGGATCGGCTTCGACTCCAGAACCAGTGGCGGCAGCTTCACCGGAAAAAATACGTCCCGCAGATTGCTCCACAAAGAGGCGAATACTCCCTCTTCGTGCTGCATGATGTCGCCTTCGCCCAGCGAAGACTCTACTCCAGCCCGCAACATTGGTCCCGGTTTTCCAGGATCGTCCTTCGGTACAAAACCATATTCAGACAAGTCGATTTGCCTCAACCGCAGAGCCCGACCGCGGCCTCTCTGCCTTCCCTCTCGGATTGCGCGCGCCTGTTCCTCTTCGTTCCAATACCGGTCTAATGCCGGTTTTGTTCCATGCCGCGCGTGGCTTCTGGCCCCACAGTACATTCTACAAAAGATTTGCCCGCTCCACCCTCTCCTCTCTCTTTGACGCACATTGGCCCCAGTAAGTCTCGCCGGCCGCCTCAACCGCGCCCCATCGCCCAGCGGCGTCCCGGATACAATAGAGCTTTGGCCTGGAACCAACTTCCCAGCTCGCACCACGCTGCCGGCCGAACCTGTCCCGCAGCCTGCACACGACCGCACCCCGAGGAACGAATGTCCGAAGCACCCGACCCCAGCGCCCCAAAGCCGCTCAAATCCACCCTGAACCTCCCGCAGACCGCCTTCCCCATGAAGGCCGGCCTGCCCATCCACGAGCCGCTCCGCCTCAAGCAGTGGCAGGATTCCGATCTCTACGGCCAGATTCGCCGCGCCCGCGCCGGCTCGCCCCGCTACATCCTGCACGACGGCCCTCCCTATGCCAACGGAGCCATCCACCTCGGCCACGCCCTCAATAAGACGCTCAAGGACTTCGTCGTCAAGACCAAGACCATGGCCGGATTCGACGCCCCCTACGTCCCCGGCTGGGACTGCCACGGCCTGCCCATCGAGATCAAGGTAGACGAGCAGCTCGGCCTCAAAAAACTCCAGATGGACCCCGTAGCCGTCCGCCAAGCCTGCCGCCTGTACGCGCAGAAGTACCTCGACCTGCAACGCTCGCAGTTCATCCGCATGGGCGTCTTCGGCCGCTGGGCCGCGCCCTACTCCACCATGGACCCCGTCTACGAGGCCCGCATCGCCGAGACCTTCTTCCACTTCTTCGAGCGCGGCTTCTTCTACAAAGGCCTCAAGCCCGTCTCCTGGTGCATCCACGACCGCACCGCCCTCGCCGAAGCCGAAGTCGAGTACGAACAGCACACCTCGCCTTCGGTCTACGTCCGCTACCAACTCACCAGCGACCCCTCCGCCATCACCACAGAACTGGGTGCCCCATCTTCCACCATGTCGGGTGCCCCATCTTCGCGCCCACACTTGGGCGCTAAGGTGGGGGATGCGCCACAGAATCCCATCTTCACCATCATCTGGACGACCACTCCCTGGACCCTCCCCGCATCCCTCGCCGTCGCCTTCCATCCCGAGATGGAGTACGTCGCCCTCGCCACCGCCGATGCCACCTACATCGTCGCCGCCACGCTTGCCTCCGCTGTCATCGCCGCCTGCAACCTCACCGATGCACACGAGATCGCCCGCTTCCCCGGCACCGCGCTCGACCGCACCACCTTCCAGCATCCCTTCCTAGACCGCTCCATCCTCGGCACCAACGCCACCTACGTCACCAACGACACTGGCACCGGAGCCGTCCACACCGCCCCCGCACACGGCGTCGACGACTTCGCCACAGGCAAGCGTTACGACCTGCCCGAAGTCCAATATGTAGACAACGCCGGTCGCCAGATCGGCACCGAGCGCTTCGGTGGCGGCGTGCCGCAGCCCTACGAGGGCCTCACCGTCTTCAAGTCCAACCCCGTCATCATCGAGCTGCTGAAAGAAAAGGGCGCGCTCCTCGCCGTCTCCAACATGGAGCACTCCTACCCCCACTGCTGGCGCTGCCACAAACCTGTCATCACCCGCGCCACCGAGCAGTGGTTCATCAAGATGGATACGGAGACGACCGCCCCCGACGGCACCAGCACCACCTTCCGCCAGCGCGCCATCGACGAAATCAAGACCGTCACCTGGGACCCCGCCTGGGGACAGGAGCGCATCACCAACATGGTCCTCACCCGCCCCGACTGGTGCATCTCCCGCCAGAAGATGTGGGGCGTCCCCATCGCCGTCTTCCTCTGTAGCAAGTGCGGCGAGCCCCTTCGCTCGCCCGAAATCAATAAATCCATCGTCGCCCTCTTCATGCGCGAGTCCGCCGACGCCTGGTTCATCCGCACGCCGGAAGAAATTCTCCCCGCCGGAACCGCCTGCGTCTGCGGCCACACCCAGTTCCGCAAGGAGATGGACATGCTCGACGTCTGGTTCGACGCCGGCTCCAGCTCCCACGCCGTCATCGACTTCGACCCCGATGTCCAGCAGGCCCCCGGCGATCCAGACCCCCGCGCCGACCTCTACGCCGAGGGGGGCGACCAGCATCGCGGCTGGTTCATGTCCTCGCTGCTCTGCTCCATCGGCATGCACAACCGCGCGCCCTTCAAGTCCGTCGCCACCTTCGGCTGGACGCTCGACGAAAAAGGCCGCGCCCTCTCCAAATCTCTCGGCAACTTCATCGACCCCGTCGCCATCATGGACACCCTCGGCGGCGACATCGTCCGTCTCTGGGTCGCCAGCGTCGACTTCCGCGAGGACGTCGTCGCCAGCCTTCCCCTGCTCAAGCGCCTCGCCGAGGAGATATACCGCAAGCTGCGCAACACCTTCCGCTTCCTCCTCGGCAGCCTCCGCGAGGTCGATCCCTCCACCAGCCAGCCCCACGACTTCGATCCCACTACAGACAGCATCGCCTTCGACGCGATGCAGCCGATCGACCAGTACATCCTCGCCCGTACCGCCGAACTCACCGGCAAAATCACAAAGGCCTACGAAGAGTTTGAATTCCACCGCGTCTATCACCTGCTCAACGAGTTCCTCAACTCCGAACTCAGCGCCTTCTACCTCGACGTACTAAAAGACCGCCTCTATACCTACCCAATTAAATTCAAGCCCGGCAACGCAGAGCAGCAGGCCCTCTACCTCGCCCGACGCAGCGCGCAGACTGCCATCTACAAGATCACCGACGCCCTCGCCCGCCTCACCGCACCCATCCTCTCCTTCACCGCCGACGAGGTCTACCAATCCCTCCCCCATACCCACGGCAGCGTCCACCTCACCCTCTTCCCAACCCCAGAATCCCTCGCTGACCTTCAGTCCGACAAGATCAAGACGCTTCTAGCAGAATGGGATCTTCTGCTCTTTGTGCGACCGGAAGTTCTTCGCCAATTAGAAGCCTCGCGCCGGGGAGGACAGATTGGGAAAGCGCTTGAAGCAAACATAAGAGTTACTGCCGGCGGAGAAATAGCACGCGCCCTCAGAAGGCACGAGAGCGACCTCGCGGAACTTTTTGGCGTATCTAGATGTGTACTGGAGGACGCTCGTCATAGTGATCTCGACGAAGCACTGGAAAGCCACCTCTCTTCGGGTAGCGCCGACCTCAGAGGGATTGCATTAAGTGATTCTTCTCCATTCGCAATCACAGTGAGTGTTTTGGTCGAAGTATCTGCCGATCAGAAGTGTGAACGCTGCTGGCGCCACGTCCCCGACGTAAGCCAACAAGAAAAATACCCCACCGTCTGCCTGCGCTGCGCCGAAGCTCTCGACGCCATTGACTTCCCACCCTACGCAACCAACGTCTAACAACCTGCAACCTGCAACTCGCAACCGAGAACTCAAGGAATGTCCCAGACCACGATGCCCGAAACTGACAACCTGCAACCTGCAACTCGCAACTCCCGCGACTTCCGACTCCCGCTCCTCCTCCTCAGCGCGCTCGTCATCCTCGCCGACCGCCTCACCAAGATCGCGATCATCCACCGCATCCGTCCCGGCTACGACCTGAAGATCATTCCCGGCGTCTTCCGTCTCTCCCACGTTCTCAACACCGGCGCGGCCTTCTCGCTGCTGGAGAACATGCCGCCCAACGACGTCCGCATCGGCCTCATCGCGTTCTCTGTTGTCGCGGCCATCGTCGTCTTCGCGCTGCTCTGGGTCACCGGACGCAAGCTCACGCCCACCTCGGTCGCCCTCGCGCTCATCCTCGGCGGAGCACTCGGCAACATGTACGACCGCATCCGTTTCCACCACGTCGTCGACTTCCTCGCCGTCCGCATCTACCACTACAACTGGCCCGACTTCAACGTGGCCGACTCCTCGATCGTCATCGGCGCATGCCTTCTCCTGCTGGAAATCTTCCGCCCTATCCCGAAAGATTCCTAGCGCCCAGCCCGTTTGACCTCCGCCGGTCTCTCAGTCGCGCGGTTCCTCTCGACTTTGTTCCGCTTCAATCGCCTTCCGCTTCGCCTTGCGATACACATTGGCAACCGCCAGCGTCCAGAACGGCACCAGATCGACTCCCGGCACCAGCTTGGCCAGCACCGATGGCAGAAACTCCCAGTGCCAGCCGAGCAGGATCATCATCACTGCGGCAACTCCGCAATCCAGCACGTCGTCCACCGGCGACTCCGCGCCCTCCACAAAAATCGGAAACACGATCAGTTGCAGCGCGTCCGCAAGGATCGCCACCATCAACGCGACTCGAAAGCGCGGCCCCGGCAATAGTTTGATGGAGTCGTTGGTCCCGGCGTTCTGCTGTTTCTCGTCCATGTCGATTGGCCTATTTTAGCCCGGCTACCGCCCCCGATTCGCAATCCCGGCCCAACTATCCGACAATTCACCTCTGGCAAGTGGCGCATCCCCCATCTAATCATTCATTCTAAGCAACTTAGCCATAGAAAATCTCGCACGCAGGGAACCGCCCCACCGCTCGGATCATTGTGTTTATTGGTCGTTATCGGCCACCGTTGGTCACACTTTGGTCACACTCCGCCAAGTGCTGCCACATGCAATAGGAAAGGCCCCATCCCGAAGGATGAGGCCCTTATTTCAAATGATTGGGGTCCGTGGACTGTCTGGCGTGGATACCCTCTTGCCCCATATGAGCACTTCAATGACATCGACGGGTTTCATAGAAGCCTACCCCGTGATCCGGAAGATTGGCGTACCCGCCGCCTTGCTTTCGAACTGCGTAGCAGAACTAAAGGGCTTACCGACGGCTTGGGAGCAAGCAATTCCAGGCCGTCTAAGGAGTCAAGAGCCTTTAGGACTCGCAGGAGCGACTCGACAGTTGATCCTCGGCCAGCTTCGAGATTCCTCAGTGCTCTCTCGGATAGCCCAGCCTTCTCCGCAATGGTAATTTGATCGAGATTCTTGGAGAGACGAAGAGCCTGAAGCTGCTCTCCAAGCAGGACTTGGAGTTCCGAGATCGACCTAAAGGACAAATCGCTCATATCGGAATAATATTACCGATTAAAGCGCAAAGCAACGATAATCGGTAAAACTATGCCGTTTATGCAAAATGTATCCAAGTCGTAGACTGCGACTTGATGGAATCGTTTGCGACGCTGTTCTCGGTTTCATTGCGACATGGAGTTCAAGGACTATGCGCGCCGGAGCAAAAAATAGACCACAGAGCGCCACGGAAGCGGTGTGACGCGGCGGTGTAAAAGTAGTCCACCGCCGGAACTTGGTTTCGTGAGCTGTTGCCTGGAAGGGACGGTTTATGGGACACCCTTCTGCGAGTGGCTGGAGACGACCGGCGTGGAGAACATCAAGAACGTCAACCTGGCGCTGGAGGCGGCCAGCCCGTGGTTCCTCAAGTACGGCGTGAAGAGCCTGGCCGAACTGGGATAGACTTTCAGCAGAGATCCAACAACCAGCGACGCCGTGGCGGAGGGCCACGGCGTTGCTGTCTCACCGGTCTGCATCGGAGCGTGGCCTGCTGCGTCTAACACCGATGAGAATGAACCTTTGCCGTGCCCTCCTCTTCGCGCTCGCCCTGCTGCCGGCCAGGTTGCTGTGCCAGACCGGACCTGGCACGGTCCCCGCAGGAACGCCGCTGACTGTCACGATCAAGCAGAATTACCCCATGCGCGTCGGTGAATCCATCCTCGGCCACCTGCTCTACCCCATCTACGCCAACAACAGGCTGCTGCTTGCCGAAGGCACGGTTGTCAGCGGCGAGGTTGTCGCACTTCGCTCCAACCACGGCCGCCGGGTGAGGGCAGTTCTGGGAGGGGACTTCACGCCGTTCCACACTCCGGAGGTCCACTTCACCCAGATCGTTTTAGCCGACGGCAGCTCTGTTCGCTTCGCCTCCGGCAGCGCGGCCGACGGGGCGCCGATCTACCGCGCAGTCGCTCCGCCGGCAGCGAAGGGAGGCTTCGTGCACCGGCGGATCGACGCGGGGCTCAGCGTAGTACGCATCGACATCGCGATCTATACCGCGCCCGGGAAGGGCGACCGGCTGCTACAGTTTGTCTACGGACGGCTTCCGTACCACCCGCAGCGGATCGAGAAGGGGACCTCGTGGATCGTCGAGACAATCGCCTCCGTCGATCTGCCCGCGCAACCCGCTCCGCCTCCCGCCGCCGAGCGGCCTGCGGCACGCAAACCCCGGCTATGGGAGGAGCGCGCGGCGCCCGCCGCGGCGGCCAACGACAACGGCGCATGGATTGTGCAGGCGAACCTGACCGGTTCTCTCAGCTCGGAGAGCTCCAGCAAAGGCCACGCCATCCAAGCCGTCGTCGCCGAACCCATCTACAATCCCGACCACTCACTCGCGGTGCCGCAAGGCGCAACTCTGGTTGGAGCCGTGACCCGGGCAAAGCCTGCGCGGCGTTTTGGCCGCACCGGCGTACTGAGCTTCAGCTTCAGTCAACTCATGCTTCCCAACGCAGAGACCCAGAGCGTGGAGACGCGACTGACCGGAGCCGACTCGACAGAGGCAGTCGCGCTCAACTCCGAGGGCCAGGCGCAATCGAAGCCGCAGGACAAGATCAGCGTCCCGTTTCTCCTCGCGATGCTGGCCAGCCGTCCGCTGGATCAGGACCGCGGCCGCGCCGGTGCCAGTGGCCAGACCGGCAGGAACGGGATCGGCGGGGCCGCTGGGTTGGGACTGGTGGGCACGGTGGTGGGACTGGCCGGAGGTTCGCCGTATGCGGCAGCGGGGATTGGCTACTGGGGTGCCGCGCGCTCCATCTACGATCGCTGGCTCGCACGCGGGCAAAAGATTACCTTTGCCAAGGACACTCGGATCATTGTGGAGACCACACCGCGGCGCTCCGCTCCGATCAAGCCCAACGCGCAGCCATAGACGCTACGCCCGGAATAAGACAAAAGGATTCTGCTACCGCCCGACGGTTTTGGAGGCTTCGGCGGGAAGCGGCTCGGGTGGCTCGCAGGAAGGATTCGGTAAAGAAGTGCTCTTCAAGCGTGATGGTGCGCATGGTAGATAGGACGATGCCAGTGCGTCGGGAGTTTCCTCAATGTGTAATGAGGCTGCTGTTGAAGGATCGGCGTTCTGTTTCGATTTTCGCATCAACAGCACCAGAGGAGGCAGTCAGCAAGAGCGGTTTGGAAGAAAGCTTTGTTTCAGAGGCGACCTGCACACAGAGCTTTCAACGGCTGGCCGACCCCGTGCGGGTTGTGTACTGCGCAGCGAACGCGTGCTGACCGAGCTCCTATTCCTTGGTCTTGAGCAGGCTCTCGTTCTTCTTAATGAACTCTTCGATCTCCCCAGCCATACCAAGAATCTTCCGCCACTGCTCTTTGTACAACGTCACCGGAAATCGGCCCATACCATACAGCGACAGCCCACCCTTCTCGCTGACCTTCAGGCTCAGCCCGCGCACACCCTTGTTCTTCAACTGCTCGTTCTCTGCCCGAAGGCGCTCAAGCTCTGCTCTCAAATCTTCGTCCGCCATAGATTCTCCTATGCTACGAGGGTACGACAAACTGGAACGTCTTGACCCTGCGCCGAGGGCAAGCTTGAACTGATGGTTGCCAGTCGTTACTTGGTATAGACGCTCCTCTGCGGCGGCTACGGGACTTGGGACGTCACAATTCACGCAATGGCCTGTTGGCAGCAGCTGAAACTCTTTTCTAGGCCGTATCGACATATACACTTTGCAGCCGGGTTGATAGCTGTTGAAGTGGGTATATGTCCACTAGCCGTTATGAATTGAGTGATTTGCAGTGGGAGAGGATCAAGGATTTTCTTCCTGGGCGC
>Ga0224555_1002619_pt1 | contig 20534 bp, 18 predicted proteins | sample 714S23034metaG_FD_180687 | JGI IMG/M metagenome (GOLD analysis project Ga0224555, IMG submission 180687) | Peat soil microbial communities from Stordalen Mire, Sweden - 717 S2 30-34 | ecosystem: Environmental > Terrestrial > Soil > Wetlands > Peat | place: Sweden: Norrbotten County, Stordalen...
TGCATACTTCCCACAGGCTCGACGACTACCGCTGCCGGAAGGATCGGCAGCACAACCCTAAAACCGGAACAAACTGTAAACCATGTCCCCGGTCTGATGTGTAAAGTAAGTCCCCGGCTGGACACAAAAGCCCGTCACCCGGCAAGTTTTTCCGCAGCCTTGAAAGGCCTTGGGCTTCTGCCGTCGTCCCGCTCCCGCGGGACTGCTCCGCGAAAGGCACCGAATCATCCGGTTCAGAGCCCTGGTGCTCAATCCAGGGGCCGCACCCAGATGTTCCTGAAGCTGATTGGCTCGCTCTTGTCTCCGTGCGCCTGCAGCTTGATCGGCGCGCGATCGTACGCCTTGTAGAACGGCTGCCCGATGTACAGCGTCTGCCCCTTGAGCGCGAAGTGATTTTGCACCAGCACGCCGTTGAAGAACGCCGTGACATACGCGGGTGTCTCCAGCGAGCCGTCGGCTTTGAATCGCGGAGCCGTCCACACCACGTCGTAGGTCTGCCACTCGCCTGGCTTGCGGTTGGGATTGACCAGCGGCGGGCTCTGCTTGTAGATGCTGCCCGCCTGCCCGTTCACGTACGTCGCGTTGTTGTACGAGTCCAGCACCTGCAGTTCGTATCCTGCGTCTCCCGGCCCCAGCGACGCCAGAAATACGCCGCTGTTCCCGCGCGCCTGACCGCTGCCGGTGATGTCCGTGGGAATCTTCCACTCGATGTGCAGTTGGTAGTCCTTGAAGCTCTGCTTCGTCTCGATGTTGCCCGTGCCCTTCGCGACGGTCAGCACGCCATCGCCGACAACCCACTTTGCCGGCGTGTGGTCCTGCGCGGAGACCCACTCGTCCTCGTTCTTGCCGTCGAAGAGCACAATCGCGTCCGATGGCGGAGCCGCGTCGGTCGCGCCCGGGGTTACGATCTTCGGCACCGGCTGCCAGACTTCGGTGTCTTCGGGTTTTGGTTTTTGGTCCTGCGCGGGGAGGGAAGCGGCGACCGTGATCAGGGCGGCGAATACAAAGAGAGGCGAGACAAGTCTGCGCATAACGTCAGGATGATACGCCAATGTTTCCCGTTTCGCCGGAACCAGCGAGCGCCGCGCCGACATCCTCCCACACCATCCAGTGCGGCTTCAGGTCTACTGCTCCATGCTTCGTGTAGAAGGCCCGCGCCAGCGCGTTCTCCGGCTCCGCATTCACGCAGACCCGCCGCGCAGCGTGCTCCACGAACCATGCCGCCATGGCCGCCAGCAGCTTGCCCGCGATGCCGCTGCCCTGGCGCGCGAGGGTGACATTGATCCACTCCAGCTCGCCCTGGCATCCATGCCGTGTAGTGCGATGACCCGCCACCAACCCAACCACGACGCCGTCGGCCTCCGCGACAAACATCGCGGAATCCGGCAGGGCCTGGCGCGCCCCAATCCGGCCCGACAAATAAGCCTCGATACGCGAGACCCAATAGTCCTGCGTCTCCCACGCCTCCGCGCGGATGGCCGCCATCGCCGGCACATCGCGCTTTTCGGCGAGCCGAATCGTCATCGTTGCCATGGCATCATTTCTCTTAGCATCCTCCGGGGCGATGTTCGTCCTCGACCCCGACTCCAGTTTCTCAAGCCACGCACTGTGATTGAATCAGAACAGATGCCGTCGCTCTGGAAACCCGAGAGCTGGGAGCAGCGCCTGGCTGAGCTTGAAGCGCGCACCGGCGACCTGAAGGAAGCGCCGTTGCGCCGTGACGTGCGCTCCCTCGGCCAGCTGCTGGGGCGTGTGCTCCGCGAGCAGGCCGGAAACGCGCTGTACGAAAAAGTGGAAGAGCTGCGCCAGTCCGCGATTCGCCGCCGGGAGCTGCAGTCGAAAGGCGAGAGCCGAGACGCCGAGAACCTGATGCAGCTCGCCGTGCTCAACATCAGCTCCATGCCCGTGGAGCAGGCCGAGGGCCTGAGTCGCGCCTTCGCGTTCTACTTCGAGCTCATCAACCTGGCGGAAACGAACCACCGCAAGCGTCGTCGCCTGTCGATCCAGATTACCGGCGACCAGAAGCGCGAGACGCAGCGCGGCGAACTGCGCGGCACTCTGCGCGCCATGCGTGAAGCCGGCATCTCGGCGGACAAGGCTCTTGCGTGGCTGCGCCGCATCCTCGTGGTGCCCGTCTTCACCGCGCATCCCACGGAAATCGCGCGCCGCTCCGTCCTCATGAAGCGTCGCCGCATGGCCGAGTTCCTCGAGCGGCTCGATCGCATTCCCGTCTCCGACGAGGAGCTGGCCTCGCTCGAAGAAGCCCTCACCGCCGAGATCACCGCCCTCTGGCAAACCGATGAGGTTCGCAGCCGGAAGCCCGCCGTCTCCGACGAAATCCGTATGGGCCTCGACTACTACGACGTCTCCATCTTCGAGACGCTTCCCGGCCTCTACGAGGAAGTCGCGGCCGCGCTCAAGAGCGAGTACGGCCTCGATATCGAACTCTCCGAGCTCCCTCTGCTGCTCGCGTTCGGGTCCTGGATTGGCGGCGATCGGGACGGCAATCCGTTCGTCACGCCTGACGTCACGCGGCAGGCAATCCTCTCTGCGCGCGCCCGTCTGCTCGACTACTACGACGAGCGATTGCAGCAGGCCATCGACCTGCTCACCACCTCCGCGCAGCAGCTGCCGGTCAGCGAAGAACTCGTCGCACGCCTTCAGTCCTTCGAAGACGAGCTGCACACCAGCACAGAATCTTTCGGCACTCGCTTCGAGTTCGAAACCTACCGGCGCTATCTGGTCTGCGTACGGGCGCGGATCCAGCGGACAGCGGGCAGGGCGGACAAAGACCCCGACCTGCTGGAGTCTTCGCTCGCCGGGCTCTCTGCTTATTGCTCTGCCAACGATTTTCTCGACGACCTCAGCATCGTCCGCCGCTCGCTTGCCGCCAACCAGGGCATTCGCCTTGCCGAGACGCTGATCGATCCACTGCTGTTGATGGTTCGCACCTTCGGCCTTCACCTCCACACGCTGGACATCCGGCAGCACGCGCGCATCCATCGCAAAGCTCTCGAGGAATCGTCCGCGTGGTGCGCGCAGAACGGCGCTGCCACGCCCTCCGCGCTCAGTCCCGAAACACGCGACGTGATCGAGACCTTCCGGGTGATCGCCGAAATCAAAAAAGGCTGCAGCCCCGAAGCCATCCGCCAATACATCGTCAGCGGGGCTTCGTCGGTAGAAGACGTCACCGCAGTGCTGTGGCTCGCGCGACTCGGTGGAGTCGAGGTCGCCGGCCGCGGAGGCGACCCAGGTGTCATGCCTGTTCCGCTGTTTGAGTCGATTGAGGACCTGCGCAACGCGCCGAACATCTGCCGCGAACTCTGGACCTCGCCTGGCTACGCGAAACTGCTTGCCTCGTGGAACAACACCCAGGAGGTCATGCTCGGCTATTCCGATTCCAACAAAGACGGAGGCATGCTCACCAGCACGTGGGAAATTTTCTGCGCCCACCGCGCCCTGCATGACGTCGCGCGCGAATGCGGCATTCGTCTGCGCCTCTTCCACGGCCGCGGAGGCACGGTCGGCCGTGGTGGCGGACCCACGCACCGCTCCATCTATGCGCAGCCCATCGGCGCCTTCGACGGCCAGATTCGCATCACGGAGCAGGGCGAAGTCCTCAACTGGAAGTACTCCGATGTGGTGCTCGCCGAGCGCAATCTGGAGCTGATGATCGCTGCTTCGCTCGACGCGCTGGCCCGGCCGAACGCGCTGCTGCCCAACGAGCGCTACTCCGGCGTGCTCAGGGAATCCTGGGAATCTGCGTTCACCGAGCTGTCTGAGATTTCCTTCCGGTTCTACCGCGAGCGCATCCTTCAGGACCCTGAAGTCCTCCACTACTTCGAGGTCGCTACGCCCGTCGCCGAACTGGAGAACGCCCGCATCGGGTCGCGGCCCGCGCGCCGGCCCGGCCAAATCTCCTTCGCCAATCTCCGCGCTATCCCGTGGGTTTTTGGCTGGACGCAGAGCCGGCTGCTCGTGCCCGCATGGTTCGGGGTCGGCGCCGCGTTCGCAGAATTCGCAAACAAGCCCGGCGGCCTGGGGCTGCTCCAGGAAATGATGGGCGATTTTCCACTGTTCACCGATGTGGTCCGCAACGTCGAGATGGCCCTCGCCAAAGCCGACCTGGGCATCGCCTCGCTCTACGCCTCGCTCGTACCCGATGCGGCCCTGCGCGAGCGGGTCTATGGCATGCTCAAAGCCGAATTCGAACGCACTCGCGACGCCATCCTTGCCGTCACTGGCCAGCGCGACCTGCTTCAGTCGAACCCCGTTCTCGCTCGCTCCATCGTCCTGCGCAATCCCTACGTCGACCCCATGAGCCTCATCCAGGTCGACCTGCTCCGCCGCAAGCGGGCCGGCGAAGACACCGACGAGGTCAACCGCGCCATCGCCGGAACCATCAGTGGCATCGCTGCCGGCCTGCGCAACACCGGCTGATCCGTCAAGGGCAGCGCCAGCCAAAGGTAACGTCGCGTTCCAAATCGGAAAACCGGCCCCTCTTTGTTACCAATGCTGGAATGCGCCTGAGAAATCCCTCATCTTTCTTTTCTGCTCCGGCCCTGATGCTTTTACCCTCGGCATGGAGGATTTCCCATGCAGTCCGGAGCGCCACCCGATGAACTTCATGCCATTCTCAGCCGTTTCCATACCTGGGCTGGCCAGCAACCAGCCGACGGCAACGGCCACGTGAACGGCGCGGCCGCAGAAGGCATCCGGGAGATACCGTACGAAGAAGCGATCCGCCAGCACCGCGAGCGCCAGGCGGTGCACACCTCCGGCCGCAGCGCAACTCACAGGACGAAAGCGGCGCCCGCAACACCGCAGTCGGCCGTAAAGCTCACGGATACATCCTCAACTAACGTCTCAGAGCGGCAGGAAGATTTGCCTCTTTGGGTCGCAAACCTTCCTGTTGTGCCTGAAACTGAACCGGTCGTCGAACTGAAAGCCGCACCGCTGCCCGATCTCGTATCGGAACCGACAGCGACCGTCGCTCCGGAGCGGGCAGCTCGCCGTTCAGGCCCTGTTGGGCGACACGCCACCAAGCCTTCCCCCGCCAAAAGACCGGCCCCGGCAAAAACGCCAAAGCCTGAGACCAGCGAGCAGGCAGTCCTCGCCGCCTTTCCCGAGTTGCCGGCCCGCGCCTTCGTTGACATTCCTCCGGCGCCGCTCACGCAGCGGAGCAAGCCGCAGCGCAAAGCTGCTGCGCCTCCTCCACCCCCGGGGAAACCCCCTGCGGAAACCGTTCAGGCGAGTCCGGCACCCAAACGGGTGGCCGCCGCGATCGCCTCACCTCCGCCCGCAAAGCCTAAGCCGCCCGTGACCACAGCCAGGACGTCGCCCCCGGCCATCACTGCGAAGCCGCAGGCAAAACCAATCGCGCAGGCTGCTCTGATCGGTTCGCCACTTAAAACATTGACCGCATCGCCCGCGCGCCGATCCATCGTGAAGAAGGCGGCGCCGGCACACAGCGCGAAGCGAAAATCACGCACCCCGAAGCGGCCTCCCTTCCGGCAGGTTCTCGCCACGACGATCCAGCAGCCGAAGGCAGCGCTGGCACTGAGGAACAAGCCCGCCCCCGACCGCACACGCCGTATCACAACGCGTTTTTCTCCTGCAGAAGAGCGCCGGATCGGGAAATGCGCCGCCGAGCTGGGCATCACGGTCTCCTCTTATCTGCGGCAGTGCGCGCTGTCTTCCGTCACACAGAAACCGCTGCCGGAGGCCCCCGCCCCAACTGCGGCCGCGAGAACGCGCAACCCGCCGGCGCGCGCCTCAGAGCCACCGATTCAGTACTCGGCTCCTGCACCGTCCTTGCTTGGTGGCTGGCTTGCGCTGCTGCGCAACCGCTTCCTTGGCCCGCCGATGCGGTTCTCTGAGGAAGCGTGAGAAAACGAGAGTTTGGAGTTTAGGGGTCGGGGTTTAGACAAAACCTGGTTGACAGGACGGATGTACCCGAGCCCGGCTAAACTCTAAAGCCACTCCCGCTGCTACTTAGTGTCCTGCTGAATCGTTGTCGCCTTGTCGTTCTCGAACGTCACTGCCCAGCGTTTCGGTCCGGCGTTGTAATCAACCGTCCGGTTCCCGTAGTCCGACGAGTTCGACTGCTGCATCACCCCCAGCGCCATCGCCGTCTCCAACTCCGTCATCCCCGGCTTCGGCTGGTGCGCGTCGATCGCCTGCCATAAACTCGCCGGCCAGAAGTTGTACATCTGGTGCGGATCGTCGTAGTAGAGAACGTTGTCGCAGTACCAGGTCGAATCGCTGCCCTGAGTTGTGCCAATGGCGGTTGCGTATTCCTTCGCGTCGCCCAGCATCGTGAATACTGCGAAGGCCTGCGCCGTCCCGCGCGGAATCCGTGTCGCCACATTCGCCGGCACCTTCTCGAGAACGATATCTTTGATGTCCAGCCGCTGCACGCTCGGCAGCACGCCAACCTTGTGCGCGAAGTCCACGCGATGCTCTGCGTAGCGGTAGTAGTCCATCTCATAGCCCGCCTGCACCCACACGGGTTTTCCGATCAGATCCTTCGCCGACTTCAGATCGTCGATGAACAGCTTGCGTGGCTGCACCATCTGCTCGTCGCTCAGGTGCGTCTCCTGCGCCTGCGGAACGATGCCCGGCTTGTTCCGCGCCACGTTGATGCGCCAAATGCCAATCGCCGCGATCAGAATCGCGGGCACCGCAATCAGAGCGAACTTCTGCCAGGTCTTCATATTTCCCAGCTTAATCTGATGCACGCCGTTTGCCGCGGGCGCGGAAGATTCGGCCAAACACCGGCTCAGGCCAGTCCTTTGCGCGCCAGATCGGCCAGGGCCAGCGTGAGCCGCCGCGAATCGTTCAGCGATTCCGGCCGCCGGATCGTCATCCCCAGCCCTTTCGCGAAATCCCGGAACGCGACATCGATGTCGTACAGAATCTCCACGTGGTCGCACAAAAAACCGATGGGCTGGATCACCAGGTTCGTCACGCCCTTCCCGCGCAGCTCTGTCAGCGTATCCTCGACCGTCGGCCCCAGCCACGGGCCGCCCGACAGGCCCTGGCTCTGGAACGCAAACCGCCACTCGGCTGGCTGCAGTCCGACACGCTCCGCCACCAGCGTCGCCGTCAGCCGTGCCTGGTCCGCATACGGATCCGGCGCGTCCGTTCCCGCTTCGGGTTGCACCGTTCGCACCGGCACGCTGTGCGCCGTGAACAGGACCGGAACCGGCGCGCCCACTTCTTCGCTGAATGCATTGCGCGTTGCTGTCAGCCGCTCTGCAAATCCGGTAATCAGCTCTGAATGCTCGGCCCAGTGATCCACAAACCGCAACTCCAGTGCATCGGCCGCCGCATCGAACGCAGCCTTCCTGTAGAGCCCCACGCTGGTGCGCGAATTCTGCGGAGCCAGGCAAATCGCCACCGCGCGGGTCACGCCATCGGCGCGCATCTTCGCCACCACGTCGGCGATGTACGGCTTCCAGTTGCGCATGCCCACGTACACCGGCATCCGGAGCTCCTTGCTCAGCAACCGTCCCTGCTCCAGCGTCAGCCGCGTCAGCGGGCTGCCGCCAATCGCCGCGAACCGGTGCTTCACTTCTTCCACGGCCTCTTGCGGCAGCGGACGTCCGCGCGTCACGCGCATCAGATACTCGGGAATTTCCTCCACCGCATCCGGCGTCCCGTGCGCCAGCAGCAGCACCGCATCAGGCATGCCGCACCTCCGGCACATATTCGCGCACGAACTTCACCACCGCCTGCACATTTTCAACCGGCGTCCCCGGCACAATTCCGTGCCCGAGATTGAAAATGTGTCCAGGCCTTCCGCCCGCCTGATCCAGAATTTGCCGCACGCGGGTGCGAATCAGCTGCGGCTCCGCGAACAGCGTAATCGGATCCAGATTCCCCTGCACTGCACACGAATAATCCAGTTCGCGCCATGCCTTGTCCAGCGGTGTTCGCCAGTCCAGACCCAGCACATCCGCGCCCGCCTCGCGCATCGCGGGCAGCAGGCTCGCGGTATCCACGCCGAAGTAGATGACCGGCACGCCCAACGACTGTACCTCGCGCACCAGCACCTTCGTCGCCGGAAGCACAAATTCCCGATAATCCGGAATCGCCAGCGCCCCCGCCCAGCTGTCGAAAATCTGCATCACGTCCGCGCCCGCCGCCACCTGCAGCGCGGCAAACTGCTTCAGCACGACGATCAGCTTATCCAGCAGCTTGCGCCACGCATCCGGTTGCCGGTACATCAGCTTCTTCGTCTCGATGTAGTTCCGTGACCCGCCGCCCTCAATCATGTAGCTGGCCAGCGTGAACGGCGCTCCGCAGAACCCGATCATGCCCAGCTGCCCATGGAAATGCGCGACGACCTTCTGGATCGCATCGCCCACGTAACTCAATTCCGCAGCCCGCGTCGTCACCAGGGCATCAATGTCTGCAGCCGTCCGCAGCGGTTTGTGGATCACCGGGCCCTCACCGGCCTGAAATTCAAAATCCAGTCCCATCGACTCCAGAGGCAGCAGCAGATCGGCAAAGATGATGGCCGCGTCCACGTCGAGCTTTTCCGCAGCAGTGATCGTGACCTCGGCGGCAAGGTCGGGCCGCTTGCAAATCTCCACCAGCGAATGGTGCCGCCGCACCTCCATGTACTCGCGCATGTAGCGGCCCGCCTGGCGCAGGAACCAGACCGGGGTGCGATCCACCGGCTGGCGCAAACACGCGCGAACGAATCGGTGAGAAGAAAGATCGGAGGAGTCGTGCGTCATGAGGGGTACGAATGGAAGGTTACAGGAAACACGCCGTGCGAGAAAACTATGGCCCGGAATCTGAGAAGGATTCCGGGCCTGCTGCCTGCGTCGAATACCGTTGCGCTCGACGCGCCGCGGCTACCGGTCCTACTTCTTCTTCGAGGAGGACTTCTTCTTCGGAACCTTTGCGCCTTCGCGCCTCGCCTCGGACAATCCAATCGCGATTGCCTGCTTGCGGCTTGTCACCTTCTTGCCGCTGCGCCCGCTCTTGAGCGTGCCGCTTTTCTTCTCGTGCATCGCCCGCTCAACCTTCTTGCCTGCCCTGGGACCGTACTTCCTGCCTGAGGACTTTTTCTTCACTGCCATCGAACGTTCTCCTTTCTGCTGTATTGGGAAGCAGCGCAGGATGTTCAGGTTGCGCGAAGCAAATCAGGAGAGAAAGGATTGGACGTCAACCCACAACCGCCGCGGCCGGCAGAATGTCTTCGACATCCACCCACTGCGTGGGATACTCGCCCGTGTAGCAGGCGACGCAGAACTTGTTGCCTTCGCCGCCGTCGCAGGCATTTCGTAACCCGTCCAGTGACAAATAGGCGAGGGAATCGGCCTCGATGTACTGGCGAATCTCTTCGATGGAGTTGTTGGCGGCGATGAGCTCGGATTTGCGCGGTGTATCGACGCCGTAATAACAGGGCGAGATGGTGGGTGGGCAACTGATGCGCAGATGCACTTCCGTGGCGCCGGCCTGGCGGACCATGCGCACGATCTTGCGGCTGGTGGTGCCGCGAATGATCGAGTCGTCGATCAGGATGATGCGGCGGCCTTCGAGGAGATTGCGCACAGGGTTCAGTTTGAGCTTGACGCCGAAGTCGCGTACGCGCTGCTCGGGCTCGATGAAGGTGCGGCCGACGTAGTGATTGCGGATGAGGCCGAAGCGGAACGGGATGCCGCTCTCGGCGGCATAACCAATGGCAGCGGTCACGCCGGAGTCGGGAACGGGGACGACGAGGTCGGCGTCGACGTGCGACTCGCGCGCGAGTTGGCGGCCCATCTCCTCGCGGCTCTCCTGCACCCAGCGGTTGTAGATCATGCTGTCGGGCCGCGCGAAGTACACATGCTCGAAGATGCAGCTCGTCTGGTTCGGCGGCGCGTACTGGCGCGAGGTTACGCCGTCCCCGGTGACCATCACCAGCTCACCAGGCAGCACGTCGCGCTCGAATTTTGCACGCAGCAGATCGAAGGCGCAGGATTCCGAGGCGAAGACTACGGTGTCGGGTCCGTCGGGATTGGTGATGCGACCCATCGAGAGCGGCCGGAATCCGTGCGGATCGCGGGCGGCAAAGATGCGGTCGCGCGTCATCATGACAATCGAGAAGGCGCCCTCGACCTGGCGCAGCGAGTCGGCAATGGCGTCGACGAGGGTTGTGGCCTGGGAATGCGCGATGAGTTGGACGATGATTTCCGAGTCCGATGTGGTCTGGAAGAATGCGCCCTTGCGCTCCAGATGGACGCGCAGGTTGCCAAGGTTCACCAGGTTGCCGTTGTGCGCGATCGCGATGAGGCCCTTGGTCGATTCGACGCGGATGGGTTGCGCGTTGAGCAGCGCCGAGTCGCCGGTGGTCGAATAGCGCGTGTGCCCGATGGCCATGTTGCCTTTGAGGCGCGCGATCACATCGTCGGTGAAGATCTCGGAGACGAGGCCCATGCCCTTAATGTTCGAAAGGTGCGTGCCGTCTGCGGTGGCGATGCCGGCGGATTCCTGGCCGCGATGCTGGAGGGCGTAGAGGGCGAGGTAGGCCTGGCGGGCTGCGTCGGGGTGATTGTGGATGGCGACTACGCCACATTCTTCGTGGAGCTTGTCTGAATCGTAGGTGGATGCTGTGGGTGTGTCGCTCCCGTGGATGGTCGGGGTTTCTTCGCCGGGGAAGCCTTCGAAGAGGAGGCGACTCATGCGGTTACCTCTTCGGTGAGGTGGGATTCCAGGGCGGCAAGCCAAGGCTCCTGAAGATCAGCAGCAGCTGAAGATATATATAGGCTGCCGTTGACGCTTATCTTGAAATCCCCAGTCGTTACATGCCCGAGGGCATCCGCGAAGTAACCAAATTCCGCGGCTACTGCTTCGATTCGTGCTACCGATGAAGGATCACAGGTAACGATCGTGTCGCCAAACTCTCCAAATAAATCGACGGGGATGTGCCCTTCGTGAGGGAAACTCAAGTCGACTTCGGCCCCCAGCTGGGACTCGATAGAGCTCTCAGCAAGCGCCACTGCCATTCCGTCGGAAACATCGGTGGCCGAATGCAGCATCCTCTCCTCAGCAAGCTTGCTTAGAAGTTTCAGGAGATTGGCCGCTATTCCCGGGTCCAAGGATGGAGGCTGCCCCCAGAAGGATCCCAAAATCGTCTTTGCATATTCGCTGGATCCGAACTTCTGAAGTGCTTGTACGTCGGCAATGTTTTCCTCAATTACCTCAGCGTCTTCGGGCGCGTCGGGCCAGAGCCAAAGAATCGCGTCTCCCGCCCTCTGGAACCCGCTCGGCACGGCCTTCGTCACGTCATCGAGAATTCCAACGACGCCCACCACTGGCGTTGGGTAAATGCCTTCGCCGCGGGTTTCGTTGTAGAGGGAGACGTTGCCGCCGGTGATCGGTGTGCCTAATGCTGTGCAGGCTTCGGCTATTCCGTCGATGGCTGCTGAGAGCTGCGCCATGATTTCCGGCTTTTCGGGATTGCCAAAGTTGAGACAATTCGTCGCCGCCACCGGAGTCGCGCCGGTGCAGGCTACTTTGCGCGCCGCTTCGGCTACCGCGTGCATTGCGCCTAATTTCGGATCGAGATAACACCAGCGTCCGTTGCCGGCTAAGGCCATCGCCAACCCGCGTTCGTGGCCGGGCGTGCCGGTGCCCTTGATGCGCATCACGCCGGCTTCTCCGCCGGGGCCCTGGACGGTATTCGTTTGCACCATGCTGTCGTACTGCTCGAACACCCAGCGCTTCGAGCAGATGTTGGCTGAGGCAAGCAGCTTCTTCAGGTCTGCGGTGTAGTCGCGCGGCTTCTTCAGTTCTTCGAGGATGTGCGGCGGCGGATCGAGCGGGACTTTGATTTGATCGGGGCGCGTCCAGGTTCCGACGGGGCGGTGGTAGACGGGGGCTTCGTCGGTGAGGGATTGGTTGGGAATGTCGGCGACGATTTCGCCATGATGGAGGACGCGCAGGCGCGGCTCCTGAATGACGGTGCCGACGATGACGCCTTCGAGTCCCCACTTTTCAAAAACGCTGAGCACTTCGTTTTCGCGGCCGCGTTCGGCCACGAGGAGCATGCGCTCCTGCGATTCGCTGAGCATCATTTCGTACGCGGTCATGGCGGATTCACGCTGGGGGACGTGATCGAGGTTGAGCTCGATGCCGACGCCGCCGCGCCCGCCCATCTCGCAACTGGAGCTGGTGAGGCCAGCCGCGCCCATGTCCTGAATGCCGACGACTGCGCCGGTCTTCATGGCTTCGAGGCAGGCTTCGAGCAGCAGTTTCTCCATGAACGGGTCGCCGACCTGGACGTTGGGGCGCTTCTGCTCCGAGCCTTCCTTGAATTCCTCGCTCGCCATGGTCGCGCCGTGGATGCCATCGCGCCCCGTGCGCGCGCCGACGTAGATCACAGGGTTGCCGATGCCCGAGGCCTTCGCGTAGAAAATCTCATCGCGCCGGACGAGCCCGAGGGCGAACGCATTGACGAGAGGGTTGCCGGAGTAGCACGGCTCGAACTTCGTCTCGCCTCCGAGATTCGGCACGCCGAAACAATTGCCGTAGCCTGCGATGCCGGCGACAACGCCTTCGACGATGGAGTGATTTTTGCGGATCAGGTCTTCAGGCGTTTGGCCGTCGGCCTCGATGGAGCCGAATCGCAGCGAGTCCATCACCGCCAATGGCCGCGCTCCCATCGTGAAGATGTCCCGCAGAATGCCGCCCACGCCCGTGGCCGCTCCTTGATATGGCTCGATGTAGGACGGATGATTGTGCGACTCAATCTTGAACGCGCAGGCCCAGCCATCGCCCACGTCGATGATGCCCGCGTTCTCGCCCGGCCCCTGCACCACCAGCTTGCTGCGCGTCGGCAGCCGCCGCAGATGCACCTTCGACGACTTGTACGAGCAGTGCTCGCTCCACATCACGCTGTAGATGCCCAGCTCCGTCAGGCTCGGCGTGCGGCCCAGCGTGTCCTCAATACGGCGGTATTCATCCGGAGTGATGCCGTGTGCGGCAAGAATCTCGGGCGTGATGGTCGCTGGCGGGGGCGCCACTGCGGCTGAGGAATTCATGTCCGGTTGCCCTTATTGTCGCATGGGGACTGGCCGTCCAGGCACCCGCGCTTCGCGCCCTATTTCCCACAGAACGAAACCGCACTGCCCGTCGTTGCCGATTGACCATCGCTGTTCTTCTTCCGGAGTACGATGACAGCGAGTGTCCTGACGTTTTCTGACCCGCGTTGCGCCCAGGATGCAGTCTGAGAGGCGATCGTATGGCACACCGGGTTTGCCCCTGGTGGATGGGTCCTCTGCTGTTGAATCCACTGCGTCGCTGGACTATTAAGCCCGAGAAGCTGCTCGGGAATTATGTTCGCGAGGGTATGAACGTACTGGAGCCCGGCCCGGGCATGGGTTTCCTGACGCTGCCGCTCGCGAGACTGGTCGGCCCACAGGGCAAGGTCATCGCCGTCGATATCCAGCCGAAGATGCTCGAGAAACTGCGTCAGCGGGTCGCTGCCGCGGGCTTTGCGACGCGCGTTGAGACACGCGTCGCAACTCCCGATTCTCTGCAGATCTTCGACCTGGTGGGCGCGATCGACTTCGCTCTCGCGTTCGCTATGGTGCACGAAACACCTTCTGCTGAGCGCTTCTTCCACGAAGTTGCCGCGGCGCTCAGGCCAGGCGCCACGCTTCTGTTCGTGGAGCCGTCCGGCCATGTGAGCACCGAGGGTTTTGCCGCCGAACTCGCCGCCGCGCAGGCTGCCGGACTCACGGTCGACGCGGAGCCCAAAATTGCCCGGAATTACGCTGCCCTGCTGCGCAAAGCGGCAACGGCCTGATCGCGAATCGACGCGACCGCGCAGCCTGACTTTATGCGGACACTGGAGCGCCCGCTGCCTGATGGATTGCCAGGAGCGTCTCCAGCAGCGGCTTCAGATGCTTCAGGTGCAGCGCATTCGCTCCATCGGATTTCGCCTCTGCGGGATTGTCGTGCACTTCCAGAAAGATCCCGTCCACGCCCGCGGCCACCGCCGCCCGCGCCAGCAGCGGAATGAACTCCGGCTGTCCACCCGACACGCCATTCGCGCCTGACGGAATCTGCACCGAGTGCGTTCCGTCGAAGACCACCGGCGCAAACCCGCGCAAAATCGCCAGCGAGCGCATATCCACGACGAGGTTGTTGTAACCGAAGCTCGCGCCGCGCTCGGTCAGAAACACGCGCGTGTTGCCCGTGCTCGCGATTTTCTCCACGGCGTGCTGCATATCCCACGGCGCCACGAACTGCCCTTTTTTCACGTTAATCGCGCGCCCCGTTTGTCCGGCCGCTACCAGCAGATCGGTTTGCCGGCAGAGGAATGCAGGAATCTGCAGCACGTCCGCGCCCTCGGCTGCGACCTCGCAGTGCGCCGGCTCGTGAACATCGGTCAGCACCGGCAGCCCGGTCGCCTCCGCCAGCCGCCGCAGAATCGCTGTGCCTTCGACGAGTCCCGGCCCGCGGAAGCTCTTCACCGAGGTGCGGTTCGCCTTGTCGTACGACGCCTTGAAGATGTACGGAATCTTCAGGTCCGAGGCGATCCGCTGGAGTGCCTCCGCCATCGTGCGCACATGCTTCTCGCTCTCGATGACGCACGGTCCCGCGATCAGAAACAGCCGGCCGCTGCCCACTCGTACCGGCCCAATCTCGAATTCCTGGCTCACACAGACAGGTTACAGGTTGCAGGGAACAGGGTACAGAAAGGCTAACGCCGAGGGACGGCACTCGCTTCCTGGAAAAAGATTGTGCTGTCTGTGACCTGTAACCCGCCCCCTGTCCTCTCGCTTCACACGCACTGCACCTGCTGGAATCCCAGGCCCAGCAGCAGCTTTGTCACCGTGGAACACGCATTCTGCTGCGCTTTGGAGAGAATCCCCGCCTGCAGCGCCGACTGCCGCAGGTCCTCGACCGCCTGCTCGCGCACCTCGCCCTCGAGGCTCGCGTCCACCGGCACCAGAATCCCGGTCGTCCGCGAATACACATGGGTCTTCTGGTCATCGAGCGCCACCGTGAAGATCTGCGCCGGCGGCAAATGGACGTGCACGCTCTTCCCATTCAGCCACAGATCGCTGCTGCCCAGCAGTCCCAGATCTACGCCCGCGATGGCCTCGCCGTGGACCTCCAGCAGAATTTTGTCGCCAGTGAGAAACGACGGCAGAATCCGATTTTCCCGATCGCCGGAGACCATCTTGTCCATCGTGTACGACACCGACTCCAGCCGCGACAGCCGCCGCACCTGCTCCACCACGGTCGCCTGCGAGTTGTCGATCCGCAGCGTGCGCGCGCTCACCGCCTGCGCCACACGGTCCCAGATCCCGTGCTTTGCCTCCTGCAGGAACAGCGCAAGGATCGCCCCGCCACCGATCACGCCGAGCAGCAGAGCCACAAGGATTGCCGGAATCAGGCGGAAATGACTGCGCACGCGTTGCGAGGAAACCGTCGGCATAGGCGATTAGACGATCATCCCCCAAAAAGCTTCGGTGGGCAAAGTCTCGTTCTCAAATTTCGAGCGATGGGGCTGCGATCTCTTATGATGCAGACCAGCCCCCCGCCATCGAAACCGTCGCCTTAGTCCACCGGAGTTCCCGATGATCCAGCTCGTCTTCGCCGTCGTGTTCCTCTTCAGCGCGTGGGGTGCGTGGCGCCACAATCCGTTGTATTCGCGCCGCTCGACCCTGCATTCGATTGCCGTGGTTCTGCTGGCAATTGCGGGAGCGATTGCCCTCATCGTCGCGGTCGTCAAACTGACGGAAGGCAGGTCCCCGGCCGTTTCATTCTCGGCCATCGGCGTGGTCATCGTGGTCGACACGCTCACCCTCATCTTTGTCATCCAGACGTTCACCACGCCTCAGGAATCGAAGCCCACCTCTCTGCCGCACGCAACGAAGCTCGTCACCACCAACAGGGTCAGGGTCTACAAATGGGCCAGGATTTTCGCGATCATCATTCTGGTCTTTGCTATTCCGGGTGTGCTGATTCCTCGAGATATTCGATACCTTTTCCTGACGATTGCGGGGTTCACCGCGTTTCTTGCTGTGATTTTTCTGCCTGTTTTGTACTGGACCAATCGCGGCTTCGATCAATCGCTGACCGCACTCGAACTCGGCCCCTGGGTTCACTGGCAATACACGCCCGAGCAATGGACGGCGTGGTGCAATGTGCAGGCTGAACGCCTTAAAGCGACGCCGCCCACGTTCGTTCTCCGGCGCCACTGGCACCGTTTCCTGTGGCCCTTCGGCGCGATTGCCATTGGTGTTTATGTATTCTGCCCGGGCGGGTGGCTATGGAAGACGGTGTACATCGTGGCAGTTTGCGGTGCGATCCTGGCCATGGCCGTCCTCGGCGGACGCGGCGGCGCTCCCCACGCGGACAAGCTGCGGGCTAAACTCCTTCGCGCGAACCCCGAAGCTTACTTCGGGCGAGACGGCATCTTTTGCGACGGCGTTTTCACGCCCTGGCTCAACGTGAGCACGTATCTGGTTTCGGCCACGATCGACGAGCGCCAGCCGCGCAGCGCGATGTTTAACTTCGAGCGCTCCGTGCCCAACCCCTATGGGCCGACCCAGATCATTCCCATCCACCAGGCCGTGCTGATTCCCAATGGCAAAGAGAGCGACCTGGCGCGGCTGCAGCAGGAACTGACGGCCCGCTGTCCCAGGGCGCAGATCAGCCTCGCATGAAGCGATGTTCAGGCCGCTTCGATCCGGTAGCCGTCCGGATCCTTGCCGCGCACCTTGCGCCACCACACCTGGAAACTGGGCACGTTGATCGTCACAATGAAGAGCTTGCGCAACTGGCCCTGCGGACACTGCAGCGGCTTCACGCCGTGCCACGAGTGTGGCGTTCTCTGGAACAGCAGGCTCCCGTTCCCGCTCGGGCGCAGCGAGGCCGCGACTTTCAGGTCGTCAAACGAAGGCCCGGAGTGCGCCTTGAACCGCTGCTCGCTGTCGAGGATCAGAATTTCGCCGCCCCAGTTTGGGTTCCAGTCCGCCTCGGTGTTGAAGTAAAAGATGTGCGTCGCCAGCTTGCGCACTGCGTCGCAGTGCGGAGACACCGCGCAGCCCTCCCATGCGTAGTACCACTCAAACGTCGGGATGAACGTCTTCGGCCCCAGCAAGCGACGCAGAAAATCCCCGTACACCGGGCCCTGCAACTCCGCCAGAAACTCCTTCCACGGCTGTGAGACCTCGACACCCGGCCGATAGTGCAGCAGGAAACGGTCGTGCGGACCCTGCCCGTACGCGCGTTTCTTGCCCACCTGCTTCTCCGCCTGCGACGGATCCGGCATGTTCTGCCGCAGCGCCTCATAGCCTTCCGGCGTGAGCGTGTTTTGCAGATTCGTCCACGGATAGGGCTGCCGATCGCGAAATTTACCGGCAGACAGAGCCTCCAGTACGGCGCGATTCAGGTATTCCATCGAGTCTCCTCAGTCGCGATCCCGCGAACGAAACGATTCGCAGGGCGCATCAGGAGCCGTCTCGCCCGAGGAAAAAGAGGCCCGATGAACCCGTCAGGCGAGACGGCGGCGGCGTGCATTCGACAGACGAACGGGCGCACGCATCGCTGTTGTCCCTGATACGCCCACGCACCTCGGAGTTCAGTGACCGCAATCACAGGAATCCGCCGCCGCGCCGCGCAGCATGAAAGCAGGAGCACAGTCATGGAAGTCACTGTCAATCATCTCGGCGCCGTCCAGTTCGAGATCAAGGCCCGGCAGCACACCGTCATCAGCGATCAGCCGGTCGAGGGCCACGGGTTTGACGAAGGCATGACCCCGCCCGAGCTCTTTCTGGCTTCGCTCGGCGCCTGCGCCGCCTATTACGCAGCCGATTTTCTGCGTCAGAAGAATCTCGCTACGGAAGGCACGCGCGTCAGGGTTGTCGCAGACAAGCTCCTCAACCCGGCCCGCATCGACAACATTCGCATCGAAGTCGAATTGCCTCTGGCTCTCGAGGAGCGCAATCGCGAAGGCGTCGAGCGCGCCGTCCACCGCTGCCTCATCCACAACACGCTGCTGAGCCCGCCAAAGATCGAGATCGCGGTACACGATCCGGTTGCGGTTTGAGAACCTCTTACCGCTTGCGTTGGTCCAGAGATGACGGAGCCCGTTTAGCGTGGATTGGCAGGCTCGTTTAGTGCGTCCAAAACCATCGCACAAGGTGAAGCCCGTAGACCAGGATCTCCCAGACGCCCAAACCCGCGAAGCATATTGCTGACAGGGCACAGAACCACGTGACGAGCCCCCATCCTCGCTCTTTCCTCACCAAATACGTCAAATATCCGGCGAAAGCGAAGCCCACCACGCCCCCGACAAGAACCCACGGAACGAAATGCACGGTTTTAAACGTGGATTTCTCCCAACAGGCCTGTTACTCTCTGGAACTTCGCTTCGAGAAACTCAGTCTGGGTTCGCTCTGGCATCGCCGCAAGCTGAAGAATGTCGCAGTCCGTAAGATCAATCCGCCTAAGCACCCCGTCGCGACCTCTAAAGTTCCACCCGTAAGGCAATGAGCCTGCTCGCCATGAATACTTCAAGTCGAAAGCACCGAAGCGCAAAACAATGTCCGCCAGCAGTGCCGTGTAACTCGCGATCTCCTCGTTCATGCTCTTCATGTGTAAGCCTCCTGATCGATTATGCCCATCAGGGGCACAACAAAAAAGTTCTGCCGGATTTTTCTTCCTGTTCTTAGCCCAGCCCAACTTCCACCTTCGCCGGCTCCGTCTGCGCTTGCGAGCGCTTCACCCGGTTCGCGTAGCTGGCTTCGATGAACCGCGCAAACAGCGGATGCGGCTCCAGCGGCTTCGACTTGAACTCCGGGTGGAACTGGCAGCCCAGGAAGAACGGATGCCCCGGAATCTCCACGATCTCCACGTAGGTCCCGTCCGGCGTCGTTCCGGTGATGTTCAGGCCCGCGCCGGTGAGCAGCGCCTCGTATTCGCGGTTGAATTCGTAACGGTGACGGTGACGTTCTGAAATCTCCGTTTTCCCGTACGCCTTTGCCGCAGCCGATCCCGCTTCCAGCAGGCAGGTCCACGCGCCCAGGCGCATCGTGCCGCCCATCTCCTCCACGCCGGTCAGTTCGCGCAGCTTATAGATCACGCGATGCGGCGTTGCCGGATCGAACTCGCTCGAATTCGCCCCCGCCAGCCCGCACACATTCCGCGCGTACTCGATGCACGCGCTTTGCATCCCTAAACAGATCCCGAAATACGGCACCTGCTGCTCGCGCGCGTAGCGGATCGCGTTCAGCATCCCTTCGATTCCGCGCTTGCCAAAGCCGCCCGGCACCAGAATGCCGTCGAAGCCGCGCAGTTGCTCCTCGTATCCCGGCTCTTCCAGCCCTTCGGCCTCGATCCACGTCACGGTGAGCTTCAGGTTGTACTTGAGCGCGCCGTGTACCAGCGCCTCTTTCAGCGATTTGTAACTGTCCTCGTACTCAACGTACTTGCCGGCAATCGCAATTGAGACCTCATCGGCCGGGTGGTAGCACCGCTGCACCAGTTCCGCCCACTTGCTCATATCCGGCTCCGGCGTTTCCATGTGCAGATACCTGAGCGCCAACCGGTCCACGCCTTCCTGAGCAAACGTCAGCGGCACCTCGTAGATCGACTCCACGTCCCGCGCCGTGATCACCGCCTGCTCTTCGAGGTTGCAGAACAGCGCAATCTTGGCCTTCAGTTCGCGCGACAGGAACCGGTCGGTGCGGCATAGCAAGATGTCCGGCTGAATTCCGATGGACAGCAGCTCCTTCACCGAGTGCTGTGTCGGCTTGGTCTTCAGCTCCTGCGCCGCGCCGATCCACGGCACCAGCGTCACGTGGATGAACACCGTATTCTCGCGCCCCAGTTCCTGCCGCACCTGGCGGATCGCCTCGAGAAACGGCAGCGATTCGATGTCGCCGACCGTCCCGCCGATTTCCACGATGGTGACGTCGCCCTCCGCCGCCACCTTCCGCATCGCGTTCCGGATCTCGTTCGTCACGTGCGGAATCACCTGCACCGTCTTGCCCAGGTAATCCCCGCGCCGCTCTTTCAGGATGATCTGCTCGTAGATCCTTCCCGTCGTCCAGTTGTTATCGCGGCTGAGCTTCGCGTGCGTGAAGCGCTCGTAGTGCCCGAGGTCCAGATCGGTCTCCGCGCCGTCGTCGGTGACGAACACTTCGCCATGCTGAAATGGCGACATCGTCCCCGGATCGACGTTCAGATACGGATCGAACTTCATCAGGTTGACTTTGAGGCCACGGCTTTCGAGAAGACACCCAATCGAGGCGGCGGCAAGACCCTTGCCAAGGCTGGACACAACTCCGCCGGTCACAAAAATGTACTTTGCAGACATTTTCGCGTCACCTTATTTGGATTTGTGTGCTGGACGAACCAGGCGGGCACGACCAAGTATCGCAGCATTCCAGGGTGAAGGGAAGAGTCTTCTTCGTGCAAAACCGGGCCGCGCATAAATCAATCGAATGCTGCCGGTTTAATGGGTCTTATCAGGAATCTCGGATCCGCCGCGAAACATTTCGAGGAGGAGCTCA
>Ga0224555_1002621_pt1 | contig 20527 bp, 20 predicted proteins | sample 714S23034metaG_FD_180687 | JGI IMG/M metagenome (GOLD analysis project Ga0224555, IMG submission 180687) | Peat soil microbial communities from Stordalen Mire, Sweden - 717 S2 30-34 | ecosystem: Environmental > Terrestrial > Soil > Wetlands > Peat | place: Sweden: Norrbotten County, Stordalen...
ATCTGCATTGGGACAGAATCGTATCTTCGACATGCCGCCAGCCTAAAAAGTTCCCGCAAGGGTGTCCAGCCCCAAATTACTCTTTGTTGCAGCTCAATGATTTAGCGGCGCTCACGAATGCGCCCTGACTTCATCTGGCTCATTTCCGATTTTGGGAGCGCGACCGTCCCGGTCGCTCCGCATGGCGTCCCGCCGTGCGGTTTGGCGTGTTCGGCGCCCTGAGAAGTTCCGCTTGGTCGGGTGTGGGCGAAGAGTTTCCGGCCAGAGGCCGAAAACGGCGAGCGAGACGCTCGCGCTCCCCCAGAGCTACTTCTCCTTCAAGAAAGGCGCAACTCCGCCCCTGGCTGAATTTCTCTTACACTAATTGCAGCGAAGGCGTTCCCGGTGAATGAATGCCAGCGCAGCCACCAGACGCGGACTGTCCGCCTCGCTCTCAATCAGCACATACCAGATTCTTCAGTATGAAAGCCTCTTGCAGCCACTCAATGTCTTCGTAAGGGATGCTTGTGGTTTGTCTGTGAAGAAAGCCCGTTGGGAGCAAAACCGCGTCCTGTCCTAACTCAAGATATCGACGGAGGACAACGCAACGAACAGTTCCAAGCAACCCTAAAAGCAAGAACGCCGCGCCCATCAGCGCCAACTGCCACAAGTGTCCCGAAAGACAAGCAAGACCGCACAGGCCGGCGCCCACGGCCAGGAAACCACCAAGAGGCCGCCATTTGGGATTGTAGGGATATCGGTGTGGCAATTCCATGATGTGCAAATGTGCCGTCACCCTCCGGCGGAGGAGTCGGGAACCCAGGCCCCAAAACCGCCACCACCGGCCCGCCGCAGACCGAGACGCGCCAGCACCCGCTGCTCTTCATACTATCTCATGCTACCTTAGCTTTTGAACGACTGCGCCATTAAGTTGCCATCGAGTCAAAGTAACAATAAAATATTTCAATTTACGTGTTTGACATTTCAGCCATCATGGCTTTACCACTCATAGCATGATAAATCTACAGGATTTAACGACAAGTCAACTTAACCGTATCATTGCGATTAAGGAACAAATTGAAACGCTCCAAAGCGAGATGGAATCCATCGCCAACGACGGCATTGAGACGTCAGCCCAGACGTCAGTCCCGGTCAAAGAGGCCGGCAAGCGCCGCATGTCCGCCGCCGGCCGGGCCAGGATTGCCGCCGCCGCCAGAGCCAGATGGGCCAGGGCCAAAGGCGCGCCGGTGAAGAGGCGCAAGAATCGCTTGAGCGCCGCCGGTCGGGCCGCCATTATCGCCGGCACCAAAGCCAGATGGGCCAGGATGAACGCCGGCGAAGCCGCGCCGGAAGCCCCCAAGAAAAGGGATCGTCGCAGCAGCCCGGCCGTGAGGGCGAAGCTTGCGGCGGCGGCGCGGGCCAGATGGGCCAAGGCCAAGGCCGCCGGGCAGAGCACACTGTAAGAATGAAAACGGCGCCTCCCCGCCCATGCGCGACGCGCCGGGTTTTCCCAACCTTTTTTGGGTGCGTCCTTTTCGCCATCCTGCCGGGGGTGGCCGCCGGTCAGGAAATCAATCCTTTTCCGCGAGAGGTCATTAAGACCGAGAAGGTCATGGAGTGGACGTTCCCGGCGGACGCCGGGGGATGGACGGCGGCGCATGATTGCGCGCTTACCGCCGGCGGGGGGGGCCTGCGAATTCAAAGCAGCGGCAATGATCCTTATCTCTTTGGGCCGCCCATGCAGGCCGCCGGGCCGGTGGCCGCGCGGGTCCGGCTCAAATGCGCGGGCGGCGGCGACGGACAGATTTTTTGGGCCACGGCGGAGGCGCCCAATTTCGAGGAGGCTCACAGCCGGCATTTCCACTTCCTCCGCGACAATCAATGGCACGATTACACGGTGGCGCTGGCCGGCGGGGGAACGATTCGGCGGTTGCGCCTGGACCCGGCCGAAGCTCCCGGGCTGATCGAAGTGGCGTCCATTCAATTGATTCGCCAGACGTTGCACCCGCTTGAAATTCAATCGGTCCACACGGAAGGCTCCAACGTCCGCGTGCGGCTGACGAATTATTCCGCGGAGGCGATTTCCTTCACGATGGGTGGACAGCCTTTCACCCTCGGCGCGGAGGCGGGCGGGGAGTTTTCTCAAATCGCGCCGGGCCGGGCGGCGTTTCGCTCGTGCGACGCGGCCATCCAATCCGCCGGGCTGCCGGCGCTGCGCCGGCTTGTTTATATTATTGACACTAATGGAGCGGCGGATTGGGACACCCTCGAATCTCGCGGCCTGGTGGTGCGCGCCGCGCGCGACGGCTCCGGCGCGCGCATCGAACTGGGTGGCCGCCTGGCGGGCGTCCTGGCGCCGCTGGTCAGCCGGGACGGCGTCACGCCCAAAATGAAATTCGCCGGCAACGGCCATGCCTTGTCGTGGCGCGGCCAAGGCGTCACGCTGACGCTCGCCTTGCAGGAGGACGTGATCCTGGCAAAAATCGAAAGTGACGAACCGTGCGAAGGCCCCGTGCTGCGTATTTTCGGGCCGCTCGAACAAGGACTCTTTCCGGGCTTGGAGTACCTGGCCAGGGACGAACACTCCTCTTCGACCCTGGATATTGAAACCGAAGACCACGTCCGCTTCGCTCCTGATCCGAGGAAAGTCACGATGCCGTTGATGGCCTTTGTGACCGATCGGGCGACGGCGGCCATGACCTGGCGCGATATGTCGTTGCAGCCGGTTTTTGCCACCCCCAATTTTCTGGACGGTCCCGAAGGCCATCGCGCCTCCCTGCGCGGAAAGAAAATCGAATGCGCGATCCTCATCCGCCCGCCCGCGCCGATGGAGGAGGCGATCCTATGGGCGGCCCAACGCGAGGGCCTGCCGCCGCTGTCGGCCGCGCCGCGCCCGCGCGCGGCGGAACTTGACTTATGTTTGACTGCCTTGAGCGGGCCGCCGCTCAAAACCGCCGAAGGCTGGGGCCATTGCGCCGAAGCCACCTGGCCGCGCCTGCCTTACGCCGATCAAGCCTCAACCGTCTGGCGCTTGTCGGGACAAATTCCATCGCTGCCGCGATTGGTTCCAGGCGGTTCGCACATTGTCAACGATTCGATCTATTTTCTCACTGGCCGGGCAGGGGAATGGCTGGACATGCGCGCCGCCGCCGCGCGCGGGATCATCGCCGGGCAAAAACCGGACGGTTCGTTTCGTTACGAGGGCAAATTCCGGCGGGGCCATTTTGAGGACACCGCCAGCGGCTATTGCGCGGCGCAGGCCATTGAATTGTTGGAGCACGCCCGCTTTACGGGCGACGCCGCCTCGCTGGAAGCCGGGATCAAGGCGCTTGAGTTTATGAAGCATTTCCGCGATCCGCGCGGGGCGCAAACCTGGGAATGCCCGCTGCACACCCCCGACATCCTGGCCTCCGCGTTGCTGGTTCACGCCTACGTCCGCGGCTACGAATTGACCGGGCGGCGCGATTACCTTCAGAGAGCGCGCGCGTGGGCCATGACCGGCCTGCCGTTTGTCTATCAATGGAGCGACCAGCCGACCATGGTCTACGGCACGATTGCTGTTTTTGGCGCCACCGGCTGGCAGGCCCCCAACTGGATGGGGCTGCCGGTGCAATGGTGCGGCTACGATTACGCTTACGCGCTGACGATGCTCGCGCCCCTGGACCAGGCCCTGGACTGGAAGCGAATCGCCACGGGCATCGAAATCACCGCCGAACAGATGCAATACCCCTCCGGCCCGTTGGCCGGGTGCGAGCCGGACTCGTTCAATCTTGCGTTGCAACAGCGCAACGGCCCTGCCATCAATCCCTGCGCCATCGTCAGCCTGCGTCTGGCGCTGGAAGGCAAACTGGATGCCCTGGCCGTCGCCGCCGCCGGCGGGCGCCGCGTGGTGGCTCCGTTTCCCGTGGCCCTTCGCGGCGGGGAGGCCCTCATCGGAGCCTGCGCCGGTGTCAACTATCAAGTGGTGGTGGACGGCAAGCGAATCGTCCAGGTGAACTCCCGCGGCGAAGACTCCATTGCGCTGCCGGCGAAGTGACGCGCCGGGTGCTCAACATTTCTGCCCTGAAAAGGAAACGGCCTGCTTGCGCGAGACCGTGGGATATTGCTCAAGGAATTCATCAAGAGTCTCGCCGCTTTCAAGGTAATCGAGCAAGGCCCGCACGGGAACACGCGTGCCGGCAAAGCATGGCTCGCCACTCATGATTTCGGGATCAACCACCACGACGGCATTCCTTTTCATGCCCTCAATTAAACCCAGCTTTGCGAAAATGACAACCCTGCAATCGCCGCCATGATGTTTTTGCCTGTCAATGCCCTTCGATCGGCGCACAGGGCCATCCCATGTCAGGAAATAGGCCGCCCCGGACGGGGCTGCAGGGCGGGAAAAGGGCGTCCGGGCAAAAATATTTGAATTCTTTACTTGAAGTGCAGTCTAAACATGATAGTGTGTATATGAGAAGGCGCATCCGCCTTCGCGGCGCTGCGGCGCGACAAGTCCGCCGCTCTGTTCTTTGACATAAAGGGAATGGCTCATGGGGAGAGCGTGTCCCGGTGGGGCGAGACTCCGTCGAGCCGTAACTCGATTTCATGGGAAACAGTCACGGCTCGACGGAGTCTCGCCCTACCGTCCAAATCCGGCCAGGCCCGCGCGGCCGGTAACGATAAAGGTGACTTAGGGTTCGTTGAACTAAATCCGGTCGGGCCGGGCAAACTAACGCCAACTAACGCCAACTAACGCCAAAAAAAAATTCATTCCCATCTGGGGGGCCAGACTGGCAAGTTCTGCCGGTCAATCGCGGTCCATCCCCGGCGCAATGAGGCGCCGGGTGCTCAAAGCGATGAGCCGGGTGCTCAACATTTGTGTGGCGGTTTCCGCCGCCCAATCCTAATCTTGATTCTGATCTCTTTTGGGAGCTTACTCACTGGAATGGATCCAGATTAAGATGAAGAGGAAGATGAAGAAATGAAACTCAAAGTGTTCCCCCTTGGCGTCCTGGCCGCCCTTGGCTTGCTGGCGTGCGGCCTGGCGCCGTCCTGTCCCGCGCAACCCGCGCCCGCTCCGAAAACATTTAACGTGCGCGACTTTGGCGCCACCGGCGATGGAACAACCAAGGACACCGCCGCCTTTCAAAAGGCGCTTGATGCCTGCGCTGTGTCCGGCGGGGGCGAGGTCCTCGTGCCGGCCGGCCACTATCTCATCGGCAGCGTGCAGATGGGCCGGAGCACCATCCTGCGCCTGCAACAGGACAGCGTCCTGACCGGCAGCGGGGACGCGGCGGATTACCCGATGATGGACGTGCGCTGGGAAGGGCGCTGGCAGCCGGGCCGGCGCGCTCTCATTTACGCCGCCAACGTGGATCACACCGGCATCATCGGCCCCGGCCGCATTGAGGGCAATCCGGAGATGGCCGCGCCGCAAAACCCGCGCGGCGCCGTCGTGCTGGAGCCGATTTCCTGCAATGACGTGCGATGGGAGGGATTCAGCGTGACGCAGGGCCGCAATTGGGCCACCCATCCGACGTATTGCGCGGATGTCGAAATCACCAACGTCAACATCCAGGGAAGCCGGGACGGGATTGACATTGATTCCTGCAAGAACGTCCGCGTGGAGGGGTGCGACATTGATACCGGCGACGACGCCATCAGCATCAAATCCGGCCGCGGCTTGAACGGCGCGCGCATCGGCAAACCGGCGGAAGACATCTTGATCTCCCATTGCATCCTGAATTGCCGCGGGTTCGCCTGTCTGGGGGTCGGCAGTGAAAATTCCGGCGGCATTCGCAACGTGCGGTTGGAGCATTGCCAACTCAGCGCCCCGCGCGCCTACGTGGTGTACATCAAAACCCGCGTCGGCCGCGGCGGCTACGATGACAACATCGCGGGGGACGATCTGGACGTGACGGCCGGGAGTTTCCTTCATGTCAACCTGATCAGCATTGGCAACGCCAACACGGTGGACGACCCGGTGCCGGGGCCTTTGGGCATTCCCGAAGGCAGGAATTTCAGGTTTTCCAACATCCGTGTCTCGGGCGGGACGCTGGCCGATGTCTCGCAAATTTCCGCCGACAAGCCGTTGCAGGGCCTGGTGTTGGAAAACATCACTGGCGCCTGCGCCAAAGGCATTTCCCTGCAGCATGTCAATAATGCCGTCCTGCGCGGCATTCAGGTGACCGGCTTCACCGGACCTCTGCTGGCGACCAACGATGTCACCGGCTCCGGCCTGGACGGGGCCGTCAAATACATCCCCCCGCCGCCGCGGGAGACGCGCAAGCCCGCCCCGCCGCCGGCGCCGGCGCCGCAATAAGGGGCCGTCAAGAAATAACCTGTGGCGATCCCTCTTGCGAAGGAGCGGAGGGAGCATTCCACTTTTTTGGGTTGTTATTCCTTGATCTTAATCTTGCTCCTAATCCGCACTATGGGGGATGAGATTAAGATTAAGATTAGGAGTAAGATGAAGAAAGGAAGCCAAAAAAGTGAAATGGGCCCAGGAGCGGAGAAATCAGCCAAACACCCTTGACACTCCCGCCTTTGTGCTCTTACATTGGCCCCTCTTTCAAATGAGAAGGTCTGAGCAAACAACATGAATAAAGGCAAAATTGTGCAGGTCATCGGGCCGGTGGTGGATATCGAGTTTCCTGACGGCCCTCCTACCATTTACAACGCCGTGACGGTGGACTTCGAGGTTCCAGGACAGGGCAAAACAAAGCTCACCCTCGAAATACAACAACATCTGGGGGACCATTGGGCCCGCGCCGTCGCCATGTCCAGCACGGAAGGCTTGAAGCGCGGCCTGGAAGTGGTTGACACCGGCGCGCCCATATCCATGCCCGTCGGCGAGGCCGTGATGGGCCGGGTGTTCAATGTGACCGGCGATGCCGTGGACGAACAAGGCCCGGTGAAGGCCGACAAGTTTCTGCCGATCCACCGCGCCGCCCCCCCGCTGGTAAACCAATCCCCCAGCCCTCAGGTGTTGACCACCGGCATCAAGGTCATTGATTTGATTTGTCCCTTTCTCAAAGGCGGCAAAGTAGGCGCTTTCGGCGGGGCAGGGGTGGGCAAAACGGTGGTCATCATGGAATTGATCAACAACATCGCCAAACTGCACGGCGGCGTCTCCATGTTCGCCGGCGTCGGGGAGCGCACGCGCGAGGGCAACGATCTTTACAACGAAATGATCGAGGCCGACGTGATCAAGGTGGAGAAGGACGAAAAAGGCCACCCGAAAATCGGCGGGCACGGGCTGCCCATCATCAAACCGGGTTCAAAAATCGGCCTGGTGTACGGCCAGATGAACGAACCTCCCGGCGCGCGTCTGCGCGTCGCCTTGTCCGCCCTCTGCGTGACGGAGTATTTCCGCGACGAAAAGAACCAGGACGTGTTGTTGTTCATTGACAATATTTTCCGTTTTTCGCAAGCCGGCTCGGAAGTTTCGGCCCTGCTGGGCCGCACGCCCAGCGCCGTCGGGTACCAGCCGACGCTGGCCTCGGAAATGGGGGATTTGCAGGAACGGATTACCTCCACCAAGGAAGGTTCCATCACGTCGTTTCAGGCGGTCTATGTGCCGGCGGACGATTTGACCGATCCGGCGCCCGCCACCACCTTCGCGCACTTGGACGCGACGGTCGTGCTGGAGCGGTCCATTGCCGAGTTGGGCATCTTTCCGGCGGTGGACCCGCTGGCCTCCAATTCCCGCGCGTTGACGCCGGAAATTGTCGGCCAGGACCACTACGACGCGGCCCGCGGCGTGCAGAAAGTGCTGCAACGGTACAAGGATTTGCAGGACATTATCGCCATTCTCGGTTTGGATGAACTCTCGCCGGAGGACAAGCTGACGGTCTCCCGCGCCCGCAAGATTCAACGTTTCCTCAGCCAGCCTTTTACCGTCGCCCAGGTTTTCACCGGGCGCGAAGGCAAACAGGTGCCGGTGGCCGAAACCGTCCGCGGCTTCAAGGAAATCCTGGACGGCAAGCACGACGACGTGCCGGAGGGCAACTTCTACATGAGGGGCGGCATTGACGAAATCAAAGAGGGTTAAATGCCAGACACACTCAAGTTGGAAATCGTCACGCCGGACGCCCAGACCTTCTCCGGCGATGTCGAGATGGTGACCTTGCCGGGCAGCGAGGGCGAGATGGGCATTTATCCCCACCACGTCCCGTTGATGACCCAATTGGTGCCGGGGGAAGTGACGGTGCGCAAGGACGGCCAGGACATTTTTCTCGCCGTCGGCGACGGTTTTGTGGAAATCACGGGTGATCGCGTGGCAATTCTGACTGACATGGCCGTCACGGCGGACAGTATTGACGAAGCCAAGGCCGAAGAGGCCCGCCGCCGGGCCGAGGCGCGTCTGGCCGAGCAAATTGACGAGGACGAGAACGCCGTCGTGAGCGCGGCGCTGGCCCATGCGCTGGCCCAGATCACCGTCAAGCGCCGGCACCACCGCCACTGAGGCCAGCCGCATGAACCGTATCGAAGCACGATTTGCGCGGCTAAAAAAGGAGGGGCAAAAAGGCTTCATTGTCTATATTGGGGCGGGCGACCCCAACCTCGAAATGACGCGGCGGCTGGCCCTGGACTTCGATAAAATTGGCGTGGATGTTCTTGAGTTGGGCGTGCCTTTCAGCGATCCGCTGGCCGACGGCCCGGTCAACCAGTTGGCCGCCCAGCGCGGGTTGGAATCCGGCGCCACGCCGGCCAAAGTCCTGCAAACCGTGGCGGCCATCCGGCGGGAATCGCAAATCCCCATCGTCCTTTACATCTATTTCAACCTCATCCACCGGCGGGGCCTGGAAGCCTTCGTGCGCGATGCCGCCGCCGCCGGCGTGGACGGGTTGCTGGTCCTGGACCTGCCGCCGGAGGAATCGGGGAACTACGAGACGCTCATGGCGCGGGCGGCCCTGTCGGCCATTTACCTGGTGGCGCCGACCACGCCCGAAGCGCGCATGGAATTGATCGTGCGGCGCGGCAGCGGGTTTATCTATTACGTCTCGCGCGAGGGCGTCACGGGCATGCAAACCAGCGTTTCCGACACGATTGGCGCCATGACGGCCAAAATCCGGGCGCACACGGATTTGCCCATTGCCGTCGGCTTTGGCATTTCGACTCCCGAGCAAGCCCGGTTGGTGGCGCGCAACGCCGACGCGGTGGTGGTGGGCAGCGCGGTGGTTCACCAAATCGGCGAACATGGCCGCGATGCGGATTTGCCGGAGCGGGTGGCCGCTTTCACCAGCGCCTTGCTCAAGGCGGCGAAGGAAAAGCAAGCATGAAGACAGCCAGAAAGAGAATCGAAAGCAGCGAAGAGGATGTGCTGATGTTGAAGGACGAGCAGCTTGTCGTTTCTGGGATGGACATTGCTGTAAAACCCAGGAAAGTCACCCCGCTGCCGATCGTTTCCGACTCGCCGCGCCAGTGCGAACGACTCAAGTTGGAAAACAAATACGACGGAGTGGTTGAACATCGTTTGGAGTGGAGGCGCCTGGTTACCTACGTGCCCAATAAGAAGTTGCCGCTCTACAACTGGTTTAAGTACAAAGAGGGGTTTTCCCGGGAATTGGTCGTGCAGTTAATCCGCGAATTCGGTTTACAAGCGGGCGAGACCGTGTTGGATCCCTTTGCGGGGTCAGGCACAACTTTGCTAACGGCAAAGGAATTCGGAATTCACGGAATTGGCATTGATATGCTCCCAACAGCGGTGTTCGTCGCCAACGCGAAGCTGAAGGAGTGGCCCGATATTGATGCGCTGCTGCAATCGGCGTTAAAACTGACTTCCACTCCCTTTCGCGAGCCAAAGTCGAGTCTTCCCGACGTTCGCATTATCAACCTTGCGTTCGATAAGGAAACGCAAAAACAATTGAAGTTCTTCAAGGAGGAGATCGAAACTTACGATCAATCTGTCCGCGACTTTCTTATGCTTGGCTTGTTGAGCATTCTCGAGGATGTCAGCTCCACATCCAAGGATGGGCAATTCTTGCGCCTGGTGGAGAAAGATATTCCGCCGGTACGTGATGCCCTTCGCACGGCGCTCACGAGGATGATCCATGATTTGTCGGAAATCCGTACGTTCGGGCTTTGGCCAAAAACCAACGCCAAAACGACGATGTTTCGTGGAGACGCCCGAGAGTTATGCCTGCCGCTAAAACACCTCGGCGCGATCAGTGCCGTCATTACATCCCCGCCGTATTTGAATCGCTACGATTATTCCCGCACCTACGCGCTGGAGCTTTGTCTCTTGAGCGTAAAGTCCCACCAGGACATGGTGAGCGTGCGGCACAGCTTGCTCAGGTCGCACGTGGAGAGCAAGGAGCATGAGGGCAAGGCCATCCATCTGCCCGCCCTGGACGAAGTGTTGCGGGAAGTTCGCGCCAAACCACTGAATAACGAGCGGCTTCCTGTGATGATTCAGGGCTACTTCGAGGACATGAACCTGGTCATAGCGAACATCAGCCGATATTTGAAGCCTCAGGGCAGAGCAGCCTTGGTGGTCGCCAACGCGCAGTTCAACGGCGAGAATGTCCCGACCGATTTAATGTTATGCGAGTTGGCGCAACGGCACGGCTTGTCAACGGAAGCAGTTTTGGTAACCCGCTACAAGGGGAACAGTTCGCAGCAAATGGCCATTTATGGCCGCCGCCCCGTCCGGGAAACGATTCTCCTCTGGAGGAAGCATGGCTGAAAACCTTCACTTCGCGCTTGAGGAATGTTACAAGGCGCGCTCGGCCTTTTTCTGGCGCAAAGTGCGGGCATCTCCTTTTAAAGATTGGCAACGGCAAGCCCGCAGCGCAACTTGGAAAAATCTGGTCTGGGATTGGGAGGCCCTTGGCATCACCCCAATGGCCCGAGCCGCCGCCGATCGCCTGGGATTCGTGCCAAGTGAAGTTTTTGCACATCCTGAAGTCCTGTCCGCTTCTCCTGAATTGGAAGACTATTATCGCCTTCTGGCTTGTCTGCCCAACAAGGGTCTGGGGCAAATCAGATCAAGCGCGGAGCGCGGCAAACGAATGGATCTTTGCAGGCTGCTGAATTCAATGCTTTCTTCGTTGTTGGCAGCTGCAGCCAAAGCCAGCAGAGAGAGTCTGCTCCACACCATATTTGCCGAGGCTGGGACGGAATGGCAGGGCACTTGGGTCAATTCCATCGGCCTGCAAGCGGCCCAGGCGGTGGAACAAATGCTGACCAACTTCGCCGTGCGCGAGAATCTGTTAGACCCGGTTGCAACTGCAAAATTGCTTGAGAAAGCCAATGGATTCGTCCTCAAAAATGGCACGGTGCTGCTTTTTGGCTCTGAACCTGACGTGGAATGCCGCAGCAAGGACAAAGACCTGATTTACGTGATCGAAATCAAAGGAAGCGCCGACAAGGCCGGCGCGCAGACCCGACTTGGCGAAACCAAAAAATCCTTCACGAAAGCAAAACTAGAAAACCCCCGGTGCTACACTATTTTCCTGCCCAGTGTTTTGACCGACGCTGTCCGGTCACAACTTCGGACGGAACGCGACATTGATCAAGTGTTTAATCTGTTGGAAATTTTGAATGACGAAACAAAGCGCGAGGAATTTCTTAAAGAACTCTTTAAGTACCAACTCCGTGCCGAATTCTGACATCATTGCCATGAAGAAACACGCGCAAAACGACAATCGGTTCGTCATCATCATGGCGGGCGGGCGGGGGGAGCGGTTTTGGCCCGTCAGCCGCGAAAAATCCCCCAAGCAACTGGTCACCTTGCTGGGCGGCAAATCCTTTTTGCAACAGGCCGTCGAGCGCGTCCTGCCGCTGGTCCCGCTGAAGAATATTCTCATCATCACCAACGCCGTCCAGGCGCCGGAAGTCCGCCGGCAATTGCCCAGGTTGCCCAGGGAAAACGTCATCGCCGAACCCATCGGGCGCGACACCTGCGCCGCCGTGGCCCTGGGCGCGGCCATTGCCGGACAACGCTCCACCAACGCCGTCATGGCCGTCCTGCCGGCCGATCACGTCATCCCGGAAGAGAAAAAGTTCCAGCAGGTGCTGGCGGATTCGTTCGATCTGGCCGGGCGCGGACAGGTCATTGTCACCATCGGCATCAAGCCCACCGAACCGGCGACCGGTTACGGGTATATTCGCGTCGGCCCGGCGCTGCCGCCGCCGCAGGGCGTCAAGGGCTGTAAAACGGCCTTTTTCAAAGCGGAGCAATTTGTGGAGAAGCCCAATCTTGACAAGGCGCTGGATTACGTCAACAGCGGCCTCTACCGCTGGAACGCCGGGATGTTTATCTGGTCCTTCGTCACCATCACGCAAGGATTGGAAAAGCACCAGCCGGAATTGGCCGCCGCCTGCCAGCGCTGGTTTCAGGCCGCCGGCACCCCCAGGCTGGCCAAAGTCCTGGCCAAGGAATATCCCTCCGTCAAAAAAGTATCCATTGACTACGCCCTGATGGAACACGCGCACAACGTCGTCGTGGCCGACGGGGCGTTCGAGTGGGATGATCTCGGCTCATGGACGGCGCTGGCGCGGCATTTGAAGGCGGACGCGGAGGGCAATTGCGCGGTAGGGGATTTTATCCACGTGGACGGCGCGCGCAACATTATATTTGACGCAAGAACGAAGCACCGCACGCCCATCGCCGTGGTGGGGTTGCGGGACGCCATTCTGGTGCAGACCGACGACGCCGTCCTGCTGGCGCACAAGACCCAGGCGCAGAAAGTCAAGGAACTGGTCAAAAAGCTGGCGGAGGACCCCAAATACAGGAAATTGGTTTGACGCAATCGCACCCTCTCCCGTTTGGCGGGAGAGGGCAGGGTGAGGGTTGCCGTTTTCTTTTGTGTTCCTTGTGTTCCTTTGTGGCTAATCTCTCGCCAGCGCCAGCGCCCTTTCAGCGGCTTGGAGCGTCCGCCACGTTCCCGGTGGCAGGTCGCGTGGTTCAAAATCCCCGATGCGCACCCGCAGCAAACGCAAAGTTGGCAACCCCACCGCCGCCGTCATGCGGCGCACTTGCCGGTTCTTGCCTTCCACCAATTCCAGGGCGATCCAGCCATCGGGCACGGTTTTGCGGAATCGAATCGGCGGCTGTCGCGGCGGCACCTCCGGCGGCGGGTTGAGGAGGCGCGCGCGACACGGCAGGGTTTTTCGCCCTTGCACCACCACGCCGTTGGATAGCCGCCGCATGTCTTCGGCGCGCGGAATTCCCTCCACCTGCGCCCAATAGACCCGGCGATGCGCCCGGCGGGGATGGAGCAAAAGGGCGTTCAGGCCCGGTTCGTCACTGAGCAAAAGCAACCCCTCCGAATCGGCATCCAGCCGGCCCAGGGGATAGACGCCGGGCGGAAAGCCGAAGTCCGCCAGCGTCCGGTTGGCCGAGCCATCGCCGGTGAATTGCGACAGCACGCCGTAAGGTTTGTTGAACGCGATGAGCACGCCGGAAGGCATGTACCCCTTTCCCGCGCCTTGGGCAAGGTTCCAAAAAAATAAAAAATAAATATTTCACTTGGACAGCATTTGTCCAACCACCCCGGCTAAAGTGGGCGCGGATAAAGAAAGGAACTATGAATACATACGAAATCCGTCAAATGGAATTGAGGTTGGAATCCAAATCGTGGCGGCTGGCGCGGCAGGCGCGGCGGCAGCGGCGGGAGCGGGCGCAATGGTGGTTCGCGCAAATGCGCCGCGTGGTGGACGCCGCGATGGAGTGGAGCCCGGAATCCCAGGGGACGCCCGCGCAGGACTATCTGGCGCTGGCGGGCAAGAGGACCTGAAAAGAAGCTTTTTTAACCACCAAGAGCACAAAGATCTTCTCCCGGAATCTGCCCCCGCTTCCTTTGGGAGGGATGGCGTGCTGGCCTTGGAGACGGTGGCCAACGTCTTTATGGCGGCGGGACGCGGCCAGAACCGGCAGGTGAAACACCTGCCCTGCATTTCCCCGCATTTGATTGGCGGCGCCCGCAAAGAATCCTTAAACACGCTCTCAGACCTTCGGCGGGACGCCGAAGGGTGCGGGCGAGGACGCCCGCGATCCCCAATCCTGCCGCATGGCGACGGCTTGGAAGGGGGGAGGCTGGCGGGAAAATAGCGTCGGCGCAAAAATATGTGAATGTTTTACTTGAGTTTGAGTCTATACATGATAGTGTGTAGTATATGGGGCGCTTCCGCCTTATACGGCGCGACAGGTCTGCCGCCCTGTTCTTTGACATTTTGCAGTGGGGAAAAAGGGAAGGGATCGTCCCGGCCCAATGTAGGGCAGCGGGGAAGAATGCTAAAGGCTGAATGCTAAAGGCAAATACCCTGCGGGTGCGTGAATTTCACGCATCCACCCCCTGCCTGGCTGGCCGCCGCCGGAACCGTCGAAAGGGGTTAGCCAAGGCGTGTTGGAGTTGCCGGCCAACACGCCTCAACACGGCTAATCGAAGCTAAACACGCCTTAACACGCCTTGCGCTTTTTTGCAAAAGGCGGCAAAGCGGGCAAGCCGGCCCTCCGTTAACGATAAAGCTGACTTACGGTGACTTACGCTGGTTCGCCCGTGAACTTACGGTGATGTGGGGCAAACTTACGGTAACTTACGGTGGGAGATACCCCCCCAGGGCGACTTGAGTCTGGTTGGCGCGGCCGGCGCGGCGGCAGCGGCGCGAGCGGGCGCAATGGTGGTTCGCGCAAATGCGCCGCGTGGTGGACGCCGCGATGGAGTGGAGCCCGGAATCCCAGGGGCCACCCGCGCAGGACTATCTGGCGCTGGCGGGCAAGAGGACCTGAAAAGAAGCTTTTTTAACCACCAAGAGCACCAAGAGCACAAAGCTCTTCTCCCGGAATCTGCCCTTTTCCCGTCGTGAGAGTCTGTTTCGGGCGGATCGGAGGATAAGGGTTATACCCCATAGTTTGGAGTCGCCCACGACGGCACAATAACCGGCATGGATAAATCGCTTTCTTTTGCTAAAACCCTCATTCTCAATGTCGGGGTATGGCTCGTGGATTTTGCGGCAGCGGTGATGTTCCCGCATCCAGGCCCATGGCGGCGGGTGCGTCGGGAGAGGGTAAGCACCAGTGAATCCAGGAACCGTCCACCCTTTCCCGGTTCGCCGTCCGCAGTGTCTTCTGCTTCGACCGTCCCAACACGCGCCGGGGCTTAATAGTCTGGAGCATTTTTGGGGGGCACTATGGGGTGTTTACCCCATATACAAATTGAAGCAAGGGTCCGATATTGGTTAGCATGAGGCTGCACATGACGTTGAACAGTGTGAGCTGGACCGCTCCGGTGGCGATGAACCCGGGCAGAGAAATCCCGTCTCCGCCGTCCATCGCCTCGCTTGAACCGGGGTCTCCCGTCACCCGGAGAGTGAAGTTCAACTCGTTCAGGATGGTCACGGCTTTTGTCATGCGCGTCTCCAAGCCTCTCAAATCCATATACCACAGGCATGTTCCAATAGGATACGAAGATGAGACGGGCTTCCATTACGGAGAACAGTAGGGATGGATATGAGAAACTCTCGTATCGCATTTAGGGGTCAGAGGAGCTTGACAAATCTTGCTGATAGCCTCCAGACCCCTTCCTTGAACTTTACGATCTATCCCCTCAATGTCCTTTCTGAACTGCCGGGCAAAGGCAAAAAGCCATTCAATCTTCTCGGCTTCTCCAGACCCAGGAGGCTTCTGGTCGGCGCCCTGATACTGATCCGCCGCCTCGTGAGTTGAACCCGACTCCTCCCAAGGGGTGACTGGTCAATGGACTGACCAGGCAACTGCTCACGCACATCGCTTGGTGGTGCTGACCAGGTGCCGGAAACAACACCTGCCTGGGCAATCCCTTGCTCGTGCATAATGGCTGCCTTTGATCAAATTCAACCCGTGTCCTCACCGGCTAAATTGCCGCATTTGCAGACAAGTATCCTCGCGCAGACCATTGCCCTTCAATTGGATAGCGAGATTTGCAACAACGGCCATCACCATCCGCCACCACCCGGGAAATCCAATCTTGACGGCGTCTTCCAGAAGTGCGCTAATGTGTGAAACCATGATATGAGGTTCGTTCCTCTTAACATTTTTCTCGCAGGCTGCCAATCAGCGGCGCTGCTTCATGCCACACCCTTGCGCGTGGCGGCGTTTAGCTGCGATGCCACGCCGCCGCTGGGCGAACCGATGATGTGGGCGACAAAATTGGAGAAAGTCGTCACGCCGCTGCTTGCAAAAGGCGTGGTCCTGGAGGACGGAACAAATCGATACGTGCTCATTTCGTTCGACTGGTGTTTGATCGGCAACGAATCAGAATCCTCATTCCGCGAAACACTCGCCGGAGCCGTTGGGACGCTGCTATCCCGTGTTTCGGTCCATAGCGTGCATCAACATGCTGCGCCGTATGCAGACGAAGGCGCGCATCGGTTGCTGGATGCCTCGCCAAATCCGCTGCCTCATTTGAGCGCAAGTTATCTGAAACAACTGCGCGCCCAACTCGCACGCGCAGCCAGTGAGGCCACGAACCGGCTCGAAGTATTCGACCGGATTGGCTCGGGAGAGGCGCGCGTGGAACGGGTGGCTTCGGCGCGGCGGATCCGGGACGCAAACGGAAATCTCCTCATCCGCTACAGCAACGGGGCAAAGGATAAAGCAATGGCCGACGCGCCGGAGGGGGACGTTGATCCAAGGTTGAAGACGATTACATTCGCGCACGGCAACAAGCCGCTCGTCCGACTGCATTTTTATGCCACGCATCCGCAGACATTCTGCTGTGATGGCCGGGCCTCGGCGGATTTCATCGGCGAAGCCCGTGAGGATTTGGAGAAGGTTGAGCATGTGCCGCAGATTTATTTTACCGGCTGCGCGGGTGATGTGACAGCCGGGAAATACAACGATGGTTCGCCCGAGGCGTATGCCGGTCTCAAACAACGCTTCGGCGACGGCCTGAAAGCGGCGATCTCCGCGACACGCTTCGAGCCGGTGGACAGCATTCAGTGGCGGACTGACGCCGTGACTTTTCCTCTCCGTGCAGGCAAGGACAAGGTCGTTGCCGAAAGCAAAGCGTGGCTCAACGACGCCAGACAGACCGACGCGATGCGTGTTTACAAAGGCGCCATGCGGCTCGCATTTGTTGAACGCCTGGACCGTCCGGTCAGGGTCAGCGCCCTCCATCTGGGCGGCGTTTGGATTGTGAATCTGCCCGGAGAGCCCATGCTCGAGTTTCAGCGCTGTGCGCAGAGCTTGCGTCCGCGCCAATTCGTTGCGGTTGCTGGCTATGGCGATACGGGGCCGGAATACATTTGCACAGACCTGGCGATTACCGAGGGCGGCTATGAGCCGTCGGCCTCCAACGTTGGCCGCGGTTCGGAACAAGCGCTTCGGGAAGCAATCACAAACCTCCTGGCGGGTGATTCTGAAGCGCGTGGGACAAAAGTGTTACAGAACTAAATTAAAACTGATGGCGACTCAACCACTGAAAACTATGCAAAACACGAACGAAAGCAATGCCAACCGATACTCACGGCGCGCGTTTCTCAAGACGGGCGCAGTCGCGGCAGCCGGTGTGTCGGTGTCGTCTTACAGCCATGCTGCATCACAAGCCGAAACGCTTGCGCTGTCCGGCGGTGCGAAGGCCGTGACGTTGCCCAGTGCAAAAGTAAAGCAACTGGTTCGCTGGCCCCGCTACGGACAGGCCGAGAAGAAGGCGATTGCCGATCTCATCGACAATAATGATTTTTACGCCGAACTGCCGGCGTTTGAAAAGGAATGGCAGGCTTACACCGGTTCGCCCTTTGTGCGAAATCACATCAACGGCACGAGCGCGCTGACCAGCATGTATTTCGCACTCGATTTGCCGGCTGGCAGCGAAATCCTTGTGCCGTCCTACACGTTCTTCGCAACGTGCCTTGCGATGCGGTTTTTCGGTTGTGTGCCGGTGTTCATAGACATTGATCCTAAGACCGCTTGTTTTGATCTTGAAGATGCGAAACGCAAACTGACCCCGCAGACGAAGGCGATGACGGTGATGCATTCGTGGGGTATGCCGTGCGAACTGGATCGCATTGCCGAGTGGGCGAAGGAGAAAGGATTAATTCTTCTCGAAGACGCAGCGCATGCGCACGGAGCGTCGATGCAGGGAAAGAAAACCGGCACATGGGGCGCGATGGGGATCTTCAGTTTTCAGGCGAGCAAAGCCATGCCGGCGATCGAAGGAGGCATGGGCATGTATTCGACCAGGGAGTATTTCGAGCGCGCCACATCGTTTGGTCACTATGATTTACCCGGCAAGTTTGCTGCGGATAGTCCGATGCGGGGTTACGACGGCACAGGCTTTGGACAAAAGTATCGTATGCATCCGTTGGCGGCGGCGCTGGCACGGCAGCAACTCAAACAACTCGACTCGCTGAATGCCATCGCGACCAAAAATGTCAAGGAGTTGAATCAACATCTCACGCAACTCGAAGGCATCACCGAACCGTTCGCGCGACCGGATCAGCAGCGCGTTTATTACGCGTATAACATCCTTTTCATGAATTTCAAGAAACTAGGCTTCACGCGCGAGCAATTGATCAAAGCTCTCACGGCCGAAGGTGTGTCGGTGAATTTCTGGGATTACCCGGAGCAGCACAAACTCAAGATTTACTCCGAGGCGCAGTGGTGGCATCATACGCCGAGGATTCCTGAGTCCATGCCCGGCACCGATTACGTGAATGCGAACCACATCATGCTGCCGCTTTTCTACGGCGAAGCACCGGAGCTAAATCAGCAATACGCCAAAGCGTTTCAGAAAGTTTGGGCGCATCGGAAAGCATAGTTGAGCTGATCGTAGGGTCCGTGACGGCGCGGGTTCTTAGGGTCTTTGCAGCGGCAGCCGGGCTTGCCGCAGACATTGTATTGCCGGGAGAGGCTGCCGGGGCGCATCGGTCCCAAGGCCCTGAGTTGGGATTTCATCTGGTTAATCCTTTGTTGGAGCTTTTGCCGGGAGGCATGTGTTTTTGCTTTCAAAGCCGATAGCATCGTGCGACAAACAATTGCCAGCGGTCGTAAATCCGGTAGTGTTTGAATATTATGAAAAAGATTATTGTTGCGGCGCTCGTCGGAGTCTTCCTATTTGCGTCGGCATGGCGGCTGATGGCACTGGATGGTTTTCAGCAAAATGCCCGTTTGGGACGCGGTCTGAATATCCTTGGCTGGGATGCCTTATGGCAGGACCGGACCCGGGGGCGGTTCAAGGATGTCCATTTCAAGCTGATTCGGGAAGCCGGTTTCAATCATGTCCGCGTCAATCTGCATCCATTGCGCGATGGAAAGCCAAACGCCAGCGGCGAATTGAGGGATGAGTTTTTTAAGACGATGGATTGGGCTGTTGACCAGGCGCTCGCCAACGGATTGCTGGTGATCCTTGATTTCCATGATGACTTGGCGATTTCTCCCGACCCTGAAGGCAAACGAAAGGAGTTTCTGGATAGCTGGACGGCCATCGCTGAACACTGCAAGAACAGACCGGACGAGGTGATGTTTGAGATTCTCAATGAGCCAGCCGGGAAGTTCACCTATGACTCGTGGGACGAATACTGGCGTGCCGCGCTGGCCATCATCCGCAAGTCGAATCCACAACGGACGGTCATCATCGGTCCCGCCCCGTGGTATCATTTCGATGAGTTGGATCATCTCAAACTGCCCGCTGAGGATCGGAACATCATCGCTTCGGTGCATTATTACGATCCGTTTCCGTTCACGCACCAAGGGACTCCGTGGACTGGGCAAAAGGACAAGATGGGCGTGACCTGGACAGGGACAGAGGGGGAATTGAAGGCAATGGAGCAGGATTTATCCAAAGTTTTCAACTGGGCCGAACAAAACAACAGACCGATTTACATCGGGGAATTCGGCACATACGAAAAGGGGGAAATGGCGTCGAGGGTTCGCTGGACCGGGTACGTCGCCCGGCAGTTTGAGAAACGGGGCTGGAGCTGGTGTTGCTGGCAGTTTGCAAATGATTTCGCATTGTTTGACCTGCAAACGCAGAAGTGGATGGAGCCCATCCGCGACGCATTGATTCCAAAGAAAAATGAATGACATTTCAATTCTGCGATGGCAAGCCGGCGTCGAAACTGAAATTGAGGGGGCGGCAACTTATGCACAGCATTTCTGCCGCTTTAAACTTGCTCCCGGAATTGGCATTCGTCAATATCGGCTTGAGCATGAGCGCGAACCAACCGCCAATGGCTGCTTGCCGCCGGATTTCAAAATCATCGGCAAAGGCTCAATCATCAAGCGTGCCATGCTCAGAGCCGTAACCTGATGGCTGGAAATCTCGATTCATAAGGTGGAAAGAAGAATATATGAAAATGGACGCCCGTTCGCTTTTGGAGGATGAAACCAACCAGCCATGGTCCAGCTCGCCCGCAGTTGTGTTGCACAGCCGTTCCATTTTTGCCGGGGGTCCACAAACCTTTTATGATTATGAAAACAACGTGGACCTTCCTTTTGGGCTTTCTCCTGTTGTGGGCTTGCCACGAAAAAACGGACACAGAATTTGTGTAATTCATTAGTTAATTGTTTTGCGTTTCGAAGTCAAGCGGCGAACGATAGTCAAGCGAACTGTGCAGGCGTTGGCGGTTGTAAAACACT
>Ga0224555_1002623_pt1 | contig 20513 bp, 15 predicted proteins | sample 714S23034metaG_FD_180687 | JGI IMG/M metagenome (GOLD analysis project Ga0224555, IMG submission 180687) | Peat soil microbial communities from Stordalen Mire, Sweden - 717 S2 30-34 | ecosystem: Environmental > Terrestrial > Soil > Wetlands > Peat | place: Sweden: Norrbotten County, Stordalen...
GCTGAACACGTCTAGCTGCTGCTCGTCTTTTCCACGCATACTTTCTTCTTATCAGGTTGTGCTGTGGAAACAAGAGAGTTTTGTGGTACTACGTCCGCTTCAAATCGAGTTTTTCCGCAACCTGCTAAGGAACCTCTGACTAGGTCGTTTCACGCAGAGCTTTTTGAAAGGGCATGGCTTCAGCCCATGCCGTCAGAGCCCACTAAACAAGCCGCTGAGGGTCCCACTTTTTAGCGTAGCCGGTCTCTCGCCAGCTAGGACTTAATCAGAGTTTCCCTAAATGGGAAAATTCGCGAAATGTGAGCAGTAGTGTACAGTTTTTGACTATGCCTCCGTGAAATCCTTGCTTCGACGCAGTCGCCGTTCCATCCACGCAGCTCGCAGCAGCTAAGGTAGGACCGGGCAACCGAAGGATGATCTGGCAAGGTGATTCAAAATGCGCACAATCCGTTTGCTGTTGCTGGCACTTATGATACTGGCCATACCGGCCCTCTCGTTCGCGCAGTTCGGTGTGTCGATCATGATCGCTCCGCCCGCGCTGCCTGTGTACACGCAACCCATGGCCCCCGCCGAAGGTTATTTGTGGACGCCCGGTTACTGGGCTTATGGCGATGAAGGCTATTTCTGGGTGCCGGGTACGTGGGTGATGGCTCCCGAGGTTGGCTTCCTATGGACTCCCGGTTATTGGGGTTGGGGCGACAATGGCTATGCCTGGAATGAAGGCTACTGGGGTCCGCATGTCGGCTTCTATGGTGGCGTCAACTACGGCTTCGGCTATGGTGGTGTCGGCTATGAAGGCGGATATTGGAATAACGGGGCCTTCTACTACAACCGCTCGGTGAACAACGTGAACGTCACGAACATCCACAATGTTTACAACAAGACCGTAATCAACAACACCAGGGTGAACCATGTCAGCTACAACGGCGGCCAGGGTGGAATTACCGCTCGACCGACCGCTGCGGAAGAGACCGCGGCGCACGAGCAACACCGGGCGCCACTGGCGCTGCAAACCCAGCATGTGCACGCTGCCAGTACCAACCACGCGCTCCTGGCATCCGTGAACCACGGGAGGCCCGCAATCGCTGCAACGGCCAAGCCCGCGGAGTTTAGCGGTCATGGAGTGGTGGCGGCCAAAGCGGCGGGAGCACCTTACAAGGCGCCCGAGAACAAGGCGGCCGCAACTCGCTCGAATGAGAACAAGGCGGCTGAGAATAAGGCAGCCGCAACAACTCGCACGAATGAAAATAAGGCGGCCGCGAATAAAGCAACCGAAAACAGGGCCACCGAGAACAAGGCGGCGGCTACTCGCTCGAATGAGAACAAGGCGGCTGAGAACAAGGCCGCTGCAACTCGCACGAATGAAAATAAGGCGGCCGCGAATAAAGCAGCCGAAAACAGGGCCACCGAGAACAAGGCGGCGGCTACTCGCTCGAATGAGAACAAGGCGGCTGAGAACAAGGCCGCCGCAACTCGCACGAATGAAAATAAGGCGGCCGCGAATAAAGCAGCCGAAAACAGGGCCACCGAGAACAAGGCCGCCACTACTCGCTCGAATGAGAACAAGGCGGCTGAGAATAAGGCAGCTGCAACAACTCGCTCGAATGAAAACAAGGCAGCCGCGAATAGGGCCACCGAGAACAAGGCGGCTGCTACTCGCTCGAATGAGAACAAGGCGGCTCATGCGCAGCCTGCCCCTCGTCAACAGGCTGCACCTCGCGCTCAGACTCGCCCCGAGAGCACTCCTCGTGCGGCGCCTGCGGCTCATGCGCAGCCTGCACCGCGTCAACAGGCTGCCCCTCGTCAACAGGCTGCACCACGTCAACAGGCTGCGCCACGTCAACAGGCTGCACCGCGTCAACAGGCTGCACCGCGTCAACAGGCTGCACCTCGCGCCGCGAGCGCTCCTGAGAAAAAAGCCCCAGGAGGTAAACAATAGCCTCGTCCGTAGCGAATTGACTGCGACGTAAGGCGTCAGGCTGCTCGGTTTATAAGAACGAGGTATAAGAAAGTCGATTAGCTCTTACATTGGTGCGGGTCCACTCCGCGGGCTCGCACCATTTTTCTTCTGGCTGTACGCGGCGATCGAGTAACATCCCGCGTCGCGGAGATGCGATCCGACCGCTGTTATCGCCCGCATCCCCCACGACGCACTAATCCCTCCATTTCGACCCTATTCTTCACATTGAGCAGTTTTGACCAGTAAAGAAGCCAGCGGAACGCCTATAAACAAATTGCCTCTTCATCACTGTTGGGTTCCCGTCAGGGGAACTATGAGGATTTGGAACGCCGCGCTGGAATAAGACAGAATCAAAGCCGCCCCCTTCGGGGAGTGAGGTTTGACCGCCGTCTCAGTGCGGGGAAAAAGGAGTGAAATATGCTTGGAACTATATTGATCGTGATTTTGATCTTAGCCCTCTTTGGCGCGCTGCCAAGATGGTCGCATAGTCGAGACTGGGGTTATGCCCCGTCTGGAGGATTGGGGCTGATCCTCGTGATCGTCGTCATCCTCCTGGTCATCGGCCGAATTTAACCGAAGAGTAGGTCGTCACAGCGGATCGCTCTTAGCGCGGGTCCACTCCATGGGATCCGCGCTGCCTCTTTCCTGCCACCGACGATCGCAAGACCTGCGGTTGCTGTGCCCTGCTTCGAATTCGCGGTTCATTTACCCTCATTCTGTCTTAGCAATGAAGAATCCGTTCATCTCAGGAGCACTTCTGGCAAGACCGGGGAATTGCTCGACTCCGAGCGCTCTCAGGCTCAACCGCAGAACGCTTTCGTGGTGATAGAGTTCGTCGCGGGTGGTTCCGGCCGGTGTTCGTGAGCTTATGATCACTGCGGGAATGCGGCCTCCGCCTTTCAAGTCGGGCCGCTTCGGATCGTATCTCCAATCCGCTTTTGGGCCTGTCTCACATCCCTCATCAAAAACGATCACCAGAAGCCCGCCGCGCTTGAAGGTCGCCGATTCAATCAGCGGCTCCATATTGTCCTTCAGCCAGGTATCGATTCCCTGCAGGGCTCGATGATCGCCGCACGATGCCCTCTGCCGCGTCACCGCATTGTTGTGCCCATCGTTGTACAGGTTGGGCACGATGAACGAGTAATCGGGCAGACGGTCGTGCTGCAAATCACCGGCAAAACTCTCGAACGAAACAATATTGGCCGCCTGTGAAGCTTGCCCCGAGGCAATCTTGCTCTGACGAACGCTGGCAAAATACGCGAATGGGTTGTGCCGCTTTACATAGGGAAAGTGATCGCCATCCAGATAGCCGGCCCGGGGTATGCTCTCCGCGTATGCCTTCCAGGTCTTGCCATTCGCCGTAAGAACGCTGGCGATGTTGTCTCCCGCCACTTCCCCGGGGAATTTGTCGGCCAGATCCCCAATCCAAGGCGATCGAGTGCCGCTCCGCCCCGCGGTCAAATAGAAGTAATTGTTGAGTGAGGGATGGGTATTGGCGTAGTAGTTCGTGGCCACTCCGTACTTTGCCGCCAGCGTGTTCAGGTAAGGCAGGTCCTTTGTGTTCCCGATTATCTGGTCGTAGTTCTGGTTCTCCTCGACGACCACGAACACGTGTTCGAAACGAACCATCGGAACCGGAGTGGGAACCGCAGGAACCTCCGAAACGACAGGCTGCTGCTGCGCGCAGGATATCCAACTGGCAATGAGTATGATTAGAAGAACTAGCAGTCGCACTCGCATACCCGCCTAGCATACAAGGAACTGGTTGGCCGGATGTGTACACTCTTGACCAGAATTGCAGGGCCATCAATGCCAGACTGGTGCTGGAGATTGTCTGCAATCGCCGGGAAGATGCGCAAAACCCATGCCAAGCTCCAGTCCGACTAGCCCCAGGCACTTATCGCCGTCGTTACGCGCCATAGCCGCCCGTTGGCGCCAGCTGGCTACGCGTGCCGCGATACTTCTTCTCGTCCTGGTGATGTGCCACCGTGCATCGTTCGCTTACTCGGTTTTGACTCACGAGGAAATCGTAGACCTGCTCTGGACCGACGAGATCCGGCCCCTGCTGCTCAAGCGATACCCCGGGCTCTCGGAAGATCAGATCAAGCAGGCTCATGCCTACGCTTACGGCGGCGCCGTCATCCAGGATCTGGGTTATTACCCATTCGGCAGTAAAGATTTCAGCAACCTGGTGCATTACGTTCGCAGCGGCGATTTCGTTCGCGAGTTGCTGCTTGAAAGCCAGGACGCCAACGAGTATGCCTTCGCTCTGGGCGCTCTCTCACACTATGCGTCGGACATTACCGGGCACCGGGTGGCCGTCAATCAAGCGGTGGCCATCGCCTATCCAAAGTTGCAAGCGAAGTTCGGCAAGTCGGTCACGTATGCCGAGGACAAAACGGCACACTTGAAAACCGAGTTCGGCTTCGACATGCTGCAGGTGGCGAAGAATCGTTACGCATCGCAGCAGTACCACGATTTCATCGGCTTCCAAGTGTCAAAGCCCCTGCTCGAGCGAGTCTTCCCCGTGGTCTACGGATTGCAGTTGAAAGATGTGCTTACCCATGAGGACCTCGCCATCGGCTCCTATCGTTTCTCCGTCAGCCGGCTGATCCCGGAGATGACCCAGGTCGCGCTGCAGACCCATAAGAAAGACATGATGCGCGAGCGGCCCGACTTCGCGAAACAAAAGTTCCTGTACCGTCTTTCGCGCTCCGGTTATGAAAAGGAGTGGGGGAAGGACTATACCAAGCCCGGATTCGGAACCCGGATCCTCTCCACCCTCTTGCGCTACATGCCGAGAATTGGTCCGTTCAAGGGGCTGGGCTTCAAGAACCCGACTCCGCAGACCGAGGACTTGTATTTCAAGAGCATCAATTTGACCGTCGATCAATACCGCGCCTTCCTCGAAACCGTGCGCACGGACACACTGGTGCTGCCCAATTATGATCTTGATAGTGGCCAACCGGCCAAGGCAGCGGAATACTCGCTCACCGACGATACCTATGCGAAGTTGCTGGGGCAGTTGTCGAGCCGCAAGTTCGATGCGACGACTCCGGAGCTGCGCGCCAATATTCTAGACTTTTATTCCGACCTCTCGGCTTCGTTCGACACGAAAAAGGTCCCGGATGATTGGAAAAAAGTGCTGGCCGAGCTCGACCAGCTGAAGTCGATGACACCGGTTCCGACGGTTGCGGGTGGCCCCCCGCAGTGATGTGTAGAATGCTGAACTTTTGCGGGCGAGGGCCCCTTCGGCTTCGCTCAGGGCAAGTTCGCGTCAGAATTCATTGAGAAAATGCTAGGCGCTAACCCGTACGGATACTAACTCTGGGGTGCAGTGGGAATTTTGCATCGACTTGACCGCGTCTTCCGCTGTAAATCTCCCCATTACCAAGGCCAGCTTGCGATTGGTTGTCGTCTGGATGGGAAGCCGATCAATCCGCAGCACGTATTGAGGGACATGGGCGCCGCCGCGGTTGAGTTTCACAACAAACTTGATGTTTTTCATGGTTCCTTTCTGATTCTATCGATCTGACAAGAAAACGAGATGACAAACAGAAAGGGGCTTCGGGCGTCTTCTCGCCACCAACATCAGCCTTGATCGGCTTGGGTTTGGCGTCGGAAAGATCCCCAGCGGATCACAAGCGTCCTGAATCAGACTTCTCCTCAGAGCAATCCGAAGAGGAGATAATTTTCAGATAGCTAACTTAGTCCAGAGAAGCTGAAAAGAGTAAGAGTAAGTATAAGAAAAGGTACTCGTTCACTATCGATCTTAAGCTTGTGCGCTATCATTGTCAAGCCTCCACGCCAGCCATGCCCAACAACGTCAATACCGAAGTTGCCTGGAACTACCACCAAGCGACCACGCATTCTTACACCAGCGTTCGCACCAACCCGCATTTCCTCGACTTTAGCAACCAGCCCTTGCCCTTCAAAATCTACCCCGCGCTGGAACCATCGCGCATGCCGACCGAGGTACGACAAACTGAAATCGCCGCCCTTTCCGCGATTGCCGCCAGCATCCCCGCCGCGAGTAAAGCGGCCCCGAATCTAGAAGCTATAGCCCAACTCCTCTACCTTTCCGCAGGCATCACCCGGCAGAGAAAATATTCGGGCGGCGAAATCTATTTCCGCGCGGCTGCGTGCACCGGAGCACTCTATGAGGTTGAACTCTATCTCGTTTGCGGCGACCTCGACGACCTGCAGGCAGGCCTCTATCACTTCGCCCCCGCCGAGTTCGGCCTGCGCCGGCTGCGCGCTGGAGACTATCGCCATGTCCTCGTCGAGGCCTCGGGCGGCGAACCCGCCATCGCTCACGCGCCGCTGACCATCGTCTGCACCTGCACCTACTGGCGCAACGCCTGGAAGTATCAGGCGCGCACCTACCGCCATTTTGGCTGGGACAACGGCACGCTGCTCGCCAACCTCCTGGCCGTTGCCACCGCCCTCGGCCTGCCTGCCAGCATAGTATGCGGCTTTGTGGACGCGACCGTGAACCGATTGCTCGATATCGATATTCAGCGCGAGGTGGCCTTCTCGCTGGTCGCTCTCGGTCATGACTCCGGGCTTTCTGCGCACACCGCTCCGCCTTCGCAAACCGCTCCGCGAGGGCTGGCAGATATCTCCCCGCTCGGCCTCGAAACTGTCCCGCTCTCTCGCGATGAGATCGACTATCCACTCATGCGCGAAATGCACGCCGCCTCTTCGCTCGATTCGGCCGAAGAAGTGGCCGCATGGCGCGCTGGCACTCCGCTGGGGCGCACGGAAATGACGGATTCTCCGCCCCCCGCCGCACCCGTCGTTCGACTCCAACCTCTATCCGATGCGGAAATGCCTCGTGACCCGATCGAGCAGGTCATCCTGCGTCGCGGCTCCAGTCGCCAGTTTGCGCGCTCGCCGATCAGCCTGCCGCAGCTCTCGACCATGCTCGACCGGGCAAACCGCGGCGTGCCTGCGGACTTTTTGAATCCCCTGGGATCTCAACTTAACCATCTCTATCTGGTTGTCCATGCCGTGGAAGGTCTCGACCCGGGAGCTTACGTCTTCCACCGCGACCGCGGGGTGCTGGAGTGTCTAAAGCAGGGAAATTTTCGCGACCAGGCTGGGTATCTCGGATTAGAGCAGCCGTTGGCTGCCGACGCCGCCGTGGATATTTTCTTTCTCGCGGACTTACGGCCGATTTTGCAGCGCTTTGGCAATCGCGGATATCGCGCCGTGCAACTGGAGGCCGGCATCCTCGGAGGCAAGATCTATCTTGCGGCCTATGCCCAGCGCCTGGGCGCCACCGGCCTCACCTTTTACGACGACGACGTGATCCGATTTTTCTCTCCACATGCCGAAGGCAAAAGCGCCATTTTCCTGGTAGCCGTGGGCCACAGCGTCAAACGCCTGGCATAGTGCTTGCACCTGAAGCCGGCTTCCATTAATTGTTGATTCCGACTGGCGAGTTTCGAGAACGAGAAGGACGCGAGCGCCTGAAAAGGTTGGCAGCCTCGCAGGGATTCGAACCCCGATACTCTGCTCCAGAGGCAGATGTCCTACCGTTGAACGACGAGGCTTCAAGAGAATTCTAAATCATTTTGTGGCGACTGCAAAACGGCGCTCTTGTCGGATGGACGCGCAAGTTACAGACCCGCGTTAGAATCTCTAGCAGCGGTAACAGGAGTTGCCCATGCCCAGCGGAACTTTGCCAGGAACCTTCTCAGGAACCATCATCCCAGTTGAAACCGACTACGCCGAAATGGCGCGCCGTCCACTTGAGGCCGAGCAGTGCGCTCTCATCGTCGTAGACATGCAGGAGAAATTGCTGCCCCCGATCTGGGAAAAAGAACGGCTGGTGCGCAATGTGCAACTGCTGATTCGCCTGGCTGGAATCCTGAAGATCCCGGCGCTGGTGACGACACAATACGCGAAGGGCTTGGGCAGCACCGTGCCGGACATTGCGTCCTTGTTGCCGGACAGTCCGCCCATCGACAAGCTGATGTTCTCATGCTTTGGCAGCGATGTGTTCTGCTCCTTGCTGAAGCGTCTGCCGGGCCAGCGGACGACCGTACTGCTGTGCGGCATGGAAACGCACATCTGCGTGGTGCAGACTGCGCTGGGGGCGCTGCGGGAGGGCTATCTGGTGCACGTGGCTTCCGATGCCGCCAGCTCCAGGACAGAATTAAACTGGCGGATTGGCCTCGATCGCATGCGCGCCGCCGGAACTATTCTTTCCTCGACTGAAATGATGATCTACGAACTGCTGCGCTCGTCGGGCGCGCCCGCTTTTCGAGAACTACTGCCCTATCTGAGGGGCTGATCATCAGCTCCGGCGACTCGCGGCGTCAATTCCCCGTAGAGACGGGGCTTGCCCCGTCTCCTTCCTTCTGTTTCACCCGCACCACGGTGATTTTCGAAAAGCCCTCCTCAAACGTCGGAGGCTTCAACTTGCCCGCCATCTTGCGCATGACATCTTCGGGCACCGCGCGGCCACGGCGCTGGTGGCGTTCCATGCAAATCTCCACCGGGACATCGAAGAACACACCTTGCACATCGTAGCCGTAATCCTTGGCCAGCTTGATCCAGCTTTGGCGGTCGTGGGGCGTAAGGTTCGTGGCATCCACGTAGTTCATGGGACGGCGGGCAATCAGCCTCGCCTTCAGCATGGATCGCAGGTTGGAAAACACCAGATCCTGAAAGCGCTGTTCTTGCGCATCGTCGAAAAGAAGTTCGCGCAGCAGATCGCTCGAAAGCGGATGAATGTTGTGCCGCTTGAACCACGAACTCTTGCCCGATCCCGGCAGCCCGATCGCCAGCACTACCGTTCCCTTGCTGGCCCGGGCGGGAACCGGCGCAGCCTGCACCGGCGCAGCTTGAGTAGGCGCAGCCTCAGCCGGCAGCTGCGGCGCAACCACTGGTTCCGGGGCGGATACTTCTGCTACGGATGCCTCTACCGCGGAGGGTTCGGCTGCGGGTGCGGGCGTCGTAGCTAACGGCCGCGATCGAGATCCGCCACGACCTCCGCGGCCGCGACGACGGCGGGACGTTCGTGGTCTCGCTTCACCTGCCGCGGACGCCGCAGCTGGTTCCGAGGCAAGCTCAGCCGCAGGCTCCGCCTCCGGCTCCGGTCGCGATGGGCGGCGCGCCTCCACTACGGGAGTTTCGGGCGGCGCAGCGGGCTCATTGTCATAGTATTTCGGCTGCAAGGGCTCGGGTGCGTTGCTTGCTTCCTTGGGGGAACTGTCCCCGGCCTTCTTGCGGCGCTTCAAGCGCTCGCTCATCCATTTGCGCATATAGCTTGCTTTTAGCACACCGGCGCATGATGGAGCAATCGTCTCCCCGTAGCGGCCGGGATACCCCGGGGTGAGGATCGGGTCATCGGGTCATCGGGTGATCGGGTCATCGGTTCATCTAAGTTCAAATGCCTTTGACTTTCGATGGCCCGACGACCCGATGGTCAGATGACCCGATTGATTACAATAGCTGCGAAGGACAACGACAAATCCCATGAATCCAACCGATCCCGCAACTCTCCCGGTGGCCGCCGCGCAACTCCCCGCCGTGCCGCTGACGCTTGAAGGCTACGCCACGCTTCACCAGATGATGCGCTTCCGCTGGACCACGTGGCGCGCTCTTCCCGACAACACCCGTCGCGAGATCGCTGCCGAAGCCGCGCAACTGCTGGCCGAGATGGAAGCGAACGCCGATGGGCAGTCGGCGCTCTTCTCGTTGCTGGGACACAAAGGCGACCTGATGCTGGTCCACTTCCGCCACAGCTTCGACCAGCTCAATCAGGCCGAGCTCGACCTGGCGCGCCTTCGCCTCAACGATTTCCTGGAGCCCGCGACTTCGTATTTGTCGGTGATCGAGCTGGGGCTGTATGAGTCGTCGCTGAAGACCTATAAGGCGCTCGCCGACCGCGGCGTGGAACCGCACTCGGAGGAATGGAAAAAGGCCATCGCGGAAACCATCGCCCGCCAGAAAGAAGCGATGAAGCCGCGCCTCTTCCCCGCGATGCCGCCGAACCGCTACATCTGTTTTTATCCCATGGATCGCCGGCGCGGCGAAGACAAGAACTGGTACACGCTTCCCATGGAAGAACGCCAGCGCCAGATGAACGAACACGGCCTGGTCGGACGCCGCTATGCCGGAGAAGTCAAACAGATCATCACCGGCTCCATTGGGTTTGACGACTGGGAGTGGGGCGTCGACCTCTTCGCCGACGATCCCCTGGTTTTCAAGAAGCTGATCTACGAGATGCGCTTCGACCACGTCAGCGCCGTCTATGCGCTGTTCGGAAGCTTCTACGTCGGATTGCGCTGTCCGGCCAACCGCCTGTACGAATTGCTGGAAGGAAAGCTGCCGTTGTAGATCAGTTGCCAGTTGCCAGCAGCCAGTTATCAGTATTCAAGGCCGCCGTGACCGGGTACGAAGTACTGACAACTGGCTGCTGGCAACTGGCAACTGCTCCCAACGAAACTCGTGCCGTTTCATGTCCACGCGCGCCCCGCGGAAGGTCACGCCCTCCATGCGCAGGCGGAATTTTTGTTCAGCGCCATTTTCTCCGCATAACTTGATCGCGCCGCCCGAGCCGACCACGCGGTGCCATGGCAATCCCGGAACCTGTTGCAGGATGCGCACCACCTGACGCGCCGCGCCCGGCCAGCCCGCAGCCTTGGCTAAAGCTCCGTAGCTCGACACCGTTCCCGCCGGCAAGGCCCGAATGCAGCGCACCACGCGGGCACGCTTCTCCTCCGGCGTGCTTCTCCGGGACACGCTTTTCCGGGACACGCTTCTCCCCGGCTTGGACTGAGGTTGCCGATTCACAGATCAATATTTGCTGGACAAAATTTGCCGGACAATATTCACCCGGGCAACATTCGCCGCACAATTATGTTAACTTAGATTCACCAATACAAAAATTTACACAGGTCGTAAAACCTGGGATTACGATATGTGCATCCCATGTTTTATTCACCACCAAAACTGCCTTTTGGAGAACACTATGCTTCGCTTGTTTAAAGCCCTGCCACTGACGTTGGCGATCGCGGCCTTGAGCCTCGTTGCCACCGGCTGTGGTTCCAGTAATACGCAGGCTCGTTTTGTCAATGCCATCCCGGACACTAACGACTATGGTACTGGTATCGGCGGTCTGGATGTCGAGGTCAACGGCACCAAGGAATTTAGCAACGTTGCATTCGGCACTGCTTCGGCATCAACCTATGTGGGCATACCCGCGGGTAGTGACACCATCGAAGGGCTTGAATACAACACCAGCACCGAGGTCTTCGACGAGCAGAACGTTAGATTGACCTCAGGGACGCAGTACACGCTGGTTGCGACTGGATTTGCTACCGGCACCAACGGCAATAACGTTATCTTCTTAAATCCAACTGACAACAACACGGAGCCGGCAGACGGCAAGGTGTCATTCCGCGTCATTAACGCATCGCCCAGCGGGCCTGCGGAAGTAGATGTTTGGATCGTACCGGCTCCCCTCAACCCTCCCCTCCCGACAAGTCCTTCGATCCCGAGCCTTGCCTACAAGGCAGCAAGCACCTACTTCACCACCAACTATAACTCCGGCGGCGGCGGTTTCCTAATATACGTGGCTGTAGCAGGGACCGCGGGCAACGGTCCATTCATCATTAGCGGCCAGTCCATCCCACAGCTCGGCGGCGTGAGCGAGGGATCGATTCGTACCATAGTGCTCTACGACATTAAGAATGGGACCACGCCGGGAATGAATTCGCAGGCCCTGGTGATGCCTGACCTTAATTAATCGCGGGGAGCCTGGGCCGAACCGGGCTCTCAGGAAAGGTAACCGGGCCTCGACCGGGGCCCGGCGAACCGCCTAACGAGCTGCTAGAATCCTTCTTGCTCGCCACCAAACTGCCTTTTGGAGAATTAAGGATGTCTCGCTGGTTGAAAGCCCTGCCCCTTGCGTTGGCCCTTGCGGCCTTGAGCATCTTCGCCTGCAGTTGTGGTTCCAGCAATGCGCGGGTTCGTTTTGCCCATGTTATCCAGGACGGCGCCGCCATGGATATCGATATCAACGGAACCCAGGAATTTACCAACATAGCATTCCTCGGGGTTCAGCCGAGCCAACCGGGCTATACCAGCGTGCCTTCGGGTAGTGACACGATCGAAGGGTTTTTGACGGGCACAACCACTGTCGGCTTCAACAGCACCAGCATTGACTTGAACGCTTCGCAGCAGTACACAGTGGTGGCGACTGGATTTGTCGCCACCGGCCAAAACGCCGTCATCTTGTCGATACCTGACAACCTCCCGTCGCCGGGAACGGACCAGGTTGAATTCCGCGTCATTCACGCTTCGCCCAGCGGACCCGGCGCCGTCGATGTTTATATCCTCTTGAACCCCGTGACCGCCCCCACGGGCAGTCCTACGATCTCTGCCCTTGCCTACGAGCAGGCGAGTGGCTACGTATCCCTTGCCTATAATCCCAATAATGAGGCCACCCCCCCAGGCTTTACCGTGTTCGTCACTGCATCGGGGGGCACGGTACCAATCATTAGCGAGCCCATCAATCCGGGAGTTGCTGGAGCGGTTCGCACCTTGGTGCTCACCGACGTCCAGGGTGGAAAATTAATGAATTCGACTTTCCTGGAATTGGCTGATCTCAACTGACCGCGGACGCCAGGGGAACCACCAAGCCGCCAATTTTGTCATCCCGAGCGAAGCGAGGGATCTGCAGTTTGCCGCAAAGATGCAGATCCCTCGCTTCGCTCGGGATGACAATTGATGAAAGGGGCGCCCGCGCGCCGCTCCGGACGCGACCTTATCCCCAGCCTTCTAAGCCGCATCCTTCTTGAACGACTTGGCGGCCGCTTGTTCGTCGTCGAACACTTCAAAAATAGTGAACAGCTTGGTGAGCTGGAGAAGGTCGCCTACGCGCTGGCTCAGGCTTGCCAGTTTCACCGCACCGCCGGCGTTGCGGGCACTTGTGTAAAGCGAAACCAGCGTTCCCAGTCCGCCGCTATCGATGTAATTCACTTCGCGCAAATTCATCACCAGCTCTGGGCTCTGGGCCAGCAGTTTCTTGATCGTGTCGCGCAGGCTGGCCGATTCTTCGCCGAACACCACTCGACCGCTACAATCCACCACCATCACGCCTTCCACATGTCGCGTACTCATTCTCAGTTGCATAGGCGCTTCCTTCTCCAATGTTCGCGGTAAAACGCGATTCATGAGCGTACCCCGCCCGGCTCCGCCGCGCAAGCGGCCCGCAGCTGCACGCGCGTGAGACTGTATAATCAGGGATTGCGATGAGCTATCAGGTCCTGGCGCGAAAATACCGTCCGCAAAAATTCTCCGACGTCATCGGCCAGGAACACGTCACCCGCACCCTGCAGAATGCGATCGCACAGGAGCGCATCGCCCACGGTTATATTTTCAGCGGTCATCGCGGAATCGGCAAAACGACGGTCGCGCGCATCCTGGCCATGGCCCTGAACTGCCGCTCGAGTTCCAACGACAAGCCGGTCCTCGAGCCCTGCGGCGTATGCGATTCCTGCACCGAGATTCGCAACGGCAACTCCGTGGACGTTATCGAAATCGACGCTGCCACCAATCGCGGCATCGACGAAATCCGCGAATTGCGCGAGGCCGCGCGCTACCGCCCGGCGCGCGATCGCTTCAAAATCTACATCCTCGACGAGGCCCACCAGATTACCGACGCGGCCTTCAATGCCCTGCTCAAAACGCTCGAGGAGCCTCCCAGCCACGTCATCTTCATGATGGCCACCACGCAGCCCGAGGATATTCCGCAGACCATCCGCTCGCGCTGCCAGCACTTCAGTTATCGCGCCATGAAGTTCGACGACATCATGGGCCAGCTTCGCGACATCGTGACGAAAGAGAAGATCCCCGCCGACGAGAACGCTCTCGCCCTGCTCGCCGAAGCGGGCGACGGCTCGATGCGCGACGCGCTCTCCATCCTCGACCAGGCCATCGCCTCCACCGCCGACCATCTGACCGCCGATTCCGTGCGCAGCCTGATCGGTTCTGCTCCGGCAGCCGCGCTAGAAACGGTTATGCAGGCCGTCGCGGAAAGCTCAAGCGAGAAAATCCTGGTGCTGGTCGACGAACTGATCGGCGAAGGGCACAGCCCCACGCATTTCGCGCGACAACTGGTGCGCTTCCTGCGCAACGTCACCGTAGCCAAGATCGCGGGGAAGGACTCGGCGCTCCTGCAAGTTTCATCCGATGAGCGCGCCCGCGTAAGCCGCATTGCCGCTCTGTTCAGCGAAGAAGATCTGACGCGCCACCTGCAGATCATGCTGCGCACCCATGGCGAACTCGGATACCGCCAGGAACAGCGCTTCCATCTCGAACTCGGCCTGCTGAAAATGGCGCACGCGCAGCGCTTGCTGCCGATCGAGCAGTTGCTGAGCGAGGTGTCCGCTTCCGGACCAGCCCGCACGACACCCCGGCCGGTTCTCGCTTCGGCGCCGGAAGCGCGGCGAACCGAGCCTCCCAGCTTGGCGCGATCGAGTTCGGTGTCGCCGTTCGCGGCCGACTCTGCGCGCAAAGGCACTCCCAAGGCGGAGTCGTCCGGCGGAATAAACGCCACGAGCGGATCAAGCACCAACGTCGTCATCATGGGATCGGCAGCGCCGGCCGTTGCGGAGTTATCGCTGGAACCCGAACCGCAGCCAGTCGCGCGTCCCGAAGCAAGAGCTGAAGCAAGACCTGAAGCGAACGCTGAATCTCTTCGCGACGCCGTTCTCAACGCGCTGGGTAATCAGCAGATGCTCGTTTCTCTGCTGGAAAACGCGGAGTGGAGACTGGAAGGAAATACGCTGATCGCGAAAGTAGCGGCGTCGAGCACGATGATCGAAATGTCGTTAACCGCCGAAGCGCGCCGCATCGCCAGCGCCGCCGCCAGCGGCCTGGCCGCGAGGCCGATCAAACTGCAAGTCGAGCCTGGTGGAACGACGCAAGCGCCCGTTGCGCCGCGCCGAGCGTCAACATTGAACGGAAGCGCGCGCAGCCGCGCCGAACAAGATCCGATCGTGCAACGTATGCAAGAAAAGTTCGGAGCCGAGATTCGCACCGTGATCGATTATCGGGAGAAAGGATGAGGTCATTTTGTAATTTGGTAATTTGTAATTTGTGATTGAAAAGCCCCCGGCGTGTTGCGCGGCATCCAGATTACCAATTACAAATCACCAATTACAAATTTCCCTATGTCTGGATTCAATTTGCAGGAACTCATGGCGCAAGCCAAGCAGCAGTACGAGACGCTGCAGAAAAAGATGGAGCAGACCGTGGTCGAGGCTTCAGCCGGCGGCGGCACGGTCACCGTCAAAATGGATGGCCGCAAGCAGGTGCTCGCCATCAAGATCGATCCGGAGGCAGTCAAGGCCGGCGACGTCGAAATGCTGCAGGATCTGGTGATGGCCGCACTGAACGAAGCCAGCCGCAAAGTCGATCAGGCAATGCAATCAAGCGTCGGCGGAATGCTCGGCGGACTAGGAGGCATGTTGTAATTTGGCAATTTTGTAATTTTGTAATTTGAACCCCACGGCCAGCCGGTTTTCAAATTACCAAATTACCCGATTACAAAATTACAAAATCGCTATGTCTCGTTTTGCCGAACCGATGACCCGGCTCATCGACGAACTCAAGAAGTTGCCGGGAATCGGCAACAAGAGCGCGCAGCGTCTCGCCTTTCACATTCTGCGGTCGAGCGCGGATGATGCCGAAGCTCTGGCCTCCGCCGTTCGCGATGTAAAGGCCAACCTGCGTTTGTGCTCGATTTGCAATAACATCACCGACGTCGATCCCTGCGTGTACTGCACGAGTCCTACCCGAAATCAAAAGCTCGTCTGCGTGGTCGAGGAACCGACCAACATAGCCGCGGTTGAGAAGACGCGGCATTTTAACGGCGTCTACCACGTGCTCCACGGCTCGATTTCGCCATTGCACGGCGTCGGGCCCGAACAGTTGCGTATCGCAAACCTGCTCAGCCGGGTTGGCTGCGGCGAAATCGAAGAAGTCATCCTGGCCACCAATCCCACCGTCGAGGGCGAAGCCACCGCCACCTATCTCGCCCAGCAACTGAAGCGGCAGGGACTGCGCGTCACCCGCATCGCCATGGGAATTCCGGTAGGCAGCGACATCGAATACACCGATGAAGTCACCATGCTGAAGGCCATGGAAGGCAGGCGGGAAATGTAGGCTTGCCGCGGCACTTGCAAACGAAGTTCCTTACCTCTGGCTTGAACCCCTCCCGAAAGGTTACCAAAAGGCACTAGCTGATGGCCGAGGCCCCTTTTATAATGACTTCAAATCTGACATTTTCTGTGAGGGATCGACCCATGGCCCGTGTCTTTCACTTTGCGCAACAAGCCGTTTTCTGCGTCGGTATGCTGTTGATGGCGACGGGCACATGTGTGCGCAATATGCACGCGCAAGACGCGCTCCCAATTCCTGCTCCGTCCGCGCCGCATCATGGCATCCCGCAGGATTGGAGCACCCAGCACGTCATCTACACCCGCAACGGCTCGGCCGAAGACATGCTGCAGGTCCGCGACGATCCTCGTTTCCTGAATAACATTCTTCTGCATTACACCAGGGAGCACCGCAACCAAACCGGACAGCCGGCAGCTGGGCTGAACGAAGCTGAGTTGGACGAAAACGGGTTGCGCGAAGACAGCTCCGACGCCGATAGCCCAGAGTTTCAATGGCAAGCTCCGCTGGAAATAGGCGAATTCCGCCCCATTCCACGCCCCAGAAGCAAGCACTCCAAGGTTGACTGGTCCGTCTCCCTGGGGCCAACCGCTGGCATGGCGATTGGCGAAAGCCCGGCGGTATACACCTATAACTATGCAACGCCCAGTTGCAGCGACTTTGCCGTGTACACGATTAACGCGGCTCCGTCGACCCCGACGACCGCGCCGGGCCAGGCCAATCTGGTCGGCTTGACGAATCTCTACACCAATGGCGCCGGCACCGGATATTGCTCTGGCACCGGTCCCTCGTTTCTATTTTCCTACGCGATCGGGACGGGCGGTTCGCCGCTGTCGCCCGTGCTTTCGCTCGATGGCACAAGGGTTGCCTGGATCGAAAACCGGACTGCCACCGCATCCTACTTGCACGTCACGATATGGGTCGCCAACCAGGGTATCAGTGCCACGGACCCGGTTGCCGTAACCGGTACGTTCTCCAATGGGGCCTGTACTCCCGCCGGCTCTTCCTGCGACGATGCCATCGAATACACCGCCGCAACGCACCCCGGATGCCCCACCGCATATACCGCCGGAAACGGTCATTCCGACCTCTACGTTGACTATCCCAGCGATACCGGCTTCATCAGCGCCAACAACGGACTTCTTTACCATATTACGAACATCTTCAGCACTACATCCGCCCCCAGTATCGATTTCTGCATCCCCGTAAATGCGACTTTCGAAGGTGCACCTAGTTCGGCAATGAGTGGCCCGGTTTATGATCCTCTGCTCAACGAGGTCTTCATCACCGATTCCGAAAAAATCTATGCCTATACCGTGAATGCGTCAGCGCCGACGCCAAACTTCGCGCTTGCCGCGTCCTACACGTACGGGGATACAGGAAGCAACTACAATTACCAGACCGGTCCGGGACCGTTGTTGGACGCGTTTAATGGTTATCTCTACGTCTTCTCCACCTACGACGCAGCCGGCAAAACTTCCGTGACGCAGCTGCCAACCAGCCTGGCTACTGGTGCTCCGGTTGAGCTCGGGAACAGAAGTACCAATACCAATCACCTTCTGTTCTACGGAGCCTTCGATAACAACTATTACAACAACGGGCCGAAAAGCGCTGCGTCCACCCTCTACAGTTGCGGCACCGACTCGACGACAACAACCGCGCAGGATCTCTTCGCGATTAGTTTTAACGCCACCACCGGGGTGGTGAACGGGACCCCCGCCATGTCCTACAACAAGAATGTGAACCCAACCGGGACCAATGGACTCTGTTCGCCGATCACCGAGTTCTATGATGGGAGCTCGGACCGAATCTTCGTCGGCATGGGAATGCCAGGCGCTGCAAGCGGTTCCAACGTCGTCACCATGTGGAACGTCACCAACCAACTCACCAACACCAGCGGCACCGGCGGCACCATGCCCACATACACGGCTACTACCACCGAGACCTACCTTGGCGGCACAAGTGGCATCGCCGCAGATAACAACGCCAGCGGGACAGCCCAGGCGGAGAGCATCTATTTTTCGACCGAGGATGCCGGTTCCACCTCTACTAATGTTGCCGGAGCAGGTTACAACGTAAACGGCATCTACTCCAACGGCTATGTTTGGTCGATGACCGCGACCGGCGGGTTTGATGACGATGGCAATGCTTACTCATACAATCTGCTCGGCGCTACGGTGACTTGGAACGGTACCACATTCACCCTCGGGCCGCAGAACGCGGCGGACGCCTGGGCGGAGACCACCATTACGCTCCCTGCGGGTTCGTTCAGCACGTTGGAGATTCTGGCTGCTGGAGTAAACGGCAACCAGGGCTCGCAGACGTTCACCGTCAACTACACGGACGGCACAAACACAACCTTCACCCAGAACGTCAGCGACTGGTACACGGGGCCGGTACCCTACTCGGTAGAATCGATAGCCATAGAAATGGCGTATGAGACTACCTATAACGGACGCTTCCGAGATCACGCGACCTATATCTACGGTTACTCGTACGGCATCAACGCCAGCAAGACGGTAGCGAGCCTCACCTTGCCCGCCACCCGAAATGTGGTTGTTCTTGCCGTCGCTTTGTCCTCCAACTGCGGGGGCCAAGACTATTGCGCCGTGAAGCTGACGCAGACCGGACTGCAGTAGCGAGCAGCTGCGGCGCGCGGCTGCATTGGAGTTGGAACGGATTCAGCGCTGCCGTGACCGCGAGCTGGCTAGGAAGTCTTGGGGTTAAGTTTGCAGGGTGTTCCGTGGCTGTGAACTTTTCCGCAGCTCAGCGCCTGCGTTTCAAAGACACGCTCGAACCGGAATGCGGGTTTGGTGTAGGGTTTCTTGGCTTGCTTTTTCTGAGTCGGTCGCTTTTCTTCAGGTCCCACCGGGTTTCCATTCGCCATCAAATATGTACGCCGAAGAAACAGACTCTTCCCTAAGCAACTGGATCTCTTCCTGAGAATTATACAGCTTGTGGTTCTTGGCTGAAAGTTCATGATTAGCCTGTCGCTCCCGCACGCAGAACTGTGCAACACTTTGAAGCACTCCGGTGCCGGCGACTCGGGAACGGCCACCCCAAACTCCAGCGAACACAGCGACTAAACGTCTTATTGTCTTCCACTTGCAGTTCCAAATGAAGATACTGCATGCAATCTGCCAGTGGTCACATAGTTGCTCCTTCGGTTACGTCTGCGTCCTCGCTCCTTTTGAACGCTTTGCTGGCGCGAGATGCACAAGCGGACGCCAACCGCGCCCGTACAAACTCCGAGCCAGCCCGTCGCGCTTGCGATGTAACCGCATCGCAAACCGACGCTCCTGAAACCGGGCCAAACAGCCCGGTTTCACTTTTCTTGGAGATTGTAAGTTCTTCCGCTGTAGAGACGGGATGGGAAATGTAGCTCCGGCTGCGACACGCCCCTGCCTCACCTCAGCGGGCAGTCGCGGCGCAGGCCGCAGCCGCCGCGCACTCCCCTCAGTTCAGCCCGGACTGCGTCGCTTTGACCAGGGTCGCCCCGGTCTTCGTCCCGTAGTAGATGTTCGAAGCTTCGGTGAGACTGCTGTTGTTGTCCACTATGATGCCGCTTGTGCCTCCAGCGGCGGCCAGCGCGGTACTGTTGGCATTGACCGTTGGAAAGCCATTCGTGATGTCCAAGCTCATAACGCAGCCGGCAGTTCCGCCGCCGGTGGTAGCTACGCAATTGTTCGTGACCCCTACGAAAATGTAGTCCTTCCCCAGCGAAGCGTTGTAAAACTCCGTAACCGGCGACGAGTCCGCCGTGCCGGTAGCCAGAGCCGCCGTTGTAGGGTCGGCGGTGCTGTTCATCACCCCACTGCCGTTGAACCCGACGCTGTAGAGGGTCGGAAGCGTCCCGGTGCCCGTTCCGGCGACGTACATAAGCGGTGTCCCCGATCCGGTGTACCCCGGTCCGGTGTACCAGGCGTTGTTAAAGTCCGGCTCGTACGGCCCGGTGTAGATCGTGCTCCCAGTGCCCACGGCCACGGAAACGGTGCTCGCCATACTCGTGGGGGCTTGCACGACTAGAGCGTTGGTCCCGTTGGAGTTGAAGAACGCGTAGACCATCTCATTGGTGCTATCGACGATTACTGGATTCTCGGACGTGGTGCCACTAGCCAGGACCGCGCTATAAACAACCGACGGTGACGTGCCCGTGTCCGTCACATAATCGATACGTCCGCTGCCATCTGTGAAAAAGACGTTATTCGATACCGCATCGTATACCGGCGTTGACGGAACTGCATTGATGGGAACGCTCCAAACGATGGTTGGGGTCGCACTGCCGTTGAATACGTTGCTGATCTTGTATAGGTAGCCGGAGCCACTTCCGGACTCACTATAGGTAGTGGCGTAG
>Ga0224555_1002625_pt1 | contig 20505 bp, 18 predicted proteins | sample 714S23034metaG_FD_180687 | JGI IMG/M metagenome (GOLD analysis project Ga0224555, IMG submission 180687) | Peat soil microbial communities from Stordalen Mire, Sweden - 717 S2 30-34 | ecosystem: Environmental > Terrestrial > Soil > Wetlands > Peat | place: Sweden: Norrbotten County, Stordalen...
AGTGCGCGACCTCGCCAAGCTCTTCAGAACTTCCTCTTGGCCGCTGGCCAATGCCAAGGCGGTGGTGGCCGGTCTCACATTTCCAGTCTATCACAAACCACGTCTATTTGCGAGACACTACACTAGCCGGCCGGCCCGTCGCCGCCGGCAGTTCGCGCCGGGGGCTCGCGCTGGCTCCCTGTGGCGAGCCTGCCGACGCCGTCGAGGATGCGACCGAGACCGTAGTTGAAGTAGGCGTCGGGGTCGTCATCGTCATTGAACGCTCCCGCGGCAATCGCCCGGTGGAGAGCCGGGAAGCGGGCCACGTCGGTCAGCACGGTCAGCATCGTGCCGTAGCCGAAGTCGGTCGGTGCGCCCCCCGAGGCGGCGGCGATGTCGGCGGCCAGGGTGACCTCGCTGCGGACGAAGGAGCTCAGCAGCAGGACGGTGGAGAGCTTCTCCGACTCGGACAGCCTGGTCGTTCCTAGGGTGCGCAGGGCGGCCTCAAGCCAGGCGACGTTGTTCGGGCCGATGGGCGGTCCGCCGATGGGCACGCGCAGCGCCCACAGGTGCCGCCGGTAGGCGGCGCGGACCCCCACGGCCCAGCGGGTGAGGCCCGCCCGCCAGTCGTCTTCGGGGTGCTCTGCCGGCGGCGGGGCACCGATGGCCGTGTCGACCATGAGGGTCAGCAGATCGTCCTTGGCCGACACGTAGCGGTACAGGGACATGGTGCCCACGCCCAGCTCGCTCGCTACACGACCCATCGAGACGCCCGCCAGCCCCTCGGTCGTGGCGACCGTGATCCCCGCGGTCACGATGCGGTCGAGGCTTAGACCGCGTTTCGGCCCGCGACGCGGATGCTCACGCAGTCCCCAGGCCAGCTCGATGCTGGAGGGGAGGGCAGGCCGATCGAGGTCCTCGCTCACGGTCGTGCCAGCGCCTGGCTCACGGGTTGACAGCTTCCATTAACTGCGTATATGCTACGCTCTACAGCGTATGACGTACGAAATATTGTACTCGCGAGGACGGAGGCAGCCAAGAGGATGGGCCGCAGGCGGCGGCCCGTTTTCGCGGCGCAGACCGGGGATCGCGTCCGCGTGATGCAAGGAGAGTTGCCATGACACCGTCGCCCCCGACCGGCACCGCGTCCGTTGCCCGGGAGATCGTTCAGGATGTGTACTGCTTGGGGCCACGGGGACGCACGCAGACCAACGTCTACTTTGTAGGGTCGGGATCGTCGTGGACCCTGATCGATGCCGGCTGGGCGAAGGACGGCCCATGGATCAAGAAGGCAGCGGAGTCGGTGTTCGGGGCCGGCGCGCGGCCAGCCTCAATCTTGCTCACCCATTACCATCCCGATCACGCCGGTTCCGCCCTCCAATTGGCGCGACTCTGGGACTGTGCCGTCCATGTGCACCCTGACGAGCTGCCTCTCGCCCGCGGCGACTGGTCGGCGATCACGGCGGGTGCCGGGCCGCTCGACACCTGGGTCATCCTGCCACTGATGCGCGCCATGGGCCAGCGGCGGCGTGAGGCGATGCTTTCCCGATCGAGCCTCCAAGACGTCGCGCGCGCCATCGAACCAAACGGTGGAGTTCCGGGCCTACCGGGCTGGGAGTTCATTCCCACGCCGGGTCACACGCCTGGACACTCTTCGTTCTTCCGAACCAAGGACCACGTCCTGATCACCGGCGATGCCGTCGTGACGATGAAGCTCAACACCGTGTCAGGTCTTCTTCTCCAGAGGTCAGGCCTCTCGGGGCCGCCGTGGTATACGAGCTGGAATTGGCGTGCCGCCATGGAGTCGGTTGCCACGCTTGCTCGGCTCGAGCCGACCGTGCTGGCGGGAGGTCACGGCATGCCCATGATCGGCGCCCAAACGGCCGCTGCCTTACACGCCTTCGCCCATCACTGCTCGACTCCCACCACGGGAGAGGACGCCTGATACCGCTGCTCGGTCACGCTCAGTTCCCTCATGCGAGGGCGTGTCAAGTCTCAACCGAAGTAGCTGTCAGGCATCACCCGAAGGCCCGTCAAGGATCAGCCGGAGCCCTTTTGTCAAGGGTCAGCGGATCCATACACAGCCGCCAGTACCCCCTGCAGGACTCGAACCTGCGACCTGCGCGCTTAGAAGGCGGCTGCTCCACTAATTAGGCGGTCGCTTAGTACCTCGCGAATTCAGATGCACCATCTGCCTCGTAAAACACGCTGCAAGGCAGGGGCCGCCTGCCACGTTAGGAAGTGGTTGGGATAGAAAGGTTTCCGAGCCGTCCCGTTCAGTTCTGCTAGCACGTTGGCAGGTCGACGCCGAAGCTGCAGAAGAAGGGGTCGACCGACTCCGAGGGGCCTTCAGCCTTCCGGGGGCGGGAGTTGGCAAGTACTCGAAGGCCTTGCGGTAAGGAACCGGAGGGCAGCCTGGTAACGACGGATGCGATCGGCGTTCTCACGCGCTCGCTCGCCGGCCTTGTTGTTCCTGAGATTGTCGTGGAGGTCGGCGATCTTCACCCGGATGGCAGTGGCGTCGATGGCCACGCGTCTGATGTATGCCGAGTACTCCTCACCCTCGCGGCGCGTCAGACAGTCCAGGGTTCGGAGTACGTCCGGTGGGATTCCCTCGCGCTTGAGCTGCTCCAGGGTGATCTCCGAATCCTCCACCACATCGTGGAGCACGGCGGCGACCCTTGCGCTCTCGCCATCGACGGCGGCCATGACGCGGAGAGGATGTAGGACATAGGGCTCGGGCTCCGGCGATGGGTACAGCTGACCGCGGTGGGCACCCACGGCGATAAGGATCGCCCGATCCAGGAGGGAGGCCGGTGGCTTCATGCCGGGGACATGCTAACGCCGGCTGCGCTGGTGCCCGAGACGCAGCCGGGCACGGCTACAGCCCGAGCCAGGCGGAGGCGTTCTCCTGCCCCAAGGTGGCGCTCCCGGGGGAAGCGGTCAACGAGGCTGGGTGAAGAAACGTTCCAGCTCTCCCGCTACGACCTCAGGTTTGCCGTCGTTAGCGGTGCTCAGGTGATCAAGCCCCTCCAGCGTCATCCGCCGGACGCTGGGTAGCTCGAGTTCGAGGGCATCGAGGGAGGTCTTCAGGAACTGTGGGCTCTTGGTGCCGCCCAGCAACAGCACGTCTGCCGCCACCTGCCGGTAGTCCGTCATGGTGTCGGCGGTGTCCTAGACGACGATCATGTCGTAGTGCATGGTCGGCACCAGAGCCTCGATGGAGACGTCATCTCCCTCTGGTCTGTCGACAAAGCGGGTCATCAGCGCCAGGGCCGGAGCGAGGATGAAGCGCGGCGAGCGTCCAAGGAATGGTGGCCCGACGGGGATGCCCTTGAAGACGGTGACCAGTGCTTGGGTGGTCTTCCCTTGGGCGATCTCCCGGTCGTATCGAGGCAGCCACCACACGGGCGTTGATCCGTTGACGGAGAGGGGCGGTTCGTAGAGTGCGACCTGCCGCAGGCCCGGCACGGTCAGGCTGGCACGGAGAGCGGTGATGGCTCCCGAGCTCAGTCCGAAGATCCTCTCGGCTCCGGTCTTCTCCGCCAATGCTGCAATGTCCTCGCACTCCGTGACCACGGAATAGCTGTCGCCGAATGGCCCGCTCATACCGCGCCCTCGGCGGTCGGGTACGAAGATCGTGAATTGGTCCGACAAGTGAGTCGCCAACTTCATGAGATCCTGCGATGCCTGCATGCCTCCGTGGACCAAGATGACGCCTGGCCCCCGACCGAACTGTCGGTAGCCGATGGTGGTGCCATCGGCCGATCTCACTGAGTCCTTCGTGTAGGACGGTCGGATGGGACCCGGCACACTGTTGAGTGCCCCCGTGTCGTCGCTCATGCACGTTGTGTATCACGACACGGCCGCCCGGAGATGGCATCAGCTCGTCAGGCTAGCTTGACATCAGGGGCCGCGTCAGTCTACATTGACACCAATGGAACCCAGCGAGGCGACGACTTTCGAATCCCAGGATCCCGCCGTCGGACTCCGAGCGGTGGGTGCCTTGCATCGGTTGGCGGAGCAGGTGGAGGCCCGCAGCGTGGCCCTCGCGAGAGAGAGGGGCTGGTCGTGGGAGCAGATCGGGGACGCTCTAGGGGTCTCGCGTCAGTCAGTGCATGCCAAGTACGGGAAGTGAAGATGACGATGGGCAAGCGACACGCAGGCGAGGCGATGAGAGGCGTGTTGAACTCGGCGACCGAGGAGGCACGTCGACGTGGCGATCGCCGCCTGGGCACCGACCACCTCCTGCTGGGGTTGCTCCACGAGGAGGACTCGCCGGCCGCTCGAGCCTTGGGGGTGTCCCTCGAGGCGGGTCGCGCGGCGTCGGACTCCCTCGACGTGGCCGCCCTGGCCGCGGTCGGGGTGGGGGTCCAGGCCCTCGGTCAGGCCCGCCAGGTCGCGCCGGCTCATCGGATTCCGCCGCTCAGCACCGGCGTACGCGCCGTCCTGAAGCGTGTCATCGATGAAGCCCAGCCTCGGAGAACGGGACGGCTCGATTCGGGGCACTTCCTCCGGGCCCTCCTGTCGCTCAGTCCGCCCGACCCCTCCGCCGAGCTCCTGCACGCGCTGGGGGTGGATCCGGCTCAGGTGCGCGACCACCTCGCCCAGTTGACGCCAGGAGGCGTCGCATGAAGCGACGGGGTGTCTGCTACGACGTCGGCCGGGTTATGTGGGGCCAGAACTGGCGTCCGGAGTTCTCGTCAGCCGAGATCCATCGCGAGCTGCAGATCATCAGAGACGACCTGCACTGCAACGCGGTGAGGATCTGTGGTCAGGACATCGAGCGGCTCGTCACTGCCGGGCAGGACGCGCTCGATCAGGGCCTCGAGGTGTGGCTCTCGCCAGAGCTGTGGGATCACAGTGCCCGGGAGACCCTCGCCTACATCGCGATGGCTGCCGAGCAAGCGGAGCGACTGCGACGGCGCCGACCGGACCAGCTCGTTTTCAGCGTCGGCTCGGAGGCAACGCTCTTCATGTCCGGAATCGTGGAAGGCAACTCCGTGTTCGAGCGACTGGAGCACCCGTCGTTCTGGGAACACGTGCGGTCTGGCGACCACAATGAACCGCTCAACGCCTTCCTCGCCGAGGCGAACGACTGCGTGCGGGAGGTCTTCCGAGGCAGTGTCACCTATGCCTCCGTTCCGTTCGAGACGGTCAACTGGAGTCCGTTCGACTTCGTGAGTGTCGATCTCTACCGAGAGGCTCGGATCAGGGAAGGATTCGCTGACATCTTGCGCCGCTTCTTTGTGCATGACCTTCCAGTGGCTATCACCGAATTCGGATGCTGCACCTATAGAGGGGCAGCAGATGCCGGCGGGAGAGGCTTCGCGATACTCGATATCACGGGCGGTCGTGACAGCACCCCAGCCAAGCTAAGCGGCGAGTACCTTCGTGATGAGGGGGAACAGGCCCAGGAGCTTTCCGAGATGATCAGAATCTTCGACCAAGCCGGCGTCGACGCCACCTTCGTGATGACATTCGGGGCTCCGCTCAACCCCACCAGCGCTGACCGATGTACGACCTCGACATGGCCAGCTACAGCCTCGTCCAGAGCTACGGGGGTCGACTTGGTCCACTCGGGGCCGCCCATCCTGGCGCGCCGTGGGAACGCAGGCGGTTGGGCACGGTGTACCCCGATATGCCCTGGGAGCCGAAGGCGTCATTCAGGGCCGTCGCGGACGCCTACGCTCTGCAGGCACAGCGCGGCTGACGCTTGAGTCCGCCAGGTCGCACGTGGCAGCCGGGGTCCGAGTGGAGCGTGAGCTTCGCCGTATTCATCGCTTATTGCGGGCAGGGGAGAGGAGGGTTGGACGGCCGGACCGCTCGTATGAACGCGTCGATCTGTCGTGCCTGAGGGACCGCTTCTCAAAACGTCCAGTTCGGGCGGAGCAGTACCCCCTGCAGGACTCGAACCTGCGACCTGCGCGCTTAGAAGGCGGCTTCTCCATTGATTATGCGGGCGCATAGCACGTCGCGAATTCAGATGCACCATCTGCCTCGTCAACCATGCTGCCAAGCAGGCGCCGCCTCCCACGTTAGGAAGTGGTTGGGATAGAAAGGTTTCTGGCCGTCCCCAGAGGGCGACCAGCCCGGCCACAAGGTAGACGAGGATCGTCGCCACCACCCGATCCTACCCCCGGGCTCTGCCGGTTGGCCGGGCCAGCCGCCCATCGGCAGCGATCAGGCCTCAGCGGCCTCCGGCACCGCCGCAGCAGGACCCAGCTCGCGCACCCACTCCGGCTCGACAACAGCGGCCGCGGCGGCGCGGGCGGTCGCGCGCCGCCCGCGAATCGCCACCGCCAGTACGAGCACCGTCGCACCGACGAACAGCGTGGAAGCGATGAAAGCGTGGTCTGCGCCGACCACGAACGCGGCCCGTGCGTTTGCCGCCGACTGACCCGCGATCACGTGGCCGGCCGAGCCGAACACCGACACCAGCACCGCGAGGCCCAGCGCACCGCCCATCTGCTGCATCACGTTGACCAGCCCCGACGCCGCGCCGGCGTCCCCCCGGCGCACCCCGGCCAGGGAGGCGCTCGTCAGAGGCACGAACGCGAGCCCGTTGCCGGTCCCGAACAGCAGCACAGGGATCAGCACGAAGAGATAGGTGCTGGATGCCGACAGCTGCGTCATGAGCAGCATCGCGAGGGTCGAGAGGCTGATGCCCGCCACCATCAGCGGCTTGCCGCCGAAGCGCTCGATCAACCGCCGCGCGCTGAGCTGGGACATGACGAAGAGCGCCACGCTGAAGGGCAGGAAGGCCAGGCCGGTCTGGAGTGGGTCGTACCCGAGCACGTCCTGGAGGAACTGCGTGAGGAAGAAGAACATCCCGAACATGCCGGCCACGAGGAAGAGCCGCGCCACGTACGAGGCGTTGCGGCTGCGGTCGGCAAAGAGTCGCAGCGGTGTGATCGGCTCCGCGGCGCGCCTCTCGATGGTGATGAACAGGCCGAGCAGCACCATGCCGACCGCGAACGCGCCGATGGTCAGCACGTCGCCCCAGCCGTTGCTCGCCGCCCGCACGAACCCGTAGGCAAGAGAGGTGACACCGCCGGTCGAGGTCACGGCGCCGAGCACGTCGAAGTGGCCGTTGCGGCTCGGGGTCTCGGTGAGGGACCGCCGCGCCAGGGCAACCACGACCAGCCCGATCGGCACGTTGACGAACAGCACCCAGCGCCAGGAGGCAACCTGGGTCAGAAGCCCACCGAGGATCAGCCCGACCGCGCCGCCGCCGATCGAGACGGCGGTGTAGTAGCCGAGCGCACGCAGGCGCTCGCGGCCCTCGGGGAACATGATCATCAGGAAGGCCAGCGCCGACGGGGCGGCCAGCGCCCCACCCACGCCCTGCAGCGCGCGCGCCGCGAGCAGCATGCCGGCGCTCGGAGCCATCCCGCCGAGGAACGACGCGAGGGTGAAGAGGCCGATGCCCGCCATGAACACGCGCTTGCGGCCGAGCAGGTCGCCCGCGCGAGCGCCAAGGAGGAGGAAGCCGCCGAAGGCCAGGGTGTAGGCGGTGATCACCCACGACAGGCTCGCCGGCGAGAAGTTCAGCGCCTTAGCAATGCCGGGGAGGGCGATGTTCACGATGGTGGCGTCGAGCACCACCATCAGCTGGACGGCGAGGATGATCCCCAGCACCAGCCCGGGGCGAGCACGGCGCTCGGCCGCCCGGCCGGTCGGGAGGAAGAGGGTCGTCGTGGGTGGCATGGGGGCTCTCCAGGTGGTAGGATGACGAAACGGAAGCTTCCTCCGTTATTATACGGAGGCTACCTCCGTTTTGCAAGTCAGCCTACAGGTGCCCCAGCCGTGAGACGTGAAGTCGCAGTCGCAGCCGCAGACCCCGGGGTGGTCGAGCCCGCCGAGCACCCATCCACAGGTCGTCCCCTCCGCAAGGACGCGGTGCGCAACCGCGAACTCCTGATCACCACCGCAGCGGCCGCCTTCTCCGTTAGCGGCGCCGATGTGCCCCTCGAGGACATCGCCGGCCGGGCCGGAGTCGGCATCGGCACCCTCTACCGGCACTTCCCGACACGCGACACACTCGTCGAGGCGGTGTATCGCCACGAGGTCGACGTCCTCGTCGAGCGCGCTGACCAGTTGCTCGACACTCTTCCGCCCGACCAGGCGCTCAAAGAGTGGATGCAGATCTTCGTCCGCCACGTCGCCACCAAGCGAGGCATGCTGTCCGTGCTCAAGCCGATGCTGAGCAGCAACGCCAGCCTCTTCGCGGAGACGCACGGACGCGCCACCGCGGCGACCACCAAGCTCCTCGAGGCGGGGGTGGCCGCCGGCACAGTCCGTGCCGACGTCGATGGCGGCGACCTACTCCGCGCCGTCGGCGGGATTTGCATGTCGACCGACCAGGAGCGGTCCGACACCTCCGATCGTCTGGTGGGCCTGCTCTTCGACGGCCTCCGCCACGGTGTCGGGGTGGGCTCCTCGTCAGGGGCGCCTTCCTAGCGTTCGCCGGCCAGGGTGCGGCTGAACCGCCCTGGGTTCCGTGGAGACTCCGCAGCTTGGATTTCGGCTCCTCGCCCTCACGAGTGGTCCGAGAGCTCTGTCGGAGATAGAGCGGCCGCGGTTGCCGAACTGGGACCGACCAGTAAACGGAGCACTACCCCCTGCAGGACTCGAACCTGCGACCTGCGCGCTTAGAAGGCGGCTGGTCTATTGATTAGGCGGTTGCTTAGTACCTTGCGAATTCAGATGCACCATCTGCCTCGTCAAACAAGCTGCAATGCAGGGGCCGCCTTCCACGTCAGGAAGTGGTTGGGATAGAGAGGTTTCCGGGCTGGTGGCCATCAGCCGCCGAGACCCGGCTCCCATCCTGGGCCTGACGCAACTCGCGACGACAACATCCGCGGGACCAACTCGCGGGGGGCCGGACAGTTGTCATGTCAGCGTTGCAACCCAGCAACCCACGCGGCGATCTGGGCTCGGGTGCTGAAACCGAGCTTGTTGAGGATGTTGCGGACGTGGCTCTCCACGGTGCGCTCGGAGATGAACAGGCGGACCCCGATCTGCTTGTTGCTCAGGCCGTCGGCGACCAGGCGGGCGACATCGGCCTCGCGCCTGCCCAGCGGGGAGGTAGCGGAGACGTCAGCGGAAGGAGTCGTATCCAAGACCCTGGTGCCGAGGGCGAGCGTCACGGCGGCGTCCCGGCTCAGCCGTCTTCCCTCCGCGATCGCCGCCGCGTAGCCGTCGGCGCCCAGCGAGGTCCTCGCCGACTCCTCCGCCATGGCGGCGAACGGAGCCAGGGTGGCGATGATCCCGCCTCCAGATTCCGATCGCAGGGTCTCGGCGGCGCCGAGCAGGTGGGCAGCGAGGCGCGCCTGCCCCGCGTCGCCCGCGACGAAGGCGAGCCCGACGAGGAAGTGCATCTGGGAGATCCGGTCGTCGATCCGCTGCGCGATGCGGAGCCCCTCCCGATAGAGCGGCTTGGTCAGCTCGACGTCGCCGGACATCAGCTGGGCGCCCCCCAGGTTCAGCAACTGCATCTCCAGCCCATAGAGATCACCCACTTCCCGGCTGAGCCGCTCGCCCTCGGCGGCGGCGGCGGTCACCGCGGCGACGTCGCCCCGCAAGATCGCCGCGATCGCCCGCGTCTGGAGGATGGAGATCCGCGCCTGGTAGTCGTCGGGGCTGCCGGGGACGGCCCCGGCGGCTTCGAGGAGACGGTCTGACGCCGGGGCGTCTCCGTCCATCAGTGCCGCCACCGCGCCCATGGCCAGGGACTCGGTCAGCCGGCGCAGCTCGCCCGCCTCCCGGGCCGCCGCCGCTGCCCGTTCCAGGGTGGGGCGGGCGGTGGCCGGATCGCTCTGGAGAACGGCGAGGAACCCGCGCACGAAGCAGGCCTGCGCGTTCGACGCGGCATCGCCGCCCTGGAGTGCCAGCAGCTCATCGAGCCAGCGGATACCCTCGCTGGTCGCGCGGGTCATCCAGTACCAGCCCAGAGACGCGGCGAGGTAGAGCCCGCGGATCGCGTCCCGCCTGGCGATGCAGCGCCGCAGCACGGCGCGGAGGTTGTCGATCTCAACCTCCATCCAGGCCAGCCACTCCACGAGCCGGAAGCGCCCGTCTTCGGCAGTGTCACGGCACCGGCTGACGTGGTGCTCGGTGCACCGCTCCTCGAGCATCGCCTCCTCACCGGCCTCGCGGAGCTTGAGCGCAGCGAACTCGCGCATGGTCTCGTGGAGGTGGTAGCAGGCGATGCCGTGTTCATCCGTCTTGATCACCAGCGACCTGTCGACCAGCGAGGAAAGCAGCTCGAGGATCAATTCCGCCGGCACCTCCGGTGAGGTGCACATTCCCTCCACGTCCTCCAGGAGGAATCGGCCGGCGAACCCGCACAGCCGTCGCAGCATCGCGCGCTCCGGGGGCCCGAGGAGGTCGTGGCTCCACTCGATGGTGGTGCGCAGGGTCTGGTGGCGGGGAAGAGCGGCGCGGCCGCCAGCCGAGAGGAGGTTGAAGCGGTCACTGAGACGGGCGAGCACCTGCTTCACGCTGAGCACCCGGGTACGCACCGCCGCCAATTCGATCGCGAGCGGCAGACCGTCGAGCCGGCGGCAGAGGTCGGCGACCACAGCGGCGTTGCTCTCGGTCAGGTCGAATCGCCCGGTTGCCGCCGCGGCCCGTTCGCTGAAGAGGATGACCGACTCATTGAGGCGAAGCTGGGCCAGAGGCTCGGGCGCGTGCGCCGCCGGCAGGGGAAGGGGCGGGACCGGGACCACCTGCTCGCCGGCCACCGCGAGGGGCTCGCGGCTGGTGGCGAGGACACGCAGGCCGGGAGCGGCGCGCAGCATGTCAGAGATCAGCTGCGCCGCGGCCGGGAGCAGGTGCTCGCAGTTGTCGACGATGAGGAGCATGGCCGCGTCGCGCAGGTGAGAAAGGACCAGGGTGCGCGGCTCGGTGGAGGTCTGGTCGCGGAGGTCGAGCGACGCCATGACCGCGTTGGCGATGAGCGCAGGGTCCTGGATGTCGGCAAGCTCCACCAGCCATGCCCCTCCGGGGCGGCTCGAACCGAGGTCGGCGCCGACCTGCAGCGCGAGGCGCGTCTTGCCGACACCACCGGGGCCGACAAGGCTCACCAGGCGCCCGTGCGCAAGCTTGCGGCGGAGCTCCGCGATCTCCTGGCGACGGCCGACGAAGCTGGTCGTCTCCGCCGGAAGGTTCCCCGTGCGGTGGGCGCGTCCGGCCATCGGCAGCAGCCTACCACGGCCTCGCCCAGCACTCCGGGGCGACTCAGTGCTCGATCAGGGGCAGCACGGATGACCGCGGTCGGGCTCCCCAGGTAGCGTCGCCACATGGTCTTTGAGCTGCCGACCCAGCGGGTCGAGGTGCGGTTCGCCGGCGTGCCCCCGGTGCACCAGGTGGAGCGCGCGTCGGGGGTGAGCGACGTCGTGAGCGACGGTCGCATGCTGCGCTGCCTGGTCTGTGGCAGCTTCCAACCGTTCCTCGAGGCGCTGCGCGGTCACGAGGTGCTGAGCCTCACGACCTCGCAGGTGGTTGACGTCACCGGGCAGGCGCTGGAGGGCGATCAGTGATGGAGCCGCCGGCGGCGCTGCGGCTGGCGACGATGACCGCCGGGGTCGGTTAGCTCACCTACCTGGCCTCGCCACTGCCCAAGCCGCAGCTCGGCCGTCTCGTGGCGGCGGCCGACTCAGTACCAGTTCCGGGACTCCACGGAGGGCGGGTGCCGGCCGCCCGGGATAGGGTGCTGGCATGGTCAATGACCCGCCGACACCGAGGGCCGAGGCGAGCTGGAGATGGCTGCGGTGACGCAGACCATTCAGGCCGCGACGATGCGGGCCATCGTCCAGGCGCGGTACGGGCCACCCGATGTCCTCGAGGTTCGCCAGGTCCCCCGCCCCGAACCCGGACCAGGTGAACTGCTGGTGCGGGTTCGCGCCGCCGCGGTCAACCCGCTCGACTGGCACCTGGTCACCGGGCTTCCCCTGATCGCCCGCGCCTCGATGGGGATGCGCCGGCCCAAGCAGCTGCTCGCCGGCGTGGACCTGGCCGGGGTGGTCCAGGCGGTGGGCAGCGGTGTGACCCAGTTCCAGCTGGGCGACGAGGTCTTCGGGGGCGGCATGGGCGCCTTCGCTGACTACGCGCGGGCCAAGGAGGGGGAGCTGGCCCCGAAGCCGCACTCCCTCAGCCTCGAAGAGGCGGCCGCGGTCCCGGTGGCGGCGATCATCGCGCTCCAGGCACTGCGGGATCATGGACGCCTGCAGGCTGGCCAGGCCGTCCTGATCAACGGGGCGAGCGGCGGAGTGGGCCTGTTCGCGGTGCAGATCGCCAAGCACCTCGGCGCCGAGGTGACCGGGGTGTGCAGCGCCGGCAACGTCGAGTTGGTCCGGTCGATGGGCGCTGACCACGTCGTCGACTACGCCGCCCAGGACTTCAGCTGCGCCGGCCGGCGCTACGACCTCATCCTGGACAACGCTGGCAACCATCCCCTCAAGGCGCTGCGGCGGGCGCTCACCCGCCGGGGGACGTTGATCTCCAACAGTGGCAGCGGCGACGGGCGCTGGCTCGGGCCGATGGGCCGGATCGTGAAGGTGAAGGCGGCGGCGCCGTTCGTCAGCCAGCGGCTCGTCTTTTTCGTGGCCAGGGTCAACCGCGCCGACCTCGACCAGCTCGGTGAGATGGCGGACGCGGGCACGCTGAAGGTGGCCATCGAGAGGATCTACCCGTTGGAGGAGACCGCCGCAGCGCTGCGCCATCTCGGCGCGGGACACGTCCGCGGCAAGCTCGTCGTCACCGTCGCCGACCGGTAGCCGAAACCGATCACCACCGACTCAGTACCGCGCCCGGGACTCCACGGATGGCGGGTGCCGCCCGGAGGGATAGGGTGACTGTGATCGAGGGTCGGCTCGATCGTTCATCCACAACAGAGGAAAGGGTCTCCACGTGAATGCAGACGCTCGTTTGGTCAGATGGCTGGGGGCGGCGTTCCAAGCCCAATTCATCCTCAGCGTTACCACTGACCCTCTCTCATCGTCAATCCAGGCCGGCAAGATCTCCGCGGTCATGGTGAGCATCGCCCACAACGCCGTGCCGATCCGGGTGGACATCGTGCTCTGTCTCGCCACGTGCGTTGCCATCATCGTCATGACATCGCTGCTCTACGTCATCCTGAGAGGATGCAGTCGGCCAGTCGCGCTGGTTGCTCTGGTCCTGTGGCTCTTTGAGGTCATGCTGAGTGCGGTGGGCGTACCGGGGCTGTATGCGCTGCTGATGCTCAGTGCAGACTTTGTCAAGGCTGGTGCCCCGCCGACCTCATATTACGAGACGCTCGCCGTTTTCCTTCATGGGCTTGGGCAGCACGTAGGCGACATGTCCCTGCTGTTCTTCGCTCTCGGAGCCTTCCTCTGGTACGGGCTGTTCTTCCAGTCGAGACTCGTTCCGCGGGCGCTCTCGGTCTGGGCCTTGCTGGCCATGCTGCCGGTCTTGGCCGGCACCCTGGCGCAGGTTTGGGATAGCAGTCTCAATGTGCCGTTCGCTCTCTACATCCCTTACCTGCCGTTCGAGCTGGTGATTGGTCTGTGGCTTCTGGTCAGGGGTCCCAGCCCAGCGTTCAGCACACCGTGATGTTCGAGTGGGAGAGCCCAAGCCGCACCCGCGCATGGCATCCGGTGCCAGCCGCTTCACCATGTTGCGCAGTTTCGTGAATCCCGAGGCCGACTTCGTCATCGTCGGTGCCGGACTGGCCGGGCTCCAGGCGGCGTTGGCACTCCAACGCGCCGGGAGCTCGGTGGTCGTATTGGAGGCGCGTGACCGTGTGGGAGGCCGGACCCTCTCTGCCATGGCTTCGACGTCCCCGGATCCCTCTCTCGTCTTCGACATGGGCGGGCAGTGGATCGGTCCGGGCCAGACCGAGGTGCATCGGCTGGCGCGCGAGATGGACCTCCACCCGGTTCCGACGGCGGTCCCGGGACGGACGCTGTGGGACCTGGGCGGCGGCGCCAAGCGAGGTTCACCACGGGTGCCGCCACTGCCACCGGGCGCCTTGGCGAGCGTGCTGCTCGCGGTGGCCCGACTCAACCGCATGTCACGCCGGCTGCCCCTGGCGGCGCCGTGGGAGGCACACGAGGCGCCGGGGTGGGATGACATCACGTTCGAGAAGTGGCTCCGGGCTCACGTGCGGACCCGTGGGGGACGGGCCCTTCTCGGCCTTTACGTGAACGGGCATCCGGGCCTGGAGGCCAGCGAGATGTCCGTCCTCGACGTGCTCTTCATGCTTCGCTCCGCGGGGTCGCTCCAGCACCTGCTGCACGCCCAGGACTTCCGGCTCATCGAGGGTGCTCAGGAGCTCGCTCGTCGATCGGCGCTGCGCCTTGGAGATGCCCTCGTGCTGGAGGCGCCAGTCGCCGCTATCGACCAGGACGAAGGGGGCGTGACCGTTTCCTCTGGGTGCAGGACCATTCGTTGCCGGCGGGTCGGCGTCTGCGCCCCGCTCCGGGTTGCGGCGGAGATCGCTTACTCCCCGCCGCTTCCGGCCGACCGCGTGGCCCTGATGCGCAGCCGTCCAACGGGGGTGCTCATGAAGTTCCACGCCGTGTACCCATCTCCTTTCTGGCGTCGCAATGGTCTCAACGGGCAAGCCTTCAGCACATCTCACGCCATAGCCGCGACCGGCGACAACTCCCCCGGGGACGGCAGCGGACGAGGCGTCCTGGTCGGGTTGACGGGAGCGGACCGCGCCCGCTCGCTGAGCGCCCTGCCGGGTTCAGCACAGCGGGAAGCGCTCCTCGTTTCCCTAATCGACCTCTTCGGCGCCGAGGCTGCGGAGCCGGAGGCGTTTGTTGTCGAGGACTGGAGCAGTGAGAGGTGGACCAGTGGCGCCGCAGGCGGCGGCGATGCTTCTCCCCGGACGTGGACGACGGTGGGACACGCCTACCGCGCTCCTTCGGGTCGGGCCCACTGGGGTGGCACCGAGACGTCGCCTGAATGGCACGGCTACATGGAAGGGGCTCTCCGGTCGGGGCTGAGAATGGCCCGCGAGATGGTGTCGGCCGAGAGAGGGCCGGAGGGAGGCTGACCCGAAGGTGGCTGTAACTGAATTCAGTTCGGCCGGAGCAGTACCCCCTGCAGGACTCGAACCTGCGACCTGCGCGCTTAGAAGGCGGCTGGTCTATTGATTAGGCGGTTGCTTAGTACCTCGCGAATACAGATGCACCATCTGCCTCGTCAAATGGCCTGCAAAGCAGCGGCCGCCTGCCACGTTAGGAAGTGGTTGGGATAGAAAGGTTTCAGGCCGGCCCCAGGTCCGGCTCTTCCGACTGTCGACCTCCTGCACGACAGCACGAGCGCTGGCGCAACAATTGCCGCAGTAACGCGCTGGCCAGCCGTCGCGTATCACAGGAAGCGGAGGTTGTCCCGGTGAAGGCAGTGGGCTTGGTCGCCATCCTCGTAGCGGTGGTCGTGGGGGGTTGCGGCCTCGGCGCAGCCTCGAGTCTGGCTCCGACGCCATCGCCCTCCTCGCAGGAGTCGACCCCTACGCCGTCTCCCGCCGCGACGAGCTGCCCCGCCTCCGCCAACCTCAAGTCCTGCCCGAGTCCGAGCCCAGCCAACCTCCCGAGCCCAGCCACGGTGCCCGGCTGGCTGTCGCAAAGCCTCGCCCTCGGGCCGGTTGGCGGCATCGCGCTGGACAATGCGGCGGTCTATGTCCTGTTCTCGACGCCGCCGGGAGCCACCCAAACAGCCTTCGATACTTCGGCGGCCCAGGTTGCTCGTGTGGATCCGGCCACCCTCGACGTGACAGTCAAGGCCTCCTTTCCTGGAGCCACAGCGGTGTCGCTGGCGGGAGGCTGGCTGTGGGTGGCCATCGACCAAGGCCCGCTCAGCGGCGGCAGCGTGAACGTGTCGGTGGACCGGATCGACGCCACCACGCTGCAGACGCGCCAGACGGTGTCGCTCGGCGAGTTCCAGGCCGCGGCCAACGGGTCTTGGGGCACGGTGATGGCCGGGGATGCCTCGACACTCTGGGTCGGTCAGGGGCAGCGGGTCGTCTGTCTCGACCCGGCAACCGGTGGCACAGTGTCATCTGAGAACCTCGGCGCCGGAGCGGAGGTGCGGAGCCTCTCGCTCGATCCCACCGGCACCGTCCTCTACGCGGGAGCGGCGAATGCCCAGAGCGGTATCACCGTGTGGGAATGGAACGCCGGCTCGGGAGCCCTCACGGCGACCCTGGGGGCTGCCCAGGTGGGTAGCGAGGGGCCGGGCTTTGATCTGGGTGGGCCGATGGTTTCGGCAACCGCCTCCGGGGTCTGGATCTCCTTCGCCACTGGAATGGCCGGCGGCATCGACTTCCTGAGCGAGGACCAACTGCAAGCCCAGCCTGCCGCACCGAGCGAAAGTGGTCTGGACCTCTACAGCAACGGCGTCGCTGTCGAGGTCAGTGGAGGCATCCTCTGGATCAGAGATGTGGCGTCCGGAGGGGACGCCGACGTCCTGCGCTGTGCCGACCCGAGCTCAGGGGCGATCCGCGCCATGGGTTCGACCGGGAGCCCCGACGACGTCTACGAGTTGGTCGGAGGCGGTGATGGCCAGGCCCTATATCTCGGCGGCACCAAAGGTCTCTCCGTCGTGCAATCGCCCCCAGCGTGCGCCGGGTAACCTCCACCCGCGAAACCTCCGGGGAGGTGGACGTCCCATGACCACCGGCGAACCGCAACTCGAGAATGCCGATCACCCGCTACTCGTTTGCCGACCCGTCTGAGCCACCAGAAGCCGGAGCCCCACCAGGGTGACCTCCCCGGGGCCACCTCGGTGACCGTCCTGCCATCCTTGATCACCACCAGGATCGCCTGATACCGCTGCTCGGTCACGCTCAGTTCCCTCATGTGAGGGAGTGTCAAGTCTCAACCGAAGTAGCTATCAGCCATCACCCGAAGGCCTGTCAAGGATCACCCGGAGACCCCTCGTCAAGGATCAGCCGGATCCATATACCCACCAGTACCCCCTGCAGGACTCGAACCTGCGACCTGCGCGCTTAGAAGGCGGCTAATCTATTGATTAGGCGAGCGCATAGTACCTTCTGAATTGGGACACAGCGTCTGCCTCGACGGATGGCCTGCAAAGCACGGTCCGCCTCTGGCGTTAGGAAGTGGTTGGGATAGAAAGGTTCTCGGGAGCCAGCGTCTCTACTCAAGGTCGGGTAGCCGGAGACCGGTGGGTGTCAGGTCGCTGGCCTCCATGCCTCGGGGGATGTTACCCACGGTGAGGAGGAGGAAGACATCGGCGCCCTTTGCGGCCTCTGCCTCAGGATCGGGAACGTGGACATCCCGCTATTCTCCACCGGAGGCGCACCCATGTTCGCGCCTCATGGCAGACGCCTTCGAACCAAGATGAGCTTGCCCCACGAGTTGGCGTCGGTGGGGTGAATACGCGGCTCGTCGTCGCAGCCCTGGTTCGCCCCAGGGCACCGGCCGCATCGACGATGCACTATCGCCGCTGCCTGCGCGATGATCCGTCGATGCCACTCCGGGCGCTGACCTCAGCCGAGATCTCCTTACCCGCGCACCCCGCGACTGCACGCGTCACAGAGCGGATCGCACAGCTGGCGCAGGACGTCGAACTGGTCGTGCTCACCGACAATCACGCTGGGCAGGCGCGGATGTCGCCACTTGCGGCGGTGGCCCTGGCGCGGGAGCAGGGGGTCCGCACCGTGGTCCATATCTCGGCGCGGGATCGCAACCGGCTAGCGCTCCAGAGCCAGGTGATTGGCGCTGCCGCCCTCGGCTGCGACGGAATCGTCTGCCTCCACGGAGACGACGTTCCCGGGATCCCCCGGGTCGGCGACATGACCGGGACGCAGCTGCTCGCTGCTGCCGGGGAATGGCTGGCCCCGCTGCCCATCGCGCGAGGCTGCGTAGTGAACCCGTTTGCCACCGATCCAGATAGAGAGCTGCGGCTGCTGCGGCGCAAGCTCGAGTGCGGCGCAACCTTCGCCCATACCCAGATGTGTTTCAGCATCCCGGCACTGACCCGGTTCCTGGATCGCGCCGACGAGGCGGGGCTGCTGAAGCGACTGCGTGTTTACGTGTCCGTAGGAGTCCTGCGGACTCGCGCCATGGCTGATCGTGCCCGCTCCCTGCCTGGCTGCGACCTGCCTGACTCAGCCTATACCCAGGTGTGCGCCGGAGGTGGATGCGAGTTGGCCTTTGAGATGGCACAGTGCCTGGCCGGTCTTCCGGTCGTGGACGCGCTTCATGTCATGCCCCTGGGCGACGAGCCCACCGCTGCCCAAGTGGCAGCCTCCTTCCGCCGTGCCCGGATGATCGAAGCGAGGCATGGGGTCGCGGGTGCTTGATGGCCCCAATGCAAGCGAAGGGCCGACACAGTGCTCAACGATTGCGGCCGTGACCGCCCGACGCGCCTCACGTCAACGGCTGACCTGCCTCCCTCGAGAGCTCGCGAAGGCCGCCAGCGGGGCCTCTACGACACCCCTCACGAACTTGCGCCACGGGCCACTTAGGCTTCACGGTTGGGCTCGCTGTGTCGTAGCGGGTCTGATGCTGAGCTTTGCGGCGTCGTGCGGCGTGCCGACGCCGTCACGGTCGGGGGCGGGTCCGATCTTCGAAGTCGCCAACGTTGATGGGCCGGAAGTACGCGTCACCCCGTGGACCGGTGCGCAACCTGTCGACGTCCCGTGCGGGCCGTGGGTGACGATCGACACATCAGGTGCGCCACCACAGCCTTGGGACGTCACGGTGGTCTCCGCCGTCAGCGATAAGGTGCTTCTGACGCAGAGTGAGGCCGGCAGCATCGAGGTTATCGTTCGCGGCAACTTCGTCCTCATCGGCGCGCCGGCTCCCTCAGTCGGTCCGGCGGGATCCTGTCCGTCACCCCAGGGGTAGACCTGCCGATGTGCGTGCCGGTCCAGCAGAGGTGACTTGCAGACCGAAAAGCATTAGTGGGCCGGGGCCGATACTGCGGGGCGGCGACACTTGAAGCCAGATCCCTAACATTTGGACCATGAATGTGGACGGTTATCGATTCGCTGGTCGCGACGGCGTGGAATTGGCGTATCGGGAGACCGGCTCCGGCCGACCGCTGATCCTGCTGCTGCGCGGCTTCGGGGGCGCGGGCTCGCTCGACGCCTGGGCCGACGCATTCGTCGAGCAGGGGCGTCGCGTCGTTCTGCCGGACTTCCGTGGCCACGGGGACAGTGCGAAACCGCATGATCCCGCGGCCTATCCGCCGGACATCTTGGCCGATGACGGGTTCGCCCTGGTCGAGTATCTCGGATTCGGCGACGGAGACTACGACCTTGGCGGTTATTCGCTCGGCGCACGGATTGTGCTGCGCATGCTCGTGCGGGGCGCTAAGCCGGGCCGCGCGATCGTTGCCGGGCAGGGGCTAGCGAAGGTGAGCGGCCCCCAGGGCGACGCGACCCGTCGCGTGCTAGCCGCACTCGTCGATGGGGTCGCCGTCGAGCCCGGCTCGCGCGATGCGCTGATGGCGCAATGGATCTCCAAGGTTGGCGCTGACCCGCGGGCCTTGCTGCACGTGCTGGACTCGCTCGTCCCGACTCGCGAGGACGCCCTGCGTCATATCACCATCCCGACGCTTGTCGCGATCGGCGATCGGGATGAGCGATCGGATGCAGACGAGCTGGCCGCGCTCCTGTGCGATGCCCAATTCCTACGCGTGCCCGGGGGTCACGATAATGCGTTTGCCGCACCTGAACTGGCTGCGGCGATGGCCGCATTTCTCGCCGAAAGTTGAAGGGGCGCAGCCCACCCGGGCTCCGATCAGCAACGACCGGATCTAGCCGCGATGCGTGCGATCGTGCCGATGAGGATGCTTCCGCTCTTCATGGAAGGCACGTGATCCGGAGGGTGCAGATAAGCGGTCGAGGCCGGCCGCTCCTGGCCCACGCGGTTACCCAAGCTCAGATTGTCGGGAGCTTCTCGGCGTGCGTTCCTTCAATACGCATGCACCGAGTCCCGGAAGCGCTCCCACTCCCCGGCAAAACGCTCCAACGATTCACGTCCGCTCTCTGTGAGGCGGTAGTAGCGAGCTGCGCGCAGCATGTCGGAGATCAGCTGCGACGCGGCAGGGAGCAGGTGCTAGCAGTTGTCGATGATGAGGAGCATGGCCGCGTCGCGCCTCAGACTGCGACAATGTGAACAATGACGAGTGAGGCCAGCGAGGTCCAACTGAGTGCGCAGGACCTTCGAGTGGTCGCGCGCTACGCCGCAGAGAGCGCCCAGGAGGCACTTTCGATCTTCGAGGCGGCTGCTCCATTGATTAGGCGAGCGCTTAGCACCTCGCGAATTCAGATGCACCATCTGCCTCGTCAAACAAGCTGCAAGGCAGGGGCCGCCTCCCAGGTTAGGAAGTGGTTGGGATAGAAAGGTTTCCGGGCCGTCCCCGTGTAGTTCTGTTAAGCCCGGATCCACCGATGAGGAGCAGGGCGACGCTCTGAGGCGAGGGTATTCGGAATCAGCAAGGCCGGACTGCAGGTGAGGTCTGGTGGTCGGGCTGGGTGACGGCTGATCGAGTCAGATGACG
>Ga0224555_1002626_pt1 | contig 20500 bp, 15 predicted proteins | sample 714S23034metaG_FD_180687 | JGI IMG/M metagenome (GOLD analysis project Ga0224555, IMG submission 180687) | Peat soil microbial communities from Stordalen Mire, Sweden - 717 S2 30-34 | ecosystem: Environmental > Terrestrial > Soil > Wetlands > Peat | place: Sweden: Norrbotten County, Stordalen...
GGGAAACAGAAGCGTCTGGTTGACCGTGTCAGGAATGAAGTTCTGGCCCATGGCTAGAACTTAAAACAGAACCTGCTGCCCACGCTGTAGGCTCCGTCACCAATCTATGCCCGACACACACCTAGCCTGTGAGCAATTGCGCATGGTTGGCCTGTCGACCTCGGTGCCCGAGCGCCTGGCGCGCCTGCTGCTGGTGTGGAGCGACGAGCCCGGCCAGAAGCCCGAGCGCGCCGCGCACTGCCGCATGTCGATGACGCACGAAGAGATCGGCGAATTCATCGGCGCCTCGCGCGAGACCGTCACGCGCACGCTGAGCATCTTCAAAAACCGCCATCTGGTGGCGCAACACGGATGCACCCTTACGATTCCCAGCCGCGTGGCGCTGGAGAGTTACGCGCGCGGGTAAGGTTGCCCGGCTTTTCTCGCGCTTCAAATTTTCACAGGGGGAAACACAGTCTTGGCTTGAGCCGCAAGCTCTGCTGAACAACATTGATACGATTTGGCCGTTCGACCGGGACGCGCGAGGAAGGCAGCGCGCAGCCAGCGCTAGCGGTCAAAGCTTTCTTGAGAGCCAGTCGGCCACTGGCCACCTCTCTTCGCTCGCTCTGCTTAGGCGCTACAGCAGAATTTCGCAGTACGGGCTGGAAGCTAGAAGCTAGCTTTTGATCTGCCGCAGCGCCAGCCGTGCCGCGTGGTAGCCGCACATGCCGTGCACGCCTCCGCCCGGTGGCGTCGACGCCGAACACAGGTACAGCTTGGGCGCGCCCGTCGCGTAGCCGCTCGAAGTCGGTCGGAAGAATATCTGCCGCATTGTCATGGCGCCGCCGCTGATGTCGCCGCCCACGAGATTTGCATCCATCGCTTCCAGCGCTGCGGGCGAGGAAACGTGCCTTGCCAGCACACAATCGCGAAATCCCGGCGCAAAGCGCTCGATCTGCGCCTCAATGCGTTCCGTCATGTCGGCCGTTGACCCGTTGGGCACGTGGCAATAGGCCCACAGCACATGTTTTCCCTCAGGTGCGCGCGATGGATCAAAGAGCGTTGGCTGCACCACCAGCACAAAGGGCTGTTCAGCTTCGTGGCCATTTGCCACGGCGGATTCGGCCGCCGCAATCTCCTCGAACGATCCGCCCAAGTGCACCGTGATCGCTCGCCGGCAATCCGCGGCGCGCCACGGAACAGGCTGTGAAAGCGCGTAATCGACTTTGAACGCGCCCGGCGCGCGCTGGAACCTTTCTAACTCGCTTTTGTATTTGGGCGCGAGCCGCTCGCCGGCGATCGCAACCAGTTGCCGCGGCGCGGTGTCGAAAAGCATGAGCTCGCTGCTCGATTCCAGCTCGCGGAATTGAGCCGCGTCGATGCGGGACGAGGTGTGCACCGTTCCGCCTAGCGTCTTCAGGTGGCCGATGAGCGATTCCGTAATTGCCCGCGCTCCCCCCCGCGGAATCGGCCAGCCCACCGCGTGAATGGTAATGCCGAACATCCATCCGATGGTCGCGCTCAGCGGCTGGTCGAAGCTCAGAAACGAGTGACCCGCCAATCCCGCGAAGATGGCCCGTGTGCGCGGACTGACGAAATGGCTTTTTGCGAAGCTTTGCGCGGATTGGATTGCTGTCAGGCCGAATCGCGCCATGCGCAGCGGATGATGCGGGATGCGCAGCGCCGGACCCAGCGTGTCTTCCGCAAATTCCATCCAGTCGTCGGCCGCCGGTTGCATCAAGCTCTTCCACAGCTTGCCGTCCGCTCCCAGCGCGCGTTCGGCGTGCTCCAGGTCTTGCTCCAGCACCACGGCCGAGCCATCGTCGAGCGGATGCGCCAGCGGCGCTTCCCCGTGGATCCATTCCAGTCCGTGATCCGCCAAAGGCAACGTGGCGAAAAACGGAGATCCGGCCGCGAACGGATACACTGCCGAGCCGAAGTCGTGCAGAAACCCTGGCAACGTGAGCGGAAGAGTCCGCACAGCGCCGCCCGGCACGGCCTCTGCCTCGAAGACCTCCACGCTCATCCCCGCCTGCGCCAGCACAATGGCCGCGGCCAGCCCGTTGGGGCCCGATCCAATCACGCACGCGCGGCTCATCGTTTCATCATCCTCCGGACCGATCGTCAATTAGTCGTGAGGCGGCAGTTCCTCAGGCCATTGCACCGCGGCAAAATGGCCATCCGCAGCCATTGTGAGCTCCGGCGCGTACAGACCGAGATATTCGCGCCGCCACCAGTTGCCGGCTTGCCGCTTTTCATCCATCGTCGTAAACCGGTATTGCCAAATTACCGCACGCACATAGCGTGGCGGAATCTGCGGGAAGGGGTCGCCGCGGAACAGCGCCAGCACAGCGCCGTCGCCCACAAGCAGGCGCTCTTCCGTGAGTGGAACGATCTCGTTGTCGTGCCAGCCGCCGAGAGACGCAAACCACAGATTCCAGTCGAAGCGCGGCTGATAGGGCGCATAGATTCCTGGTGCTTCATTCAATACCTGCGGCTTATTCCGAAATGGATACGCGGTCCAATTGTTGCCGTCGTTGGAGCCCTGGAATTCGATCTCGTAGCGTCCGCGTGTCATCACGGCGAACAACCCATATTGATTGGCGATGCGAAATGGTTCGAGCGCAATCAGCGGCTTGACCGGCAGCGGGATGTCGTGCAGAGGAATCCCGATCATCTCCGCGGTTGTGTTGTAAGCGATCCATGTCAGCATGAATGCCGTCGCGGCAAGGCGCACCGCCCAAAACGAAAATCCGAGCCGGCCGAGAAATGTGCGACGCTTTGGGAACCAATCGCTCTCTTCGATATCCGCCGTCGTCACACTGGCCTCACCCACGCCCAGAATCGATAGCGGTTGTTCATTCTGCGATTCCGGCATGGGGGCTGCCCTACGTTCCGCCTCGCGTGGGCGGAAACGTGCTGGCACGAAACGAAGCAGAAATTTGTCATCGAGCAGAAGGAAGCCCAACGACAGCACCAGGTAATTCAGGAACGCATAGTTGGCCGTGAGAATCACGCCAATCTCCCACGGCGTGACGATGCAGAAAAGAATCAGCCGCACCTTACGCGGAAAGAGCATCATGAATACCAGGCCCAGTTCGAGAGCCAGGGTTCCTCCAACAGTGGCCGCATGGAACCAATGAGGGAGGTGCTCGACGTACCATCCAATCCACGTAGGGAGCGGGCCATTCTGGTAGTACTCGTCCATGGCGGTGAAGTTGCGCCACTCCACATCTCCGCTCGCCAATTTCACCATGCCCGACTCGAAGTAAATCCGGAACCACTCCCACTGCAGCAAGAACCAGCTCATGCGCGATGGCGGATCGTGCGCGCCCCAACCCGGCCAGAGCCCTCGCGGCGCGAAGAACAGAGCCAGAAACCCTGCCTCCAGCAGCATTCCGTCCGACTGATAGCTCGAGAACACACTGCTCGCGCCGACGAACGAAAGGAAACAGACAAAGCAAACGAAAAAGCTCAGGCGGGGCCACAGGTTTAAGAAAGCAATCACGGACGCGGCCAGGCCGATCCACGTCACCGCTATCATCATCGCGGAGCTCGACGAGATCCAGTAGAGCGACGGCGCGTACCAGTAGCGCTCCAGGCCCAACTGCTGCGCGATATTAGCCAGATAACCCTGCGCAGGCAGAATCCCGTCAGGACCGATCAACCCCTTGATCTGAAATAGCAGGGAATAAAACGCGGAGAAATAGATGAGGGCCAGCGCGCGCAGAAAAATCCACCGCGGAACCATCTGTCCCCGCGGACCACGATGCCCGTCGAAAAGCCACCTGAATACGTCAATCGGCTGGCGCCATCGCATCTCTCGAACAGGATACCGGCTTGCCGGCGCTCGTTCCTAAAGGTTTGCCCCGCTCGGTATGATCGCCAGTGCCACCCCGCGAGCGAGCGTTTCACCGCTGCGGCTCTGGCTGCGGCGCTCGCCGCGACCCTGGCGTGCATCCCGCGGCCCGCCAACCGACCCTCCTAACCATCGCACCATGTGGCGTTTATGCTATAATTCGAGTCGCGAATAAACTTGCGGAATTTGCCGCTTTTCTGCCCGGATCGGGCGGCGAAAATCGATCTCAGCTTCATGCTTTCTTCAGTCAGCGCAATCCGGTAAAGTATCTCTTCAATGCGGCAAAGCTTGTTCGACTTGACGGGCAGAGTGGCCGTGGTGGCAGGTGGAACCACGGGTCTGGGGCGCGCCATGGCCCTGGGCCTTGCCGCTGCTGGCGCTGATGTGGTCTCAAGTGCGCGCCGCCCGCAGGAGGTCGCGAAGGCCGCCGCCGAGATCGAAGCGTTGGGCCGCCGCTCCCTGCGCGTTGTCAGCGACGTCCTCGATCGCGGCTCGATTCAGGCTCTGCACGACGCAGTCCTCGCGGAATTCGGCAAGATCGACATCCTTGTGAACGCCGCCGGCATCACCTTGAAATCCCCCGCGCTCGAGACCACCGAGGTAGATTGGTCGCGCATCATCGAAACCAATCTCACCGGAACGCTTCGCGCCTGCCAGATCTTCGCCGCCACCATGGCGCGCGCAGGCTACGGACGCATCATAAACGTCGCCTCTTTGGGTTCGTTTGTCGCATTTCGCGGAGTCGCGCCTTACTCAGCCAGCAAAGCGGCCGTCGTTTCGTTAACCAGGACTCTCGCTATCGAACTGGCGCCCAACGGAGTAAACGTGAATGCCATTGCGCCGGGCGTCTTTTCCACGGAATTGAACCGCAAGCTTGTCCAGGGGACGCCGCGCGGCCAGGAATTGCTGATGCGCACTCCCATGCACCGCTTTGGACAAGCAGATGAGCTGGCCGGAGCGGCCATCTTCCTGGCTTCCGAAGCCGCCTCGTTCGTAACCGGCGAAGTACTCGCCGTTGACGGCGGCTTCCTCGCCAGTGGGGTCAATCAATAGCTCAAGCCACTGCGCCGCGCTGCCGCGGCCGCCGGCCAATCAGACCAGCGCTATTGCAAATGCTCCACGGGCGCGATCTGCACCTTTCGCCCTTCGGCGCACGATGTGTAGATACTCCGCACAAGTTGCAATGCCCTGTAACCATCCACTCCGGACGACGCCGGCGGCCGGCCTATTCTGCATGCCTCGCCGAAGTCGGCCAGTTGCCGCTCAAACGGCGTGAGAGAAATCGCCATGGGGTCCGATGCACCCGACTTGGCCTGCTGCGAAATCGGCGCGGGCTCGCCCTGATCGTCCCGCACATCCCACGTCGTCAGTTGATCGCCGGTCACAATCGCGCTCCCTTTTGTTCCATGGATCTCGATCCGCTCCGGATAGCCCGGCCACAGCGCTGTCGCGGCCTGAATCACGCCTGTTGCCCCCGACGCATAACGGAGCACCGCGCACACCAGATCTTCCGATTCGATCTTGTGCGTGGCGCCCAGGCGCCAGTATCCAAAGACCTCATCCACTGCGCCGATCAGATGCAATAGCACATCCACCTGGTGGATGGCCTGGCCGATCAATGCGCCGCCGCCTTCGCCGGCCCAGCTTCCCTTTACCGGCCGTGCATAGTAATCGTCAGTACGGTGCCACTTCACGTAGGCATCGGCCTCGAGGATATTTCCCAGCCGTCCCGCCTCGATCGCGCGTTTCAGGAACAGCGTCGAGTCGTCGAACCGATGCTGGCTCACGACGCCGAGTTGAATCCCAGCTGCGCGCGCCACCTCGATCATCCGCGCCGCGGTCTCCAGGTCCACGGCCATCGGCTTCTCCACCAGCACATGCTTGCCGGCCTTCGCGCCCAGGTCCACCGCTGCCAGCCGGTAACCGGGAAAGGTGCAAACATCGAGGCAATCCACATCCGCGCGTTGGCAAAGCTGCTCCGGCGTGGCCACAAACTCCGCGCCCCACGTATCGGCGAACTTGCGCCCGCGCTCTTCAGTCCGATCCGTAACCGCCGCGATCCGGCAGCCGATGTTCTTGTACGCCTGCGCGTGCTTGCCCGCGATGCCGCCAGCGCCAATGAATCCCACTCTCATGGATGGTCAGTCTCCCGCATCGCTGCCGCACACCATCATATGGCTGCGGAGATTTCTAAGCGTGTGCAGCGGCCAGCTTAGAACTGCCTCGCTCACCTTCGCGCTCGTGGCGCGGCGAAAAGTCCACTTGGCGAAAAAGCACCTTGTTCAGGACCAGAGCAGCGGCGCCGCGCAATCGCGCCGCGTCGCCATCCATGGCCGCAACCACACGCGGCGTGTGCGGCGTAATGGACTTGGCAATCAACTGGCTCTCCAGCAATGGGCAGATGCGCGGCCATAGCGCCGTGCAGTCTCCCACGACGATGATCACTTCCGGCGCCAGCCCGGCCGTAAGCATCGCTAACCCTCGCGCCAGGTAGGTCATCATCTTGTCGATCGAGCGCAGCGCGCGAATGTCGCCCTTCAGCGCCAAATCGAGCAGTTCCTGAAATGAAGTCAGCGTGCTCTCCGGCGCTAGCTCACGGTAGTACCGCAACCCGGCGCGGTTCGACGCGAAGGTCTCCCAACAGCCCACGTTGCCGCAGCCGCAAACAGGACCGGATTCCTCGATCGGCATGTGGCCGAACTCGCCCGCCATATCGTCTCTGCCCCGCACGACTCGTCCATCCACCAGCATTCCAGCGCCGATGCCCTCCGAAACCGAAATCGCAATCATGTTCGACGAGTCGCCGAAGTTGCCGAACCAGCGCTCTGCTACAAGGCAAGCATTGGCGGCGTTCTCCATTTCGATGGGGGTGTCCAAAACTTTCTGCAGCTCTGCGTAGAGATCGATCTGGCCCCAGGGCGCGTTCGGTGAAAACACAAGTCGATGCGTCCTCTGGTCCACGCGTCCCGAGACGCTCACGCCGAGACCCTGAAACACGCGGTCACCATAGGTAGCTCGCAGCGATCGCGCCGCTCCTGCCATGTGCACGATGGCCGTTCTGGCTTCTTCAGCTGTGGAACTGGCCTTGATGTCGAAGGCGACTGTCTCCCGTCCCAGAATCTTCCCGTTGATGTCGACGACGGCGAGATTGGCTTTCCCCGGACGCAGATCGATGGCCAAAGTGACATGCCGGTCGTTCAATGTCACATAGGTAGGCCTGCGGCCCCGTGGCAGCCGTCCCAGACTGCCTGCCACCACCCATCCCTCTTCCATGAGCTGGCCAATGATCACCGAAACCGTGCTTGGCTGCAGGCCGGTCAGGCGCGCCAGGTCCGCCCGGCTCACAGGCTGTTGCAGATGAATGGCGTGCAGGAGGATGTCGCGGTTAATCTCGCGCGCAGTTTCGCTCGAAGCCACGGCGCGGCAAGGTCGAACGGGCTTATCGGTTGTGTGCATGGTTCGTGGCTCTCGTAATCTCTAGGCCCCCGGATCCCTCGGCGCCCGGCGCCACGTGCCGCACAGGGTCCACAGCGTCCGCTCCCGCAATCACTATATCCGAGGCGGTGCACCACTGGCAGAGATTTCGCTGCTTCCTGAGGGCGGAGAGAATGGTCACAAAATAAGCACGGCAGCCCCCGAAAGAGCTGCCGCGCCGATCGATCCGAAAAACAGTTAGAAGTTGATGCGCCCGCTAAACTGCATCTGGCGTGAGCCCGCGTTTGTGCCGAAGGCCGCGACATTGAAGGCGTTGAAGTTGGTGATGTAACCAAACGTGCCGCTACCGACCGTCGTGTTGGGGGCGTTGAGCCACGGGTGGTTAAACACGTTGAAGGCCTCGAACCGAAATTGGAATTCGGATTCGCGGTAGATGTGGAAGTTCTTGACGAGACTCGCGTTGGTCTGCGTGTTGCCGGGTCCGCGGAATTGGTTGCGGCCGGTATTTGGAATCACGGGAGCAGCCGCCGACTCAGTTGGGTTCGAGAATATGGTCGGGTCAAACCACGCCTTGCCGCCACTTACTGGCGCACTAGCTTTTTGGGCGTGGCCGCCCAGCTGCTTATAGGAACCGCTGAGCTGGGCATACGTGGCGCCAAAGCCGGGAGTAAAGCCTCCGATCGTATTGCTGTTCGCGTTGACGGAGAACGGGAAACCGCTGAAGTGGCTGAACTGCCCGCTCAGCTGCCATCCGCCAATGAGATCTCCCGCGAGGCCGTGATTCAGCCACATCTGCCCCGGTCCGAAGGGCAGGCTGTAGACGCCCCACACCTGCAGGTTGTGATGTTCATCGTAGCCCGCTGAGCCCCTGTTGAAGCGGTACATGCTTGGATAGTTGAACACCGTGCCTTGCGATCCCGAACCGGCGCCATTGTCCTCGAAGTCGATGGCATGCGAGTAGGTATAGACCACGCCCAGGGAGGCGTTTTTGCCCGCATTGCGCGTCAACTGCGACTGCAGCCCGCCGTACTCCGAGCTGAAGATCGGCAGGTTCACTGTGATGCCGCCGGTGTTGTAGCAGGTGCCCCGCGCGGTGCCCGTAGTTGTGGAGGGGCAGGGCGCTCCAATGTTGATCGTTTCGTTGGCGTTGAAGCTGCACGCACCGGTATAGCCAGATGTAGGGCTGAACTGCCCGTTGGGCATGCATGGTGAGGAAGCGCTCGGAAAGTTTGCCGCATTCAGATAATTGATGCCCGCCTGCTGGCGAACAAAGTGGTCGCCCACGTAGCCCACGTTCGCCACAAATCCGCCCCAGAGTGTCCGCTGCACAACCAGGTTCCAGCTCTCGATGTAGCCGCGGCGGAAGTTCTGCAGAACCGTGTTCGTCGACCCTGCGACCGGGAGCGATGCGAACCCGGTTGAATAGTTCGGTGCGATCTTGGCAGTGTTCGGGATACCGTAGGTAAGGTTCATGGGAGCATTGCCGTTTGCCGGATCGACGGCAATGGTAAAGTTCCCGGTTCCTTGGTAGTTAGGCGCCAGGTCCTCGGGGAACGAGTCGCGCAGGTAACGGAAGCTGTCAGGATCGGTCGTCAAACCGAAGCCGGTGCGGATCACCGTCTTGTCGTTCAATCGGTAGGCGACGCCTACGCGAGGCACGATCTCTCCCCATCCGGCGCCAATGCCGGCGCTGCGTGGGTTGCCATTGATGCCTCCCACTTCCACGTTGGCGGATTGTGGCAAATTGGGTAGCAGAACGGATGCGCCGGTGTGATCGCGATACGGGGCCGGATAAACCTCATACCGGATGCCGTAGGTCAGTGTCATCTTGGGAGTCACCGTCCACGTATCCTGCGCATAAAGGCCATGTTCGGTCCAGCGCAGGGCGTTGGGATTGAAGACCTGCGATGGGTCGCCAATCGCATTTCCCGTGCCGTTGTTGGGAAGACCCAGCAGGAAGTCGGCAAGCGAGTTATACCCGTCGATGCTGCAGGAAGCAGCTGTTGCCGTCGCAGGGCTGCCGCAGCTCATGCCGCCCTGGAACGTGGCCGCCGCGCGGAACGTTGGGCTGGCCGCCGCTCGTGGGCTGGAAGTGATTCAAGTCGAAGTGGTAGTAGGTGTAACCCAACTTGACTGCGTGCTTGCCCTTCAGCCAACTCAGGTTCACGTCGCCTGTGAATTGGTTATCGCGGAACTCGAAGGGGCTGGAGCCGTTGTTGTTCCCAATGCCGGTAAACGTCGTGAGATAGAATCCCGGCTGGCCAACATAGTTCAGGCCAGTGCCGTTCGTCCCCGGAATCTTGAGCGTGTTAAGGCCGTAGTCGCCCAAAGCCACGTCAAGCGTCGACTGCGCGAACGTCACCAGGCGGGTATAGCCGAAGTCGGCGTCGACGACCAGGTTTTGGTTGATCACATGGCTTATGCCCATTCCGGCGTTCTGACCGCGACCGCCGACATCGCCCGGCTGTCCGCCGTCAGCCGCGGGACCGCCTGCGCACGCGTTGCTGCCCGTGCAAGGCGTGTCGCCCAGCACCTGTGGATCGATATCCGAGTACGGCGTGATGCCGTACTTGCCGAAGACTTGAGTGTTCTCGCTCGGAATGTAGGTAATCTTCGAGTCCGACGCGTTGCGGCTGTAAGCGACGGTCGTCCTTGCCTGATAATCGTTGAGCATCACTTGGCTCAGCAACGACGCGCTTGGCGCGCTGATGGTTTTCGAAATCGCGAGAAGGTCCTGCATCATGATCCCGCCTGCCAGCGAGATTCTCGAGGCGGGAATGGTGTTGACGTTGGCTCCCGTCTCGCCATACTCAGCGGTAAAAGTGGGCCGGCACTGGTATTGCAAATACCCGTTCGTGTACGAAGTATTCGGACTCGGACAAAGCGTGGGGTTAACCAGGCCCTGCCATCCGGTAGCCTGCGGCTGCGGATCGTAGAGGGTGGCCACCCCAGCCGCCTCGGAGAAGTTGCCGCTATTCATCAGCGTGTCGGGAACGGTTTCGGGAGCGGACGCCAACGAGCGCTGCGTAATACGGTCGAAGTTGGTAAAGAAGAACAGCTTCTTCTTGCCGGTCAGGATTCCGGGAATATAGACCGGCCCGCCAATGTTACCGCCGTATTCCTGATTAATGTTTTTGGGGATCGCCGGCTGCACCTGCGGAGTGTTGAGGTAAGCGCGCGCATTCAGCACCGCGTCCTGGTAGTACCACCACCCGCCGCCATGGAAATCGTGGCCCCCGCTCTTGGTGGTTACGCGGGCGGAAGCGCCGCCAGCCTGCCCTTGCTCGGCGTTGAAATCGTCCGTGGTGACGGTGACGCTTTCCACCGCGTCGGCCGGCGTGACGTAGGCGATGAGGTAAGGCAGCCATCCGTAATAATCGATGGCGCCGTCAATGCGCGTGGTATTGCCGTTGTACGAGTTGCCGTTCACGTTCACCGACAGGGCGCGCGAGGGGTTGCCTCCAATGGAATTCTTTTCCTGTACCTGAGCAGCGCCGGGAATCAGCGTGTAGAGCTCTTCGTAATTGCGGCCCTTGGACGAGGTGATAGGCAGTTGCGAGATTTGTGTCTGGTTGATTTCGCTGTCCACCTCGGCGGTTTCAGTCTGCAATTCGGGAGCCGCCTCGGTGACGGTCACTTGCGTCGACACACTTGCCAGTTGCAGCATAATGTCAATGCGCACCTGCTGGTTCACCGATACTGTGATGTTCTTCTGCGCATAGCCGCCGAAACTTCCTGACTGCGCAATGGACAGCGTGTAGGTGCCGGGCAGCACGTCGAGAAGGTTATACGAGCCGTCCTCATTTGCTTTTTCAGCGCGCACTTCGCCCGTGGCCTGGTTGGTGATGGTCACCAGAACATTCGGAACCACCGCGCCTGTCTTGTCGGAGACGGTTCCCGTGATGGAACCGTACAGTACCTGCGCCTGAGCGACGCTGCTCACCATCAACAGCGCAAGAAACGCGATCGCCGTCGTCGCAATTCTGATCGCGTATGCATGAATCTTTGAGTTACGTTCTGGCCTGCCTGACATAACTACCTCCGAAAGTCTGTTGATGTTGCCAGCAGCTTTGCCAAACCAGCTTCGATTGAGCAGAGCCCCTCTGCTCCCTCCGGCCGAAACCGGCAGGGGCACACGGCGATTTGATACGCACTGGGTGATGCCTTAATTGGCGATCCGAACTATATGAACCTTCCTGCACCATTGTCAAGTCAAAAATATCGCCACATTTTCCTGAGATAAAAACGATTTATCGAGCTGCCAAAAGCGCTTGCGCGAATGGCGCAATTGGTTTTTATCTCCATTATTTTCTTCGATTTACTAGCATCTCTTCTATCCGATCACCTTTGCCTGTCTTCTTTTCCGGGCAATCTCCGTTGTCTTAATTTGATGTGCGAAGTTATTCGATAAAGTATGCGTTTCCACGCAGAACAATTTGGGGATTCCCTGTTTGCACGTTTGAGTCATTCGGACCTACCGTGCGCTGCCCGCAGCACTCTTTCTGCATTTGCGCGTTCCGCCGTCCGCCCCGCTACACTCAAACTCGGTGACCCATGTTGACCCCCCGCTCCGTTTCGTGGCCCCTCCTTCTCGGTCCTCTTTGTCCGCTTCTTTTCTGCATGCTGATCGCGCAACCGTCCTGCGCACAGGTCCCCGCTAGCGACGCGAAACTCCAACTCGTCATCGTGCTCAGTCGTCATGGCGTTCGCTCACCGCTCACTTCGCAAGCCGATCTGGATAAGTATTCGGCAGCACCGTGGCCCAAATGGGAAATCGCGCCCGGCCTCCTCACAGCGCACGGCTACCAGTTGATGAAGCTCTTCGGCGCCTGGGATCGGACGGAATTCTCCAGCGATGGCCTTCTTGCCCCCACCGGATGTTCCGACGCCGCACATGTCACGATCCGGGCCGATATTGACCAGCGAACTCGCAAAACCGGCAAGGCTCTCGCCGAGGGGATGTTTCCAGATTGCAACATCGAAGTTCATTCCCGGCCCGATGGCGTACCCGATCCCCTCTTCAGCCCGCGGAAAGCGGGTGTCGGCCATCCGGACCCGGCGCTTGCGGCGGCCGCGATCGCAGGGCGCATCGGCGGCGATCCCAACAACCTGACCGAAACCTACCGTCCGCAATTGGCCGCGCTCGATCGCATTTTGTCAGGTTGCGGGCATTTGCCGCCCAATCCGCAGCGCACATCGATCTTCGATATTCCCGCCAGCCTCAAGCCCGGATCAGGCGATCCTCCCGCGGTAGCGCGCGGTCCGCTTGTCACCGCCTCCACCTTGGCTGAAAATCTGCTCTTTGAATACACGCAGGGCATGAGCAACGCCGACATCGGCTGGGGATGCCTCGATAGCGCCACGCTGCGCTTCGTGATGCAAGCCAACATTGCGGCATGGAACTATGAAGATCGCACGCCCACCATCGCGCGCATCTATGCTTCCAATCTCATCGACCATATCCGCGCGACCATGGAGCAGAGCGTGAAGGGCAAGCTCGTTCCGGGCGCGATCGGTAAGCCCGGCGACCGTCTTGTGATTCTGGTCGGTCACGACACCAACATCGTCACTCTCGCCGGCGCTCTCGGAATCGATTGGATCGCCGACGGCCGCGTCGACGATTCTCCCCCGGGCGGCGCGTTGGTCTTTGAACTTTGGCGCTCGCCCAAGTCCGGGCCCTTCGTGCGCGTCGCATTCACCACTCAAACTCTCGAGCAGATGCGCAATGCGGAGCCGTTGACGCCCGCCAACCCGCCCGCCGAGGCGCCCATCTTCGTCCCCGCATGCAGCCGCCCGGATCTCTCCTGTAGTTGGGAAGGCTTCGCAGCCGCCATGCGCCAGGCCACCGACCCGGCCTACGTCACCGCTCTGCCGTGATCGGAAACCGCGTCAGCCGGGTAAAATGGTTTGGCGCTGCGGTCCGCGCTTTAGAGGAAACGCACTTGAACGTCCCGTTGAAGATTGCCGCGTGGGCCTTGCTTTTGCTTGCCGCCCTCACCGCTTCCGCTCAGCAGGACTCCTTCAGCAACTGGCCGGCAGGACGCTCTCCGCAGGAAGTCGGCAAGGCCCTGGCGGAACACTTCATCAGCACGCCGCACACGCCCAATCACACCATCGTCTACAGCGAGGTCGGCACATGGTACGGCGCGCTCACCTTCGCGGAGCTGACCCACGACAGCGATTTGCGCAACCGCCTCATCAGGCGCTTCGATCCATTAATGCTCGGCGGCGCCGAGGCTGCTCTTATCCCCACGCGCGATCATGTCGACGACTCCATCTTCGGCATCGTACCCCTCGAGATCGCAATACAGACCAGGGACAAAAAGGCTCTCGATTACGGGCTCTCATTCGCCGACCGGCAATGGGAGAATCCGCAGCCCGATGGCCTCTCGCATGAGACGCGCTTCTGGATCGACGACATGTATATGCTCACGATTCTGCAGTTGCAGGCTTGGCGCGCCACCGGAGACAAGAAGTATCTCGACCGCGACGCCAACGAGATGGTGGCCTACCTCGACAAGCTGCAGCAGCCCAACGGCCTGTTCTATCACGCGCCCGACGTTCCGTTTTTCTGGGGCCGCGGCGATGGATGGGTGGCCGCTGGAATGGCCGAGATGCTACGCGATCTGCCCGCTGATCATCCCCAGCGCGCGCGCATCATGGGCGCCTACAAGCTTATGATGGCTGCGCTCCTCAAATACCAGGCCCCCGACGGCATGTGGCGCCAGCTCATCGACCATGACGAAGCGTGGGAAGAGACCTCAAGCTCGGGCATGTTCACATTCGCGCTCATCACCGGCGTCAAAAATGGCTGGCTCGATGCCTCCACGTACGGTCCCGCCGCGCGCAAGGCATGGATCGCGGTCACCGGCTTCATCGATCAGAACAGCGACATGACCCAGGTCTGCGAGGGCACCGGCAAGTTCAACAGTCTGGACTACTATTTCGAGCGCAATCGCAAAACCGGCGACTTCCATGGCCAGGAGCCGGTGCTCTGGGCCGCATCCGCGCTGCTGCGTTAACTCCGCACAGCTCACTTTAAGTTGCGGGGTGCTTACGGCCCTGAGACGATTCCAGCGCCGATGACAGCTTGCTGATTCGCTGAAACGTCCGCGCAGCGGACGCCTGATCCCTGAACCCTGACACCTGATCCCTGCTCTTCAGTCCAGCCGCGTCAAGTACGCGTCGCCTTCCACCGGCTGCAGGTGGCGCGCAATTTGTTCGGCCATCGCGCGATCGTCGCCCTGCGGCCGGATGCGCACCCAGAAGCTCTTCTCGCCGGGGAACTCGATCACGTTTGCTCCGGGATAATCGCGCAGCAACTGCGTCTTCAGCGCAATCGCGTCTTCCTCGTCGTGGAACGCGCCGATCTGCACGCACCACCGACCGCCAGTAGTAATCGGCTTGGGCGTCTCGTACACATCCATGCGCACCATTGCCATGCCGGCGCGGTAAATGCCCACTGCCTTGGCCGAAGCGATCGTTAGATCGAGCATCCTGTCTTCCACAAACGGTCCGCGATCCGTAATGCGCATCGCACTTGATTCGCCGGTCTTCAGGTTGGTCACCACCACCAGCGATCCCATGGGCAGCGTGCGATGCGCCGCCGTCATCGCATCGCCGTCGAACACCTGCCCGTTCGCGGCGCGGCGGCCCTTGTACGGCGCTGTGTACCATGTGGCGTAGCCAACCTCGCTCAGAATCGGCCTGTGCGTCGCAACGAATGCGAGATCGTCGCCATTGATCCCTCCTGGCGGCGCCGGCGTTACCGGAATCCTTGCCGGGGCCGGCGCAGTTGGTGTTGCAGGATAAGTCTCGGCCTCCGGTGGCAAAGCCTGCGGCGGAGCCACGCGCGTGTTCTCCCGGTGTTTGCACCCGCTCACCCCCAGCGAAATGATCGCCACCAGGGCGAAACTCACCGTCCCGCGCGCCACCGCGCCACGCCAGCTTGCAACGGGCCGCATATCCCTGCCCTGCAGCTCGCCTCCGCTCAAGAGCGCGGCTCCTTATTTGGGTTGTTGTCTGGGTTGTTCGCCTTGTTTGGTGATTCGTTGGGCGTCTGGCCGTATTGCTGATTCGCCGCCGGGTTGTTTTGCCGCTCAAAGCGGTCGGCCAAGTTGCGCAGCGTGTCGGCCGCTGTGCGCATGGCCGAGATCGACTCCCTTCGCACCTGCGGAATCACGGCGTCGTTCACATAGGTAATAGCGTGGCGCAATTCCATCTCGATTAGCTCGATCGCTTCGTCGATCCTCTGGCCCAGCGTGGGCGGACCACCCCATATCGGGGTGGCCTGCCCGGGGGACGAGCCCGCTTTTGGCTCGTTGGGGTGACGTCCTGGATGATTCGGTGTGCTCATAAGATACGTCCCTTCTTGAACAACCTGTCCAAAGTCTGCGCGACACGACGTGCCGCGTCAATGCCCGGCCAGCCGGCGGGGACCGTCGAGATTACTATGGACGCAAGCACACAGTGTTCGCATGATGACTTTAGATGACAATTGGACGGAATGCGGCTTCTCTTCCGCATGGCTTCGCTGGCCGCGCTTCTTCAGCCTGCCTTTCTTCGCGTTAGCGCTGTCCCTTTGCGCCTGCAAACTCGCCGCAGCTCAAAACCAGACCGGCCAAACTCCTCCCGCGCAACCTGCGCCCGCTGCCCCGTCCGCTCCCCAGCCACAAGGCTCAACCCAACCCGCCGCAGCCCCTCCTGACCAAACAACCCATACGCAGGTCGAAAGTCCTCCGCCGCAGAAGCCCGCCAAGCCTCCGGAACCCCCCAATCCCTGCGCCGTGAAAAACGCAGGCGCGTCGATGGCAGCCACCGGCGGCTTGCGCGCGGTCTCTGTACTTGGCATGGGCGAGACCACGCACGAGGCCGGCTCAACCGCGGTCGAGTCGACGGTCTGCGTGGAGCACGCCCCTTTCTTCAACTGGTACACCCGCTTTGTCACCGGCCCTCAGGTCATGCGCTTTTCGCCCGCGCAGAAACTTCGCCTCGCCCTGGACAACCTGATCAACCCCTTCAACCTCGCCACCATCTTCGGCGAGGCAGGCATCGAAGTCGCGGTCAATTCGCACACAGCCTACGGTCCAGGCTTTCCCGGCTGGGGCAGATTGTCCGGGGTCAACTTCACCCAGGACATGACCGATCAATTCTTTGGCACCTTCGTGGTTCCCACCGTCACGCACACTGACCCGCACTACCATCGCCGCCCCGATCTCAGCATTCCGCGACGCGTCCTCCATTGCATCGACGAAACCTTCTGGCAGCAAGCCGACAACGGCAGAGACACCATCAACTACTCACAGGTCGTCGCGCCCGTCTTCGACATCGCCGTCTCCAATCTTTATGTTCCGGATCTGCAGACGCGCTTCTCTGCCGACGCCGAACGCTACGGGATCGACGTGGCCACCGCGCCCATCGACAACCTCATCACTGAATTCGTCCCCAGCATTGCCAGCCACATTCATGTGCACGTCGTCTTCGTGCAGCGCATCATCGACCATGTCGCTACCAACCCGCCGTAGCCCCGCGGTCGAAGCGCCCGAATCCTCAAACACCGCCCCATCATTCCCCGCCTCAGTTCACCTTTTTCTCGAAATTTGCGTCCTATCGCAAAAGGGAGTGACCGAGAATCCCCGCTGTCGCTCCCGCGCTCTCGTTCCCCTTGATCCATTTGCCGGCACACCGCCGATTGCGCCTTGCGTGGTTCTCTCTCGATCGATCGGCTCGCGAATTGAGGCGCGGTCGTGGCAGCTGCCCAGAAAGTAGCCGCAGCCGGACCGCCGCAAAGCCACAGCGGTGAGCACGATAATCGCAACCCATTGGGCGGGTGGGTAGAGGGTCGTGCTTTCCCGGGCCCAAAAGGCGAGGGACCCGGGGCACCCGGCGCGGCAGCTCATGGTTGTCGTTGGGCCGCCTTGTCGTGGTAAATTCACATCACAAGCGCCCGTCCCCCACCCATGTAGGTTTCAACCCATGCAGGTTTCATCAGGCGCAACGGAGGTTATTCGAGAAAATGAAAAGCGTTCGCAGGTCCTTCTCTTTGAGTGCACTTTCCCTGGCTTTTGCATGCATGCTGCTGGGCGTGATGAGCAACCAAACCGCCAGGGCCCAGGGGGCGGCCCCGCCGATTGGCAACTGGGTCAATCAAGGCAAGACCAATGGCCTGGTGGTTGAGCAGAACGGTACCTGCGGCTTCCTGGTCAACGGGAAGGCCAAGTGGTCCGGCACCTGCAGGTGGGAGACCCCCTCAGCCAGAGGCGGGATTCTGGACCTCCAGTATCCGATGCCTCTCCAGCCCGGGCACATTCGCTGGAGCGTTGTCTACATTAACCAGACAACCATTACGCTCGATGGAGAGACGTTCTACAAGCAGGGAAACTGAGTTTGGCGGCTTGACGGCGCCCCCGGCAACCGGCAATCCTGAGCTGGGATGTTTCTTCGCTACATTGCCAAGCCAGCATCATCCCGGCTCCAACGTCCGCTTGGTCCGCGATTTGCTCATGCCGTCTCGGACGCGTGCCCAGGCGAGTAGCTGACTCGCTCAGCCATTAGGCCGACAGCGATTCAGCGGGGTAACTTCGCCCGTTCTTTCGGGCTATGCCCCTTAGTAACTTGATGAATTTTTGAATCCACATCAAAGCTATTGGCGAACTGACTTCCCGCAGCAGCGCTCTTTGGCCGCGTTCGGTTCGCAATCAATCCCGCAGGTACGCAAGTCTGATCGACCGTACAACAGGGCTCCACGCACATTCACAGTAATCTCACTAAGCAGAGGTCCAACACCATGCGTGTGTCCATTCCCGTGCCGATCCTCTTGTGCGCATTATCCGCAGTCGCCGGGGCGCAATCCCACGCCGGTTCGAGCCTCCTAGGCTCCGCGCCGAAAACATCGCAGGGAGCGACATGCCTTTCAGGCGGCGCTTGCCAGTCTCAAGTACCTCTGGACTTCCTTTTGCCCCTCTTCATTTCGAACCGCGACTTCAAGAGCACCGCGGTCGTAGTCAATGACGGTTCGGCATCAACTTACGTGGACGCGACAGTACGCGGCGCCGACGGAGCTGTGGCTATCCAAAAGCGATTCGATATGGCTCCTCACAGTAATATTCAGATCGATATCGGCGAGTTGCTAGATGCAGCAAATTCAACTGCGACCACGGGCAGCGTGGAAATCTCGCCGGCAGCGGACGGCACGGGACTCGGCGTCATTGGCCAAATGTCGATCGAGTACAATGGCTCGCAAGAGCCGAGCTACCTCGAGTACGAACCGGCCAAGCCTAGCCCCAACAATTCACTCGTATTGCGCGCCGTTGCCGATGCGGGCCGAAGCACTCCGATTGTCGGAATCACCAGCGTGGCCGCCTCGAACCAAAGCGTGACCATCCAGTGCTTCGGCGCGAGCGGACCGGCTTTCTCGAAGACGGTCTCCGTTCCGCCTATGGGAACGCTGGTCACTTCCGCTTGCAATAGAGGCGGCAACCCGCTCGAAGACGAGAGAGGTGGTCCACAGAGCCCGAATGCGCACTCCCAGGCATGGGGATCTCTTTAACCACCGATGCGCCGCCGGGATCGTTTTCCGCTGTCGGACTTGCGGCTCATCAGGGCGACAACGGGACCTCCTTCACGCCAGTGATCTTCTCCGATCCAAAGGGCGCGAAGACCTCCACGACCGTTTTCCCGGGGCTTCCTGTGGGCAGTGCAACGCTGCTGCCGGGGGGCGATTACACTCCTGGGCTTTCCGTGGCTAATTTCTCAAGCTCCCCCGCCAATGTCACAGTGACGTATTCACGAACGACCGGCGACACGCCTGAGGTCAGAACCGTTGCCAATCTCGTTGTACCCGCCGGTGGCACGGCAACCACAGAAATTGCAGGCCTGCGGGGCGACCCCGACCTGCAGAATTCCTTTGAGGTCGTTTCAGATCAAGCCCCCGGCGACGTTGTCTCGAACGTCTATTCAAACAGCGATACCGGCATCCAGCGCGTAGAGCTGCCGGGAAAGGACCTGGAAAACTCACATAATAGCGGCAACCATCCATGGACTGTTGCCGACGGAACGGACTCGACCATTCTGCTGTTCAACGAGACCACTGCGGCGGAAAACTTCACCATCCGGGTGACGAGCGGGTCCACCGTCTGGGCAAAGAAGTACACCCTCGCCGCGCTCGCAACGAAAGCGATCGATATCAATGAGCTCATCGCGGACCAAGTCAAGGATGACAAAGGAAATGTGCTTACCAAGAGCCTGCGAACAGGGGAAGCAAGTTGGTTCGAGGCGAAGCAGTATGGAGGCACCGGCAGGTTGCTGCAATCGAATCCAGCCGAGCATGCCGCGCGCAGCTTCAGTTGCGGATATTTCAGCGTGATCTCCGGCGCTGACTTCTACCCCGCCGACACGAGCGAGGCCGTCGGTCAAACAAACGACGTCGGCGAGCTCGATCCGCAGGTAAGCCTGACCGAGAGTCAATATGGATGCGACGGAGACCCGGTCGGCGACGACACCGACTACCTCTTCGACTGGAGCTCCTCCAGCACTTCGATTGCGACAATCTCCGGCAGCGGCGGCGGTTACGGCGACGATAGCGTAAGCGTCCAGGGAGTTGGTAGTGGAACCGCGACGATTGAGGGCACTGTTTCGGACCAATACGGCTGCTCGGCCCAGGGCGGTGGACAGATGACGGTGCAAGGCCCCAATCGGATCCTCGTTACGAATGATGTGACTCAGACGGAGAATTGCTCGCTGCCATCCGTCGCCAGGATCATCACCTACACTATTGAGGATTCGACTGGCGCCCCGATGGACAGCGCGGTTCCCATTCATGAGAACGTGCCCGTCACCACCAGTTCCTGCAATAATTCGGTGGTTCATACTGGGTCGGGCTGTGTTCTGAACCTTGCCTATCAGCCTGGAGTTTTGAACCAATTCGACGACAACCTCTGGGCCGGCTGCCCAACCTCAGCTTCCGTTGAGCCCTGCGGCTTCACATTCTCGAATCAGCAGTGGCAATATTGCCCTGGGTCTCAACCGGCCAGTTCCATCGGAACGGTCGGACCCGTAAGCGTGGGGAACTCTATCATCTCGGTCGATGGCAATATCTTTAGCCTAGGAGTCTGTCGGGCATAGCGTTTTGCTAAGGCCAATTCAGCGGTTTGCATGGCTGGTGTTCGAACAGGGGCGCGCAGGCAGTAATCCCGTTGGTAGTTTATAGCAAGCTTTCTGTGCAGTTTC